>Ga0335070_10011861_pt1 | contig 10183 bp, 7 predicted proteins | sample Lox_Sample_13_FD_206722 | JGI IMG/M metagenome (GOLD analysis project Ga0335070, IMG submission 206722) | Soil microbial communities from Loxahatchee National Wildlife Refuge, Florida, United States - Lox_Sample_1.3 | ecosystem: Environmental > Terrestrial > Soil > Wetlands | place: USA: Florida... | reverse complement strand
GCCCCGCCCGATTACATCGGGTACATGGAGAAGCTCATGTTCCGGCCCACCCTGAACATCGCCGGACTCGCGTCCGGCTATGGGGGACCGGGGAGCAAGACCGTTCTCCCGTGTCGGGCGGTTCTCAAGATGGACATGCGGCTGGTGGTGGACCAGACCCCGGAGGACATTTTCCAGAAGTATGTGAAGCACATGCAACGGCACGGGTTCGACGATCTGGACGTGAAGCAGCTCAATAGCTACGCGCCCTCCCGGACAGCGGTGGACCACCCCATGGCCCCACACTTCGCTGAGGCCATCCGTCAAGGATTCCGGAAAGATCCGGTCTTGATCCCCGCGGGCGGGGGAAGTTTCCCGGGCGCGGCCATTCGGAGCATCCTGGACATTCCCATCCTCTCGGTTCCCTACGGGAACGCCGACGAGAACAACCACGCCCCCAACGAAAATCTCGCCATCGACTGCTTCAGGGGAGGGGTTCGAACAACGGCCGCGCTCTTCTTCCAGCTGGCGGGATAGAGTTCGGAGGGAAAGCCGTTAGGCCTGAGTGGCCGGATGCCACAACCTCTTCATCAGGGCTGTGACATCCGGCCCAGCGGCGGCGAGCAGCCTTTCCCTGAATTCCCCGAGGTCTTTCATTCTAGGTTTCTGCGCGCGAGCGCAGAAACCTGTTTACTCTCTCAGCTCAGCCTCAAACAGTCGCAGAAACTCATCCGGCGGGGCATCATAGATCACCCGCTTGTTGAGGCCCAGGATGGTGTACTGGGCATAGAATGAAACGGCCAGGGCCTGATCGTTGATGTACTTGCCCGCGTTGAAGTACAGCTTCTTTCGCTGCTCCGGGTTCATGATGGACCGTGCCTGATCCAGCCACTTGTCCATCTCCGGCGATGAGCCGTAGGTATTGATCTGGCCGCTCCGGAAATACGTGTAGTACAGCGCGTCGGCATCGTAGGTCCCGCCGCTGCCCCAACTCTGGATACTCAGGTCGGTCAGCTTTCCCTCCCGGGTCAAGCGATCCCACATGCCAATGTCCGTGTAGAGATTCACATTGGTCTTGATCCCCACTTTATTCAGATACCCGGCGACGGCTTCCAGGAGGGCCCGCGGATTTTGGATGCTTCCCGTGTACGTGACGAGGCTCACGGGCTGGTTGAAGTCGAAATTCGCCTCCTTGAGGAGCTGGCGGGCCTTGTCGGGGTTGTAGGGGTACGGATCCTCCAGCGACTTGTCGTACCCGAAGTGCTGCGGGTTCAGGACGGCCGCAGACTTTATCGCATTGCCGGTCATGACGGTCTTGATGATGGTATCCACGTCGATGGCGTGGCTCACGGCTTGGCGGACCTTCAGGTTCTGGATCTGGGTCTTCCCGGCCCGCCCGTCGGCGTCCATCAACAGGTAGACCACCCGGAGGGTCGGGGCCTTGGAGACGCGCAGGTTGGCGGCACCCTCGATCAGGGGGATCTGGTCCGGGGGAACATCTCTGACGATGTCGATCCCCCCGGTCATCAGCTCGGAAATCTGAGTGGAGATCTCCTTGATGGGTCGGAAGACGATCGCCTTGATGGGGGGCGCCCCCTTCCAGTAATCCTCCTTGGCTTCCAGGATCATGTGCACGCCGCGCTTCCATTCCTTCAGCCGGTAGGGACCTGTCCCGTTGGCATTCGTGGCGATGTAGTCGGCGCCCTTCTCCTTGACCCATTTCGGCGGGAGCATCTGGTAGTTGGCCAGACGTTCCAGCGCCACGGGGTAGGGGTTTTCGGTGATGATCCGGACGGTATAGTCGTCGAGGATTCTGACCTCCTTCACCCAGGAGACGATCGGCCGCTGGGGGGATTTGGGATCCAGCCCCCGCTCGATCGAGAACTTCACGCTTTCCGCGTTGAAGGGCTCCCCGTTGTCGAACTTGATCCCCTTGCGCAGCTTGAACTCCCAGGTGGTGTCGTCGATGAGTTTCCAGGACTCTGCCAGGTGGGGGCCGATCTTGAGCGTCTTCTGATCCCGGTACACCAGGTTGTCGTAGAGGTGCCAGCCGGCGATGTAGTTGATCCGGATGTTGTGGTTCTGCGGATCGAGCGTCCCCACATCGCTGGACAGCGCGACGGTGATCTGCCCCTTGGAAGCAGCCGAAAGCTGGCCGGGGAGAACCAGGAGCGCCAGTCCGAGGACCAGGAGTCTTACGCCCATGACCTTGGGGAAGGAGTTCATCCTGCACATCTTGAGCACCTCCTGGCGGGAATACTCGCCATTACCCTCGCAACCCCTTCAGGAAGATTGGTTCGAACTCTCGCGTCGCCTGCTCCAAGAGCGCTTTGGCGTCCCCCCCTTCGATGATCTTGGTGAGCGCTATCCCGTAGATGTCCCGGTACTGGCTCACGTCCCTGACCTCTGGCAACTGCGGGATGGGGTTGGCAAGGGCGGTGGCCACCGCCTCAATCCATTCCTTGGGCATCTGGTGCGCCTTGACGAACTCCGGATCCTGGTAGATCGAGGTCCGCGTGCCAATCATGGCCCCTTCGGTCATCAGGCGGAAGTGCACTGGCCGGCTGCTGGCCCACACGGCAAAGAGCCAGGCGGCCTGCTTGTTCTTTCCGAAGGGATTGAGCGCTATCGCATCCATGGCCGTGCCGCCAAAGGGCTTTCGCTTCGGACTCCCTGGGTGCGGCGAGTAACCGCACTTCCCCGCCACCTTGGATTTCGCCGGGTCCTCGAACGGGGCGGCGAACTGGATGCTGTCGGGCCAGCAGGCAATCAGCCCCTGGGTGAACGCGCCTTGGCATTCCATCCAGTTGAAACCGATGGAACCGGCGGGCGCAAACTTTCTCATCAGCTCCGCATAGATCTTGGCGGCCTCGACCGATTCCGGTGCAGTGGCCAAGAGCGTGGTCTTGGACTCGTCCAGGTAGTTGCCTCCCAGCGCGATCGTGAGGCATCCCCAGACCGGGACGTTTGCGTTCTTGAGACCGCGCCCGGCATAGCCGAATACCGCGGGGGGATTATGGGTCGCCTTCACCGCCTCGATCAGCTCGTCCACGGTTGTGGTAGGCTTCAGTCCCTTCTGCTGATACAGATCCTTGCGGTACATGTACCCCGCAAGTCCAACGCCCATCGGGATGGCGATCACCGTCCCGTCCGCCTTCAGTCCCCAATAGGTGCCCGCGCGGCCAAAATCCTTCCAGTTGAAGTCCGGCGGGGTCAGGGTGGGATTGTCGAGATACTTGTTCAGGGGCTCGTACCAGCCTGCGGCCGAGAAGAGGAGCTTCTCGACGTGCATTGAGCTGGCGTATACGTCGATCCCGGACGACTTCGCATTCAGCTCGATGGGCAGCTTTTGCCGTAGCTGCTGCTCTGGGACCACCTGGTATTCCACCTGAATCCCAGTCAGCTTGATGAAATCCGGGATCATCTTCTGGAGGACGGTGTAGTAGCTGGCCAGCGGGGCGGAGACCACCAGGGACCTGCCCTTCTGTTGCTGCCAGTCGAAGTTGGCTTGGCTCGGCGCGGGCGCCCCCGCCTCGGCCCGGGACCCGGCAACCCATGGCGCAGCGGCGAGCCCAAGCCCCATCCCGAGAACCTGTCGGCGCGAGAGCTGATTCGTGTTTCGTTCCATGGCGTCCCCTCCTCGGCTTGCTCGCAGGTTGGCGAACCGGCGGTCACGAATCCTGACGACCCGCGGATGCCTGCTGTGCTTATCACAAACCCTGCCTCAAGACAACCTCTCCTACTCGCGTGGGGGGAGAAATGGCGACCCACACCAGGCCAAGCCGCCGGCCGCGGTCAGCCCTTCAGTTGGCAGAGAACAGCAAGCAGCCCCCGACCAGGCCCAACTATCTGCGACAGAGACGCGGCGGGAGGGTCAGCCGGAAGGCGGCGCCTCGGTGCCAGAGGCGACGGTGTGCTCCCGGATGCAGGTGAGGAAGCGCGGGCCGAGTTCGGCGAGCTTGCGGAGGCCGACGCCCTTGACTTGCAGGAACGCCTCGTCCGTGGTGGGGCGCTCGCGGGCCATCTCGCGGAGGCTCGCGTCGCTGAAGATGAGGTACGGCGGGATACCCCGCTCCTCGGCCATGGCCCGCCGCAGCGCGCGGAGCGCTTCGAACAGGTCCTCGTCGGTCGTGCCACGGGCCAGGGCCGGCGCGGCGGCGGGACGCGGCGGGCGTAGCGCGCGGGCGGGTGCCGTCGTCCGGAGCAGGCTGACGGATTCCTCGCCCCGCAGGACCCGGTGGCCGAGGGCGCTCACGCCGAGCGTCGGGTACTCGCCTGCCTCCCGGGTGAGGCACCCCTGCCCCTCGAGCTGCGCGATCCAGTTGCGCACGGCCGTCTTGGGGTGCTGCCGCAGCAGGCCGTATGCGGTGAGCTGGCCGTGACGCATCCTGGTGATCCGGGCGGTCTCTGCCCCCCGCAGGACGTCGGCCACGTAGTCGGCCCCGAACCCCTCGCCCAGCTCCAGGACGCAGGCCAGGATCTGCCGCGCCAGCGCCGCTCCGCCCTCCTCGGCGGCCACCTCGCCCAGGCAGACGTCGCAGGCCCCGCACTGAGGGGCGCCATAGGCCTGGCCGAAGTACTCCACCAGGAGCCGGTGGCGGCAGGCGGCGCTCTGGCAGTAGTCGTACATCTCCCCGAGCTTCGGCAAGGCGCCCGGCGCCGGCAGCCCCTCCGCCATCAGGATGGACCGCCACAGGCCGAAGTCCCCGCCGGAGTATAGCAGCAGGCACTCCGCGGGCAGGCCGTCGCGCCCGGCGCGGCCCGCCTCCTGCTGGTAGTGCTCGAGGGACTTGGGCATGCCGGCGTGGATCACGTAGCGCACGTCGGACCGGTCGATCCCCATCCCGAAGGCCACCGTGGCCACGACCACGTCCGCCCGCTCCGTGATGAACTCGTCTTGGGCCCGCCGCCGCTCGGCATCGGCCAGGCCCGCGTGGTAGGCCACCGCCCGCACGCCCCGCCGCCGCAGCGCCTCGGCGAGCTGATCCACCTCGGCCCGGCGGATGCAGTAGATGATCCCGGCCTCGCCCCGGTGCCGCTCCAGCGCCTCGGTGACCTGCCGCAGCCGGTCCGTGCGCTGGCGCACCCGGTAGGTCAGGTTCGGGCGGTCGAAGCTCCCGACCAGGACGGCCGGGTCCCGCAGCGCCAGCTCGGCCGCGATGTCCGTCCGCACCCGCGGGGTGGCAGTCGCCGTGAAGGCGTGGATCGCCACGTCCGGGAAGGCCTGCCGCAGCACGCTGAGCTGGCGGTACTCCGGCCGGAAGTCGTGCCCCCACTGGCTGATGCAGTGCGCCTCGTCGACGGCGAAGAACGCCACGCCCGCGCGTCGCAGGAGGCCCAGGCAGGTGGGAAGGACCAGCCGCTCCGGCGCCACGTAGAGGAGCTGGTAGCGGCCCACCGCCACCCCGGCCTCCACCTCGCGTCGCTCTTCGACCGTCAGGCTGCTGTTCAGGTACGCCGCCGGCACCCCGGCGGCGGTGAGGCCGTCCACCTGGTCCTTCATCAGGGAGATGAGCGGCGAGACCACGACCGCCAGCCGCCTCATCGCTGCCGCCGGCGCCTGGTAGCAGAGGGACTTCCCGCCCCCCGTCGGCAGGATGACGATGGAGTCCCGCCGGGTCAGGACCGCGGCGATGGCCTCTTCCTGCAGCGGCAGGAGTGCGTCGTAGCCCCAGACCCGCTTCACGACTTCCCTGAGCCTGTCCATCCAACTCCCCCGCACCCGGCCCGGAGCGCGCTCGCCCGGACGCTGGTGCATTCTATCCGGACCGCGAACCGGCGCAAGGTGAATCTGCCGGAGCCGCCGGAGCCGCTCGGCGCGGCTCCGGATATGGGCGGGTCCCTTTTCCACGCCCGACCAGGGCTGCAGGCTACGGCCTCGTCCGGAGAATTCACGAAGGAGCTCGTGTATTCTCCGATACGATGCCTCACAGACGAATTCGCGAGTATTGCTGGCCGGCGGCTCCTTGGCCGGTTCCCCATACACCGGCCCTGATTGGCCCGCTCCGTCATTTTCCGCGAGCCAGCGGGTGTGATACCCTCCGTCGCGGTTCAGGCCCCACAAGTCCGCAGAGGAGACACCTCATGAGCGAGACCCTTCCCTACATCTTTGGCGCGCCAGGCACGTACCTGCAGGGTTCCGGGGTGCTCGAGGCGATCGGACCCCACCTTACCCGGGTGGGCATGAGAGTTTTCGGTGTGATCGACCCCGTCGTCCGCTCGCAGGTGGAGCCCGCGCTGCAGGCCGCCTGCGGCGCTGAGGGAATCGCGTGGCAGGCCGAGGAGTTTCCCGGCGAATGCACGGAAGCGGCGGTCGAGCGCCTGGCCGCGGTCGCCCGCCCGGCAGGCCCGGCGATGGTGATCGCCGCGGGTGGGGGGAAGGCGCTCGACACAGGGAAGCTCGTGGCCGAGAGTCTGGGGCTCCCCTCGGTGATGATCCCGACCATCGCCGCCACCGACGCGCCGACCAGCCGTGTCGCCGTGCTCTACACCGAAGGGCACGCGCAACTCCGCGTGGTGCGGCTCCGCGCCAACCCGCGGCTGGTGGTGGTCGACACGGCCGTCATCGTCCGGGCCCCGATTCGCTTTCTGGTCTCCGGGATGGGCGACGCCCTCTCGACCTGGCCGGAGGCCCGAGCCTGCGCCAGCGGCGGGCGGCGCACCCCCGTGGGGGGCTGCCCCACCCGCGCCGCCCTCGGCCTGGCGGAGCTGTGCTATCGCACGGTCCTCACCCACGGCCGGCAGGCCTGTGCGGATGCGGCGGCCGGCCGCGTCAGCGAGGCCTTCGAGGCGGTGGTGGAGGCCAACACCCTGCTGAGCGGCCTCGGCTTCGAGAGCGGCGGCCTCGCCGCCGCCCACAGCCTCTACGCCGGGATCAGCACCCTGCCCACCCGGGCCCCGTACCTGCACGGGGAGAAGGTGGCCTTCGGGGTGGTGGTGCAGAGCGTCCTGGAGGGCTGGCCGGAGGGCGAGCGGATGGAGCTCCTCGATTTCTACCGCGACGTGGGGCTGCCCGCCACGCTCACCGGCATCGGCCTCGGCGAGGCCACGGTCGCCGACCTGCGGCACGCCGCCGAGATCGCCTGCCGGCCCGGATCCCACATGCACAACCTACGGCGCCCGCCCTCGGTGGGCGAGCTCGTCCGCGTCCTGGAGAGCCTCCGGGGCTGAACTCGGAGCCGGGGACCAGACAGCTCATTTCCGCAAGGGACTATCCCCACAGACCCCCTGGCACTTTCTCGCTTCCGCGGTTTCCACCCCCCGGATCTGCATGAAACGGGGGCGGGGCCTGCGGCGTACCTTGAGAGTGAAACTGGCCAACAGCAATCGACCAAGGGGTACGCCCCCGGAAAGGAGCAGTCATGACGACACAGAGTGGAATCAGGCAGCGGAGATGGCTCACGACCGGAGCCGCCCTCCTTGGACTCCTCGCGGCGGGTGCGGGCACAGCCCTCGCCCAGCAGGCCCCACCGGCCCAGCAGCCGCCGCAGCGTGAGCGGCTCCTCACCCCCGAGGACCGGGCCGCCATCGGGCAGGTGTTCTGGCACCGGGTCCAGGCGCGCCTCGGGCTGACCGACCAGCAGGTCGCGGACATCCGGTCCGTGCTCGAGAAGCGGCGCGACGATTCACGGAAGGATTTTCAGGCCCTGAGGGAGAGCCGACGGCAGCTGCGCACCCTCCTGCAGCAGCAGAACTCGGACCCGAAGGCGATCGAGGCTGCCGCCACGCAGGTCAAAGCAATCCAGGACAAGCTCTTCGACCAGCGCCTGCAGACCCAGCTCGACATCCGCGGCAAGCTCACCGCCGAGCAATGGCAGCGCTGGCTCGAGATGCGGCAGGGCATGGGACATCGCTGGGCGCGAGGCAGCCGCGGCCCGGGGATGGGTCCCGGGATGGGAACGATGTGACCGCTGTACACGGGACCCGCGACTGGGGATCTGCCTATCGCTCCCGCCAGGGCCGCCGGTGACCTCCACCGGCGTCCCTGGCTTCCTCTCCATAGTGCGAGTCCGCACACAGCCCACGATCGTTGATCCAATCCAAATCGCTCCTCGCCCCCCACCGTGAGACGCCGATGTCGGCCTCCAGCGACTCTGCCGCACTCCCGAGGACTGCATCGCGCGGCAGGCAAGGAAGTTCAGGTTCACTGCACATCGTCGCCAAGCCGTCTTTCCCCTTGACACCGCCGGCGGGCCAGGGTTAGCTTCGGCGCGGTCGAGCACGGGGAGGGGGAAGGCGGGAAGGATGCTGGCCAGCCAGGCGCTCATCCCTCCAGGGAAACGGACGGCCCCCTGAGGATTTCTAACCCTCAGAGGGCCGTGCTTTTTTGTCCAGGGATGAGACGGCCCGGCGTGGTTGGCGCATCCTCTGCGGCATCGCGCCCGGGGGAGTGGGCCACTTGGGCCCCCAGGCGAGAGGCTTCATCGGAGCGCTAGACCCTGCTGAGCCGCACTGTCACGCGGAAGGACCAGGCCACTTCTCAAGGAGGGTGCACATGAGACAGACACCGGTTCTTCTTGTCGCGATCGCCGCCCTTTCCCTGATGCTCCTGGGGGCTCCCGCCGGCGCGGTCGAGCAGGGGCCCGGCGGCACAATCGTCCTCAAGCTGGCGCACTCCAGTCCGACCGGGAATCCGACCGACATCGCCGCCAAGAAGTGGGCCGAGCTGATCGGCCAGCGGACCGGCGGAAAGATAGACATCAAGATCTTCCCGAACGAGCAGCTGGGAAGCGAGAAGGCCTGCCTGGAGGGCGTCGTGCTGGGGACGATCGACGTGGCCCTGAGCGACGCAGCCTATGTGGCCGACCTCCAGCCCGTCGCCGGAGTGATGGACTTCCCCTACACCTTCCGGGACTGGGATCACTATGCCGCCTATCTCAAGGGGCCGATCTTTCCCCAGCTCGCCGCCAACATCGAGAAAGAAGTGAACATGAAAGTCCTGGCGCCCTGGATCTATGGCCGGCGACTCCTCGCCTCCAAGAAGCTGGTGCGCTCCCCGGAGGATGCAAAGAGCCTCAAGATCCGCACCCCACCCTCCGAGCTGGCCCAGGAGAACGCCCGGGTGCTCGGCGGCATACCGGTCACCATCGCCTTCGGCGAGACCTACATGGGCTTGAAGCAGGGCCTGGCCGAGGCGGCGGAGAATCCTTCCACCAGCATCTACGACATGAAGTGGTTCGAAGTGACCAAGTACCTGGTCATCACCCATCACGTCTGGAACAACGAGATCCTCACCATCAGCCAGAAGGCATGGGCGGCCCTCAGCCCCGAGCAGCAAAAGATCGTCCGCGATGCCACCATGGAGGCGGCCTTCTTCCGGATGGACATCCAGAAGCAGCTCGAGAACTCGCGGCAGGACGACCTCAAGAAGCTCGGGATGGAGGTCGTCGTCCCCCCGAGCCTCGAGCCCTACAGCAAGCTCGCCGCAGAGATCGAGAAGAAATACGCCACCAAGTACGCCAAGTACCAGTGGGCCGACTGGCACCAGCGCGTCATGAACGCCGGCAAGTAAGCGTCAGGCCGACCGGCCTGTGATCCTTGGCCGGGTCTCCTTCACTCCCATTTGCTGCTCACCGACCGGGGGTCAGCTCCTTGGCCCTCGGTCGGCAAGCACCCCCATGCGGAGGGCGCGGGCGCGGACGCCCCCCAGAAGGACTGCGGGCGCGATGCTCCTCGAAAGGGTCGCCAAGGTCGCCGATCGGATCATCACCTGGTGGATCGTCGGCGCCCTCGCAGTGATGGTCCTCACCATCATCTCCGACGTCACCCTGCGCGAGACCTTTGGTTACCCCCTCACCTGGAACCTCGAGGTGGCCCAGTCCTGCCTCATCAATCTGACCTATGTGGGCGCAGCGCTGGCGTTCCGCAAGCGGGCGCACATCTCGATCAACATCGTTACTGCCCGGCTTCCGGTGAAGGTCGAGCGGTGGGTCGATGTCTTCGCGCGCTGTCTCGTGCTGCCGTTCCTCGGCATCTTGGTCTATTCGGGCCTTCAGATCCTGCAAACCGCCAAGGGGGTCACCCCCACCCTCCGGCTCCCGATCTGGATGTATTACTTCCCGATCTTCATCGGATCGATTCTCTTGTGCTTTTACGGGGTGGTCCAGATCGTGGAGGCCGCTCAGGTGGCTCGGACCGGGGAGAGACCTGCGGGGAAGGTCGAGGTCCCAAAGGGCGCGATTTGAGGGAGCCCGTCAGGCGCAAG
>Ga0335070_10011860_pt1 | contig 10183 bp, 6 predicted proteins | sample Lox_Sample_13_FD_206722 | JGI IMG/M metagenome (GOLD analysis project Ga0335070, IMG submission 206722) | Soil microbial communities from Loxahatchee National Wildlife Refuge, Florida, United States - Lox_Sample_1.3 | ecosystem: Environmental > Terrestrial > Soil > Wetlands | place: USA: Florida... | reverse complement strand
CCGCGCCAGGCAGCAGGCCGAGCAATTGCTGAACGAGGCCAAGGCCGCGAGACGCGAGGCCGACGAGCGGATCCGGCAGATGCTCGAGGAGGCCAAGCTCACGGCCGCTCGCATGCAGGACCAGTCTGCGCAGGCCCTGAGCGAATCTGAGAAACAGAACGCTGTACTGCAGGCTCAGGCGAAGCATCTCCTGACCGAGGTTCATGCCTATACCAAGGGACAGCAGAACTGCCTGTCTGACCTGCTCACGCAGGAACGGGCTGAATTCGAGGCTGCGCACCAGATGCGCCGGCAGACCTCGGAACTTCTGGCCGAAGTGACCAAGGCGACGCAGGAGGCCAACGATCGCATCCAGGCAATGCTCGAAGAGGGTCACAAGGCCTCAGAGAATGTCGAGAAGCAGGCCGCGGCCAGTTTGAGCGAGACGGAGAAGAACAACGCCGTGCTCCGCCGGGAAGTGACCCAATTGCTGGACCAGGTCCGCGCCTGCGGCGAGGAGCAGAGCGCCAGGGCCGAGGAGTTGATCTCGCGGCAACATGCGGAGGTCGATGCCACCCGGCGGCAGCTTCAGGGTTTCGAGCAGGCGATGCGCCAGACCGCAGAAGAGGCCAACCGCCGCAACGAGGAAATGGTCACGCATTTCCAGGAGCAGGCGAAGACGATGAGCGATCGCCTGGAGGCCCTGCAGCAGAACTCGCTGACTCGTGCCAGCGAGGTCAACACCAGCGTGGCCAAGTTCGTGACTCAGACGCGAAGCCGCATGGAAGAGATGCACCTGCAGCTTGTCGAGTCCATCACCGCGGCCGGCAAGGAGTTCGCGGCAGCGAAGGAGTCGATCCGCGCCGCCAACGAGCAGGTGACCGCCGAGGCCGAAGGCGGCCGCGCCCGGGTCAGGGACCTGATCGAGCAGACCAGCGACCTGCTCCTGAAGACGCGAGAGCAATCCGCGTCACTGTTGGCCGATCTGCGCACCCAGACCACCGAGCAGACCGAGAAGGTCGAGCGCTTCTGGCAGACGGCGGCGGCGGAAGGAGCCAAAACGCTCAACGAGATGAATTCCAAGATGAGCGAGACGCGTCTTCTGGCGGACCGCTCCCGCGCCGAGCTCGAAAGCCTGGTGCAGCAGACGATGAGTGAAATCGCCAACGCCCGAAGCGGGTTCGAGGTCGGCCTCAATGCTCACCGGAGCGAAATCGCCCGGCTGGCCAACGACGCGACGGCGATCAAGGCCGATGTCGCCCAACGGTTCGAGGAGGCCCGGAAAGAGCTCGAAACCGTGGTTGGCAGGCATGAACGGTCCCTGCGGCACCGGGCCATCAAGCTGATCGGCGAGACCGACGAATCCATGAGCACGGTGGAGAGCAGGGCGAAGGAGATGGTCGAATCCCTACAGGGCCAGTTGCAGAACGCGTCCGACACCGCCGAGCGCATTTATACCGAACTGCAGAAGTCCCTCTCCGCCCTGCAGCGGAACGCCGCCGAATGCCGGGAGCAGTACGAGAACGAGGCGGCCCGGCTGGCCAGGGAACTGCCCGAACTGATCGACCGCAACCGGCGCCTGCTGGACGAGGCCCAGAGCCAGGTCGGCGTGATGTCGGAGCGAGCCACAAGCACCGTGGAAGAGCTGCGCGGCCAGATTGAGGAATTGCGGGAGTCAGCCAGGAATGGCGTGGCGGACATCGGCCAGGAACTGGACCAGTACCTGGAAGAGACCGTCGAGAAGGCCGAGAAGCTGCGGGCCGAATCGGAGAGCGCGGTCGCCAATCTCGCCGAGCGGATGGACCTGACCAAGCGCAAGGCGGAGACGGCCACGGTGCACGCCGAGAAGGCCGTCGCCACCATCCGGGAACAAAGCAGAAGCTCGCTGGCCGAGGTCCGGGCCGGCCTGACCCAGATGACCAAGCGTTCCGAGCTCTTGCAGCATGACCTGGCCCAGATGCGCGACGAGATATCCGAAGGTGCCAAGGCTTCCTGCCAGCAGCTGCGTGACAGCGCCGCCAGTGTCGCGGAGCACATCGAGTCGCTCCGCGAGGCCGCTCAGCGCGATGCCGAGGCCAATTTCCGCAGGCTCACCGCTCTGCGCGAGCAGGTCGAACAGAGCGCCGAGCAGGTCCGCCAGAACGCCACCAAGCTGCTCGATCAGGTGCAGACCGGCACGACCTCGCTCCGCGAGCGGGCCAACGATCTGCTGACTCAGGCACAAAACGGCGCCGACAAGATCGGCGAGCAGGCCGCCAGCCTCCTCATGCAGGCCCATGCTTCCGCCGAACGCTTCCGCGAACAGGCCGAGACGCTGTTGCGCCGCTCCGAGGCCATTACCGAAGCGGTCCGCAACGATGTGGGGACCATCCGGTCCGAGATCCTGCGCGAAACGCAAGAGGTCCGCGAGCAGATCGGCAGCGCCAAGCAGGAGCTGGTCGAGGCTCGCGGCGAGTCCTCAGAGCTGCTCACCCGCGCCAAAGAGATCCAGGAAGAGGCGCAGCGAAAGACCGGCGAAATGCTCCGGCAGGCCGACGAGATCAAGGGCAGCTCCGAGGCCCTGCTCCACACGCCCCGCCAGCTCGTCGACGAGGCCAACCAACGGGCCGTAGCGATGGCGGAGATGTCCAAGAAAGTCTCCACCGTCGTGCAGCAGCTCGCCACCGCCGGCGAAGAGGCCCAGCAGAAGAAAGCCCTGCTCGACGAGGCCAATTCCTCGGCCGGCGAAACGGTCGAACTCCTCAAGCGGCACACCCTCCGCGTGGGCCAGCTCGTCGGAATCATCCGGCAGCTTTATGGCACGATGGACGCAAGAGTCGAAGGGATGCGCAATCGCCTCGCCCAGGCGGACGAGCTCTGCCGCGCCGTGCCGCAGCAAATCGACAGCCTGCGAGCGGCGCTCGAGACCGGGGGCGATTCCACAACGCCCGCCGCCGATACCAAGCCGCCCTCAACGACACGACCTCCCGCCAAACCCGCGCCGGCCCCACGAAAGGCCGCCCCCGCAAAGCCCGGACCTGTTGTCGTCAATTCCAAATCAATGCCGACGGCCGTCGGCGCCGCCCCGGCGGGAGCGGAAGACCGCCGCACTCTCGGCGAAATCGCCCGGCGCAACAAGAAGCTCAACCAGTGGCTACGCGAAGTGCTCAAAGAAGACGAGGCCAAAGAGGAGCCCGCCCCAGCGCCCACGACCAACCGCATCAAGCCGGAAGTCCCGGCGAAGGCATAGCGCTGCCGCCCGGTTTCCGACGCTCGGGGATGTCGGCGTGAGCTGCGTTGCGATCAGGCCTGCGTCATAGGCGACTGACTCGAATTCGGCATCTCGCTTATGACCGAACGCACGAAATTCGTCTACATGCTTTTTCTCGCCGCCATGTCCACCTTCCCACCAGGTCTGGTGCCGGAGGACGATCTTGTGGGCTGAGCTGGCCTGGCTAATCCGCGTCGCAAGCATTTACGCAGCAACCGCCTTCTCAGAGCCCGCCAAAGCGGTTTATCAGTCCCAATCGGCGGCCGGTAATCCGCAATGTTCTTGGATTCCACCGCCGCATCGTGTATGCTACATGTGTACATCCCGCATTCGCGGGTTATCGAAGGGTCATCCGAAATCGGCGTTTCACTGGGGTTCTTCCCATGGCCCTGCGGATTAAATGCACGTGCGGCAAGTCTCTGAAGATCTCATCGCAGCTTGCGGACAAGAAGCTGCTATGCCCGGGCTGCAAGAAGGCCTTCCGCATCCCGGCGGAAAAGTTCAGAAAGGCGGAATCGGCGGCCTCCGCCGCTGCCGCCAAGGCCCCGCCGGCGCCGGCCAAGAAAGCTCCACCCGTCGCCAAGCCCAAGGCCGAAGCGCCCTTGCCCGCCCCTGTCGAGCTTGATCTGCTCCCCGAGAAGATCGACTGGTCGTCCGGGGACCTCTCCGTCTCTCAAAGCGACATCCTCAGCGACATCATCCCGGACGCGAAGCCCACCGCGGCTTCACCTTCCGGCAAGCTCGGCCTGACCTGCCCGCTGTGCAGGAAGAAGCTGCCGGTGGGAAGCGTGATCTGCTTAGATTGCGGCTTCAACGCCTCGACGAGGACCTATATCAAAACCTCGTTGGCTGACGATATCAGAGCGAATGAAGCCGAGGGCCGCACAGGCAAGAAGCGTTCTGCGTCTTCCAAACGGGGCTTCTGGGCGCGACTCCGTGGCATTTTTCAGCCCGCGCCGAAAAGCGGGTGACGGCAGCCCGCTCGACCTCGTTACTCCGACATGTCCTGTGAACGCTGCCGCCGGGTCAGGCCGCCGGTCCTACCATTGATTCGAGGGGGCTCAATTGTGTACACTGGTGATTGACGTTGAACCGCGGTTGCGAGCCGGCCTCGCGCCTTGACTTCGGCTTTCGGAGCGGCGCTCGTGGCATTACGCATCAAATGCAAATGCGGCAAGGTGATGAAGATCCCTTCCGCTCAGGCGGGCAAGAGCCTGTCCTGTCCGGGGTGCAAGAAGGTCTTCAGGATCTCCCCCGAGAAGTTCAAGCAGGCCAGCGAGACCTTGCGGGCTGCCGCCGGGCAGTCTGCGGTGAAAAAACAGCCCACCCGCGATCCGCCCAAACCAGCTGCCGAATCCGCCACACTCGTGCCTGCAGAACTGGACATCCTGCCCGTCGACCTGAACGGCTCCGCCGATTTGTCCATGTCCCAGAGCGACGTTCTCGGCGACAAGATCCCGATCGCACAACCTATAGCGGCCTCGCCCTCCGGCAGGCTCGGCCTGGCTTGTCCACTTTGCCTTAAGACCCTGGCGCCGGGGGCTGTGCTCTGCGTCGACTGTGGCTTCAACGTCGCGACCGGCGCCTATGTCAAGACGTCGCCGCCGCCGACGGCACAGGCCGTCACCACCGCCCCCGCCGCGAGCTATGCCTCCGACCGCTCCTGGATCCCGCACGGCGGCAGTAACCTGGCCATGGACGCTATTCAGGCCCCCAAGCGCAGCTACTGGGCCGATGCACTCTACTCCTTCGGTTATCCGTTCATCAGCACCAATAACGGCGTGGTCTTCGGCATGATCCTGTTTGCCGATTCCATTCGAATACTCCTGGGCCACGTCTTCCCCTTTCTTCCGTGCTTCATCGGGCCGGTCTTCTTCATCGCCATGTTTGCCATCCGAGGATGGATCGCGGCCGTCAAGCTCTCCGTGATCCAGGACACGGCATCAGGTTCGGAGGATCTGCCGGGCATCAAGATCGAAGACGGGGCCATGGAGGATGTGATCAAGCCGCTTGTCAAGTACATCGGCGCGATCGCATGCGCGATGCTGCCAGCCAGCATCTACATGATTCTCCTGTCCAACGGAGTCCTGCCGATCACGCTGTCCTCAGGCCTGAACCTGGTGTTCCTCGTCGGCGTTGGCATGTTCCTGTGGCCGATCTTCCTGATGCTCTTCGCCTTCAACGCGCCCGCGCAGATTCTCCGCCTCGACCTGATCTTCACCACCATCATCCGCACCTTCCTGCCCTATTTGAGCCTCTGGCTCATGCTCTTGGTGGCCAGTTCCGCCAGCATCCTCGGACTGATGGGCCTGCTGGTGCTGAAGATGGGGATGAGCCTCAACCTGCCGCAAGTGCCCCAACTCCCCGGCATTGCCGGCGATTTGCTTTACAACGCCATTGACTTCTACCTCAGCATTGTGTCCATGCGCCTGATCGGCCTGTATTACCTCCATTTCAAGAAGCGATTCACGTTCGTCATGGAGTGATCTGAGCGTATCGGGCGCAACTGGCGCAAGAGCATGGCACAGAGCTCTTGCTGTCTGCCTGTGTTTGGCCGCTTCGCCGCGTCTCCTTCCCTTCGCGCACCATGGCCTTTCAAGCGTATAATACGCCCGGACAGGCGGCTCTGATTCGACCACAAGAAGGACCTCCCGTGGACCTTTTCGGCATAGGCCGCGTGCCTTTCATGGCACGCCGAAACTTCGCCATCGAGATACGGCACCTGTTCCTCTGGGGCCTGTTCGCCGGGCTGGTCGAGGGAACCGTCTCCGCCGTCGTGGTCAGCAAGACCTTCGGCGGCACCGACCTGCTCATCACCATCGTCCAGGCCACCCCCGCCTTCGCCAACCTCTCCAGCCTCCTGTGGGGCGCCATGCTGGTCGGCCGCCGAAAGCTGCCCGTCTTCATGGCCCTGGCCGCCGCCGCCGTGGCCGTCGCCTTCTCCGTGGCCTTCACGCCCAACTCGGGCTTCGGCGGATGGATCTTCGCCCTGCAGATCTGCCTCTCCCGCGTGTTCATGTCCGGCGTGGTCACGGCCCAGGCCGGGCTATGGCGGGCCAACTATCCCAAGACCCACCGCGGCCGCATCACCGCGAGCCTTCAAATCGTCCGCACCATCATGAGCCTGCCGGTCATCCTGGGCTGCGGCCTGCTCTTCGACCGCGACGAGTCGGCCTACCGCTGGTTCTATCCCGCCATCGCCTGCATCGGCGCCGTGGGCCTGCTGGTGTTTCGCCTGATCCACGTCCGCGGCGAAGCCAAGGCTCTGGCCGCGCGGGCGGCGGGCGGCACCGACTCCACCGCCGACGCCGATCTGATCGCGCCGTTCACCCTGTCGGCGCTGGTCTCGCCGTGGCAGGTGTTCGGCCGCATGCGCGAGGCCCTGCGCCAGGACCCCCGCTTCGCGCGTTACTGCACCGCCCAGATGTGCATCGGCACCGCCAACCTGATGATCATGCCGGTCAACACCATCATCCTCACCAAGGTCCTGAACCTCACCTATACGGCCAGCAACGGCCTGCTCGACATCATCCCCCGCATCGCCATGATCCTCACCCTGCCGCTGTGGGCCCGGCTGTTCGACCGCGTCGGCGTGCTGCGATTCCGCGTGGTCAACTCCGGCTGCTGGTGCGGATCGCTGCTGTTCTGCGGGCTGGGGGCATACCTTGCCGCGGCCCATGAGCGAAGCCCCGCGGCCGGGCTGCTCGGCGCGGCCATCACCGCGTATATCGTCGGCCGTGTCGTGGACGGCCTGGCCCAGAGCGGTGGGGCCATCGCCTGGTACATCGGCCACCTGCACTTCGCCGAGGACGAGAAGGCCGAGCTCTACATGGGCATCCATGTCTCGCTGACCGGCCTCCGCGGCCTGCTGGCGCCTTTCGTCGGGACCCTGTTGTATGCCTTCAGCGGCTGGAGCGCCTTCGCCGTCGCCTTCGTGATCTCCGCCGTCGGCATGGGGATCTTCGCCAAGCTGGCGAGAGAGGAACGACGCTCGTAGACCGGGTCATCGACATGCTCGAACACTCCGAGCATGCTTGATTGTGATCTTCGCACGCCTGCAGACGCACCCTCGACCGCGATACTATCATCCGTGGGGACAGGAGCATCCGAGCCCGCAGGGCCGTGCTCCGACCGCGGCACTGGCGGCATATGGGGGCTTACGGTTATGCCGCAGACACTGGCGCAGAAGGTCATCCCACAGAACCTCTTCACACCCAGTCATCCCCTGATGTCAAGAGTCCTCGAGCACCGGATCCTGACGCCCCTGTGGCGCGGGCCGCGCAACGAGGTGGCCCACGTCGTGCTCAGCTCGCCGGGCCTCGCCTATCTGCCCGGCCAGAGCATCGGCGTCGTCCCCGAGGGGCGGGACCCACGGACCGGGAGCCTGTACAAGATCCGGCTGTACTCGGTCTGCTCAGAGTCCCGGGGCGACTACGGTGACTGGCAGACGGTTTCGACGGTCGTCGTGCGGCACTTTTGGGACGACGAGAAGACCGGCAGGAAAGACATACCGGGCGTGTGCTCCAAGCAGCTCTGCGACTGCGGCGTGGGAGACATCGTCCGGATCACCGGTCCCAGCGGCAAGCACTTTCTCCTGCCGCCCGACTTTCACCAGCGCGACCTGATCTTCGTCGCCACCGGCACCGGCATCGCCCCGTACCGCGGGATGCTGAAGGAGCTGTTCAACGAGGCCTACGAGGGCCACGTGTTTCTCTTCTTCGGCGTCAAGTACGCGGACACGATCCTCTACGACGACGAGTTCCGCTCATATCTGAGCCTGCCCAACTTCCACTACGTCACGGCGCTCAGTCGCGAGGACGAGAAGAACCCGTTCCCGACCGAGCTGCCCACGCCGGACAATCGCATGTATGTCCACGTGCGGATGTGGCAGAACCGCACGGAGTTGTCGCCCAGCCTGGCCCGGCCGGACACGCTGGTGTACGTGTGCGGCATGAAAGGCTCCGAGGAAGGCGTGGCTCAGGTCCTCGATCGCATCGGCGATCAAACCGGCGACCCCGGCCTGTCCGGCCGTCTGAAGGCGGAGCGGCGGTTTTTTGTGGAGGTCTACTGAAACTACCTGAAAGCGAAGAGGGCCGTCGGCCCTTCCGTCAGCTCTCGGCGGTTGCGCAACGCGGGATTCCCAAGAAAAACGCAACCAGCCGCAACCAGGCGCAACTTTTTAGAGCGTCGAACAGAACCTCCTGTGGTGCGGGCCTCCGGCCCGTGAATCCACCGGCGAGACGCCGGTGCCACGGGTTATGTTAGAGGCTCTTAGCTTGTATTTGTCCTCCTCACGCTGCTGCATCGGTGCCTCCGTGGCGGCGAATCCGCCGGCTGCAAAGCCTCGCAGAAAAAAAAGTGCACATCCACGCACTTGCACGCAATCCCACACACCTGCCAGAAGGCCGGTTGGGACATGGCCGCGGGAAAGCTGTCAGCGATCGGCGTTCAGCTTCAGCGACCAGAGGGCGCGGAGCGGGCGCAGGGACGTTGCCCCGCCGCCGCACTGCTCGCAGAGCGGTGGCACAAGCGAGCCATGCTAACTATAACCTAACATTAGACGAGAGGCAAGTGGGAAAATGTGAAAAATCGAGACTCTTCGATGGAAGTAGCACTTTTTGAGCCTTCGCAGGTCTCTGGCCGATGGCAGGAGCAGGAGGCATGGGTTTAGGTTGGAATGGAGATTCATGGAGGAATCCGCCATGCTTCGGCAAGAGACCGTCATTCTGCCATTCACTCGCGTCGTACGACGTTCCCGGCTCTATCGTTCTCGCCGCTGATCGAGATGGACGGCGAGCTTTATCTTTTCGAGGTCAAGAGCGGGGCAACGATCGTTCCCCGACACGCGTCATCGTTGCTCCGGGCACGCAGCGATTTCGGGGAGAATGTCGGTGCCGCCGGAGTGATTTCCCAATCCGCGGAACGCTTCATGCTGCAGGACGGTGTGTTTAGCTGACCCTGGCAGGATATCCTCGGTGCCTGAGCCGGAGCACCGAAATGCATAAGCGGCGGGGCTGGTGGGCGCCGCGGGTCATGGCGATTCCGTAATCCGTCTTCGCAGGGGGGACGTTTGCTATCCCTTTGGGCGATTCCCCCCGGGCGGGATCAGCGATGTGCGAGTGGTCCGGCCGGCGTGGTGCCGGAACTCTGGGTTGGGCTTACCGGGCTCTTGGAGGCGGGGGCGAAGCAGACCTGCCCAGCTTGACCGACGTAGGCGTTGTCGGCGCCAGCCAGATACTTGGCGTAGTGGATGGCCCACCAGTCGTTACCGACGATCTGGGCCAGTGCGACGAGGACCACGGCCACGAAGCTGCCCGCGATGTACCATTTCTTGATTCTGCGTTTCATGATGGCTGCTTTTCCTTTCAGCGGGAGGGCAAACCGGAGTGCATTAATGTTGTTCCTCTGCCTGGATTAACGGAGTGGGAGCTGAATATTCACTTATAAACGAGGAGCCTGTTTGGAAGCATCGGCGTCGAGTGGTTCACGAGGCCGCAACACCGTCGCAGGTCTGCGGACCAGCCAGCGTTCTTCACCAGAGCTTCACAATGAAGAGCGCGACAGAAGAAGAAGGGGAGGCGGTGCGGTTTTCGAGTCTTAGGGCATCGGTCTGCCTGCGGAGCGGCACGCTCGAGAGGGGCCGGGGCAGGCGGACCGGCTGACCTGTGCGTCGCTGGCGTCCCGGCTCAACGAGGCGCTGGTTCGAGGGGATGGCCGTAGAAAGAGAGCAGATGAATATCGGTATGATGTCCCCGCAAAACTTAAGGGCGTCAAGCCGCCTGGCGTCGGCGTGGATCAGCTCGTGCCGCGTGTGCAGACGTTGAACGACCGATTCGATGCGCCGAATTGTTGCGGGGTCGCGGGCCAGCTTGGGGATGATCTGGTCCAGGCTTCCGCGTCCGGCAATCTCGGAAACCAGCGCCGAGCAGTCAGCAGCAGCGTCGGACAGGGTCA
>Ga0335070_10011858_pt1 | contig 10184 bp, 13 predicted proteins | sample Lox_Sample_13_FD_206722 | JGI IMG/M metagenome (GOLD analysis project Ga0335070, IMG submission 206722) | Soil microbial communities from Loxahatchee National Wildlife Refuge, Florida, United States - Lox_Sample_1.3 | ecosystem: Environmental > Terrestrial > Soil > Wetlands | place: USA... | reverse complement strand
TTGATGGAGAGCTTTCTCTCTTCACGGTTGCAAGGTATTTCATCGTTACATTTCAGGAGGAGATAAGAGATGAGTGTACTGCTTACCAGTACTGATGTTGTGATCGTTGGTGCCGGACCCTCGGGTCTTACACTGGCAGGCGTTCTCGCCTCTGAAGGCGTGTCGTTCGTCATCGTAGACCGGCTTGCCGAATTAGATAAGTATCTGCGCGGCTGCGGACTGGAGGAGTCCCTGCTTAATCTGGTCAAACTGCGGGCATCGCAGATCAATGGGTGCGCGTACTGCCTGGATATGCACTGGAAAGATCTCCGGGCTCTCGGAGAAAGCGAGAAACGCCTTTACTCCCTGGATGCCTGGCAAGAGTCTCCGTACTACGGCGATCGAGAGCGGGCGGCGCTGGCGTGGACCGAGGCGGTAACCCGTGTCTCTGAGACCCATGTGCCGGATGAGGTGTACGAGAAAGCAAAGAAGCATTTTAGCGAAAAAGAATTGGCGGATCTCACAGTGGCAGTGGCGATCATCAATACATGGAATCGCTTGCTCATTGCAGGCAGGAAAACGCCAGGAACCTATCAGCCGGTCAGGAGGGAATTGAAGAAGGCTGCGTAGACGTTAAAATCGAGGCGCGCGGGGCTGCACGTGCCTTCATTCACTTGTATCGTCACCATAGCCGTCTGGACAAGATTGGAGGCTGAAGATGTGAAGAAAGAAGATAATTCAATTCAATTCAATTAAGCGGCTTTCACCCCAGAAATTCTTTTCTTCCCATCAATGGATGCTTTCTTCTCCATATCCTTCCAGAATTCTCTGTGAGAGATCCCTCCAGTGGTTTGAATTTGATTTCGGGCAGCCAAAAGAATCTTTCGCAATCGGGGTGAATAGGCAAGTAATAGCCGCTCCAATTCCTCCTCGTCCTCCACGGAAAGCAGGACTCCCACCGGTTTCCCATTCCTGGTAACAATAACCGGTCCCTCTTGAGCTCCTCTCAAATAGGCACTCAATTTTGCCTTAACGTCTGCAACGGATGCAATCTTCATAATGCAATCTCCTCTCCGCCGATAAAAAGCCGGCTTCCTTTCTTAACACCAATAGCCAGAATATGTACCTCATGGTTCTCTATATCTATTGCGTAAAATACTCGAAATCGATTCTCAGGGCCGAAACGAAGTTCCCATTCCCCTTCAAAGTCAGATTGGTGCTTCAAAGGTTTTCGGTTTCTTGTTTCGTCAGCCGGTTCAAGCCTCAATTGAGTCTCGATTTTAGTACGAATCAATGAAAAATATTTTGGCTCGATTGCTTTCAAATGCTTCTTCACTTGAGGAGCATAAACTAATTTATAGGCAATGTTCATGACCATAATTATAGTCACATTTCATAACATTGTCAACGGCATTTCTTCCTCTCCCCTCAGAGGGAGAGGGTTGAGGTAAGGGGAACTAAGTTCGTAATCCCAATTCCGAGTTCCGCAATCCGCATTCTGAATTTGAGAGCTCCTGATCTATTAACCGAAATATGTTATGCTGAATAATGTTCTTTTTCTCCTCTGCAGTTCTGAAGGGAGAAGGATGGGAGATTGGTTTGTGAACTTTCTGACCCATCTGTTTCTCTCCAACGGTGTTCCGGAACTCCTTGTCGGAAATCTCATGGGTGACTTTGTGAAAGGGAGGCTGGATGGGCGTTTCCCGCCCGGTATTGAACAGGGGATTTCTCTTCACCGGGAGATCGATTCCTTCGCAGGACAGAACTGGCACTACATTCGCAGCAAGCGGCGGCTTGATCAATCCTTCGGTCATTACCGGGGAGTGCTGGTTGATCTTTTCTATGACCACTTTCTTGCCGCGAACTGGGAGGATTATGCGGACGTGCCATTACCCATTTTTATATCGGATGCCTGGCGGGCTCTTTGCGAGCACACGGAATTTCTCCCGGATAGACTGCAGCGCATCATTCCGTTTATGTTCACGGAGTGGCTGCCGTCGTATTGCGACCTTAGGGGTATTGCTGCAGTCCTGCACAGAATATCTTGTTTCAGGGTTAAAAGGGCAAACCGCCTCGGGGAGGGTGCCGAAGCATTGAGCAGGCATTACGGAGGACTTTACGGGGACTTCAGCAAGTTTTTCCCTGAATTGATAGCCTTCTCACGAGTTAAATCCGCGGGATCATTTAGTCACTGACTCCGCGTCCGTCGCTGTAAGTCTTTTTGAAAACTCGTTTATCATGCGGTTTCTGTCTTTCCGGATTTCTCGTGCAAGCCGATGAACACGTTCCGGAATTTCGAAATATTTGTCACCCCATAAGATGATCTCTAACAGGATAGGCATTAGATCGATCCCCTTGGGAGTTAACTGGTAAAGGTTTTTTACCTTATTTTCGGGGAAGGCCATTTTTTCGACGATCCCGTTCTTTTCCAGAATGAGTAGACGATCGGCAAGAATATTCGTCGCGATCTTTTCTTCGGATTGCAAAAACTCGCCGTACGTCCTTTTTCCTTTGAACATCAAGTCCCGTATGATCAGCAGTGTCCACTTATCACCCAAAATGTCGAGAGTGGTACTGATAGGACACGTTGATCTCCTGGTGATTTTCTTCATATTTAAAAAATACCCGAATTACTTGCATAAAGCAAGTAGATGTTTTATATTACTTGCAATTCGCAAGTATATTGCCGGGAGAACTCATGGTGATAAAGCCGGATATTGCGTGTGCTTCAGAAAATTGATTGTCAGAAGGAGGAGTTATGATTATGGAAAACAAAATACGGGAAAAGGCTCTGAAACTTGGATACGAGGACTGCGGTATTATTAGAGTCGGCGCCTTGGCCGGTTATCGCGAAAAGCTGGAGGAGCGCATGTCGCGGATACCCATGGGAGAGCAAATATATGGGCGCTTTAGGAGTTATGCGGATCCCTCGGCGGACAACCCGGAGATGAAATCCATCATAGTCGCTATCGTCCCTACCTACAGGTACAACGTGCCCGGCGAATTCGATGGCGTCTACGGCAAGGCCTACATGTTCGACAGCAGAACGGACGAACAGGCGCCCTTTTTTAGCATCCGCAGGGAATTCTCCACGTTTCTCGAAGGCCTCGGTCTTACATGCATGTTGGGCAGCAGCCATGGAATCCCAGCGCCAGCCCGCTGGGCAGCGTATCAGGCAGGGCTCGGCATCATCCGACAGAATAATTTCTTCTACACCAAAAACGGGTCATATAATCGCATAGAGATGCTCGGAGTAGACCGGGAACTCGAACTCATTCGCGGCGTGAAACTCAAAGAGTGTTCGAAAGACTGCAACAAATGCATCGGAGCCTGCCCTACCCATACGCTGAGCGCACCCTATACCATGTCGATGATCGGGTGCGCCAGCTTTCAGACTTCCCTCTCGGCGAATATGGGAATGGGCGTACCATCTCCTGAGATGGCGGAGCAAATAGGTTGCAGGCTGTACGGCTGCGACGTGTGCCAGGACGTATGCCCCTTTAATAAGAGCAAATGGACAGGCGGCGAGGACTTCCCGGGGCTTGAGGCGCTGGCGCCGTCAATGCGCCCGGAAAGTATCATGGAGATGAGCTATGATGAGATCGGCCGCACGTTGGCTCCCAAATATTGGTACATCAAGCCGGAAAACCTCTGGAAATGGAAACTGAACGCGCTAACCGTCATGATGAATGGCTACGGCGAGAAATATGAAGCGCCAATAAAGCTCGGGCTTGAAGACCCCCACGAAACCGTGCGCGACTTCACGCGCGGCATCTGCTCGAAGCTGGGAATATCGTTTTAAAGCGTGTACCTTAAGCTCTGGCTTTACCTCATTCTTGTCATGAAGTCTAGAGGCACCTGGAAAAGCAGCACGACCTTGAAGAGCGCACGGTTGTTCATGACCCGCTGAACAAACTTCAATTTCTTCTCATCAAATTAAAATTCCATTGCCCTTCCTTGGGGATCACGAAGAAATACCTGCGCCGTCACCCGTGTCATTGACGATCCATGATTGTCGATTGCTGATCGAATATACAAACTTTATGAAAATTGGTCAACCGGAACTTTCAATGTTTCCGAAGAAAGTTCGGAGATCAATCTATGTTGAGGGTTGTTGATTCTTAACTGGAAGAGAGAATAGTGAGTAGAATAATCTAGTTTGAAAAGGCCACGGTTCGTATGGCCTTTTCAAAATCGCCTTTAATTCATTTGTTGCACGGTTGCAGCTATTTCATTAGGAACGTTAGTTGTTGATCACGACCCGCTTTAATTCCGGCAGGTAGTCTATCGTTCTTGAGAGGTATTCTGAATCTCTTTGGTTCCAGCCCGTCGGCAATGCTGTCAACCTTGTCCATCAATGCACCAGACAAAGTGATCCGGCGCACACCGAGCCGCTTCTCTGCCATTGCCGTGTATTCCTCGGATATGTCACAGATAATCGAGAATCTCTCGTTGTTGTAGGCTGCCTCGGCGCTGGTGCCCGCGCCACTCATTAAGTCCAAAACCAGTTCGCCCCTAGTGGTGCCCATGAGGATGAGTTTCTCGATTACCGCAGCAGGCTTCTGAGATGGATGCCCCGTCTGCTCATTTCGGCCCACAAATCCACAAAGCAAGGACTCTTCGATCACACTGGGTGGCCCGGGAATAAAGCGGAGTTCCCCATGTTTGAGCTTCTGGAGTTGGACCTCGTCTAGGAAATTTTCAACGTGCATTTTGGCGTTGGGCTTTGACAGATGGAGGCACGTCATTTGTGCGGACCTCCATCCACGTATCATAGAGGGCGAATTTTTATAGAACCATGTGAGCCAGCACTGTAGTTGCAGAGGAGGAGGAATTTTTTCTATAAAGCGGGCAACGATCTCAGGGAACCCCCATAAGAAGACATGGTCCGAAAGGGGTTGTATGGCGTTCAGAACAGCCAGGATATATTCCACGTAGTCGTCTCGTTCGCCGCCGATCCCCTTATTGTACCAGGGATCGAGTATCGTGGTCTGAGCGCTGATTCCTAGGAGATTCAAGACATGGGATGAAACGAAAACATCCATCGGGGGAAGAATCACCACCCCATTTTCGGAGAGCGAAGCCTGGATTTTCTCGCGAGTCTCCGAGAAAAGCTTTTTGGCACGATTACTGTTTCCGCTCATTTCTACCTCGCTATGGTCCCGTCCCTTCTTATATTATACCCGAAATACGAGAGAAGGAAGTTGAAAATTTTCTTTTTTTCCGTCTCAGGAGCGAACTGCACGATTGCGTAAGTATTCAGCTTGCCGGTCGTCGAGTCCCAGTAGTTCTTCTTCGTTACCTGATGTCGACCACAAAGGGCTTGCCACTGTGCAGGGTCCTCGGGATCCGTATCTGAATGCAGGGAGTGCGGGTTCTTGTGGTCTGGCGTCAGCTTGACGCGGCCACCCCCAACCGGGTCGATTTCACCAATTTTCAGTCCGCAGATTATTCCACCCTCATTCCACTCACATGAGTAATTTGCTCTTTTTAGGACGGCAAGCCATGTGGTGTCCGTCGGACGGAAACGCTTGCCGGCATTGCTGCGTCTTCGTGTGTGAGGCATCAAATACTCCTGGACCTTCAGGTCGCCCCGGTTCCTCCCACGAAAGGATCGTGTATCCGTCGTCGGTGCGAAGCTCCGACAGCCGTTGATGCCAGTTTTCTGGCTGCCGGCCGCTTTTGGGGTCTGTAGCAGCCTTGATGATTTGCTCACGAGTGAAAACCTTCCCGATGTTGTCGAGGAAGAGTGCCTCGATTCGCTTTTTGACGCTTTTCTGGCGGTATTGTCCCTTCAGCTTCCCGTAAATCTTATTCGGAGCGTCTTTTTTGATTGTCATGCGGTCGTCCTTTCTCCATCTATTGCGGCCAAACATTTGTTCTTATATTCTTGTGACGAAATAAATCTCTATCGAAAGTTAATCAAGCAGTGATTAGTATTTTCATTGCTGAAAAAGAACTATCTATACCACCCTGTGGATTCCCGACTGGAATATATCTATTTTATGAAAATTGGTCAACCGAAACTTTCAGACAAAATTTGGAAAGGGGGGGGAGGTAATGGGGTTGTTATTTTCCAAAGCCTAACAGGGCGCTGTGACTTAAACGGATTTTTGGACTTTCTTTTATGACAAGCCCTATCTCAATCGCGGATTGGAGCGTGCGTAAAAAATGTTTTTTGCGAACATGTACGATCGGCTCAGCCAAAAGCAGTGAGCCACCGGGTTTTAAAAGGTCACGGATCTCCCTGAAAAATAAGGATTGATCCGGGACTTCATGTGCCATCCAGAAAGCCAGGATGAAATCTGCTTTTTCATGAATCCCCAAAGATTTCTGACTGGCGAGGTATCCTTCAATTCTTCCAGAAACTCCCTTTTTCTTGGCCCGTGACCTCAAGGCCGACAACATTTTCTCCTGGACATCGATTGCAATGACATGACCTTTGGGGCCTACGAGTCTTGCCAGAGGAATCGTGAAATAACCCATGCCGGGTCCGATATCGATCACCCGGTCTCCGGGGTGGACATAAGGGCTCAAAATGGCTTCGGGGTTGTGAAGGAGTTTGCGCAACGGGTTGTCGAATGTGAAGCACAACCACCAGGGACAAACCATATTTTGTGCCGTGAGGTTTTCAATAATATCTTTCATGATCTTATACTTCTATGCCGCTTGAGTGTCCGACACAAAATACCCTCGCTCCAAGTCTTTGGGTTTCCAATTAAAATATATGTTTCTTATGAAAATTGGTCAACCGAAACTTCCAGAAGGAGTCAAAGCTTCGATTCACAATGAATCCGGGGGATGACGATCGCCGATTGAAATGTGCACAAAAAAAGGCAGAGCCCATTTCTTTCCCTACTTTTTTTACTCTTTGCTCTAGATTATTATTTTTCGAGAATGAAAATAACTTCCAACCTCACCCTATATTCAACGATCTTTCCCTTGTCCGCCGCTATTCGAAACTCGATCACACGCATTCCGGTGATGCCTCTCAAGGTTTTGTTCGCCCTAGCGAAACCTACTTTCACTGCATCGTCAAAACCCTTAGGAGAACCTGCCGTAATTTCTGTTACCCTAGCCACTCTCTCTTTTTCCGCCATTTTAATCATCTCCTTTCCATTCTTATATCATTCTACACATATGATTGGCAATGTCAATGGGTTTATTTAAGTGTAAGTAAGGGCTTCTGTGTCAGGTCTTGGCATGAGACAGCAGAAGAGAAAGGCGGCTAATCCAGGAATTTAGGAATGTATAAAACCAGTAGGAGGCTTCGGGGTCACATCATCAGATGTCATAAATTTGTATGCACCGCCACCCATTTCATTGGCGATTGATGATTGTTGATTGATGATTGAAACATACAAAATTCATGAAAATGATTGGCGATGTTGATCGGAGTATACAAATTTTATGAAAGTTGGTCTTATTTTATCATAACCTTAAGAAGCTCTAATGGGGCGGCACTTTAGCATCCGGAGCGAGCGGGGAGACATAGGGTTTGCCTTGAGTTTGAATTTTAAACTCATCTTTGGCGGCCTTTACTGTCATCGGGTCCGACAAGAGATCAACGCTGGAGGCCGCCAGAACCTTCGCGGCTACCAGCATCCCCTTCCAGCCAATTGGGCTGGATGCGCACGAAGTCGTGGCCCAATGATGTGAGGCAGTGCCTAAAGGGCGCGCCACAACACCAAGTTCGGCCAACGGGACGACTGCGCTGACTTCGCCAATGTCCGAAGAGGCAGTACTGCCATTCTTTTGCGTATACGGCATCACAGTCGTTGAAAGACCGGCCTGGTCGAATCCGAGCTCCTTCTGCATAGCCTTCGCAAAGTTCACATCGCTATCGTCAAAGGCAGGCGCACCCGCGCGATCGAGGTGCTTCTGCATCAGCTTGCCCAGTGAATCGTTCGGCACAATATCGCGCACCGAAAACAAGAGTGTGACCTTAGCGCGGGTTTCAGTAGCAAGGGCGGCTCCATCAGCCGCCTTCTTCAATCGTTCGAGCATATTATTCACACTGTCGCCGGTTGAGTCGCGCATCCAGTATTCTCCCTTGGTATAGTCCGGAATAATATTAGCCGCGCTGCCTCCGCTCTTAATGACGCGGTGGATCCGGGCTGTAGGCTTGATGTGTTCGCGCATAAGCGCCATGGCAGTATCAAACAAAGTCAGCGCATCGAGAGAGCTGCGTCCAAGCCAAGGTGAAGACGAGGCGTGTGAAGACCGGCCGAAGAATTCCACATCCACCGCGGCAGCAGCAAGGCGCGTGCGGTTGACCACCCTGTTTAGGTCATCCGGATGCCAGGTGAGGACAACATCGGTCTTCTGGAAGGCCCCGTCCCTAACCATGAAGGTTTTTCCAATCAGTATTTCCTCTGCCGGCGTTCCGAAAAGTTGAATGGTGCCCGGAAGTTTGCGGGCGATCCGTTCACGGTTCGCGGCTATTGCCGCGGCCACAGACGCGGTGCCGAGCAGATTATGGCCGCACCCATGGCCCGGTCCATTCTCCATCACCGCTTCCTTTTTCGCTTTACCTGCAACCTGCGAGAGTCCGGGCAGCGCGTCGTATTCGGCCAGGAGTCCAACGACCGGCGACCCTGAACCAACTGTGGCTACGAAAGCGGTCTTTAGTCCGCCCGCACCCCACTTCACAGTGAAGCCTTCCTTCTCAAGGGCCTTTACCAATTCCGCCGAAGAAACTTTCTCCTGAAGTCCCAGCTCGGGTTTTTCCCAGATTGCCTGAGCCAGTGCTTGCCATGTGGCACGGGTCTCATCGAGAAAAGTGTCCGTTGCCCGCGTCTGGGCGAATGCTGGGTGAATATACAGGAATAGAGCGAAAAATAAAAATAGCAGTAAAAATCCAACCTTCGTAATCTTCATGTCATACCTCCTTCACGACTTCCTCCCGAGATGAGGGTTTTCTTTGCCACCCGTTTCATTGACGATTGATGATTGTTGATTGGAGTATACAGACTTTATGAAAATTGGTCAACCGAAACTTTCAGAAAAAATTCGAAAAGCGTGGTGCTCGTTACCGCTATTGAGTCGATCAGCATCTGTGGATTGAGGATTCTGAAATAAAATGTGCAGAAAAAAAGCAGAGCCATTCATGACTCTGCTTTGCTCCGTGACAATTAGAAGCCGGAATATAAACAATCCTTTTCATTCCCATTTTGGCAATTTAAGCCTCCCATATAACCTGAGCCGGTATTGCTCTGTCTCTGTGGGTAAAGGTTTCCCGTGGATAATAAGCTTGCCACTACCTTTCCCTGTTATGCCTAACCATTTGCCGGTCCCATACAGAATATCCCATGTGCCACCCTCCGAGAAAGTGCCGGTGGCTTCCAACATAAAATAGTGGCCGTTAGGGGCGGTGAACTTGTAATAACCCCTTCCTACTGTATAACCATCGATAGTTCGCAGGACAGCCGCGAATTCCCATATCAGGTCATTAAATGTCCTGTCTCCGATAGTGGCCGAAGCAGTACCTTGGCCCACAATGTTGTGAACTGTTAATGCCTTAGAATCTGACAATGTCCTAGCGATCCCGGAACCGACTCCAATAATACTGAACGGTTGCTCATCTTCTTCAGACATCCTTTGAAATGTCTCGGCACCTTCCTTGGCTGAAACGACGGTACCACAATTAGGACATTTGACCCAGGTCTTTTTTGATGTGGATGCACATCCAAAAGAAAGACAAACGACGACTGACATAATTATGAATAATCGCATCTTTGCTTTCATGATAAATCTCCTGCCGCAAGGGTCAATGAGGGGAAATTTCTACGCCGCCACCCGGATGATTGTTGATCGGAATATACATGTTTTATGAGAGTTGGTCAAGCGAAACTTTCAGATTGTTAAGCCAGGTTTGAAATGTCTTATTTTCAGGGTTGAGGTTCAATGGGTCTTCCTCATTCATCACGATGTTTGCCAAACTCGTAAGTTACTTATGAAACCTTGAGGACGATCAGGGGGAAAGGATCTGAAGTTCGGACATAGGGTAATGGCTTGTATTGTAAGTGACCAGAGTTAAATGATGGGTCAGCGCAGTTGCCGCAATGATCACGTCGGCAAGCCCCAACGTGACTCCTTTCTTTCGGTATTTTCTTAAAGAAGATCCGGCCAGATGAGCCATAGATCGATCGACGGTACAGACTTCGAATATATCCAGAAGTTCATAGGTTTTCTCTTTTTCCGCA
>Ga0335070_10011857_pt1 | contig 10184 bp, 7 predicted proteins | sample Lox_Sample_13_FD_206722 | JGI IMG/M metagenome (GOLD analysis project Ga0335070, IMG submission 206722) | Soil microbial communities from Loxahatchee National Wildlife Refuge, Florida, United States - Lox_Sample_1.3 | ecosystem: Environmental > Terrestrial > Soil > Wetlands | place: USA: Florida... | reverse complement strand
TACTTTCCTTCAGCAAGCTTAACTTGGCGCAGATAACGCCGTGAGTACGGGTATAGCCCGCTTTCGGTGAACGCCTCCAGAACTTTACGTTTTATCTCTAAACTGTCTTTTGCAGTTTCCATCATGGCTCCTAATCGTTCGAAGAACTCGTCCTCATCCTTTGAGAGGTAGCCTATTCGTGGCAGGTTCAGAGTAACCACGCCTATCGAGCCCGTCAGTGGGTTTGCGCCGAAGAAGCCGCCGCCACGTTTGCGCAGCTCCCTATTGTCTATTCTGAGCCTGCAACACATGCTTCTAACGTCTTCAGGCTTCATGCCGCTGTTTATGAAATTCGAGAAGTAGGGCACACCGTACTTCGCCGTAACCTCGAAAACCTTCTCAATGATAGGTGATTCCCAGCCGAAATCCTTGGTAATGTTGTAAGTGGGTATTGGAAACGTGAAGACTCTGCCCTTCGAGTCGCCTTGACTCATCACGTCCGCAAAAGCCGCGTTGAACATGTCTAACTCTGCTTGCAAGTCGCCGTAAGTGTAGTCTGCGAGCTTTCCACCCATGAGGGCTTTCTCGTCTTTCATGAAATCGGGCACCGTCAAGTCCAGAGTCACGTTCGTGAACGGCGTCTGGAAGCCTACACGTGTGGGTACGTTCATGTTGAAGAAGAATTCCTGAACTGCCTGTTCCACTTCCTTCTGTTCTAAGCCGTCAGAGCGTATGAAGGGAGCCAGTAACGTGTCGAAGTTGCTGAAAGCCTGCGCGCCTGCGGCTTCGCCTTGCAGCGTGTAGAAAAAGTTGACTGCCTGTCCCAACGCCGTCCGGAATCGTTTAGCGGGCTTGCTTTCGATCTTTCCAGGCACACCGCCGAAACCTGACGTGAGCAAATCTCGTAGGTCCCAGCCTACGCAGTAGGCGCCTAGCACGCCTAGGTCGTGGATGTGCATGTCTCCTGAGAAATGGGCTTCGGCGATGTTTGGCGGATAGATCCGTGTGATCCAGTATTTTGCTATGACTGTTGAGGAGAGATAATTGTTTAAGCCCTGTAGCGAGTAACTCATGTTGCTGTTTTCGCGGACGCGCCAGTCTTCAACTTCCAAGTACTGGTCTACCATGTCGGCGTCGCTCAGGAGCGCTGCTAGTTCTCTCTGGTCTTGATGCTGTTTTCTGTAGAGAATGTAAGCTTTAGCGGTTCGGGCGTGTCCGTTTTCTATGAGCATTTTTTCAACTAAGTCTTGGATTTCTTCGACTGTTGGAACGCCGTCTTCGCCGAAGCGGTTCTTGAGTTCGGCTAGGACTTGGTCGCTGATTTTCTTGGCTTGTTCGCGGTCTTTTCCGCCCACGGCTTTGGCGGCTTTCCAGGCCGCGTTGGTTATGCGTTCCTGATCGAAGGGTTCTAATCGTCCATCACGTTTACGAACAAACTTCATGTTTTAACCTCTTTGAGCAGTTTTTTGAAGTCTTCAGGTTCTTCGAACTGCTTGTAGACCGAGGCGAACCTGATGTAAGCCACTCGGTCAAGCTTGCTCAAGTGTTTCATGACAAGATCGCCAATATCTTGGGAAGTGACTTCCTCTTTCCCAAGCATCATCAAATCCTGTCTCACTCGTTCGGCTAGCTCGTGGATTTGGTCCATCGTTACAGGTCTTTTCTCGCAGGCTTTCTGCAAGCCTCTGACGAGCTTGTTCAGGTCGAAGCGTTCCAACCTGCCGTCTTTTTTTCTCACCATCAATTCTATGGTTTCGACATATTCGTATGTTGTGAAGCGTCTTCCACAGTCAGCGCATTCTTTCCGTCTTCTAGCCACGTTGTCGGGTGAGTCTCGGGTTTCGAGGGTTTTCAGGTTTTCAGACCCGCAGTATGGACACTTCATCGTTTTTCTCCACGTCGATGCGCGCTTCACACTTTTTAGTGTTTCAATAACTAAAGTGCACGCTGTATCTAGCGTTTCAATATATAAGCTCTTCTCACAATAACATGCAAATAGCCTGCAAAACACGATGCAGATAGATGAAGGACATAGACATAATCAGCGTAAACGCAACATACCAAAACAAGCACAATTAACCAAAAGAAACCCAAAACAACGACATACAAAACATGCTTAAAACTTGCGTGTTTGCTGATAGTTCTTCAAGCCAAACAAGAATTATTGAGAACGAGGTTTTAGGGCTACAGAGCAGACTTTTCAGTGGCTTTATTCATTAGTCGTCTTATTGTAATTATCGTTAAGACAAACAATACTAGCAACAGCCATGAGGTGATGTCATAGATTCTCCAATTAACTGAAGATTCAAGTTGCCCTGTTTGATTAACATGCGTTATGTCGATTGCAAAAAGCGGCGTATACGTGACTACTCCGCCTATTGGTTGGTCACCTCTAAGACTCTGAGCGACAAACGTCATAGTCCAAACATAAACGATCAAGCAGAGGATAGAAACAACTAGGTTTCTAATTGCCAACTTTCTGTTTTGGGTTATCCCAGATTTCGGATTCTTGTCTGTGTTCACATGACGAAGTGTAAGGAAGGCTACTGCATTAAAGATTATTATAGCCGTGATAAAGTAAGAAGCAAAATCTAAAAAAGGCGTTTTTTCTGTCAAGCCAACGTCATACAAGACATTCTGTCCGAAAGGATTATAGTTTAACACAGCACCATTCCGTGAAGAAGAGAAGTATACTAATACTAGCATCGTTGTTATATTAACTATGATACAAGAAAGCACCAAGAACAAATTAACTGTTACAAGGTTTCTTTCAAAGAACTTAGCAGCCAAGAAAATATTCACCCGTTAATAAATACAGGATTAAAGCCTATATGTTTTTTCTCAGAATAATTGACAACTTCTTCTCTTTATGCATCACGAACCCGTATTTCAGATAAAGTCGCTGCGCAGGAACGTTGGATTTCAGAACCGAAAGATCAACCCACTTCTTGTCCAATCTCGCTGCAAGCTTGCTAACGTAATTCAGTATGTGCGTTGCTATTCCCTGCCTTCGGTATTCAGGAGCAACAGCCAAACTACTAATAAACAAAGTTTCATTTTCTTCTCGAACCGCCAACACACCTACCACTTGTTCCTTAAGCATGAGGAAAAAACGCGCTGCTCTAAAGAAATAGACGTCAGCAATCAGAATGTAAGGCACAACAATCAAAGAAGCCAACAGACGCGAGTTTCCAAAGGGCATGGCAACTCCGTTTTCGCTGTCTTGAAAAAAGAGAAAATCCAGCAAGTTGAAGGCCAAGTGTTGAAGTTTGTGTACGGGTATTATCGTGAGACGCTTATGATTGTCTTTCATGCAGCGATACCCACTCTGGAATGCAGGTCATGCATTGTTGTTTATCTTGGTTTTGGCAACTATGGACGCGGCGAAGACTACGCTTGAACCAAATAGGCGCAACGTTGCTTTACGCCCTTCTTGGATTAAGCTTGTACATTATTGTTTTCGCAATTTCTTGCCAGATGATCGCTACTAAATCGAATCCGAATATTATCGCCATCTGGGGCAACGAGACAGGAGCAAGTTTAAGCTGGCTTGTGACAGGCGGCACCGTAACTGCGATAATCATGAACGCGAAAGCAAGGACTGCCCAAAGATCCATAATCCTGTTGGATAGCAGACCCAACTTGTACAGCGGCTCTTTTTCAGATCGCATGACAAAAGCCAGGATAATATGTCCCATAATCCATGCTGAGAACGCATACGCCTGAACAGTAACAGCATCTAGTCCTTGTGCCCAAGCATAGAAATATGCAAGCATAACGGCCACAAACAGACTTGCTGCGGAAACAGCCATATCTGCTATCATCTTTGAATCTGGAAATCTAGCCTTAACATCGCGGGGTTTTCTGTCGTAAATGGTTTTTTCTGCTGGTTCAGTGACAAATCCTGCGGACGCTGCAATGTCCATAAACAACTCAAGCACAATAATTTGTATTGGAGCAAAAGGCAAAGGCATTGCAGGATAGATGTACTCAATCGCTATTGCGAAAAGAAACAGTGAAATGAGTGCAGCCTTGATCGCCAGATAGTACTTTAATCCTTTCCTGAGGTTGTCAAAAAACGTGCGCCCCTCAAACACGGCATTACCAATGTTCACAAAGTTGTCATCGGTCAAAACAACATCCGCCGCTTCTTTCGCCGCATCCGTACCCTTCGTACCCATGGCGATGCCCACGTCAGCACCTTTCAAAGCTAACGTATCGTTAACCCCATCACCTGTAACCGCAACCACATCGCCATTAGCACGAAAAGCCTTCACAAGCCTATACTTGTCTTCCGGAGTGGTTCTAGCAAACACGGAAACTTCTTTAACAACTCTCTGAAGTTCCTCGTCTGAAAGCTTACTGAGCTCCTCTCCAGTCAAGACCTTTTCTGCTGAGATTCCCACGCTTTTCGCAATGAAAGCCGCTGTTTCAGGGTGATCTCCAGTCACCATAACAGTTCTGATTCCCGCCTTACGAATCTCCTCAATAGTCTCTTTAACTCCTGGACGCGGGGGATCTTCTATAGAAATCAAGCCAAAAAATTCCCAGTTCCTTTCCAATTCAGAAAGAGGCAGCTTTGATTCTTCTTCGGAAATCGTTCTCTGCGCAACGCCTATTACTCTTCTTCCTTTTCCAGCCTCGCTCTTAAGATACTTCCTGAATTCACTACGCGTATTCAAACCCGAGATTTCTTCAGGAGCTCCAACTGTTGACAGCAAGAAGGTTCCGTTGTTTTCCCGCAGAACTGCTTTAGTTCTCTTATCTTTCTCGAAGCCGCGTTCATGCACAACTCTGCCAGAATTCGGCTGCAGTTTCATGGATTGGGCTTTTTCAAGAATTGCTTTGTCCGTCGGAAACAGGGACATCTCCGTGAGTGCTGCCACCGCAGCGCTTATACAGCGATCCTCTTCTTCGTGTGGATAGCTTTGCACAACCTGCATCTTGTTCTCAGTGATCGTACCAGTTTTATCTGTAAGAATTATTGTTGCATCTCCAAGCGTCTCTGCGGCTTTCAGTTTCTTGACCAGAAAACCCTTTCGAGAAAGCCTGTAGGAACCCAAACCGAGAATCATCGTGATTATAATGGGCAGTTCCTCCGGAATTGCGGCAAAAGCAAGGGCCAACCCTGTCAGAATCAGTTGCGAATCTCTGGCCAAGTCTTGATATCCATAGCGGGCTATGCCCAAAAGAGGAATAATGATACTGAAGAACATGGCAACGTAAGCGAGTTTTATGGAAAGCGATTTCATAGCTAACTGCAGAGGAGTTTTCGGAGGCTTAATCGCCTGAGCCATGGCAGAAATCTTGCCGAATTTACTGTTCTTGCCCGTAGCATACGCTTCTCCTTCGCCCTCACCTGAAACGACAAGCGTCCCAGCGTAAACATCCTCTCCAGCTTTCTTTTCTTTCGGAAGAGACTCACCCGTTAAAACCGATTCGTCAACTTGAATGTCGTAAGACAACGAAAGCTTGCAATCTGCAGCAATTCTGGTTCCTTCGATGAAGACCAGCAGATCTCCTGGAACAATTTTCTCTGTTTCAACTTCAACTATTTTCCCGTCTCGCCACACTTTCGTCTTTGGTGCAGCAAGAACAGAAAGTGCTGAGATCGATTTCTTAGCCCTGTATTCATTCCAGATTTCTACCATGACCAAGATAAAAATGACGATGAAGATTGTCATTGCATCTTCCAGATGCGGCCACTCGAAAATAGTGTAAAGAACACCGACTGTTAGAAGAAGCAGTATCATAGGTTCGGCAATTTCTTCTCGGGCGATACCGAGAAAACTCACGGTATAAGGTTTAGAAAGCTGATTTGGTCCAGATTTCTGAAGTCGGATATTGGCTTCGCTGGTCGAAAGACCTTTCTTTTTCTCGTCTATATCCTGCGCTGTCAAACAAGGATTCCTTACACGTTAATTTCTGTATGTAGTTAGATTAATTGTCAAATAGGGGTATGACTTTTAAATTTTGCGAGGAAGCCGTGTTCTGATCATTATCTACCATTGTTGTTGACCCTCGCTCGCTTTTGTTCAAGGTTGAATCACATTTCTCTTTGACTTTTCCAGTTCCTGAAACTACAAAAAATAGAGCCGTGACAATGAGTATGATACTAAGAGTCCAAAATAGACCCACGTACTGAAAAACGGAAGAGAGAATAAAGCCACTAGCGATCGGCCCTAAAGTTTGTCCAATATCCATAACAGTGTCGAGAAATCCCATTGAAGTACCAACAAATTGCTTCGGAGCTAATTCGCACATTAGAGCTGGCGTTGATGCATTTACACTTGCAAATCCAAAGCTGTACACAAGCGCCAATAGCAGAAGCATCGGAAGACTTGAAGAAAAGGGAATCGCCAAAAGCGGCACTGCACTTACCAGAAGCCCAAAAATGATGGGTTTTCTTCTCCCTGCTCTATCTGAGACTCTTCCCATATATGGTCTGGCGAATATTGCTAGAGCAATTAGACCTCCAGACACCAAAGCAGTGCTGAAAAAATCAAAGTGCAAAGTATCCTTTAGATAACCCGATATGAAATATTCCACTGTTCCATAGGAATAATAGAGCACGGCTTGAACGAAACTGACCATTACAACTGAACGATTTTTGACCAAGATGCCCCACCCACTATAGAGTTGTCTGAGTTTTGTCGGACGTTCATGAACAGAAATCATTGACTGTTTCCTTCCAGACAGAAAAACGAGCGACAGAATGAAGGCTACAAGACCTACCGCTCCAACCGCAGCGTACAACAAGTGATAATTGAACAATGGATCAGATGGTGTAGCTGAAAGAAACAGTAGGTATCCTCCCAAGAAAGGTGCTATTCCTCTGCCAACATAGGTCGCCGAAGTAAACACAGAAATCCTTTCCGCTCGCTGAGTAGGAAACAGTTCAGCCAAAGATGCTTCTGCAACGGGGACAAAGATCGCGGTCGCGAAACCGTGATAGAATCTCACGAGAATCAATTGCCACCAAACTGTGATTAACAAGTAAAGAAATGGTGCCGTAGCAAAAATCGCGCAGGACATGATCAGAAACTTTTTTCTACCGTAAATGTCCGAGAGCGAGGCAACAGGCAAACTGACCAAGATTCCAGGAATCGTGGAAGCCGCAGCTACAAACCCAGTCATGTCAGCAGGAGTCCCAAGACTCGTGGCAAATGGACTTAACACTGGATTCTTTGACATCGTTGAGCTGAGAATCGCGAAGAAACCCATGACACACAGCGTGAGAAAAATGCTGCGACTGATGTCTTTTGTGTTTGAAACCATCAGCAGGACCACATGAACTCTTGCTTTGTATTGTTTCTGCTTCTTGCCTAACCCATCAGTTTCTTCCGCAAGAACAGTCTTCGCTCATTCCTGTCCATCTTATCAATTTCAGCCTTAAACTGTTCACGCAGAAGCCTAAGCCTGCAGTTCGTGTACAAGGCATTATACACTATTTCAGCCTTCTTCATTGCCTCATGGTCGTTTTCTGCCACGATAGAAATTCCAGTCATAACCGCGTCTAACCCAGCGCTTTCAGGAGCAATCTCCGCTCTATCTGTGTCGGCTGCACGCACAATCTTCGCTAACTCCAACACTGCAAGGTCTTCTATCTTGTACTTCTCAACTAATGCGTCAAAGCTACACCTGTTGCCATGATGACCCAACTCAACATTAGACGCGTCATACGCAATTGCCTTCTCTCTCTTGACAACTTCCTCGATTTTCTCAACAGGCACGAAGATGAACTCCGCTTTCGGATCGATGAATTTTCTGATCAGCCAAGGGCAAGCAGTTCTATCTACGTGCACGTGTTCGCGGGTTACCCACTTCATAACCATCCCTTCTTGCTTGTTGCAAGAATCAGAATTAAAGCTTGCTCCATTCACGTACTCGATGATTAGGAAAGAGAGTAGATTTTAATATCAGAACTCAATAACCTCAAGCCTTAGAACCTAAACATCAAAAGTGTGTTGTTCTTAAAAATCAAGGTGGATATGTTTGGAAAATCTGAGAAAAAGAAAAGTGGAAGATTTCAAATCAAAACCCATAATCGCATCGCCTACTTCTTCCATATCCGAGATTATCGGAACTCTCCAGAACAACAAAGCATATGAAGTCTTCATCGAAGACGGAAACAAGCTAGGCATAATCAGCATGAGAGACATACTGCGAGCCTCAGACATCTCAAACATGAGAGCCTCTTCACTCATGACCCCAATATCCAAGCTTTCGCCAGATGACGCGGTTGGAAAAGCGGCACGACTCATGAGCGACTACCGACTGAGAACATTACCCATCGGCAAAGAAAAAAAGACCGACGGAGCAATAACTATACAATCCGCGTGCCAAGCACTTTTATCGATCAAAGAATTCGAGACAATAAGAATAGACAAGATAATGAAGAAGACACCCATAACCATCGGCAAGAACGAATCCATGTCCAAAGCTCGCAGCTTGATGGTTAAACACGGCATAGACCACTTACCTGTTTTAGATAAGGGCAGAGTCTGCGGAATCCTGCTCTCAAGCCAAATCGTTCTCTCCATGTTCCCAAGAGAAAGACTGCCAAAAGGCACGCTCAGCGGCGAAACCGCAGGATACTCAGACCTCAAAGTCGCAGGACTGATGGATGCGAACGTGCTGATTTGTGAACCTGAAGAGAAAGCGGCACAGGTTCTGAAGAGAATGATAGAACAGGACAAAACCTACGCCGTGGCAGAGTTCGGGGAGGAACTTCAAGGAATCGTCACCTACCGAGACTTCGTTGGCTTTCTCGCCGAACCCGAAGAAACTGCCGTTCCCGCATACATTATCGGACTTCCGAACGACCCGTTCGAAGCTCAACTTGCACAAATCAAATTCATAAAAGAAGCCAACGCACTGCGAAAATCGTTTCCAAACATAGAAGAGATACGCGCAACGATCAAGACAAAACAAGTGTCAAGCGGCAAACACAGGTACGAAGTCAGCGTGTCGATCAAGACACACGGCAAAATCTACGCGTATTCAGCAGACGGCTGGGATCTTCCCTTGGCTTTCGACGGTATACAAAGCAAGATGAAGAGGCTCTTAACACAAAAACCTGACAGAAGACGCAGAGAAAGCATACGAAAACTCCCCTAACCACTTGAATATCATGCCGCAAGAGGCATCTATCCTTGTCAAACAACGACTTTACTTTTCAACATCTAGAAACTCCCGAAGACATCGAAGAAAACCTTGAAATCATGCGAAAAGTCTTCGGACAAAACGAAGGCGTAGACCTTCTCGTTAAAAAATTCATTTACAATCATCCGAAGATGACACTTAAAAACCATTTCATCATCAAACATAACGGCAGGATGGTTGCAACACTCAACTTGATCCCTCTCAACTTGAACATCGGCGACATCCCACTGAAAGTAGCGGAAATGGGTTGCGTTGCCACACTCGAAGAATACCGCAACCGAGGACTGATGCGAAGACTAGTCAACGAGTACCACAAGGCAATCGCAGAACAAGATTACGACCTCTCCGTGATAGAGGGAATACCTTTCTTCTACCGCCAATTCGGGTACGAATACGCTTTGCCGCTTAACGAGGAAACCAGAATACCGTTGGAAAAACTCCCCGACTGCAGATCTAAGCTCGTAATCCGCCCTTTTATTGACAAAGACATCCCAGAAGCCATGAAACTTCTCGCAAAAGCTCAAGACAAGTTCTACGTTCATGGCGTTCGTGATGAACAGATTTGGAAGATGCAACAAGAAACAAGAATGGCTTCAGAACGTTTTTTTGAAGCGTATACGGTGGAAAATGCTGACGAGATGGTTGCATATTTCAGAATCAGTCGCAAACCCGAAAACAAAGAACTGCTCTTTATAGAAACTACGGACACTGATTACCCAGCAACAAACGCTATTCTCAGTTTTATCAAGAGCATTGGCGGAAAAGGCAAGTTTGAAACCCTGGTGGCGCGCACAAGCTACTATGATCCATTGACAAGAATCCTTGTTACGTTGGGCGCAGAGCAACGTGTTCCGCCGTACGCTTGGCAGATACGTGTCACAGACTACGTCAGCTTGCTCCAAAAAATGAGGCTTCTTTTCGAAAAACGGCTTGCCAAATCAGAATACTGCGGACTGACCGAAGAAGTGAATTTCAACTTCTGCCGTTACATAATTCAGATGGCATTCGAAAATGGCGCAATAATCAAAGTGCAAAGATTG
>Ga0335070_10011855_pt1 | contig 10185 bp, 8 predicted proteins | sample Lox_Sample_13_FD_206722 | JGI IMG/M metagenome (GOLD analysis project Ga0335070, IMG submission 206722) | Soil microbial communities from Loxahatchee National Wildlife Refuge, Florida, United States - Lox_Sample_1.3 | ecosystem: Environmental > Terrestrial > Soil > Wetlands | place: USA: Florida... | reverse complement strand
TTCGTTGGAACTGCTGGCTGACCTTCATGATATACTGCTCTTTTTCCCCCGGCATGCTCCATTCCCAAACCCCCGTCACGTTTGCCGGAATCACCCAGAAGTAAACCTTGTGTCCCTCGGTTGCCGCGACCGATTGGTCGGGTTCCCAACTTCCCATGTTATGGCTGTGGGAGACGACCCGGGTGCCCGGTTTCAGCTCGCGGAGAAGTTTCGGCCGCAACTTCAAATTGACCTCCGGCCAAAGATACAGCATGACCACCGTCGCTTTGCCAATGTCGGTTTGGAACAAATCCTGTTGAAAAAACAGCACTCGATCGGTCACGTTCGCCTTCCGAGCGTTCGCTAGGCTTTCCTTGACTCGTTCAGGATCTAGGTCGACCCCTACCCCTCGGGCGCCTGTTTTCTGGGCAGCGGCGATGACGATTCGGCCATCCCCGCAGCCGAGATCATAGACGAGATCCTCCCGGCCAACATGGGCAATTTCGAGCATCGTCCCGACAATCCCTTCCGAACTGGGCTCATAGGGCACGTCGAGCGCGATTTTTTCCCGCCCCTCCGGAATCCCCTCAGAAATCGCCTTCTGGCCGAGCAGTGACAGAAAGACGAGCGGAACGATCAGGCAAATCAGAATCAAACAGAAACGTATGAAGGGTCTATGCTTCATCTTTCCCCCTTAAACTCTTATGCTTCCTTTTTCCTTCCGTCTTCTTAAATTCCAGGGCCTCAACTTTGACGTAATGTACTATGTCCCGCAAAGGGTTGTCAAATGACGGGCGTGAGGATGGGTTTTCCAATGCTTGACAAACCCCCTTTCTGCAATGTAGAAAAAACGAGTGAGAAAAGCCATGTTCGGCCTAACTTCCAAACAGAGGGGCAGCGTGTGATCGATGGGAGATCGGGGCCAAAACAGACGATTGCAGTAACGGATGCCATCTCCCTCATTATCGGCGTCGTCATCGGGATAGGTGTCTTTAAGACGCCCTCCATGGTTGCGGCCAATACGGGGAGGGAAGATATTTTTATTCTTGCATGGTTGGCGGGCGGGATCATCTCCGTGATCGGCGGGCTTTGCTATGCAGAGTTGGCAACGGCGTATCCCCATACCGGCGGAGATTATCACTACCTCACGCGCGCGTTCGGCAGAAAGGTAGGCTTCCTTTTTGTTTGGTCAAGAATGACCGTCATTCAGCCCGGTTCGATCGCAATGTTGGCATTTGTATTCGGCGATTATCTCTCTACGATTCTCCCGTTCGGCCGCTCAGCTCATTCCGTTTATGCCGCTCTTTCAGTGGTCATACTGACGATTCTGAACTTAATGGGGGTCCAGAAAGGGAAATGGACCCAGAATGTCCTGACCGCGATAAAGGTGGTCGGTCTGTTTGCCGTTGTGCTGGTGGGAATGGTCGCAACCGCTTCTCCATCGCCGATGGCCCCTGCTCCTTCTCACTCCGGGGCTTCTTTTGGTCTGGCCATGGTGTTTGTGTTGTTGACCTTCGGGGGATGGAATGAAGCTGCTTATATCTCGGCTGAGTTGCATGAAGTGCGCCGAAACATGGTTCGGGCATTACTCTGGGGGGTCGGGATCATCACGGTGACTTACCTTCTGGTTAACCTTGCCTACATGAGGGGGCTCGGGCTCAAAGAGATGGGTCAATCAGAGGTGGTGGCAGCGGATCTGATGCGTCGGATTCTGGGTGAGGGAGGTGCCAAATTCATCAGCCTCCTCATCGTCGTTTCAGCACTGGGGGCGATCAATGCCTGTATTTTCACGGGGGCCCGTACCAATTATGCGCTGGGTCAGGATTTCTCCCTGTTCGGTTTTCTCGGAAAATGGCGCGAACGTTCAGACACCCCGGCGAACGCGTTGCTTTTTCTTGGCGCCGTCTCCGTGATGTGGGTTCTGCTCGGTGCCTTGGCCCGCAAAGGCTTTGTGGCCATGGTGGAATACACGGCGCCTGTGTTCTGGTCCTTTTTCCTGCTCGTGGGCCTGTCTCTCTTTGTGTTGCGCATCAGGGAACCGGAAATCTTCCGCCCCTTTCGGGTACCCTTCTATCCCCTCACCCCTTTGTTCTTTTGTATCACCTGTGTTTACATGCTCCATTCGAGTTTGGTCTATGTCGGCGGCGGGGCATTGGTAGGTTTAGCCGTGTTGGCGGCGGGCGCATTGCTTTTATTAGTGAAGCCGCACTATCCTAAGGAAAAAGGGGGATGAGGATTATTCTTGTTTAGTGTTCTTATCGTATCGATCAAGACAATATTTGTCTGGAATTCCCATGCTTGTGACAAAAAGTCACTCCATCTTGTTCCCGGCACTTAAGCAAATCTAAGATTAAGCTTGGACTTTCAAACAGTTGTATTGCCGCTGTCATCACGTTATGGTGGGCATACTTATTGCTTTGTTCTTCTGATAGTCCCAGTTTCAGAAGGGAGCAAAGGTGGACGTGCAAATGAAGGCAAGAGCGGCTGAAAACTGTTTTACTGAGATTAATTATTATCAGAAGGCGGTGACGGTTGCTTCGTTTTTAGTTTTTTCCATGACATTTTTTGTGATCATTCTATTCTTTCGTCTTATTTCATCTTTATTCGTTGTCCTTGAATATTCCTTCCAGTCATTTAAAAAGCTGAAATTTATGGAAATAACCGGAGAACAGTCGACGCCCCGCCCCGAGACCGGTCGGGAACGAAGGAAGTATCCCAGGTTCGACGTGTATTGGCCGATCGAATATAATCATATTGGCTCACGCGTCAGCCATAATGGTCGAGTAACCAATCTGAGTGAAGGCGGGATGTTAATCCAGGCCCCCGGCCAGATGAAGGCCGGCCAACAACTGAAGTCAAAGGTTTCTTTCATCTTAGGCTCTAGGATTAATACGATTGAATTGCAGGCTGAAGTGATGTGGGATGACGTTCATTTGAGTGAAGTGAAGGGAGAATATCGGTGCGGTGCACGATTCCTCGATATTTCTGCAAATGATAAGACCAAGCTGGATAACCTCTTGATGAGTCTCTCACAACAATCCCCCTATCCTTCTTAAAGTTTGTTTCAATCCCTATTATTTCCATACTTGACCCGTTCGATGCCTGAAGCCCTACGGCTACACACACAGAATCCTTACTCGGTCTTCTGTCCAACCTCTCGTCTCGTTCTCTATTTCGGTATCACAGGAAGGACGAGATGGGAAGGATGCTCGCGGTCGTGATAGATTCGGTCCTTTCCGTATTTCAGCCCGTAATGGTGAGCGCTGTCGAACATCCACGAGTCTCCGTTTGAAAAATCGATTCGTATCCGGTGTCCTCTTCGGAACAGGTTGCTCGTGGGCATGACTTCGATTTCATACAGGTAGATCTTACCTGGTTCAATAGGCTCCGGGTTTTCGTGATCGTGCCACGGCCTGTAGCTTTTTGACCGTGTCGGGTCTGTGCTTCGGTGAGAAGCCTTAAGCCACCCCCAGGTGAGCATCCTGGCCTTGGGAGGATAGCCTTTCAGTTGCTCGGCATCCGGCGCCTGATCGACGACCCTTAGGTAGAAGTCGGCATCTCTTTCGCTCGACGACGCATAGAGTAAGAATCGGATCGGACCGGTTACTTCCAGATCTTCTTCCAGAGGGGCACTGGTAAATGTCATGATCCCGCCGGTAGGATGGAGCATCCCGTTCACCCTGGTCGCTACTCCCCCTCCCCTCCAGTTCATCCAGTCTTTATTTGGATATTCGAACTCAAAATAGCTCTCTCCTGCTGTCGGCGCCTGGAGTGAAAGACCTCCATCGTTTAAAGAAAGCGCAGCCCCTGTCCTGCCCGGTTGCAGATAGAAGGAAGTATATTGAGTCCTGGCAAGGGGCCATTCTTTCTCTGTCCTGTAACCCTCGTCACTGTTCCTTACGAAAAGTTTGATCGGGGGATCCTTCATCATCCCTGTATCGATCCCTTTCAGCCAGTGGTCGTACCACCGCAATAATTCGAGTCGCATCTCCAGAGACTCGAAGATAAACATCTCCTGGCCCACGTAGTCGCCATGGCAGATCAACAGCTTCTTGGGGGCTTCGATCTCTTCAAAGCCGACGATGTTCCCCCGGAGGTGAAGAGCGGCCTTGTGCCAGATACCAACGCTGTAGACCGGGCACTTGATTTTATTGAAGTTCGGGGTTCTCTCTTTCCAGAAGGCGTCATAGGTCGGATGACGAAGCACCTCATAGACCATGTCCCACTTCATGGTGTCCGGCTTCAACGGGTCCTGTGGAAACGGGCCGGGAATGTCCATCAGCCGCTGCGCCCGCATGTTGAAGTGCCACCAGGTTACGAAGCTCATGTTGAGCAGGCCGCCGTGAAAGACCACATCGCGGTACATGTCCGCACCGCCGTCGAAAGGAACGATCGTGGCAAGATGGGGTGGCTGCATCGCCGCGGCAAACCACTGGACCCAGGCATAGTAAGATTCCCCGATCATTCCGACTTTGCCCGTGCACCACTCCTGTTGCGCCATCCATTCGATCAGGTCGTAATGGTCTCGCTGCTCCTCAATACTATGGAACCTCCACATTCCTTCCGATACCCCCGAGCCCCGGATATCGGCGTGGACATACACATACCCTCTTTCGACAAACCACTCGATCTGGTTGGTCTCGCGCTCGTGAAAGGCTGGCACGGAAGGCAAATAGACCAGGTTCTTTTGATAGGGGGAGGAAGCGTAAAGGGCAGGAAACTTTCCGGGCGCATCGGGGCGAAAGATATCTACCGCAACAGGGACTCCATCGCGCATCCGCACAAGAACGTCCTTCTCAACCTTAACGCTATACTTCGGCTGGCTCAATTTATCCTTTGGAAAATCTTCGGAAAGAAAAGATGACATGAGGGTATCTCCTTTCATCATGATCGAATGGAATGAGCCGCTCCGGAGGCAGAACTCCGGTCCCACAGCTCATTTTTCAATCGCATCTCCTGCCATTTGTTCGATCGAGTTGATTTTTCAACTTTTCGAGCGAATTCTTACCCCCAACACCCTAAGGCCCAAATTTCCCTATTCCTGTTGGCCACGTTGTTTTCCGAGATATGCGGCTGCCACCAGCTCGCTATTGGCAAGCTGTTCGCAATCGCCCTGAAGGGAAATCTTGCCGTTTTGCATGACGTATCCCCGATCCGCAACATCCAGAGCCACACGGACGTTCTGTTCTACGAGCAGAATCGTCAGACCCTGCTGACGGAGAGCATCGACCGTCTTGAAGATTTCCTTGATGATCAACGGCGCGAGGCCGAGGGACGGCTCGTCCGTCAAAAGGAGCTTCGGTCGTCCCATCAATGCCCGGCCGATGGCGAGCATCTGCTGTTCGCCGCCCGAGAGGGTGCCTGCAAGCTGGACTTTCCGCTCCAGGAGCCGCGGAAAGAGGGTAAAAACCTTCTTCATCTCGTTTTCGATCTCCGGACGGGCGACGCGACCCGCGTAGGAATAGCTGCCCAGCTTCAGGTTCTCCAGCACAGTCAGGGTCTGGAAGATCTGTTTGCCTTCGGGGACATGGCAAACCCCGCGTCGGACCATTTGATCAGGGGAGGATCCGGTAACATCAGACCCGAAGAGAAACACCCCTCCTTGTGTCGGAAAAACCACCCCGGAGATGCAACCCAGAAGGGTTGACTTGCCTGCGCCGTTGGCTCCCAGGAGACATACCACTTCGCCTTGGTTTACCTGAATGGCGATATCGCGAAGCACTTCCGTCCGTCCGTAGCTCGCATGGAGCCCTTCAACTTTAAGCATCGGTGGCATCCCCCAGGTAAGCGGAGATCACAGTCTGGAGGTTCCTGACTTCGTGGGCGCTTCCCTCCGCCAGCTTCTCACCGTAATTGAGGACCACGATCTCGTCGCTGACGCTCATCACCAGGTCCATGTTGTGTTCGATCAGCAGAATGGAGAGGCCGCCGGCAGTGAGCTTCCTCAGTAAAGTCCCCAGTCTGGCTCGTTCAATGTCATTCAGGCCTGCCGCGGGCTCGTCCAGGAGCAGCAACTTCGGTTTTCCCGCTAAAGCGCGTGCAATCTCAAGGAGCCTCTGTTCGCCCACCGGAAGGGCGCCCGCCGGCATGCTGGCCCGATGGGCAAGGCCGATGAAATCGACCTGTGACCTGGCCACTTCCATGATCTGCCTCTCTTTTGCCCGAGCCCCGGGCAGACGCATGGCCGCCTGAAGCGTGCCAAGACTGGCCCAGCGGTGGCAGCCCGCCATCACATTTTCAAGCACCGTCATCTCCTGAAAAATTCGGAGCAGTTGAAAGGTCCGGCCGATATTCAGGCGTGCCGTCTTATGGAGCGGAAGGCCTGTAATCCGCTTTCCCTCGAAGCGGACCTCACCCGAGGTAACAGGCAGCGCACCCGTAATCAGATTGATGCACGTGGTTTTCCCGGCCCCGTTTGGTCCGATCAAACCTTTCAACTGGCCGGGCATCACCGTGAAGCTCAGATCGTGAACAGCAGGGAGACCGCCGAAATTCTTGGTCAGACGATCGACTTCGAGAATGGGGCTGTCCTTATTCACCCCTTGCCTCCGGTTTAGCTAATGCAACGGAAAAAGACTCTTTCGAACTTAAAGGTCCCGCCTCTTCAGGCGATTTGCCCCCGGGCCTCCTGTCCCAAATCTTTTTGAATAATCCGACGATCCCCTGCGGCACAAAGAGCAGAACGCCCGTCAGAATGATTCCGTCCACCAACAACCGATAGTTTTTCATGAATTCGGTGACCTGCGGAAGCAGCTTGATGAAAGCGCCGCCTACCACGCCGCCGATCACGCTCCCTTTCCCCCCTAAGAATACCATCACCATGAACTCGAGGGAGGGCCCAACGCCGAATTGGGCGGGGGTGACTGATCCGGTGTAGTGGGCAAGGAGGCTTCCGGCGACGGATGCATAAATGGCGCTGATGACGAACACCTTCACTTTCTCCCAAGCGACGTCGATGCCGAGGCTCTGTGCGCCGGTTTCATCCCCCTGGATCGCCCTGAGGACCCGCCCGGCTTGCGAATTTGAAAGGCCGGCGGCGAAGAGAATCCCGAGAAAGACGATGCCCCATACCAGGTAGTAATTGGCCGTATCTCCTTCGAACACAACGGAGCCGATCGAGAAGGGGGGTTGCCCTTGGATACCGGTAAACCCCCCGGTCCATCCGCCGCCAACAATCAGGATAGCATTGATGAGCATGACAAAAATCAGTGTGGCCACTGCCAGATGGAACTGGGTGAGCATCTTGAGCAAGGGAATGCCAAGGAGGAGAGCCACCAAACCCGTTGCGATGGCTGCGATCATCAGGGCCGGGAAAGGCGTGAATCCAAATCTGATCGTAAGAATCGTGCTCGCGTAGGCCCCAAGGGCATAGAAACCGCCGTGGCCGAGAGAGAGTTGCCCTGCATGGCCGACCAGCATGTTTAGGCCCGTGACGGTCAGAGAGACAATGCCCGCCAACACCAGGAAGCCCAGGGTATACTCGTCCTTGATGAAGAGCGGTAGGGCCACTACAAAAGCGATGCCGATGAGGGCGCCGAGGAGATGGCTTCGCTTCACCTTGCCGATCCTCGAATAATTCCTTTTGGCATCGCACACAACACGATGAGCAAAATGAGGAGCGCAATCACATCCTTGTACATGGACGGGAAAATGCCCGCAGCCATGCTTTCAGCGAGTCCGACGGCAAGCCCGCCGACCACGGCGCCGACATTGCTTTCGATGCCCCCCACAATTGCTGCGACGATCCCTTTGATCGTCAGGAGCACGCCGCTCAGGAAGTTCATAAAAACGATCGGAGCAACGAGCACCCCCGCCAAGGCCCCGATTGAAGCGCCGAAGACGAAAGAAAGCTGGACGACTCGGATCGGGTTGATTCCTACAAGCGAAGCAGCGAGGCGGTTCTCCGCGGAGGCGCGCATGGCCAATCCGATCATGGTCCTGCCGAGAAAGAACCAGAACAGGATAGACAGAACACCGCTGATGGCCAGGATCCAGATCGTTTGAGGAAGGATTGCTGCACCCAGGATCTGGATGGGATCGGCCCCCGAGAGATGGGGCAATAGGTAGGAATCCTGTCCCCAGAAAACCACGGCGAACCCCTGAATGGTCATCGAGAGTCCGATGGTGACCATGATGATCATCATTCGGGGGAAAGTCCGTACCCTGCGGATGATCACCCTCTCGATAATCAGCCCGAGGATGGCTACCAGGAAGATGCCAGCCATGACGGACAGAAACATGGGGAGTGCCAAACCAATCAGAGCGATGGCGATCATCCCCCCGAGCATCGAGAATTCCCCCTGGGCGATGTTCATGATTCTCGTCGTTCGGAAAACGAGCGAGAAGCTGAAAGCGATCAGCGCATAGATCGCACCCAAGGTCAGTCCCGAGACCAGGAATTGAAGAACCTGTGCGAGCATAGAAAATCATTTCCAAAAGGAAAGGCCGGCAACGGTCGCCGGCCTCCGCTCATTCCCAGCAGTTACTTGTTGACGACCTGCCACTTGCCGCCAAGACCCATCAGAATAATGACGGAGTTCTTATCCACCCCGTTGTGATCGTTGGGAGTCATGACGTAGCTGGCTTGGAGCCCGCTCATCTTGATGTTCTCAAGATAATCCCGCACCTTGTCGGGATTGGTTCCAACCGCCTTCATTGCCTGGACAGCCATCGCGGTTAGATCCCATGCTACCGCTTCCAAGTTTTCGGGAGGCGCATTGAATTTCGTCATATACATCTGCCGGAATTCGAGACCGGGAGCCTTCACGGGATCGTTATCCGGTATGCTATCGAGTACCTGGAGCTTTCCGCCAAGCGTGAACAACAGGTTTTCTTTTGGAACGTCCCCGATCAGCTTGAAGAATCTGCTGCTCGCGGCGCCGCCGCTCGGCAAATAGGGGATATCCATCCCAAGCTGGCGCATGTTCTTATAGACCAGAACGGCCGCATCTCCCGAGCACCAGGACAATAGGGCCTGGGGTTTGGCGGCTTTCAGCTTCGAGAGTTGAGGGGTGATGTCTTTGTCTTGGGTGTTAAAGCGCTCCTCCCCCACGATCTGAATGCCGTATTTAGGCGCCATAGACTTGAGGAAAGCGGACGACCTGTCGCCTACGTCATCCATGGTCTGAAGGCTTACGATCTGGGTCCAGCCGCGTTGTTTCGCAAAATTGAGATAGACTTCATTGCCCATTTCGACCCCGACCACCAGGTTGAAAAGGTATTTGTCACCCGGGTTGATCGTGATGGCTCCGGACGCGATATCGGGAACTTTCATCTGTTGAATGGTCGGCTTGATGGGCATGATCGTCCAGGCGCCTGTCGGACCGAGAATGACTGACACCTTGTCCTGTTTCGCAAGCTTCTTGACGAGCAGCCCGGCCGTTTCGGCCTGCGACTGGTCATCGTAAGAGATGTGTTCGATCCGCTGGCCGTTGATGCCCCCTTTTGAATTCAGCCGCTCAATCTCAAGGGCGATGGCCCGCTGCTGCATACTTCCCACATTGGCAAAAGAACCGGTCAGCGAAAAAATCGTTCCGATCTTGTATGCATCTTTACCTGTCTGAGCCAAAGCGGGCGATATACAAAGGGACAGGGAAAGCAAAAGAGCAGCAATCAATGTGAGCAACCCTGGAAATGGAAACCTATCCTTCATGTTAATTCTCCCTTCTTCCTCTAATTAGTGAATTTAGGAACTTGTTATTGACGGCTTGACTATAAAAAAAAGGGGATAGTCTGTCAAGAGAGAAATCAGCGAAATCGGCAAAAATATAGAGAGGTGCACTCCTGAACAGTGCAAGTATGAAACAGAAGAACTTATCGCCAAGCGATCCCTGGAGGCTGACAATCTCAGCACGACAAGAGGGGGGCGGTCTTAAACGAGAAGAGGAAATCAACGCCCCATCGCTTTCAGAAAGTTTTCGGTATTGCCCACCCAGCCCAAAGCCACTTTGACGTTATGGATTGTCCCGTCTTGTATATATGACGGACCATTGTTGGCAGTGGCATCTGAAATGAGGACGGGGAAGTAACTGAGATTCGCAGCATCTCTCACGGAGGCTTCAACGCAGATGTTCGTAGCGCATCCTGTAAAGAATAGGTATTTTATGCTGTAACTTTTGAGTACCGTGTCCAAATTGGTCCCGAAAAACGCACTGAACCGCGGCTTCTCAATAAGGAAATCCCCTTCCCTGGGTTTGAGAAGGTCGA
>Ga0335070_10011854_pt1 | contig 10186 bp, 9 predicted proteins | sample Lox_Sample_13_FD_206722 | JGI IMG/M metagenome (GOLD analysis project Ga0335070, IMG submission 206722) | Soil microbial communities from Loxahatchee National Wildlife Refuge, Florida, United States - Lox_Sample_1.3 | ecosystem: Environmental > Terrestrial > Soil > Wetlands | place: USA: Florida... | reverse complement strand
TGGCGTTTCCCTGACGGCTCCGATTTCGCGCGCCACTCCGTGCGGCGGATGAATCGCGAAGTCAGCGCACGTTGAAGTCAGCGCACGTTGAAGCGCACGCCGCAGATCAGCACCTGGTCCTCGCTGACCTTGCGTTTGCGCGCCGCGGCCGCCGCCATTAGTCGCGCGCGGTCCCGAACCACGATATCGACGCCGCCGAGACCGTCGCCGCGGCCGTCGGTCGCTTCGACGAACCGCACGCTGGCGTTTTCAAGCGGCATCTCGAGGCGTCCCAGCGCATCCTTGCGTAGCGGAAGTTCCGCGATGCTGCTCCAGCGCTCGGCCAGCGCGCGCGGATCGGCCGACTGCATCTCGACCGCATCGTAGTACTTGACCACGTCGGTATGCATCCGGCTGACCCATTCGCCGCCGCCCGCGGGGGTCCAATGGCCCTCCGGCTCGCCCTTCGCGTCCCAGTCGATTTCGAAAAATGCCCCGCCGGTGTCGGCCGGATGGAGTTGCATGCCGTGAAACGATTTGCCCTCGTGCTCCCACGCGATGCGCACGTTGAGCGCGCCGGCGCGCGCCTTGCGCGCAAGCTGGGTCTCGTGCGAGTCGCACTGGCAGATCACCATGTAGCCGCCGTCGCCGCCCCGGCGCTTCAGGTAGCGTCCTGCGGCGGTGTTCCCCTTGATCGGTGCGACGACTTCAAGGAAGTTGCCGCCGATCGGCATCAGCGAATTCTCCAGTCCGAAGACCGCGACCGCGGGGTCCACAAAGCAGACGTCGATCGCGAAGATGGCCTTGAAGTCCTCGGTCACGGGCGCGAGTTTTTCCGCCACCAGGCAGATCTGGCGAAGCCGTATCGACATGAAATCCTCCGTCGCCGCGGCGCCCGGGAGTGTGGCGGCGTGGCGCTCAGCGAGACGATACAACCAGTTGCGGTCGCGAGGCCAGCCCGGCTTTTCGGCGGCGGGCGTTTTGGGATAGAGTCGCACCAGCGAGGGCGGGGACCCTATCTCTTACGAGGTGACTAAATGGAAGTCGGAGTATTCTACCTGCCGAGCATCGGCAACAAGGCCGAGATGAGCGCCGGGATGGCGGGCCGGCGTACGGATCTTTACCAGCGGATGCTGACCAATCTCGTCGAGCAGGCGAAGTATCTCGACGACCACGGCTATTACGGCGTCGCGACGACGGAGCATCATTTTCACGTCGAGGGCGAGGAAGTCTCCACCAATCCGATCATGATCGACCTGTTCCTGGGCTTGCAGACCAAGCGAATCCGGGTGGGACAGCTGGGACTGGTGTTGCCGTGCCATCATCCGATCCGCATCGCCGAAGACACCGCGATGCTGGATCAGATGACCAAGGGGCGGGCCTTCGTCGGCTTCGCGCGCGGTTATCAGCCGCGATGGGTCAATACGCTCGGCCAGCACTATCCCGGCCTGACCGAGAGCTACACCAATCCCGAGGAGTACGAGAAGCGCAAGAAGGAGCTCTACGAGGAGCACTTCGAGATCATCATGAAGGCGTGGACCAAGCCGACCTTCAGCCATCATGGCAAGGACTGGCAGATTCCGCCGCCCAACGTTTTCTGGCCCGCGCACGAAGTCACCCGCAGGTACGGCCGCGGCGTGGACGAAAAGGGTTTCATCAAGGAGATCGGCACGGTGCCGGAGCCCTATCAGAAGCCGCATCCGCCGCTCTTTCAGCCGTTCAGCTTCTCGGAGTCTTCGGTCAAGTGGGCGGCGAAGAACAACGTCGTCCCGATCACGATCGTATGCGACACCGACATATGCACCGGGCAGTTCAAGGCCTGTCAGGACGGTGCCGCCGCGGTCGGCAAGAAGCTCAACTTCGGACAGGGAATCGGGCTTGCGCGCGAGATGGTGGTCGCCGACACCGACGAGGAGGCCTACGCGCTCGCGCGCGAGGGCGGATGCTTCATCTGGACCACGTTCTTCGAACCGTTCGGCTTCAACGCCGCGCTGGGGCGTCCGGGAGAAAACTACAAGGACATTCCGAATACGTTCGAATCGATGGTCGACCGCGGACTGACTATCTGCGGCAGCCCGGACACCGTGTCGCGCAAGCTCGAAGCGCTGTTCAAGGTCCTGCCCGCGGAATACTTCTGGGCCTTCATGTACAACGAACTGATTCCGCAGAAGGCGATGATGCGGTCGTTCGAGCTCCTGACGACAAAGGTCTTTCCCCGCTTCACCGACAAGATTCGCTGATCGGCAAGATTCGCTGAGCGCCGCCGCCGGCGTTCCCGGGTTTCTTCATCCCGGGAGCGCCGCGCGGCCTTGCGTCAGGGACGGAAATCTCCCAGCCTCATCTGGATAAGTCGCTGGATGACCGTGAAGATCATCGCGGTCGTCACGCCGAATAATAGCATCCCGTTCGCCGCCTCGAGCGGCCCCAGCAGCCGCCATCGGGCCGACATGACAACGTCGCCGTAACCGAGCGTCGTGTAGTTCTCCGCCGAGGAATAAAAAGCCGTCGCGAAGTCTCGGAATTCCCCGCATCGTTCGAACACCATCGCCCACGTCGCTATTTCGATCAGATGAGCCGCGAGCGCGACCACCACTGCGCCGGCCACGATCGTTACGTCCCTCAAGAAATGGACACCAGCCAGGCCGAGTATTCGCAGGCGGCGGACGAAGTGGACGATCGCTATCAGGGCGAGCGCGTGGACAAAGATCGTGGCGACGGTCGCCGGGAGGCCGACAATGAGAGGGAGTACGATGTCCGTTCCGGCGGGCGAAGGGGCCATGGTGGTCCTCGTGATGAGTGTTCGCACGCTGCTAAGGCTCGTGCAGGGTTAGGCTCATGACAAAGCCCAACGCGGGCACGATCGCCAGCAAAGCCATCGAGGTCGGCAATCCGTGGCGATCGGCGATCGCGCCGAACGCAGGCATCAGTAGGCCGCCGACCGTCATCGAAAGTCCGAGCGTCACGCCCGCGGCCAGGCCGATCCGGTCCGGCAGATATTCCTGCGCCATCACGACCACCACGCTGGTTGACGCTGCCAGCGCCAGTCCGACCGGCACCAGCATAACGCCGGCGGCGCCAAGCCCTTGCGCGCTCAGGAACATGAAGAGCAGTGGCGAGAGCGCGGCCAGCGACACCACGACCACAATCTTGCGGCCGTAGCGGTCGGCCATCCGGCCGCCGATCAGCGTGCCGGCCACCACCGCGCTCAGCATCGTGGTGAGCGCGTATCCGCCGCCGGCCTTGGAGCCGTGCAGCACGTGCGACCAGTAGAGGGGGATGAAAGTATTGAGGCCGAAAAACACGATCGAGCGCAGCATCACGACCGTCGTGAGGCGCGCAAACGCGCTCCACTGCTCGCCGCGTCCGATCGCAGCCGGATGCGCGGCGCCAACTGCGGGCCGCGCAACGCGCTCAGCCGCGATCCGCGGCAGCTGATACGTCACCGTCAGCGACATGAGCAGGACCGGGAGCGCCAGCAGGATCGCCCCGCGCGTGCCGAGCGCGATAAGCGTCGGCGTGATCAAGAGGGGGCCGGCGGCGAAGCCTGCCATCCCGCCCACTGTGAAGAGGCTCATCGAGGTCGCCGCGCGCGCGCCGCCGAGGTATCTGACCCGTCGCGCGGCTTCAGGATGGAAGGCCGAGATTCCCATTCCGCTCGCGGCGATCGAAGTGAAAATCATGACGTAGCTGTGCGTCAGGCCCGTGAGCGCGACGCCGAGGCCGGCGAAGCTCAGCCCGATCGGGATCAGCCAGGGCGACGAGCGCCGGTCCGCGAGCAGACCGAACAAAGGCTGCGCGACCGACGAGAACAGGGTCTGCGCGAGCACGAGACCGGCCGCCGCGGCATAGGTCAGATGATATGCCGCGATCAGAAACGGCAGCATCGCCGGCACCACGCCCTGGTTGATGTCGTCGGAAAAGTGGCAGGCCGAGAGCAGGGCTATCGACCTGTAGTCGGCTTCATGGGTCTTTGGCGGGCCGGCCGCGATGTTGGGCGCGGAACTCACGAGTGCCTCTATCTGGCAGCATATTCAGACCGCACGCAACCTCGGGCGTCGAGGGCTGGGCACAACTGAGGCGAGTTCGTGTTGCGCCGCGCCTGACGATTTGGAACTGTTTTCGTGTTCGACCAAATCGTGCCCGGGCAAAATTTGAAGCTGGCGAAAGAAACGAATGAACGCGAACAAGGCCGCTGAGATGACTCCGCTCGCCGAGCGATGGCTGCGCGACTTCAATGAAGCGCCCTGGCGCAGGTATATCCTCTCGCTCAAGGAGCACGGGCTGCTGGCCGACGTCGACGGCATCATGGTCGACGCCGGAACGATCTTCAAAACCCGTTTTCGTTGCGACACCCGCACCTGCGCCGGCGTCGATCGCGGCCCCGGCATCGAGTCCTGCTGCACGGATTACGAGGTCGAGATTACGCCCGAAGAACACGCGCGAATCCTCGAGAACGGCGGCGCGCTGCTCGAATTGCTCCGCCGCCACGACGGCGAAAGAGTTGCCGCGGGCCGCAAGATCGGCGAATTCTTTCTCGAATCGCATACGATTTCGCTGGCCAAGGAGCAGAGCCGATGCGCGTTCTCGTACCGCGACGCCGGCGGCCAGCTGCGCTGCGGAATTCATTCGCTGGCTCTGGAAAAAGGCGTCGCCATAGCGTCGATCAAACCGCTCGCCTGCGTGCTTTTCCCGCTCGTGATCTATCGCTTCGAGAACGGCGAGACTCTGCTGACCGCAACCTCGCGCGAGACCGGTTCGCTGTTCGGGCGCGAGAAGGATGCGGAGCTTCCCTGCCTGAAAATGGAACAGGGCGACCCGATGTTCGTCGAATGCAGGATGGCGATCGAGGCGGGATTCGGCGAAGCCTTCTACCATCGCCTCGCGACGGTAGCGAAACAATTCGCGCAGGCGAAAACTCCTTCGCCCTAGCGGCGAAAACTCCCAACGATTGCTGGCGAAATTGCCCCGCGGCGCGCGCGCGACGGTTCCCATGTAACCGGCGGTTTGCCCCTTCGTATCAGGTAAGCGAAGGAGCTGAGCAATGGATGCGCTAAAATCTACGGCAATCGCGTGCGTGAACAAGGACTCGGCCCGGTCGAAGTCCGGGAAAGTGCGCCGGTATTACGCCGGAGTGCTGGCGTTGCTCGGGGCGCTCTCGCTGGCCGGATGCTACGGAGCGCCGCTAAGCCCGCGCGAGAAAGATACGCTGATCGGCGGGGCGGTAGGCGCGGGCGGCGGCGCGTTGGTAGGTTCGGCGGTTGGTTCGCCGGGTGCGGGCGCGGCGATCGGTGGTCTCGGTGGCGCCGGTCTGGGATATCTGATCGGTAATCAGGTACAGAACCGCGAGTACGGATACGGCGGTTACGGAGGTTACGGCTATCGGTACGGCGGCTACTGAGCAGGGTCGGCCGGTTTCGCGAAAATTACCAGGCTGCATCGGCGCGCGCCGATGCAGCCTGTTTTTTTGTAAGCCATTCCCTCCAGAGAGACGGGGAGGGAATGAAGACAAGATCGCCCGCGCTTTGCTCAAAACGCGTGAGAGAGCGCGAGGGGCGAATCGCGGCCGGCGCGGAACAGCCGCCGATCAGGCGCCGCCGACCTTGCCGAATTTGTAGGTCACGTTCAGGGTGAAGAAGTTGATGAACTGACCCGCCACGGTGCCCAGCACCGGCCCTCCAGCCTGATAGACCGGCATCTCGCCTCCGTACATGAACTCCTCGGCGAATCCGAGCGTGAGCTTCTTGCTGTAGGCGTATTGGACGCCCGCGCCGAAACGGTATTGATCGCCGACCGGCAGTGAGACCGTACGCATCGTGGCGCCGACCGCCGAATTGTCGAAGGCAAATCCGCACGACAGCATCCACTGCGGCGTCAACCGGTACTGCGAGCCGGCCGCGATATGGAACGTGTCCTGAAAGTGTAGATTCTTGCTCAGGCTCTTCGGGTTGCTCGTATCAATACTGATGTCCACCAGGCCGAACCGGCTCCAGTTCTGCCATCCGACGCTGCCGAGCAGGGCCAGGCGCTCGGTAATCTTCTGATAGACGTCGCCCATCAATTGCTGCGGCACCTGCATCCCGAGATTGGTCTTTGGCGAACGGAGCTTGTCGTTGCTGATCGCCCTGGTCACCAGCGGCCCCAGGCCCACGAAATGAGGTGCGTCGCTGAAATTCAGATTGACCGGAGTGAGATAGTCGATTCCGATACGCGTGCCGTCTTGCGGCGTGAGCAAAATTCCCACGTTGCCGCCGACATTCACGGTCCAGTCCTGGTACCTGACCTGGCCGTCGCCGAGTTTCGGATTGAGCGTATTGATCCCGGCCTTGGCGCGCAGAAATCCCATCATCACGTTCGGCCCGCCGCCGATCGAGAGCCAGTCCGCCGCGCGAAACGCGAGCGACGGCTGAAATGACATCCCCATGATGGTCGCGCCCTGCAGGCGATACCTGCCGACCCAGTTGAGATTGTACTCGAGCGGCGCGCCGAAATATGAGTAGCTGCCAAAACCGAGCTTCAGGTTCGGCGTCAGGCTATGAACGTAAAAGAAACTTCCGCCCGGGAGCGGCACTATGGCGTTGCCGCCATTGGTGCCCTTGAGGGTGGTCTTGGCATTGGGGCTGAAGGTTAGGTTTCCGAACCACGGCGCCATTCCGGCGAGCAGCTGCGAATCGTTAAGCTGCGTCATCCCGGCGGGGTTGGTGAACACAGTTGCGGCGTCCTGCGCACGAGCGCCCTGACCGGCGGAGGCGAGGCCGGTATCCGGCGTCCCCTGCTCGTACAGCCAGAGGCCGCCGCTCCACGCCCGCGACGGCGCGGCAAGGGTGGCCGCAAAAACCAGGCAGATCGCCACGGTCACGCGCGCGGTCAGACTCACAGCTTCATATGCACGACGCATCATCCTCAGGTTCCTTTCCCCCAATGTGCGCTCAGCCCGCGAGCGCCTCGAGCACCAGCCGCGCGGCCGCTTGCCCGGAATCGTACGCCCCGGGCAAAGAGCCGTGTTTAAGAACCGACAGCGCCTCGCCGGCGAAGAAGATCTGATTGCCGACCGGCGCCGCCAGAGCAGTTCGCAGCGGCGCTGCTCCCGGCCCGGCGTAAGTGTACGCGCCAAGGCTATACGGATCGGTGAGCCAGGACGAGGCGCTGCCCCTGATAAACGCCGCGCTGACTGCGCTCCCGAACATCGCTTCCATCGCGGACAGCGCATGATCGATAAGTGCGGTTTCGCCGAGCGCGGCAAGGTTCCGTGCCAGGTCGCCGGCAACCGTGCAGATACCCACGTTGGTGCCGAACAGATGCGCCTGCACGAAGGAGTTCTCGACCTTGTTGACCAGCGGAGTCGCGAGCGTGTTCATCTTTGCGTTGAACACATCCTTGCTGAACTGGAGAGCGACCTTCTCCACCGCACCCATCGCCAGGCCGCCGATCGCATCCTGATGCTGCGCCGGTAGCGCGGGGCTGAAGGTCAGCCGCTCCGAGGCGAGCACGCCGAGCGGCACCGTCACGATCGCCGTCGTTGCCTGGATGACTCCCGCGGGCGTGCCGATCTGAACGCCGCAGGGATGGCCCCAGCTGATCGAAATCACCGGCGTGTTCAGCCTGACCGGCACTGCGTTCGCAAAGGTGGAAATGAAATTGCCCATCCCGCTCGGCAGCAGTCGATTGTCGGCCGAAGGAAGCGCGGTCGGCATCCCAAGCTGGGAGAAATTGTAGAGGTCGATCACGCCAAGCGCGCTCAGATCGGCCCCGTGCAGTTGCGTTATGATGCCTGCGCAGAGGTCGTACCATTTGTCTGCGGCGAGTGACGCGGTCGCCGCCGCCGCCGATTCGTCCACGCCTGACGCTCCCGCCGCATTGATAAGCGCGAACATCGAGGCCAGGGTCGCCGATGCGGCGATGACGTCGGGGTCGCTCGGCTGGAGCGGCATGGGCGGCGGCGTTATGTCATAGAAGACGCGCGGGAACTTGTCGGTGAGAACCTCGAGGCTGCGGCCTGCCGCGATATCGAACAGCGCGTTGTTGGTTTGCCCGGGACTTCCGCCGGCAAGCGGCGTCACGAAATAAAACCACTCCGCGCCCAGGTCCACCGGAGCCGGAAAACTGTTGTCGCTGAGCGCCCGTCCGCCGACGCGGTTGCGCGCCTCGATCACCAGCACGTTCTTGCCGGCCGCGATCAGCGCGTTCGCGGCGCCAAGGCCTCCGATTCCCGCGCCGACGACCGCGCAGTCGAGCGAGCCGCAGGCCGGGGGCGGCGGCGTGGGCGGCGTGTAGTTGCTGCCCGAACCGCATCCGATTCCGTACAAGGCCGAGGAAGCCAGCACCGCTCGCACGAAATCGCGCCGGCTGATTCCCGCCGGCGGGTCCGCAAGGGCTCTACCGATTCGTGCCACGCGGTTTCATCGCCTCCTCCGGTCAACTGCCGCCCGAAAACGATTCGGAGCGCCGCGGCCGGCTGAGTGACCGGTCCACGGCCTTCCGCGCGTGGAACTCCGCGGCGCGCGGGCCGAATAGTCTTCGAGCGCGCGGCGCGCGGAATTACAGGCGTCGCGCGATCAATCCACATCCGACGCGCCGCCGTAAAGCCGGACTTTGGTCCTAACTCCGCGGGGTCCGCTGTATAGGCCCAAAGTCCGATTATGACCTTCAGGCGATCGCGCTAGGTTATACACGCATCGCAGGCTTGTGTGCCGAAGCGTCGACGAGGCTGGTGGGGATAAGACCCTCGTCGCGAGCGTCGCACAAGAGCAAATCGGCACGGAGAAAATCGACCTCGCAGCAAATCGACACGGAGCAATCGAGCATGAGAACCGAATTGTCCGTTCCACGGCTGTTCGCGCTCGTGGGGCTGCTCGCCATCGCGAGCCCGATCGTCAATCTCGCGGCCGCGGCCGAACCCGCGGCGGCGCCGACCGCACAAGGCGGCGGATCGAAGACCGCGGCTGAACCGCAAGCGGCCGGTCCGCGGGTCGATCCGCGCGCCGAGCAAATTGTGCGGCGCGCCTGCGCTGAGCTGGCGGACGCCAAGACCTTCACGTTCCATGCGGAGGTGACCTTCGAGCAGGTCCTGCCGCAGTCGCCGGTCAAGATCCAATTCGCAGGCGCCACGGACTACTGGGTGCGCAAGCCCGACGCTCTGGCCGTCGATTTCGAAAGCGACCTCGGCGCCAAACGTTTCTGGTACGACGGCACTACGCTCACGGTCTTCGATGCGCCGAAAATGATGTACACGAGTACGGCGGTGCCGGCTCCGATCGACGCGATGATGGAGCGGGTCGCCGAGACCAACCACCTTACGCTTCCGCTCGCGGACCTGGCGATGAGCGATCCGTGCGTCAACTTCAAACGGGTCATCTTCGGCGCCTACGTTGGCCGAGGTGACGTGGGCGGCGTGGCGTGCGATCACCTTGCTTTTACCGAGAGCAACTTCGACTGGCAGATCTGGATCCAGCATGCGGGCAAGCCGCTACCGCGCAAAGTGGTGATTAATTACCGCTCGACGCCGGGCGCGCCGGAGTACGTGGCCGTAATTTCCGACTGGAAGTTCCCGACGGCGATTCCCGACTCTCGCTTCACGCCGCAGATTCCTAAGAAAGCCATACGGATCAAATTTGTCGATCTGAAGGAGCCCCATCCATGAACAAGCCATCGATTCGTCCAACTCGCGGTGAAGCTCTGGCGCGTGCCGCCCTGCTGGCGCTCGCGGTTGCGGTCGCGGGCGCTTCGCCGGCGTTCGGAAGATTTGGCGGTGGAGGCGGTTATGGCGGCGGCGGGCGCAGCTGGGGCGGCGGGGGCGGCGGAGGATCGCGCAGCTGGGGCGGCAGCGACGGTTCCAGCCAGGGTAACATCAGCCACGCCAATAGCTACTCGCAGTCGGGCTACCATTCCTACGGCGGCTCGGAGTCGGGTTCCAGCTATCATCCGTACGGCTCGTCGGGAAGCTCGCAATCGGAGTACCATCCCGACGGGTCCAGCTCGTCGTCCGAGTATCACCCTTACGGCTCATCAGGAAGCTCGCAGTCGGAGTACCATCCCGACGGCTCTTCGGGAAGCTCGCAGTCACAGTCAAGCTATCATCCTTACGGTTCTTCCGGCTCGACGCAGAGCAGCTCCTCCAGCTCTTATAATCCGCAACAGCAGCAGCAGCAGCGGCAGCAGACTGCGATGACCATGCAGCAGAATCAGCTGAACGAGGAACAGTACAATCATC
>Ga0335070_10011853_pt1 | contig 10186 bp, 7 predicted proteins | sample Lox_Sample_13_FD_206722 | JGI IMG/M metagenome (GOLD analysis project Ga0335070, IMG submission 206722) | Soil microbial communities from Loxahatchee National Wildlife Refuge, Florida, United States - Lox_Sample_1.3 | ecosystem: Environmental > Terrestrial > Soil > Wetlands | place: USA: Florida... | reverse complement strand
CCCCATAGCGGCCTGAGAGCTGAGCGCCTCTCCCCTTGTCAGTTGCTCATGAACAACCCGATTTGATTCAGTGCGCAAGGCCAGTAGTTCCTGGGATACCTTTCGCATTTCCTCGGTCCTTTCCAGCTTGTTGTAAGCGGTCTGGACGGCGAGGTCAACGTCATCGGTGAGCCTGGCAAGATTCTCTTTCGCCTGGGACAGTTGAGCCTCGCGCTCGCGAAGGAGCGCGCGCTTGCGCCCGGAGTCGAACAGGTCGTAGCTGAAGTGAACACCAAACGTACCGAAGTTGCGGGCGAGAAATGGAACTTGATTTTGGTAGCTGTAACGAGCAAAGGCGTCCACATCCGGCACATAGATGTCTGTTTTTGCCAAGCGAACCGCGGCAGCCGCTTTCTCCAATTCGTTTCGCGCTTCGACGATCTCGGGATGGGATGCGAGTGCTTCGGCCACACACGTTGCGCGAGGGCAGGCCGGCTGCACTTCGGCAGTGTTGGGATCGAGATCCAGCGCCGTTGTGAGTGGCAGCCCCAGGGCGTCATTGAGTTGCAGCTTAAGATCCGAAAGTTGCAAGTCCGTAGTCAGCAGCTCCTGCTTCTCCTGCAGGAGTTGCGCGCGGCTTTCGATCAGGCTCTCTTGCAGGATGCTGCCGTATTTCACCTGCTGGACGCGTTCGTTCTGCATATCTTGCGAAGCTTTGATTCTTGCCTCGGTAGCAGCACGGTGGACCTGGGCGATCAGGACCTTGTAATAGAGTTGGTGGACTTTTAGAGCAACATCGTTCTCCGTTTGTTTCGCTTTCTGTTCCGAGGCTTTCAACTCGGCTCGCGCCATGTCATTTACTGGCCGGATTTTCAGCAGGGTGGTCAGGGGTTGTGTGAGTTGCGTGCCACTGGTCGTCAGGTCGCGTCCCCCCTGGTTAATGGTCGACGTTACAGGAGGAATAGCGCTGCCTGCGGCAGTGCCGAGACTACCTGCACCTATTTGTATCAGCTGCGTGTCGGTAACATGTACGAAATGGCTGTCATTGCGAATGGTAGGAAAGTATGCACTTTTCGCAACTTCTTTGGTGTGCTGTTTCTCCTCCACCTTGTATTCGGCGATGCGGATGGTGTGGTTGTGCTGCAGCGCCAACTGAACGGCCTGGGGCAACGTAATGTGGCGAGCAGGGGCCTTGTCTCCCGGCTCTCCGGCGAGGACGAAAGAGCAGGACAGTCCCAACACAATCAGCAGGGCCTGTATTCTTCGTATCATCATTTCGACTCCCTCGTGGCCGGAATTTTCTGAAACGTGGCGAGGTCGCCATAGTTCAAAGGCGATTTGCGGAGCATGGCGACAAGCAGAAGCGCGATGGTGCAAGACCACGCGACCAATAGGAACCCATCAATGAGGCTCAACGAGTACGCCTGAAGGCGCAACCGGGCCGCGATGAGATCGACCGCACGCGCCCCGGCCGATGGCAGTCCAGAGGACTTCCCGAAGAGCCCAAGCGTCATTCCGCGAACATTTAAGTCGGTAATCCAGCTTCCCTGGGTCACGTGCAGCCCAAGAAGGTTCGAGTGCAATCGCTCGCGTTGTGCGATGAAGTGGCCCATGTAAATGGCCCCCGCAGTTCCACCAAATAAGCGAATGGTGTGGAAGAATGCAGAAAAGGTCAGGATGCGTTGGGGTTCCATCAATCCGCCCGTGAAGACTCCCTGCAGGATGATGCAGCCCACCAGACCAATCAGAGAAAATGCTTGCGCTACTCCCGTGAGCAGCTCGGTGCGAAAGTAGTTTTCCGCCGCCCACGCGCTCGTGTAGTGGGCACTCAAGACCGCCGAAAAGGCTGTGCAGGTCAACCCGGCAGCAAGGAGCAGGCGAGGATCCAGCCCACGATGCATCAGAAGCCCGGCAACAAAGGTAATCAGCAACAGGGGAACAGCGCTCCAGATCAAAGCCGGCCCGATCTGGTCAGCCTCGAATCCACGGATAGCCAGCGACTGCGGAATCAGAATGATGGTAAGGGTGAGAGTAAACCGAAACCAGAAGAGCAGACTTCCGAGCAGGACACTGTTCCACTTCCAGAGATAAGGAAGGTTAACCAGCCAGTTGGGGCCGCGCATTCGGCGTATGAGCGCGCAGAGCGTGAAGAATGTGCCGGTCCAAAATAGCGCGTTGAACACCCCGGAGCGCCACCAATCGAGTCTCTGTCCTTGCTGGAGCGCGGCAAGAAGCAAGGCCAGCCCGGAACTCAGGTACAGGAATCCGGCGAAGCTGGGGGGCGCAGGGCCGTCCTTCGTTCGAGCAGGAGGGCGAGGTATCCCAAAGTAGATACAAACGATCATCAGTGGCGCAATCATCGCCGAATTCCAGAACATCCAATGCCAGGAAAGATGGTCGCGGTACCAGCCATAGAGTGATGGGGCCACATTGACTGACCCATCGATAAATGTTGCATAGAACGCCATCGTGAAGGGCAGGTACCGCAGGGGACTGATGCGAAGAGCAAAAGTCAGTGTGAGCGGATAGAAAGTGCCTGACGTCAACCCGGCGACAATCAATGCCGCGACCAGCAGACTATAACTGTGTATGAGCGGCAGGAAAGCGCAGGTCGCGGTGAATACTCCTGCCGCAACCAGAAGGACGCGACGTGGTCCGAGTAAGCCTCCTAGGTAAACGCTGAAGGGCCCAATAAACATGAGCGCCGCGTTATAGGCGCTGTCGAGCCATGCACACTCGTCATAACTAATGCCGACGTGGCCCCTCAGGTCTGCAAGCCCGAGTGAAAGCATGCGACCGGTAAGCGTGACGAGTCCGGCGCCTATAAGGACCCCGAGAATACCTAGCAGAGATCGGGGCGAGACTTCCGAGGGGATTGTCTTAGCCGTAGCTTGCGCAAGCTCCATCGGAGTGAGCGGACGAGTTGTAATCGCTGTAGCAGCCATGACAGACCCGCTTACCGTCTCGTCCGAACAGTGGCGATTACAGAGAGGCCAGGTCGCAGTTTACTGGCCTGGTCGGGATCGTCGAGGGCGATCTTGACCGGAATTCTCTGTACCACCTTGGTGAAATTGCCGGTCGCGTTGTCGGGCGGCAGCAACGCAAATTGCGATCCGCTGGCAGGTGCGATCTCAATGACCTTGCCGCGGAAGACCTGTCCGGGATATTGGTCGATGCGAAGCTCTGCGGCATCGCCAACCCTGACATTGGTCAACTGTGTTTCCCGGTAATTCGCCTGCACCCACCTCGTCTTTTCGACGAACGGAATCACCTGTGTTCCCGGAGAGACCAGCTGTCCGGGACGAACCTGCCGCTCCCCAACTGTGCCGTCTCCGGGCGCGTAAATCTTGGTGTAGCCCAGGTTCACCTGTGCGACCGTGAGCGCAGCCTCTTTGCCCTGCAGATCGGCGATGAGCTGGACTTCTTGAGAATTCAGAACGTCAAGCCCGCGGCGTTCGGCTTCCACTGCCGATTGACCGCTGGATAACATTGCCTTCGCTTGTTCCAATGAAGCCTGCCGGCTGACGAGTTGTGCGCGTGAAGCCTCTTCGGCCGCCACCGCCTGCTCAACTTTCTGATGGGTAGTGGAATTGGTTTCCGCGAGAGCCTCTTGCCGGCGGCGTTCGGGAAGAGTGCGGCCCAACTCAGCTTGCGCGGCCGCTATCCCAGCCTGCGCCGCGGCAATTTCGGCCTGCGCTTGCGATACGCCGGCAATCGCCCGGTCAATTTTGGCTTGCTGCAGTTGTTTCTGGCGCCGATTGTTCTCGATGGCGGCCTTTGCCGCTGCCACTGCCGCATTCGCCTGGCCTACTTGCGCCTGATAGTCGTTGTCCTCCAGTTCGACAAGGAGGTTTCCTTTGTGCACCTGCTGATAGTCAGAAACGGCTACGTTTCGAACTATTCCGGCCACCTTTGTACTGAGTGGAGTGAGGTCGCCGCGAACGTACGCGTCGTCGGTAACCTGTTCCACCTTGCCGCCTTCCCAGGAATTCCAGTTCCGGGTAATGGTAACGAAGATGACGAGAGCGAGCAGCACGACCAGGATGGGCGCGAGGTATCTCGTCCAACGGGAACCAGGCTTTCCTGCTGCGTTCTGCTCCTTGCCAGGCACTGCCGGGCTCGGTGCCGGTGCTGCGGACCCAGCGGAAACTGTGGAGGACATCTAGTCATTCTCCTTTATCGCCTATAGCGACCACGTAACTCGCAACTGCATCTGCCGCTGTAAGGCGGATGCATGAATACTCAAAAATTCTTGGCCTATCCTGCTCTCCGCGCGTGCCCAGTCTCGCGCAGAAGCACACTCAACAGGATCGCGACGATTATGCTTATCATCCAAAACAGGCCACCGTCTCGAAAATGGGCAACATGGTTCTGCGTGTTTGCAACACCTTTGCCGAAGAAATCGGCAAAAATGGGCCCAACGATCGCGGTGACTCCAAAGGTGAGAAAGTTAATCGCACCTGTTGCGCTGCCCTTAACCTCATCTGGATTCACTTCCTTGATGATGGTGTACGGAATCATCGCTGCGCCTGAGGCTATTCCAAAAATCAAGCAGCCTATCGCGGTGGCGGTGTGGCCCACACTGAACACTATGCAGGCGGCAGACAACAGCATGACGATCGCACCTCCTATGAGCACAGGCTTGCGACGGCCGATTCGATCCGCAAGCCAGCCGAGCAGAGGACAACCAATCACCCAGCCCAAAGGAATCAGGGATCCTGTCACCACGGCATCGTGGTAGCTGAACATCCTGTCGCGCTGGAAGAAAGCGACTCCCCAAGTCATGACGCCGACGGTCGTGGGTACAAAGAGGAGTCCCGCCACCGCCCCGCACAGATAAGACTGTGGGTTTCGAAACACGATCGAGTAAGGACCTAGGATGGCTCGCATGCCTGAAGTCGAGCTATTCTGACGGACTTCGGTAGGAGCAATTACAAACAGCAACACACCGATTGCGATACTGGCCGCACCAAGCCAGTGCCACACCGCCTGCCAGGCTATGCCCTGTTCGATCAGAGGACCAACGACGAACTGACCTGCCGACCCTCCCAGCATGCCGAGACACTGTGTGACGCCGATGGCGGTAGCAAGCCAGCGCGCTGAAAAACCGTGCGCCGCAAGATACACGGCACCCGTAAACGCAAAGGCCGAGCCGGCGCCTTGTAGCAGCCTGCCCGAATAGGCAGCTGTCACGTTCGACACGCTGAACAAAAGACAGCCCGCTGCCAGAACGAAAATGCCGATCGGTACTGCTTTCTTTGCACCTACCCGATCCAGCGCTGCACCGGCAATAAGGCTGGTGATCGAATAGGTGTAATAGTAGGCCCCGAGAATCGCACTCACTCCGACCACTGTCGTGCCGAACGCTCCCGACAACTCCTGGATCATGACCGCGGGCGCGGATCTCGCCGCGTATTCGACAAAGTAAAAACACAGACCAAGTCCCCAGGCGAGTTGGAATGCGCGCGTTCGCGAGGAGCGGGCTGCATCGGAAAGGTACATCGTGGTTTGACGTGTCGCCATGTGATTTCTCCAACTCCCTCGTCCTAGCGAAACAGATTGACTTTTGCGAGATCGGTGATCTCATCGCCACGTCCATTGAGCACGGCTTTGAGCATGAACAGGCCAAAACCCTTGGCTTGCTCATAAGTAATCGTTGGTGGCATTGAAAGTTCCTGGCGCGCTACCGGGACCTCGATCAACGCTGGGCCGTCATAACTGAGAGCTTGCGCAATCATTGGTTCTACCTGATCTGGAGTTTCCACTTTCAGTCCGAGCAGTCCCGCTCCTTCCGCCAACTTCGCAAAGTCTGGGTTGCGAAGGTCGGTGCTGAAATCCAGGATCCCCGCAGCTTTCATTTCCAGTTCGACAAACGCCAGGGACTCGTTCTTGAAGACGACCAACTTCACCGGCAATTGTTGTTGGCGAAGTGTGAGAATATCCCCCAGTAACATCGCCAAACCACCATCGCCGGACATTGAGATCACCTGTCGTCCTGGATAGGTAGCCTGCGCGCCAATGGCCTGCGGCAGAGCGTTGGCCATCGACCCGTGCACGAATGAACCGAGAATCCTCCGCTTGCCATTCATGGTGAGATACCTTGCGGCCCAGACCGTGGGAGTGCCCACGTCACAAGTGAAGATCGCGTCTGCAGCGGCGTGCTGGTCGAGAAGCCGAGCGACATACTGGGGATGGATCGTCTTCCTTCCGGAATGTTCCGTAGCCAGATCGTCGAGGTCCTTCCGCGCATCTCGATAGTGGTCACGCGCTTTCTTCAGATGTGCATCAAATCGGTTTTGCTCGAGCTTCGGCAAAAGCGCACGGATCGTGGATTTCGTGTCGCCGACGAAGCCGAAGTCCAGCTTCGCGCGGCGTCCGAGTTGTTCGCCACGAACATCGATCTGCACAATGACGGCATCCCTGGGATAGAACTGCTGATAGGGGAAGTCAGTCCCGAGCATCAGCAACAACTCGCAGTTCATCATCGCGTAATAGCCGGAAGAGAATCCGAGCAGACCGGTCATACCCACGTCGAATGGGTTGTCGTACTCGATGTACTCCTTCCCACGCATTGCATGGACAATGGGCGCCTGCAGCTTGCCCGCGAGTTCGATCAGTTCATCATGAGCACCGGCGCAGCCAGCACCTCCGAGAATGGTGATCCTTTCCGCGCGATTCAGGAGCTCGGCCAGAAGCTTAAGTTCGTCCTCGGAGGGACAGACAGTAGACCTGGCTTCCGAGAAATGCACCCTCGGTTTCTCGTGAACGGCATCTCGCATTGCCACATCGCCCGGCAGGACTACGACTGCAACCCCGCGGCGCGAGATAGCGGTCTGCATCGCAATTTCGAGTACACGCGGCATCTGCTCCGGATGAGAGACCAGCTCACAATAGTGGCTGCACTGAGCAAAGAGATGCTCAGGATGTGTCTCCTGAAAATATCCACTTCCGATCTCAGCGCTGGGGATCTGTGCGGCGATCGCCAAAACTGGGACGCGGCTCCGATGACAGTCGTAGAGCCCATTGATCAAGTGCAGGTTTCCCGGCCCGCAGCTCCCGGCACATACGGCCAACTTGCCTGTGAGATGGGCCTCAGCGCCGGCGGCAAACGCTCCTGCCTCTTCATTGCGCATGTGAACCCACTCTATCTGCCGATGCGTGCGAATCGAATCCGTAATCCCGTTGAGCGAATCTCCGCTGACGCCGTAGACTCGCTGAACTCCTGCTTCCGCCATAACCTCCACAAGCACGTCACCTACTCTTTTGCCCATTGAACACACCCCCTCTCGGCTTGAGCCTTATTCAGTGCCACCCAAATATTCCCAAGCAAATCTATCTCCAAATGCTTTTCGGTCTGGCGTTCGTCTGCGCAGTGAAATGCAGCCCACTTATGCCAATTGCTGAAGCTGCGACTGGACTGTGTCCATATGTCGACGTGTTGTCAAATGCTTGACACCAGACTTGACTCGAACCCGTGATGCAATACTCCAAGGAAGAACCCTCACCGTGGCTGCTACTTTGCGCTCCGTTGGTTCGATGCGGGCGCGGCAAATCCATGGGAATGGAAAAGTCCCGAGCAGCGAGCGTAGCGTCGCGCTGGTATGCGGCGATCGTGCTTAAGCGGGGCGGTGCGGAGTACGGCAGAGGCAGTCGAATACAATTTCGACAGCGAGATTAATCCAAGGGGAGGAAATCGCCCTCCTCCGTCGGGTGAACGAACTCATTTTCATCAGCTTCATGAGCACGTATTGCCGGGCGCTCAATCCCAAGTTTCTTCATCCTGTTCATCAGCGTGGTCCTCTTCAAGCCGAGCCTTACGGCCGCACCATTCGGCCCTCCAATCACCCAACCGACCACGTCGAGCGTTTGCAGGATGAGTGCGCGCTCGGAATCTCTGAGCGTCGTTGGAATAATGGGTCGGTCACCGGAGGAAGTTACGCGTTGCAAACCCACAGCAACGGGTGCTTTGAATGCAGAGATCGCTGCAGGCAATGGGTTCTGAAGAACTCCGTCGTTTGCCAAAATCACCGCGCGCTCAATCATGTTCTGCAGCTCTCGTATGTTCCCAGGCCACGCATATGAAGTGAATGTTGCCATCATTTCCTCGGGAACTTGGTCGATCTGCTTACCCATTTGACGGCTGAACACCTCGACGAAGTGCGCGACGAGAGTCGGAATGTCTTCCTGCCTTGCGCGAAGAGGCGGCACGGAAATTGGGAAAACGTTCAGGCGGTAATACAAGTCACTGCGGAATTCGTTCCGCGCCACCATTGCGCCAAGATCTCGGTTGGTGGCGGCGACCAGGCGAACATCGACCTGATGAGTGCGGCCGCTTCCTAGTCGTTCGAACTCCTGCTCCTGCAGAACACGCAACAGCTTGGGTTGCAAAGCAGCTGGGATGTCGCCAACCTCATCCAGAAAGAGCGTACCTTTGTCAGCGGATTCGAATCGGCCAACCTTCTGAGCAATTGCGCCTGTAAACGCGCCCTTCTCGTGACCGAAAAGCTCACTCTCCAGAAGATCGAGCGGAATCGCTGCGCAATTCAGCTTGATGAACGGCCGCCCGCAACGAGGGCTGAGATTGTGGATCGCGCGCGCAATCAGTTCTTTGCCTGTCCCGGTTTCCCCTTCGATCAAGACGGTCGACTGTGTTGGTGCTACACGCTGGACCTTCTCTAGAACTGCTTCCAATGCCGGACTGTTCCCTATGATCTGTTGGAACCTGCGCTCACGGCTCTCCGGTTCCCCATACCTGAAGTTCGTGGAAGTTGCCAAAACGACGCCTCCATTCCTTCGCACCTGCGGCTACTGTTTAAGAGCTACCCTGACGCGCTCCAGGAGCACATCATCGTTAAATGGCTTTGCGAGAAACTCCACTGCGCCGGCATTCATTGCCTGGACTCGCATCTTGGCGTCCCCATGCGCAGTGATGAAGATCGTCGGGATATGGTAGTGCTCGGAGTTCAATCGGGCCTGCAAATCCAAGCCGGACATCCCGGGCATGCGAATGTCAGAGATCAAGCATCCGGTCTCGTGTAGCTGGCCGGAATTCAGAAATTCTTCCGCTGAGGCAAATGCTTGGGCAGGCAATCCAGCCGCCTTCATCAGCCCTCGCAAGGCGCTCCGGAGAGAGGCATCGTCATCGACGATCGCTACTACTTTCGCCTTAGTCTGAGTCGCCATGCCATCAAACTACCGCCGGTCCAGGAATCGCGCAATTACGCCTTGGTTCCGTTGACTAATACTTTTGTATAGGTTCCCTTTACGCGCGCATCTGCCGCGGGCAGTGCCGTACTGATCGCGATCTCGAAATGTTTACGCGGTACTTAGCTCGCCTGACAATCCGGGCGGAGAGCGTATCGCAGACAAGTTTGCCGCCATGCTGTGGGCGATGAGATCGAGATCGAGTGCAGTGCCAGCGTGGAAACGCCCACGATCGCAGGCGCGCAGTGAAGGAAGGAAGCCCGTTAAAACGCGATGAATCCGAAGGAGCACAGTTGCGAACTGGAGTTACTTACCCGTCGAGAGCCTGAGCTTCTCAGACATTCTGACTAACTCGGCCAGAGAGCAGGCCTGCATTTTGCGCATGACATGTCCCCGATGGATCTTCACAGTGACTTCGCTGGTGCCGAGTTCGGCGGCGATTTGCTTGTTCAGCATCCCGGTAACCACCAACTGCATGACCTCGCGCTCGCGCGGCGTTAGCTCCTCGTAGCGCGTTCGCAAATCAGACACTTCGCGCTGCTCCTGGTGGAGAATCCGGTCGCGTTCAAGTGCCTGTTGAACTGCATCCAGCAGGTCCTGATCGTGGAAAGGCTTTGTCAAAAACTCCACCGCGCCCGATTTCATGGCCTTGACCGACATCGGGATATCTCCATGGGCGGTGATGAAGATGATCGGTATCTGCATACCCGCCTCTACCAACTGTCGCTGAAGATCAAGGCCGCTGAGACCGGGAAGGCGCACGTCGAGAACCAGGCAACTGGGCCCCTCGGCAGCGCGCTTGGCCAGGAACTCCTGGGCGCTGCCGAATGACTCTGAGCGCAACCCAACGGATTTGAGAAGTCCCTGAATAGAGCGCCGAATAGAGGCGTCGTCATCGATCACGAATACCGTCGATGCATTCTCTTGTGTCATGCCTTAGCACCAGCGCTCGCGAGAAAAGCTAAATGGAGGATCGCGCCGCGGGAAATTCGACGTTTGCGTT
>Ga0335070_10011851_pt1 | contig 10188 bp, 14 predicted proteins | sample Lox_Sample_13_FD_206722 | JGI IMG/M metagenome (GOLD analysis project Ga0335070, IMG submission 206722) | Soil microbial communities from Loxahatchee National Wildlife Refuge, Florida, United States - Lox_Sample_1.3 | ecosystem: Environmental > Terrestrial > Soil > Wetlands | place: USA... | reverse complement strand
GCCGCTCACCGTTGCGCACCGCCTCCCGGCCTCGGTCTGGCGGAAGATCTCGCAGGCGGCGTACCGGCAGGCGCTCAGACCGCCGCACAAGAAGGCGTGGCTCTGCATCCACCGCTACGAGGCCGCGTGGAACGCGCACACCGGCAACGGGTACTACGGCGGCCTGCAGATGGACCTGAGCTTCCAGCGCTTCTACGCAGGGTGGCTGCTGCGGAAGAAGGGCACGGCCGACCACTGGACGCCGCTCGAGCAGATGTGGGTCGCCGAGCGCGCGGAGCGCGACAGCGGCTTCTATCCCTGGCCGAACACCGCCCGGATGTGCGGCCTGATCTAGCCGAGCTTCGCGCGGAGCAGCTCGTTGACGGCCTTCGCGTCGGCCTTGCCCTGTGTCTCGCGCATCACCTGGCCGACGAAGAAGCCGAGCAGCCCCTCCTTGCCGCCACGGTAGGCCTCGACCTGCGACGGGTTGGCGGCGAGGATCGAGTCGATCAGCGGCTCGAGCTCCGAGGTGTCGCTGACGACCTTCTCTGCGAGGTAGGGCGCAGCGGAGAAGTCCGGGCCGCCGCTCGCGGCGACCGCCGCGGCGAACTGCTCGCGCGGGATCTCGCGGCGCGCCTTCAGCAGGCTCTGCAGCTCGCCCGGGTTCGGGACGGCCTCGAGCTCGCGGCCCTCGTTCATCAGGAAGTTCGCGACCTCCCGCGGGTCGAGCTCGTCCGTGAGGAGCGCCTCGTACAGCTCCGTGCGCCCAGTGGTGACGATGTCGCCGGCGAGCGCGAAGCCCAGCGTCGGCTCGAGGCGCCGGATCCGCTCGCCCGGCAGCTCGGGGAGCTCGCCGCGCAACCGCTCGACGAGCTCGGCGGGCGGCTCGACCGGGACGAGGTCCGGCTCGGGGAAGTAGCGGTAGTCCTCGGCCTCCTCCTTCGTGCGCCGCGAGGTGAGCTTGCCCGTCGAGGCGTCGAAGTCGAAGGTGGCCTGCTCGACCTCGCCGCCCGACTCCCAGACCGCGATCTGCCGCTCGACCTCCGCCTCGATCCCGCGCGCGACGAAGCTGAACGAGTTGATGTTCTTGATCTCGGTGCGGGTGCGGAAGCCCTCCTCGCCGGCGGGGCGCACCGAGACGTTCGCGTCGACGCGGAGGGTGCCCTTCTCCATCTCGGCGTCGGAGATCCCGAGCTCGACGATCGTCTGGCGCAGCAGCTGGAGGAAGCGCCGCGCCTCCTCCGCCGAGTGGATGTCCGGGTGAGTCACGATCTCCACGAGCGGAGTGCCGCCCCGGTTGAAGTCGACGACGGAGTGGCTCGCGCCGCCGATCCTGCCCGAGTGGCCGCCGTGGTGGATCGTCTTGGCCGCGTCCTCCTCCAGGTGCGCCCTCACGATCCGGACCGCGTGCTCGCCGTCGGGCGTCGGAACTAGCACCTTGCCGTCTATGCAAAGCGGTAGATCGTATTGCGAGATCTGATAGCCCTTGGGCAGGTCCGGGTAGAAGTAGTTCTTGCGGGCGAAGACGGCCCGCTCGGCGATCGTGCAGCCGAGCGCGAGCCCAAGCTTGACCGTCCACTCCACCGCACGGCCGTTCGTGACGGGCAGCGCGCCCGGATGCGCGAGGCAGATCGGGCAGGTGCGCGTGTTCTCCGCGGCGCCCCAGCCTGCCTCGCAGCGGCAGAACATCTTCGTCTGCGTCTTCAGCTGGACGTGGATCTCGAGCCCGATCACCGGCTCCCAGGTCATCGCAGCCGCTCCGGGACGGTGTCGAAGCCGAGCGCCCGCTCGAGCGCGTGACCTGTGCGGAAGAGCGTGTTCTCGGAGAACTGCGGCCCGACGAGCTGGAGCCCGACCGGCAGGCCCTCCGAGAGGCCGCAGGGGATGTTGAGGCCCGGGAGCCCCGCGACGCACGAGGGGATCGTGAGCAGGTCGGCCGCGTACATCGCGAGCGGGTCCTGGGCCTTCTCGCCGATCCGGAACGCGACCGTGGGCGAGGTCGGGCAGGCGAGCACGTCGAAGCGCTCGAACGCGGCCGCATGCTCGCGCCGGATCAACGTTCGGACCTTCTGGGCCTGGCCGTAGTAGGCCTCGTAGTAGCCGGCCGAGAGCGCGTAGGTGCCGAGCATGATTCGCCGCTTCACCTCGTCGCCGAAGCCCGCGTCGCGTGTCGCCTCGACCATCTCGCGGAACGTGTCGCCGGGCTCGCGGGGGCCGTAGCGGACACCGTCGTACCGCGCCAGGTTCGAGGAGGCCTCGGCCGGGGCGATCAGGTAGTAGCAGGGCAGGCCGTACTCGACCGAGTGCGGCAGCTCGCACTCCCCCACCTCGGCGCCCAGCCCGCGGGCGAGCTCGATCGCCGCCTGCACGGCCGCCGTGACACCGGGCTCGATCCCCTCGGCCTCGTTCAGCTCCCGCGGCACGCCGATCCGCAGGCCCTTCAGATCCTCCGCGTCGGGGAGCCGGACCGGCTCGGGAAGCTCGACGGTGGTGGAGTCGAACGGGTCGCGGCCGGCGATGATCGAGTAGAGGAGCGCGCAGTCGCGCACGTTCTTGGCGACCGGGCCGACCTGGTCCAGGCTCGACGCGAAGGCGACGATGCCATAGCGGGGAACGGTGCCGTAGGTCGGGCGCAGGCCGACGTTGCCGCAGAGCGCCGAGGGCTGCTTGATCGAGCCGCCCGTGTCGGAGCCGAGCGCCCACGGCGCGAGGCCTGCAGTGACCGCCGCCGCCGAGCCCCCGCCGGAGCCGCCGGGCACCCGCTCCGGGTCCCACGGGTTGTGCGACGGGCCGAAGGCTGAGTTCTCGGTGGACGAGCCCATCGCGAACTCGTCCGTGTTCGTCTTGCCGAGAAGGGACAGGCCCGCCGTCCTGCAGCGCGCGGCGACGGTCGCGTCGTAGAGCGGCACGTAGCCCTCGAGGATCTTCGAGCCGGCGGTCGTGGGGACGCCCTTCGTGGAGATCACGTCCTTGAGCGCGATCGGGATCCCCTCGCCGTTGGGCTCGTCGAGGGTGGTCAGGTAGCAGTGGAGCTCGGGATCGCGCGCAGCGATCGCCTCGGCGTACGCGGCGTGGAGCTCCGCGGCGGTGACCTCGCGCCGCTCGAGCAGCCCGATCGCCTCCTCGGCGGTGAGGCGGAGGGTGTCGATCACGGGGTGTCCCCCCGGGCCAGGTCCCCGGCGAGGTCCCCATCCCAAACCCCCACCCACCCACGGGGGCTTCCAGAGTAGTCGGCGCATTCGAGCGGCTTTGTGGCAACTGTGTGACGGATCATGCGCTGGGCGGGACGCGGAAGCCGTCCCCCTCCCGTTCGGGCGCGTTCGCGAGCGCCTCCTCCACGTCGAGGCAGGGGCGCGGCTCGTCCTCGTCCCACACGTTGACGAGGTCGAGGGGATGCGAGGTCGGCGGCACGTCGGTGAGATCGAGCTCCGACACCTTTCCGACCGCCTCGAGGATCGCGCTCAGCTCGGTCTGGAGCCGCTCGACCTCACCGTCGCGCAGCCCGAGCCTCGCGAGCCGGGCCACGTGGAGGACGTCGTCGTTGGTGATCGCCATCGGTCAGATCCTTCCAAAAAAGAGAGGCTCCCTTTCGGGAGCCTCTGCGCATACGGTTCCGAAAGGGAAGCTAGGCGGCCCGCACGTTCGCGGCCTGGGCGCCCTTGGGGCCCTGAACGACCTCGAACTCGACGCGCTGGCCTTCGGTCAGCGACTTGTAGCCGTCCATCTCGATCGCGGAGAAGTGGACGAAGACGTCGTCGCCACCCTCACGCTCGATGAACCCATAACCCTTCTCGTTCGAAAACCACTTGACGGTGCCCTGAGCCAACGGTCCTCCTTGTAACAGCAAACTACGACGGCCCGGGCACCGAGCCGCCGACCGATATGAAGCGCGCGAACTGTAGCCTCAGGCACCGGGGAACGCAAGGCCGTCTCGGCGGAATCTCGCGGCCTTCAGCGTGCTCTGCAGCAGCATCGCGATCGTCATCGGCCCGACGCCGCCCGGCACCGGCGTCAGGAATCCCGCCACGTCGGCCACGGACGGATCGACGTCGCCGCGCATTCCGTCCTCCGTGCGGTTGATTCCGACGTCGATCACCGCCGCCCCGGGCTTGACCATCTCGGCCGTGATCACGCCTGCCCGGCCGACGGCGGCGACGAGCACGTCCGCCTCTCGCGTCACGTCGCCGAGGTCCGCGGTGCGCGAATGGCAGATCGTGACGGTCGCGTTTCGCGCCAGCAGCAGCATCGCCGCGGGCTTGCCGACGATCGCGCTGCGGCCGACGACGACGGCCCGGGCACCCTCGAGCGGGATCTCGTACTCGTCGAGGAGCGCGATCACGCCGGTCGGCGTCGCGGGCACGAGAGTCGGGCGGTCGAGGTACAGCTGGCCGGCGTTGAACGGGTGGAAGCCGTCGACGTCCTTGATCGGGTCGACCGTGCGGAGCACGCGCTCCTCGTCGATGTGATCCGGGAGCGGAAGCTGCACGAGGATGCCGTCGACCGCGTCGTCGCCGTTCAGCTCCTCGACGAGCCCGAGCAGGTCGGCCTCGCTCGTCTCGGCAGGAAGGTGGTGGTCGTGCGCCGTGATCCCGACCTCGCCGGCCGCCTTGTGCTTCATCCGGATGTAGATCTCCGACGCGGGATCCTCGCCGACGAGCACGGTGGCGAGCCCGACCGGCCCGAACGCGGCGAGCTCGTCCGCCACCTCGGCCCGCACGCGGGCCGCCAGCGCCTTGCCGTCCATCAGCGTCGCGGTCATCGGGATGACCTTACCGCGGCGATTGGCGCCGGGCCCGCCCACCCGCAGGCGAGCCCGGCGCTCGAGGGGTCCTACTGCAGGCCGAACGCGAGGCAGGTGCCTGGCGTGTCGATGCCGCGCTGGCAGAGCTTCGGCTGGGGCTTGTTGGCCGGCTTGGCCCTCTTCTGGAGCCCCGACTCCGACGTGAGAATGTGCGTTCCGGGCTCGCCGGCGTCGATCGGAGGCCGCAGCGCGAGGGCCGAAGGGGCCGCGGTCACGGCGGCGAGCGCGACGAGCACGATGGTCTTCCTGAGATGCATTTCCGCCTCCTCCTGTTGGTGCATTGCCAACAGGACGGGCCGCGACGCCGCCGTCTTCCCTACGGGCGCTTGCGCAGCGCGATCCCGGTCAGGATCTCGCGGACGATCCGCTCGGCGACGAGCGCGGTCACGTCGGCCGAGCCGACCGCGGTCGGGATCACCTCGACCACGTCGGCGCCGACCACCTCGAGCCGCTCGGCAAGCGTGCGGCACGCCCAGAGCAGGTCCGCCGAGGTCATCCCGCCGGGCTCGGGCGTCCCGGTGCCGGGCGCAAAGGCCGGGTCGAGCACGTCCACGTCCACCGAGACGAAGACGGGGCCCTCGCCGACGAGCCCGACCGTGCGCTCCACCACGTCGCGGATGCCGCGGTCGCGGACGTCGTGCATGAAGAAGCTCGTGATCCCCAGCTCGGCCTGCCAGAAGAACTCGGCCTCGCCGGGCCAGTAGCCGCGCAGGCCGATCTGGACGTACCGGAGCGGATCGACGAGGCCGCGCTCGACAAGCCGGTACATCGGCGTCCCGTGCGAGACGTCGACGCCGAAGACCTCGCTGCCCGTGTCGGTATGGGTGTCGAAGTGGACGAGGCCGACCGGGCCGTGTACCGCGGCCACGGCGGCGATGTCCGGCTCGGCGATGGAATGGTCGCCGCCGAGCACGAGCGGGACCGCCCCGGCGCGCACGACCTGGCCCACGGTCTCGGCGATCGCGTCGCGCGTGCGGACCGGGTCGGCCGGGATCACCGGCGCGTCGCCGAAGTCGACCAGGCGGAGCTCGGCGGCCGCGTCGATCTTCGCCTCGAGGTGCGGGCCCGGCGGACAGCTGGCCGCCCGGATCGCCCGCGGCCCGAAGCGTGCGCCGGGCCGGTCGGAGACGAGGTCGTCGGTCGGCGCCCCCACGATCGCGGCGTCGACGCCTACGAGCTTCGCCGGGTCCTCGGTATACGGAAGCCCCATGAAGGTGAGCAGCCCCGCGTAGTCCGGCTTGTCGCCGAGTCCCCTCCACCGCTCGAGCGGATCGATCACGCCACCATCCTAAGGTTCATACTCCGCCTGCAATGACGACGGACGCCGCCGCCGTGAGCCTGCTGCGCTGGCTTCGCCGCCAGCTCCGCGAGCCGAGCCCCCTCCGCGAGCGCCTCGAGGCCGCCGTCGCGAACGACGATCCTGCCGAGGCCCGGCGCCTGCTCGCCCGCGTCGAGTTCGGCGAGGGCCAGCGACGGCAACTGGAAAGCCTGCTCGGGCGCTGGGAGAAGCGCTAGCCGAGGAGCTTGCCGACGGCGCCGATCACGGTCGCGCCCGCGGTGGCCTCGACGTTCGCGTTGTCGTCCTGCGGCAGATACGGCGCGAGCGCTCCGGCGAGGTCGGCGAGGTTCATCGACTGAAGCCACACCCTCCCCGGCCCGGTGAGCCGCATCAGGAAGAGGCCGTCGCCCCCGAACACCTTGTTCTTCAGCCCGGGCACCATGGTCAGCTCGTAGGTCACCGTCCCGTCGAGCAGGCCCACATGGCCCGGATGGACGCGGAGCGTCTCGCCCGCCCCGAGCTCGTACTCGGAGATCTCGCCTCCGAGCGCGATCCAGGCGTGGCCCGAGCCGGAGAGCGACTGCAGCACGAAGCCGAAGCCGCCGAAGAGACCCGAGCCGATCTTCTTCGGATGAAAGGCCGTGGCGAGCTCGCAGCCGTAGCTGCCGGCGAGGAAGCCGCCCCGCTGGACGGTGTAGGAGTGCTCCGGGCCGAGCGGCACCTCGATGATCGAGCCGGGCAGGCGCGCGGGGAACACGGCCACACCGGGGGCGGTCGTGGCCGAGTACTCGGTCATGAAGAACGAGCCGCCGCCGAACGACCGCTTGGTCGCATCCCAGATCCCGTCGGAGCCGGCGAGCGCGGTGGACGTCTGGAGCTCGATCGAGTCGGTCACCCACCCGAGCTCACCCGACTCGGCGACGACGCTCTCGCCCGGGTCGAGGCGCACCTCGAGCACGGGCATCGTGGTTCCTCTGATCTGGGCGTCCATCAGCGCAGGCAGACCGCGTAGAGGGTGCCGCTCGTGTCGCTCGAGGGCGACAGGTTCTGGAGGTTGACCACCCAGCCCAGGCCGTCGGCGGTCGGATGCGTGTCCTGGGCGAGTGCGTTGCCGTCCGGGTTGTCGTAGCCGCCCGAGAGGACGTGCTCGCCCGGGTCGCAGCTCGTCGTGAAGTCGGTCGGGTCGCTGCCGGCCGTGAGCGTCCAGGGCGCGGTCTTGTAGTAGATGTTGGGCGGGGGCGCGAGCGAGCCGACCTGCGCCGCGGTGAGGCCGCCCAGTTTCAATGAGTTCTTGGCGGTGTCGGCGGTCAGCGCGCGCTTCGCGAGCGGGACGACCCCGGCGGCGACCGCCGAGCCCGTGAGCGAGACGAACAGGGCGAGTACCGCGACGATCAGGGCCGGGCTGGGCCGGCCGATCTTCCACCGTTTCCGCTCCGCAGGATCGGTCATTGCCTTCTCCTATCGGCCTCGAGGGTCTATCCCTTGAACGGGTGTCTACAGTTGCGGCGTGACCCCCCGGCTCCTCCCCGCCGAGCTGCGAACGGAGCGCCTCTTGCTGCGGCAATTCCGCCGTGACGACGCGGAGGCGCTCGCCGAGATCTACGCCCAGCCAGAGTACCTGGAGCACATGCCTCCGCTCGACCTCGACGGGACCCGGGCTCAGCTCGAGCGGTTCGCGACGATGTGGGAGGACGACGGCCACGGCCAGTGGGCCGCGGTCGACCCCGAGAGCGGCCTGCTGATCGGCCGGATCGGCATCCTCCGCCATCATGACTGGCCGCTCGAGCCGCACGATCCCCCCGAGGTCGGCTGGGTGCTCCACCGCGACTGGTGGGGCCGTGGCCTCGCGACCGAGGGCGGGCTTGCGTCGCTCGAATGCTGGCGGGAGCACCTCCCGGCGGAGCCCCGGCTCTACTCGTTCACCACGCCGGCGAACGTCCGCTCCCGCGCGGTGATGGAGCGGCTCGGGCTCACCCTGCGCGGTGAGACGGTCTGGCGCGGCTACGACATCGTCTGGTACGCGATCGATCGCTAGCGCCGCGGGGTCAGCGAGTCGAGCCGCAGCTCCACGTCCTCGGCATAGTGCACGCGCCCGACGATCGTCTTGCGGCTGGTGCGGCTCGTGAACGCGACCTGGACCGGCAGCCCCGTCGCGGTGCCGAGCCACCAGTCGACGGTCTCGGCACCCTCGTCGCCTCCGGAGATCGTGGCGACGGTGCGGACGTGGAGCACGCCCACGGGCTTGCCGCCGACCTCGAGGCTCCCGCGTCCGATCACGCGGACGGTCCCGTCCTCGCGCCCGCGTGCGGAGCGGCAGCCGAACGAGCCCGACCGCAGGAGCTCGCTGCCCGCGCACGCGTAGGTCGTGTCGTCCCTCTGGCCGAAGAACGTGTGCACGACCTCCTCGGTGCCGAGCTCGACGCCGTCGCGGGTCGAGCAGAGGGTCCATGTCGTCGACCGGCCCTGGAGCGCGTCCCAGCGGAGCTTCACCCCGCAGGGCGCGCCGACCGCGGTGATGCTCGTCGTCGCGCCGCCGGCGCCGCCCGCCTGGAAGCGCTGCACCGCGTCCTGGATCGAGGCGGGCTTCGCCGTGTCGTGGAGGAGGAAGCCGCCCGCCGCGGCCACGCCGACGACCACGAGCAGGCCGACACCGCACGCGATCGCTATCCGCCGCCGTGTCACACGAGAACGCTACCGCACCGGTTAATCGACCTCTAATCAGGCGCGACTAGCGTCACGCGGGCACGTGCACGTCAATCCAACGAAAGGATCAGCGTGAGCCGCCATGTGACAACGGCACTTCCTCTTGGGTAGTTTCGGCTCGATCAGCCAGACGAGGAGGCCACCGTGTCCGAGCTCGACGCCGTCAAGTCCGCGAACGACGCCTACGCCGCGCAGTTCACCAAGGGCGACCTGCCGAGGCCTCCGGCGCGCCGGTTCGCCGTGATCACGTGCATGGACGCCCGCATCGACCCGGCGAAGGCGCTCGGCCTCGAGGAGGGCGACGCCAACGTGTTCCGTAACGCGGGCGGGATCGCCACCGACGACGCGCTCCGCTCACTCGTGATCTCCCGCATGCTGCTCGGCACGCAGGAGGCGTTCGTGATCGGCCACACCGACTGCGGGATGGTGAGCTTCACGAACGACCAGCTCCGCGACCGGCTCCGAGACGAGCTCGGCGCCGACGCCGGCCACGTCGACTTCGAGCCGTTCCCGGACGTCCACGGCAGCGTCGCCGCGAGCGTCCGCCGCCTCCGCGAATCGGATCTCGTCCCCGACGACTACCGGATCACGGGCTTCGTCTACGACGTCAAGACGGGCAGGATCGAGGAGGTACCGGCTTGACTCACGAGCCGATGAACTTCAGCAGGTCGTAGACCAGGAACGAGGGCCAGACCAGGGCCTTCAGCAGCGCCCCGACCACGCCGAGGAAGCCGCTCGCCTGCTGCACCCAGTAGACGGCCGCGCCGATCATCCCGAGGAAGTACGCGAAGCCGAGGCCTCCCTGCGACGCAGCTGCGTTTCCCTTGTTGTCCGCCATGCCCTGCCCCCGTTTCTCGAAGTCGCCGCTGAGGGTTGAACGGCTGCCGCGGTAAGTAGTTTCACGAAGCGGGCCTCAGTCGCGCCACTGATTCTTGCGTCGTGAGGCGGTGGAACCCTAGTTCTTGGAAGCTTTCGCGCTTGCGACGGTACGCGAGCGGGCAAGGCACGCAACGAGGAGGTCTCTCGATGGCTGTCGTTGAAGAAGTCGAACGAGTTTCTACCACGGTGCCTCTGGACTGGAAAGAGGTGTGGTTTACGAACTGCCCGATGGTGTCTGCGAACAACGTGGATCAGGAGCTTGGATGGTGTCGTGAGGAGTACAAGAAGATCGGCGTCGAGTACGCCTACTTCCGCCACGCACCCGAGAACAACTGGTACCCGCACTACATCCACAACCTCGACAACCTGGTCCGCTTCGGCGGCCTGTATCCGCCGATCCACGTCCACGCCGACATGCGCCGAACGGTGCTGCTGGGCGCAACGCAGGTCTACGAGGGCGGCGTGATGATGGTGCGCGCCCGCGACGACATCTTCCGGATCGAGGAGCTCAAGGGCAAGAAGATCGGGCTCACGAAGAGCCTGAACA
>Ga0335070_10011850_pt1 | contig 10188 bp, 8 predicted proteins | sample Lox_Sample_13_FD_206722 | JGI IMG/M metagenome (GOLD analysis project Ga0335070, IMG submission 206722) | Soil microbial communities from Loxahatchee National Wildlife Refuge, Florida, United States - Lox_Sample_1.3 | ecosystem: Environmental > Terrestrial > Soil > Wetlands | place: USA: Florida... | reverse complement strand
CGGCACAGATCAATATGGGCGCGTTTTTCAATTTCAATATCCCGCCGTGGAAGACGCCGCCGCTTCCCCCTGCGCAAAGCACAAGTGGGGCGTGTTATTTGAATCAGCTACCGTGATTCGTGCCAGGTGGAGATTTTTGGCGACCTTCGCGTACTTGGCGGCTTTCGATTACTGCAAAGTCGCAAACATTAAAGACCGCGAAGTAGGCGAAGAAGAGCGCTATCTCTTTATAGACTTTGCTCGCTGGAGTAGAGCGGAGAGGGCATCCAGTGCCAGTTGGGCCGCGTGGCTGGATGCCTGCGGCAGACCTCCGACTTTTTGGGTCAGTTCTTCTCGTGTCAGTCTGTGGGCCTCCTCGGGAGTTTTGCCTACCACCATCTCGGTGAGCGCAGATGCGCAGGCCATTGCCGGAACGCATCCCTTGGCTTTGAACTTGATGGCTGAAATGCGCCCGTCCTGTAGTTTCAGGCTCAAGCGGACCACGTCTCCGCACACTGGATTTTCGAGCTCAACTCTTGCATCCGCGTCGGGCAGATCGCCCGGGTTGCGCGGGTTCTGAAAATGATCAATCAACTGCGGAGAGTACATCTTTATCGGCGCCCAGTCCCGTCAGGGAAGTAAATTGTCCATCGGCGTTGCTGGGCCGCGGCCTCAAGATCAGGATTCGGATTCACGGCAAAAGAATGGTTCGCCATCGCGAGCATTTCCAGGTCCCAGCGCGAATTGCCAAACGCCGCCCCAATTTCTTTGCCGACCACTTCACGCAGCGCCTCGGGCTTGCCTGGGCCAGAAGGAATGCGCACCAGTCGATCGCTCACGATCCCGTTCTCGATTTCCACTTGGGCGGCGAGAATTCTGCTCTCGGGGATGTCGAATTGCTTCATTCCCGCCCGGATCACCCATTCGTTCGAGGACGAAACCGCCCAGATCTCGCAACCTCGCTCGTGAAGTTGATGGACCAGTTTCTTCATCTCCGGGAAAACGCGTCCGGGAAACTGTGTCGTCATGAACTCCGTGGCCGCATCCATCACGGTTGATTCCGCGAGTCCCTTGTGCATGGTGACCATCTCGCCGCACATGTCTTCCTCGCTGACCTTTCCGGCCTTGTATTCGGCGTAGCGGGCACGCATGGCGCGTGCAACCTCGGCCGACACGACGCCGCGCTTGATCTCCCAGTCGAAGAAGGTTTCCCCGGCATCGCCCGACCAGAGTGTGCCGTCGCAGTCAAACGCCGCAACTCTGGGCGCAAGCTGGAGAACAGAATCGATGAATTGAGCGGCGGTCGGGTAGATGGTTTCGGTGCTCACAGTATCCATGCACTTTGACGATACCGTGCGCAGGCGGAACTGCGCAATCCGATCGGGATTTTTGATTGCAGATTATTGCAGATTGCAGACTTGATTTTAGATGCAGACTGAATTCGCAGTTGAAATTCAATCTGAAATCTAAAATCTACAATCAAAAACCTGAATTCTGCGGCTTCCTATAGCTTGCCGATGAGCGCCGTGTAATCCTCGGGCGTATTGATGTTCAGGGCGACGTTGGGATCATCGACCTCCAGATACTGAATGTGCTCCTTATAGCGATGTTCAACATCACGCGCATTTCCTGTCAGCGGCTCGCGCAGAAAACGCTCGATCAAGTCGCGACCCGTGATAAAGGGATGACCGTGTTTTCCAGAATATTCGGGAACCAGCGCCCAAACTCTCTGCGGGGCAGCCTCGTAGGCAGCACGCAGCGTTGCTACCGTCGCGGCATTCGCCGGAGGCCGGTCTACCAGCGTGATAAGGGCGGCGTCCCGCCCTCGGTTGAGGACCTCGCGCAAGCCAACCTGCAGAGAACTGAACTGACCGCGGCTGGGATCAGGATTGACGATTATCGACGCTCCGTTGGCGTAGGCAACCGGCGCTAGAGTGTCTTCGTTGTTTCCGGCCACGACCACCACGAAATCAGTCGACAAGCTCAGTGACCGGATCGCGGCAGAGAGGAAGCTGTCATTGGATGGACTCTGACCCTCTGCGGCTGGCGGCCAGGGAAGCAAAGCCTTGTCGCGGCCCATGCGTGAGGATTCCCCTGCGGCCAGTATGACGCCAGCGAAGCTTGCCGACCGGGACATGCTGCGGAAGATAGCAGAAAGTCGGGAGAAAGTCAGTGATTGGGAATTGTTGATTGTTGATTTCTGAATGAAAACCGACACTCACCAGCCAAGGGGTTCAATCAACAAACACATTCAACAATTCTGGTTTTAACGGTGCTGATTCTGATTCCGCGATTATTCCGCAGTGGATTCCTGCCCGGTCTTGAACCAACTCATATGCGGCAGCGTTGCAGTGGCATGGCGACGGATGGCAATCAGTTCCGCTGTAATGGCGACTGCGATTTCCTCGGGAGTGACTGCGCCGATGTCGATCCCGATCGGCGCATGCACGCGCTCGAAAAGATGAGCTGGAATACCCTCCGCCTGGAGCGCCTTCGAGATCTCGATTACCTTGCGCTTCGAGCCGATCATGCCGACATAGCGGGCGCGCGTCTGTACCGCCCAGCGCAGAATGCGCATGTCGTCGCGATGTCCCCGCGTCACGATCACGATGTAGGAAGACTCGTTCGGATCGAGTTTTTTCATGGCTTCATCAAAGTCGAGCGCATGCACCTCGCGGGCGGCAGGGAAGCGCTCTTTTGTGGCATACGCGGAGCGATCGTCGGTCACAATCACGTCGAAACCAGCAGGCGCTGCCGTTCTGCAAAGGTTAATGGAAACATGGCCTGCACCGAAAAGATAAAGTAATGCTGGAGGTAGTACCGGCTCCACAAAAACTTCCAGAGTCCCTCCGCACACCAGCCCGGTATCGTATTTCGGGTCCTGGTTCAAGTCGAACTTTAAGGTTCGTGGCTTCTCCGATTCCATCACTTCGCGGGCGGCTTGCCATACATCGGCCTCGACGCAGCCGCCGCCGATGGTTCCCACGATCGAACCGTCGTCGCGCACCAGCATCTTGGCGGTCTGAAAGGAAGGAATCGACCCGCGGACGTTGACGATGGTCGCAATGGCCCCGCGACGTCCCTGGCGGCGGAGGTCGACGATCTGTTCGTAGATGTCCATCAGGGTGGAACGGCTATGTTGATTATCGGGCGGCTAGAAGGAAGGAGTCAACGTCAGACAAGCGAAAGCCCCGGGTCATCACTCCGGGGCTATCTGCGGCAAAAAACCGGTAAGTACTGAGCACGACCTGCCAGGCAATTCAACGGTGACGCTGGCAGAACGGATTGTTAAGGATACTTTGGAGAGTGGGCAACAGAGGGCGGCGGAGTGGAACCGCAGTGGCTGATGAGCCACTCACCGACTTGGCAAGTCGTGCCCAGTACCCACTCGCCAGGCCCTCCAGACGCGATATGCCGGACCGAAAGTGATGCCCGAAGCGACTTCTCGGTTGTGATGCTCATCACGAACTTGTAGGAAATTGCGAGAGATTTCCCAATATGCAATTTTGTTCGGCGTTCCCCAATTCGTCCTCCGGTTTTACTTCTTCGCCTCGACCGCCTCCTTCCAGTACCCCTGATGCCCGATGTAGTCATCATCCGCCAGGTTCGCGATGATCAGCCGCTTCAGCTTCAACGGATCGACATTCGTGCTCTGCACCTTGTAGGCGATCGTGCCGTCGGGACGAATCAGCAACGTGTAAGGAACAGCAGCATTCCATTCGGGATCGAACGCCGCAAGCTGCGCATAGAGATCAGTCGAACCGAGAATGTAGTTGGTACTCGTCGCATGCTCCGCCTGCAGCACCTTCTCTACTCCCGGCTTCTCGTCGGGATAGTTAATGCTCACGGTGACCAGGTCGAAAGCACGATGTCCGTACATGCGATACATGGTTTCGAACGCAGGCAGTTCTCTGCGGCACGGCCCACACCACGTTGCCCAGAAGTCGACGAGCAGCAACTTGCCAGTGATGTTTTTTCGGAGGGTCCGCAGGTCGTCGGCGGAAACCGGTTTCACGCTCACCGCCTTCTTCTCGATTTCCGCCATTTCCTGGCGGCGCCCCTCTTCTTTGTAAAGCCACTTTGTGGAGCATCCGACCGCAGGCGTCTTCGCGATCTCCACTTTCTTGTCTGCCAGTACCGCGTCGAGTGCCAGGCGCGCATCCCGGCGCGTCACCAGATTTTCCCGCGGATTATTGTCCACGCGTCCTTCGTAGCGCAGCTTGCGATCCTCATCGAAAATGAAAACGTGCGGCGTGGCGGTTGGCCCGTACAGGTTCGAGATCTTCTGGTCCTCGCCGTCATACAGGTAAGGGAAGTCAAAGTGCCGGTACTCGGCGCGGATTTGCATGTCTTCGAACGAATCGCCGACGTCGGTGTAACCCATCTCATCCAGGCGCACGGCGTTGGGATTATTCGGCTCGATGCCGACGACAGCCACACTCCGGTCCTTGTAATCTTCCGCGATCTGCTTGATACGGGTTTCGTAGAGCTGCGAGGTGGGGCAATGATTGCAGATGAAAGTGATCATCAGGACTTTCGCCTTCGCATAGTCCCTCAGGCAATGTGTCTGCCCATCGACACCCTTGAGGCAGAAATCCGGTGCTGCGGCGCCGATGGCCAGCGCGGGCGGCCCGTGTTCTTCCTCTTGGGCTGAGAAGGTGGTTGGGACTAATACTGACAAAGAGAACAACGCGAATGAGAACCGGAGGAAGTTTCGATTCATGATGATTGTCCTTGCTCGATGGAATTCTACATCTGCGATCTCTCGGCACTGTGCAGGAAAATCGTCAACCACCAACGACTCAAAGTTACACGAAGGAAAACATTCCGGGCTTTTCTTCGTGTCCCTTCGTGTCCTTTGTGGTGAATTGGTCCTGCCGCTTCTACTCCCGCTAATTGTGTTAGGTTGATCCAGCAGGAGCACGTCCCATGAAAGCCGTTCGCATCCATCGATTCGGAGGGCCGGAAGTCCTCACCTACGAAGATGTTCCCGACCCGCAACTTCGCAAAGATCAGGTGCTGGTCAGGGTGAAGGCTTGCTCGCTGAATCACCTCGATCTATGGGTGCGCAAAGGGCTCCCCGGGGTGAAACTCCCACACATTCTGGGCAGCGACATTGCGGGCGAAGTGGTCGACGTGGGCGAGTACATTTCAGGCATCAAGCCCGGCGAGCGTGTGATCGTCGCGCCGATGCATTTCTGCGGACACTGCGTAAAGTGCGTGGCGGGACTCCAGAATCAGTGCCGCGAGTTTACGGTCATCGGCAATGCGATCGACGGCGGAAACTGCGAACTGTTCGCGGCGCCGGCCGCAAATATCATCCCGATACCCGACGCTCTCGATTTCAATCAGGCCGCCAGCGTCCCGCTCGTGTTCGTGACCGCCTGGCACATGCTGGTTGGCTTGGCGGGAGTGCGCCCAGGTCAGACGGTGCTCGTGCTCGGCGCGAGTTCCGGCGTGGGCATCGCCGCCATTCAGATTGCGAAGATGTTCCATTGCCGTGTGATCACCACGGCCGGAAGCGAGGAAAAACTCGAGAAGGCGCGCACGCTGCTCGGCGCCGATTACGGTATCGATCACTACAAGCAAAAGATCTCCGAAGAAGTCCGCAGGATCACGAACAAAGAAGGTGCCGACATTGTGGTCGAGCACGTCGGCGCCGCCACCTGGGACGAGAGCATGAAGTGCCTGAAAACTGCAGGCACCCTGGTGACTTGCGGCGCAACCACGGGGCCGAATGTCGGAATCGAGCTGCGCCACCTCTACGCCCGCCAGTTGCGGGTGCTCGGCTCCTATATGGGAACGATGCGCGAGCTGAACGAAGTGCTTGGGCACGTCTTTGCGGGACGCCTCAAGCCAGTTGTGGATCGCGCTTTCCCTCTCAGCGAAATCCGTGCAGCGCACGAATATCTCGAAAACAGCCAGATGTTCGGCAAGGTGGTGATGAATCCCTAGACTCGAGTCCCTGATCCGTAATTCCTTACTCAACCGCCACTACCGTCACTGATTTGGGCTCCAGTTTCAGAGTCAGCTTCCCGCCTTGAGCTTTCGCCGAAACCGGCTTTGGTACGACAGTGCTGGGTGCATCGAACGTATTAACGCTGTCCACCTTGGACGCAGTGAGTGTGTCTCCCGCCGCAGATTTGGCGGTGCCACCAACGAGATTCACGTCAACCTCGACCGGCTGATTCGGATCGACGTTCGTGACCTCGATCCACAGTTTTCCATCCTTTCCCCTCGCCGCGAGGGCATCCACACGCGGCAGGCTGACGTCGCCGTAAGTGTACGTACCCGCATCGAATGAGACGGGAACGAATGTGGCGTCCTGGAAGGGCACGTACATCTTGAAGACGTAGTACGTGGGTGTCAGAACCATCCTTTCCTTGTCGGTCATGATCATGGCCTGCAGCACGTTGATCATCTGCGCGATGTTGGCGCCGCGCACGCGATCCGTATGACGGGCAAAGATGTTCAAGTTCAGCGCGGCCAGAACGGCATCGCGCAGGCTATTTTGCTGCACCAGGAAGCCCGGATTGCTGCCGGGTAACGGTGCATACCAGCCGCCCCATTCATCAATGATCAGGGCGACCTTCTTCTGCGGGTCGTACTTGTCCATGATGGCCGAATGCTTGTTGATCAGATCTTCCATATTCAGCGTGAACTTGAGCATCTGGCTGTACTCGGTCTCTCCGAATCCAACCGACGTATACGAAGGTGGCCAATGCTGCCCAACCGTGTACGAGTGCATGGAAAGGCCATCGATATCCCAACTCCATGTGTGATGCTGGTAGGCCTGCATGATCGCTTCCGTCCATTCAGTCCATCGGGGCTCGCCGCCGCCGGGACCCACAGCGATCTTCAGCATCGGTTGCTGTTTCTCGTGCTGTTCTGGATTGAAGTTGCGCACAAACCGGCTGTAGATCTTGAGTTGGCTGAGGTAGTAGTCGGGTGTCATGTTGCCACCGCAATCCCAGCTCTCGTTGCCAATGCCCAGATAGCCGACTTTATAGGGCGCAGGATGGCCGTTCGCGGCGCGCTCCTTGGCTAAGGTGGTCGGCTGCGCTGTAGTCATATATTCCAGCCAATCTGCCGCTTCGTGCGGAGTACCGGTGCCGAGGTTGACCGAGATATAGGCGTCCGCGCCGATCTGGTCGAGGAAATCCATGAACTCGTGCGTTCCGAAGCTGTTGGGCTCGCTAACCCCGCCCCAATTCGGATTAAGGGTTACGATTCGCTGAGAACCAACGCCGTTACGCCAATGGTACTCGTCGGCGAAGCAGCCGCCAGGCCAGCGAACGTTGGGCACTCTGATCGCTTTCAGTGCGGCAACCACGTCGTTGCGGATGCCGCGGGTATTCGGGATTTTGGAATCGGGGCCGACCCATATCCCCTCGTAGATGCCGTGACCCAGATGTTCAGCGAACTGCCCGAAAATGTTGCGGTCAATCTTCCCTCCGGCTTTGGATAGGTCGACGGACAACTGAACGCTCTGAGCGGCGAGAAAAGGCACACTTATAATCGACAGCCAAGCGATCATGACGAAAAGTAGACGTAAGAGAATCGATTTGGTAGAGGGCATTGATTGGTCTCCAGAAAAATGCAGAGACAGTGTAATCGCAATTGCGACGCCAGGGAGGTCAAATGCGCATCCCAATCTTCTCGCGAAACGCACGTGTACAGTCGTCCAAGGCAATGTGCGCAGCGAGCATTTTGGCTGCATCGAAAAGAGCCCATCTCCGTGCCCTCCGTGCGTCCGTGGTTTAGAATATTTGCATAATGTCTCGTGAACTCAATTTTGGTCCGTACGTCGACGTCGAAAACGGCAAGAAGGTCGTCAAAGACCTGACTTTCGGCAATCCCACTCCTGAGGGAGTGATCCTCACTACCCTCGATTCCGCGGTGAACTGGATGCGCAAGAGTTCGATCTGGCCGATGACCTTCGGCTTGGCCTGCTGCGCGATCGAGATGATGTCGATGGGCGCTGCGCGCTATGATGTTGCGCGCTTCGGCGCCGAGGTTTTCCGGCCATCTCCACGGCAGGCCGATCTCATGATCATTGCCGGGCGCGTTTCGAACAAGATGGCTCCGGTCATCCGCCAACTCTGGGAGCAGATGCCCGAACCGAAGTGGGTGATGTCGATGGGTGCGTGCGCTACCTCAGGCGGCGTGTTCCAGAATTACGCGCTGGTGCAGAGTGTGAACCAGGTGATCCCAGTCGATGTCTATGTTCCCGGATGCCCGCCGCGGCCTGAGCAGTTGATCTATGCGATCACGTTGCTGCAAGAGAAAATCCAGAAGGAACGGGGCACGATCAAGAAGGCGCTCAACCTCTCGTAGCGCCGCAGTCCCCGGCGGCCGTCCCCGTGGGACTTGCCCCTTCGTGGGCAACGAGAACGCTCCGAAAGCCAGTCAACCGCGAAGTTCCCTGGCTCCCGAGAACGCAGAGCTGGTCACGACCGCTGCTCACGGCTGAGCGAAGAGGACAATAATTTCCTTCTGGACCTCGATCGGAGTACCGTTCAACTTGGCCGGACGATAGCGCCACTGCCGCACCGCAGCCTTGGCGGCTGCCGCCAGAATGGGTGACCCGTCCACAACCGTTATTTCCCGCACCGACCCATCGACTGCGATCGTCGCCGAGAGAGTGACTCTCCCCTGCAGCCGCTGCGTTCGCGCCTGCTCAGGATATCTCGGCTCTACCCGGTGAAGCAGGGCCGCTTCGGTTACGCCCTGCGAAACGCGCGGCGCCGCCACGGGCATCTGCGGCGAAACCGATGTCAATTCAGACAGTGCCTCGGGGCTCGCCGAAGGGGCAAGGTTCACCGCCGGAGGGTCGGGTACGGAAACAGGTTCAGACGAGGCTTTTGTTGTGCCTCTCACCTCGACCGTGTCGGGGTTCCCGGAAGCGGCCGCCGCAACTTCGGGAAGCAGGTTGATCGGCTTCAGCTCCGCGGCGTTCTGCACGATGCCGGCGCGAGGATGCTCCAAGCGCCCCGGGACGACTCCGGGCGCCGGCTTTGGGACTAACTCGAGCCCGCGTGTAGGAGGCGTCGGCTCCGCGGTGGCAGCACGAACCGTGGGCGCGCCGGCTGTGGCCTCATCCGCCGGGGTGTGCCAAGCCCACCAGGCGACTCCCACAGCTAACAACAGCAAAGCCGCGAACCCGACAACCCATTTGACGCGTTCTTTGTTCGGTTGCGAAAGGCCGTCGAGGATCTCCTCGGCTGCCAGCGGCGGGGGCGTGGAGTATGTCGGCGCGGGTGCGATCGCTGCTGGCGGCTTTGCCGGCATTGCCCGTCCTGTAGCCTCCCTCTTGTAGGCAATTTCGGCGATCTCGGCCAGTTCCTGCAACGCGATCAGGCCGTCGCCATTGAATGCCCTCGCTCGCGCAGAGAAGGCTTCAAGAATGCCTGCCACCCGTGTTGAAACGCGCACCGGAAGGGCCGCGATCGATCGGATTCCCAGGCTGCGGCATACCTCGGCATCGACGCGCGGATCGGTTGTGGCGTCGTTGCAAACCAGGACGGTCGCCGTGCGCAGGCACTCGCCGGAAATACCGGATTGGCTGCTGATGGGCGCGCCCAGGGGCGGCGCAATGCTGCCGCTGCGCGCCCGGCAGATGATGGCACCCCTTGTCTCCAGTCCCAGAGCCGTGCCGTCGGCCCCGCTCAGAACCCGGGCGGCATCGGCCACAGCGTCCACAATGGAATCGATCGAGTGCGTGCCGGTTTCCGCGGCAGTTCGCAGAATGGTGAGTAATTCCAGATCGGCCGAAGACTCCTCGACTGTCGCCGGTTCACGATCCGGAAAGTTCGGTAAACCCTCAGGAGTAGATTGCAGGGATGGGGAGGACGCCTGACGCGGAGCAGAAGCCATGCCGACTCGCCTTCTAGTGAATTTTGGCCAGTTGACGAATCCGCCCGCACAGCGGAAGCGCGCGATTTAGTGCGAGTTTGTCCTAAAACTTCTGGTCTGTCAATCTCTCAGTAGGCCTTTTTTTCGGCCTTTTTGGCGGGATCGCTTGGCGATATCTGGGGAACCCTCTGTCGGTTTGGTAGACAACGTCGGAATGCGGCCAGTACCGCCCGTCGGATGAATCCTTCCGTATGCAGGCTATCCCACGCCAACGCCCCAGAATCCGCGGTCGCGGCAGTGCGACCTTCCGTCGTACCAGCCGTGATACCAGGACTGACACCCCTGGGTAGGACC
>Ga0335070_10011849_pt1:0-5000 | contig 10188 bp, 4 predicted proteins | sample Lox_Sample_13_FD_206722 | JGI IMG/M metagenome (GOLD analysis project Ga0335070, IMG submission 206722) | Soil microbial communities from Loxahatchee National Wildlife Refuge, Florida, United States - Lox_Sample_1.3 | ecosystem: Environmental > Terrestrial > Soil > Wetlands | place: USA... | reverse complement strand
GGGCGTCGCACCAGCTAGTGGGAGATCGGCGCCCCGGCCGCTTCGACGCGCTCGATCAGCGACCGCAGCCGATGGCCGGACGGCTTCGATCTCCGTGCCTCCGCAACCTCTCTCGCGAGGTTGAGCGCGGTCAACATGGCCACGTCGAGAGTATCGATGGCACCCGTCCGCTGCTCGACGCGGCTCATCGTGTCGTCGACGATCTCGGCGATCTGCTGGAGAACCTCCGGACTCTCGTCGCTCCGGATCCGGAACTCCTGCCCGCGGATTCGCACGGCTACCGATCGCTTTTCACTCACTTCTCTGCTCGCCCCAGCTCCGCGTCCAGCTGCTCGATCTGCGCGATGAGATCGTCGACGCGCTTGATCGCATCCTGCCGGCGCTGGTTGGCGTGTCGCAGGTCGCTCTCCAGCGTCTGGATGCGCTGCCCGCGCGCCGCCAGCTCCGCGCGAAGCCGCTGATTCTCGGCTCGCGCACGTTCGGTGAGATCGATCAGTGCGGATACCGCGCGTTCGAGCCGGTCGAGGTCGTACGCCGTGTCGGGCTCGGCCGCAGCGGTTTCCGTGCTGGCGATCACCTCGGAAATGACACCCCCCCGAGTGCGCCGGATCGTACCGGCTCCGAGCAAGCGCCGTCAAGAAAACCCGGTCGGTTCACACCTACGAGATCGACACCCGACCCATCAGGACGAGGCCGCTCAAAACGCCGGTTGACGGCCGCGCTGCGCGACCCCTGCGGGCAGCGTCCATCCGATCTACACGAATGCGTTGCGGCTCTGTAGATACGAGCGCCCCGAGAGATAGAGATCCACCGCTCGCGCCGCTTCGCGGCCCTCCCACAAGGCCCACACGACGAGGGACTGCCCGCGCCGGCAATCCCCGGCGGCGAAGACACCCGGTTCGCTCGATGCGAAGGCAACCGTGTCGGCTCGCACGTTGCCGCGAGGATCGAGGGCGACACCCAGGTCCGTGACGAGGCCCTCGTGCATCGGACTTAGAAACCCCATGGCGAGGAGCACTAGGTCGGCATCGATCTCGATATCGCCCCCAGGGATCTCGCGCATGCTTCCCATCACCGGCCGCTCGAGTCGATCCCGGTCGAAATCGACTCGTGTCGCGCGCAGCTTCTTTACGCGCCCTTCCGAGCCGATCAGGTCCCTCGTCATCACGGCGTAGAGACGCTCCCCACCCTCGGCGTGCGAGCTCGACACGTTGAAGTAGTACTTCTTTGCGAGGGGCCAGGGCTCGGAGGCATGGCGCCCGTCGGGCGGGCGGGGCAACACCTCGAGCGACGTGACGGAACGAGCCCCTTGTCGGTGAGATGTCCCGATGCAATCGGACCCGGTATCGCCGCCACCGAGGATGACGACGTTCTTCCCGGTGGCCAGGATGGCCTCGGATCTGTCCACCGTGTCCCCCGCGACGCGGCGGTTCTGCTGCGTCAGGAAGTCCATGGCATAGTGCACACCTGCCAGCGTCCGCCCCGGAACCTCGAGGTCTCGCGGCTGCTCTGCACCGATGCACAGCAGCACGGCGTCGTAATTCGTTCGCAGCTCGGCCGCGGAGAGATCGACGCCAACATGGACACCGGTCTGGAAGATCACACCCTCCGCACGCATCTGCTCGAGCCGCCGGTCGATCAGCCACTTCTCGAGCTTGAAGTCGGGAATCCCGTAGCGGAGCAGCCCTCCAATGCGGTCGCTCTTCTCGAACAACGTCACCGTGTGCCCGGCTCGCGTCAGCTGCTGCGCCGCGGCAAGCCCCGCCGGCCCCGACCCGACCACCGCAACCGAGCGCCCGGTCCGACGCTCCGGCAGCACCGGCTTCACCCAGCCCTCGTCGAAGCCCCGGCGGATGATCTCCCACTCGATCTGCTTGATTGCGACGGGATCCTGGTTGATCCCGAGAACGCAGGCCTGCTCGCACGGCGCCGGGCAGACGAGTCCGGTGAACTCGGGAAAGTTGTTGGTGGAGTGCAGACGCACGAGTGCGTCTTCCCATTTCTCCCGGAACACAAGGTCGTTGAAGTCCGGGATGATGTTGCCGAGCGGACACCCGTTGTTGCAGAAGGGGATGCCACAATCCATGCAGCGGGCGGCCTGCACGCGCGTCTGCTCGTGCGTGAAGTCTCCTTGCACACACTTCCAGTCGCGCAGCCGCTCCTCGGTCGGGCGATACGCCGTCCCCTGTCGCGCGTACTTCAGGAAGCCGCGCACGTCAGCCATTTCCGCTCTCCGCCGCGATGCGCTCGGAGAGCGCCCGCTTGTAGTCCTTCGGGAAGACCTTGACGAAGCGCCGCGCGACGTCGTCCCACTTCCGCAGCACCTCTTCCGCCTTGCGGCTGCGCGTGTACTGGAAGTGCTTGCGGACCATGCGCTGGATCTTCTCGAGATCGGAGTCGTCGAGAGGATCGAGATCCACGGTCTCGGAGTTCACGCGGGTCCCGAACTGGCCATCCTCATCGAGCACATACGCGATCCCGCCGCTCATCCCGGCCGCGAAGTTCCGCCCCGTGCGCCCGAGTACGACGACGACTCCCCCCGTCATGTACTCGCAGGCGTGATCACCGACGCCCTCGACGACGGCCGACGCCCCGCTGTTCCTCACGCAGAAACGCTCGCCTGCCAGGCCCTGGAAGTAGGCTTCGCCGCTGGTGGCGCCGTAGAGCACCACGTTTCCCGTGATCACGTTCTCGGACGGCTCGAAGGTCGAGCCTCGCGGTGCCCGGACCGAGATCCTCGCCCCGCACAGACCCTTGCCGCAGTAGTCGTTCGTATCGCCTTCGACCTCGAAGGAGAGGCCTCGCGTGGCGAACGCGGCCAGGCTCTGACCCGCGCTGCCGCGCAGGCGAAGCGTGATCGTGTCGTCCGGTAGCCCGTTCTCTCCGTACCGCCGCGACACCTCCGACCCGAGGATCGTGCCGAGAGTGCGCTCCGTGTTGCGGATCTCGCGCTCGATCACGACCTTTTCGCCTCGCTCGAGTGCCGGTCGAGCCACGCGCAGCAGCTCCATGTCTGCGACCCGCTCGAGCTCATCGGCGAGCGTCTGACGCCCCGAGTTGTAGATGGAGTGCGGCAGCTCGGACCGCCGCAGAACGTCGGAGAAGTCGAGCCCCTTCTGCTTCCAGTGGTTGACGGCCTTCTCCACGTCGAGGAATTCGACGCGACCCACCATGTCGTCGACGCGTCGGAACCCGAGCTCCGCCATGATCTCGCGGAGCTCGTGCGCGATCCACAGCAGGTACTGGACCACACTCTCTGGTGTTCCAGCGAAACGCTTTCGCAGCACGGGATCCTGCGTGGCAATACCGACCGGACAGGTGTTCAAATGGCACACCCGCATCAGGATGCAACCGAGAGCAACGAGGGGTGCCGTCGAGAATCCGAACTCGTCTGCACCCAGGAGCGCGGCGATCGCGACGTCCCGACCGGTCTTGAGGCCTCCGTCGGTCTGGACGCGGATCCGCCCCCGGAGGTCGTTTCGCACCAGGGTCTGCTGCGTCTCCGCGAGCCCGATTTCCCACGGCATGCCCGCATGCTTGATCGAAGCCAGCGGAGATGCGCCCGTTCCGCCATCCATGCCGCTGATCAGGACTCCGTCCGCCTTGCCCTTCGCCACACCAGCCGCGATGGTGCCCACGCCGCTCACCGACACGAGCTTCACGCTCACCCGCGCGCGGCGATTCGCGTTCTTCAGGTCGTAGATCAGTTGTGCAAGATCCTCGATCGAGTAGATGTCGTGATGCGGAGGCGGCGAGATCAGCCCCACGCCCGGCGTCGAGTGCCGAACACGGGCGATCGTCTCGTCGACCTTGTGTCCGGGCAGCTCGCCGCCCTCTCCGGGCTTCGCGCCCTGCGCGATCTTGATCTGCAGCTCGTCGGCGTTCACGAGGTACCAGCTCGTCACGCCGAAGCGACCCGAGGCGACCTGCTTGATGGCGCTGCGCCGCGAGTCGCCGTTCGGATCCGCCTTGTAGCGCTCCGGATCTTCTCCACCTTCGCCGGTATTGCTGCGACCGCCGAGGCGATTCATCGCGATCGCCAGCGTCTGGTGGGCCTCCAGAGAAATCGAGCCGTACGACATCGCGCCGGTGCAGAAGCGCTTCACGATCTCGGAGGCGGGCTCCACCTCCTCGAGGGGCACGCGCGGCTGCAGCCCGTTCTTGAAGCGGAACAGCGCTCGCAGCGTACACGCCGACGCGGCATCGCCGTCCGCGCTGCGCGTGAACTCCTTGAAGTCCTCGTAGCTCCCCCGCTTGAGTGCGATCTGCAGCTTCGAGACCGTGTCCGGGTTGAAGGTGTGTCGCTCCCCCCGCGCGCGCCACTGGTACAGACCGCCCGGATCGAGCTCCGGATACGCGTAGTCGCTCCCGTGGAACGCCCGCGCGTGTCGCAGAGCTGCTTCCTTCGCGATCACGTCGTAGCCGACGCCGGAGACCCGAGAAGCCGTCCCGGTGAAGCAGCGCTCCACCAGCTTCCTGTCGAGCCCGACCGCCTCGAAGATCTGCGCGCCGCGATAGCTCTGGAGCGTCGAGATCCCCATCTTCGCGAAGGTCTTGAGCAGGCCCTTGTCGCAGGCCTTGATGAAGTTCTTCCGTGCCGAAGCCTCGTCGAGCCCCGAAGACACGTAGGTCCCTTCCTCGATCAGCTCGTCGATGGTCTGCAAGGCGAGGTACGGATTGACCGCGGCGGCGCCGTAGCCGATCAGCAGGGCGAGGTGCGCGACCTCGCGGGCCTCCCCCGTTTCGCACACGATGCCGCAGCGCGTGCGAAGCGCTTTGCGCACGAGGTGGTGATGCACCGCTCCCGTGGCCAGCAGCATCGGGATCGGGGCGAGGTCCGGCGACACCCCGCGGTCCGACAGGATCAGGATGTTGACGCCGGCGCGGACCGCAGCCTCGGCCTCCGCGCAGAGGGCGTCGATGGCTCCGCGCAGGCCCTCGCCATCCTCCGAGACTTTGAACAGACAGGGCAGCGTGCGCGAGCGGAAGCCTGCGAGATC
>Ga0335070_10011847_pt1 | contig 10190 bp, 16 predicted proteins | sample Lox_Sample_13_FD_206722 | JGI IMG/M metagenome (GOLD analysis project Ga0335070, IMG submission 206722) | Soil microbial communities from Loxahatchee National Wildlife Refuge, Florida, United States - Lox_Sample_1.3 | ecosystem: Environmental > Terrestrial > Soil > Wetlands | place: USA... | reverse complement strand
TCGGGAGCTCGCGAGGTTGGCGGCCAAAGGAGATCCAGGTGCCGAGCAAGTGGGGAAAGAGAAACGACCTGCCGGGGTTCGACAAGTTTCGGACGGGGCTCACCTATCGCGAGGTGTATGAGATGCTGCGGACGTCGACCAAGCACAAGCAGAAGCGGCGGGGGTCGGTGCTCGGTTTCTGGCACGAGATGAAGTTGATGCTGTACTACCGGGCCGTGGACATGGGACTCCTCGACAGAGGAGAAGCCAAGTCAGACCCGGCAGCCTCCGAGTCCGTCGCGCAGGCAGCACCTGCTGACGAGGAGTGGTGGACTTGAATCCTCCGCGAACGCTGCCCCAGCTCGTCGACGCCTACGAGAGGATCATGATCATCAAGGCGATCCAGGGGTGCGGAGGCTCGCGCACCCGGGCGGCCGAGTCGCTCGGGGTGAAGCGTCGGTACCTCTACACGAGGATCGCGATGCTCGGCATCGACCTCAGCCAGATCCCGGGCAGACCTGGCAGGCCTCCGAAGATAGACCAAGTTCTCATCGTGAAGTGAGGAGGGCAGATTGATGGCAGACAAGCTGGATAGTGAGAAGGAAAACATCATGAAGTGGGCGAATGACTATTTTGCCAAGAATGGCAGGAAATGTCCCTTCTGTGGCTGTAGACGGTTTCACCTTGGTCCGTCAGGTAGAGACATCAGGCCTACCAATGAAGAATCACGGATCGTGATAACCGTCGTGTGCGATAACCCCGAGTGTGGATACATGAGCCAGTTTGCTCCGCGGATTGGACCCGCGTGATGGAACGATCTCTGAGGCTGTTCATGCTGGCGGTTGGAGCGTTCACTACGTTCGCCGTCGTCGCGGACGGCTACTACAGGGCCGTCGAGGAGATGCAGGTCAAGCACCTCGAAGGCCACATGCAGGTATGCTGTCCCAACTGGGTGCTCGGCATGGCGACGGGAGCGTTCGGCGTGGGGCTCCTCTGGTGGGCCTTCTACTCGAGGAGTGAGTGATGCCGGCAGGACAGCTCGCGATCGACTTCGACTACGACGAGAGGACGGCCAGGCTCGCGACCGAGATCGCTCTGATGATCACGCCGTACGTGGCGCCGGGCACCCCGAGGGAGCGGGTGCGAGAGCTTGCCGACAGGGTCGCCAGGACGGCGGAGAGGCGCTACAAGGATGCCTGGGAGCCGTCTGAGCTCATCCGCTGCCACACGTGCGACGCCGAGACTACCCAGAAGGACCGGGTGCGGGTGGTGATCTGCCCAAGGTGCTCGATGGAGGGCAGCACTCCCGGATCGCGCGGCTGAACATGATCTACTACGACGGAAAACCGATCTTGAAGTTCGTCTGCCGGAGTCGCCGGGCGCTCGGGGTGATGTTCGACACCGGCACGGCGCCGAGGGCTCCGCAGCTGCTCGGTCGCGGCGGGTCCACCTCGTACTGGATGCACCGCCTCCCGACCGGCATCTTCGCTCGCCTCCTGGACGTCATCCTCGGGCACGGGCTCATGCTCACCAACTTCGGGTGGCAGGGTGCCGTCAAGGGGTGCCACTACTTTTTCGGGAGGTGGCCGTGGGGGCGCTTCCAGCTCGTCGAGGGCGAGGGCTCCGCGCTCTGCGACCACGGGGAGGGAGGGATACTCGCGCGTCGGCTGCGTTACCGACTGCGCACGACGAGTGATCCTTACGTAATGATCGGTAAGTGCGGGTTCGAGATCTGGGGGCGCGAGCTCTTCCTGGGCTACGTCGTTCTCGTTCGACTGGGAGGTTGACCATGCCACACGCGAGGGTACTGCCTGTTCTTTATGATAGCGTGCGCAAGCTCTGCTCGCGTCCCTACGAGGGGCACCCGAGGGGCTGTCCCAACTACGGGAAGGCCCCGCGCTGCCCTCCCAAGGTCGCGCGCATCGACGAGGTGTACGACCTGGGGGCACCGTTCTACGTGGTATGGTCGACGTTTGAGCTCGGGGCGCACGTGGCGACCATGAGAGATCGCCACCCGGACTGGAGCGAGCGGCAGCTCCGGTGCGTGCTCTACTGGCAGGGCACCGCTCGCAAGCGGCTGCGCGCGGAGGTGGAGGCGTTCCGGGAGGCTCACCCGGAGGTCGACTGGCTGGTCGAGACGACCCCGGAGGCGATGGGGCTCGAGGTGACCAAGACGATGGCCCAGGCTGGGGTCGAGCTCCCGTGGCCTCCAGTCGAGACGGCCTACCACGTGGCCCTCGCCGGCAAGAGGCGGGAGATCTATCTTACGCATGTTGGTGAGTGATGAGTGACGCTGAAAAGATCAAGAAGATCAGAGAGTTGATCGAGAGGTGGTCGGACCAGCCTGACCCGACAGTGCCGGACGACGAGGTCGAGGCCGCCGACGTGCTCTACGAGATCTTCGCGATGCTGGACAACAAGTAGGAGATGAGCAGATGGACGATTCAAACATTCTCAGGGCTGCCATGTTCACACCTGGACCGAAGGGTCTCTGGAGCCTGCCGATGCGGATTATCGGCGGGCCGGGGACGGCAAAGTCGGACATGGTGACCCAGGTCGCGATCCGGGCGGGCCTTCACGTGAAGGTCGTGCTCGCGAGCCTGCGCGAGCCGACGGACTTTCTCGGGATGCAGTTCGCGGGGAGCGACGGGCAGATGCTCTACTCGCCCCCGGACTGGGTCGCAGAGGTGTCGCAGATCCCGTACTCGGTGGTCTTTTTTGACGAGATCAATACCTGCGCGCCGGCGACCCAGGCGGCCCTGCTCAGGATCGTGCTGGACCGGGTGGTCGGCGACGTCAAGTTGCCGAAGACGGTCAGGATCGTCGCGGCCCAGAACAGCGTGGAGGACGCCGCCGGCGGTTACGACCTCGCCCCTTCGCTCGCCAACCGGTTCGGCACGCTTTCGGACTGGCGGGCACCCGACGTCGACGCGTGGGTGGCCTGGCTGCTCGGGTCAGGAGGCGACTCCGACAGCCTGCAGGGTCTCAAGATCTCAGATCCAGTCGCTGAAGAGAGGAGGGTCATGGAGTCGTGGCACGCCGAGTACGCCAGGGCCGCGGGCACCGTCGCGGCCTTCGTCGTGCGCAAGCCCGCGCTGATACACCAGCAGCCGGTTGCCAGCGCGCCCGGTGCCAGCTCGTCGTGGCCGAGCCGGCGGACGTGGGCCATGGCGACCAGGGCGATGGCCGCCTCGAAGATCCATGGGCTCGGGGACGAGGAGACAGATCGCTACGTGGGGTCGTTCGTGGGGACCGCGGCGGTCGTCGAGCTGCGGAGCTTTATCACCAAGCTGGATCTGCCAGATCCAGCCGACCTGCTCGACGGTCGGATCCAGTTCAAGCACTCCGATACGCGGATGGACGTCACGATGTCGGTGCTGTCGGCCTGCTCGGCCCTGGTCGTGCCGTCCGATGCCCCGCGGAGGGTCGAGCGGTCAAGGTGCCTGTGGGAGATACTCCGCGAGGTCATGCCTAAGGCCTCCGACGTCGCCTGGCCGACCGTCAAGCTGCTCTGCTCGCGGGGGGTCGGGCTCGAGAAGGACGGAGGAGTGTTCGACAAGAACGCCGAGGCCGTGCTCACGAGGTACAAACCCATGCTCGCGGCGGCTGGCCTCCTGGGGAGCTAGCGGTGGCGACCGATCTCACGGTGGACGAGAAGCTCTCGGCCGCCTTCATGGCGGCCTACCGGGCGTATCCTTACTTCGCGTCGGGCCTCGTCCTGCTGGTGCGGAGGGTGGTCGAGTTTCCGGAGGCCTCGATGGCGGTGACCAGGGACGGGATCTTGCTCGTCGACCCGCGCTTCGTGACCGAGTGGGAGGTGGTCCAGCTCGGTGAGGTGCTCGTGCACGAGCTCCAGCACCTCCTGAGAGATCACGCAGGGCGGTCAGACGTCGTGCCGGCCGTAGATCGCTTCCGGTGGAACGTGGCAGCCGACTGCGAGATCAACTGCGGCTTGCAGCGTGACAAGCTGCCCGGAGATCCATGCCTGCCCGCAAAATTCAGGCTTCCCGACGGTCTCCTCGCGGAGGAGTACTACGAGCGCCTCCCCAAGCAGGTCAAGGCTGCCGGAGGCGTGGCGAGCGGTGCGTGCGGGAGCGGGAGTGGCGGTGAGCGGATGGACGTCGAGCCGGACGAGGGCGGACAGGACGGTCGCACCGAGGTGGAGGTGCGTCTCATGCGCAGCGAGGTCGCCGAGGCGGTGGTGAGGGCGAGCAGGAGCAGGGGCTGCGTGCCAGCTGTGCTTCTCAGGTGGGCCGAGGGCCAGCTGCGTCCTCCGAGGGTCAGGTGGCAGGACAAGCTCGGCAGGGTGGTCCGGGCCGACGTCGCGGGTGCTGCCGGGAAGGTCGACTACGTCCGGAACAGGCCCAACCGGCGGCAGGCTGCGTATGCGGCGATGGCGAGGCGGTTCGGTGCCGGTGTCCCGATCTTGCCGGCGCTGCGGGGAGTGAAGCCTAGGGTGGTCGTGGTGGTGGACACCTCCGGCTCCATGGGGCAAGAGGAGCTCGAGGTCGCGATGTCGGAGCTGTCGGGGATCTTGAGGGCAGCTGGCGCGGAGGTGGCGCTCGTGTCCTGCGACTGCGACGTCGCCGGGACTCCCGCGCGCATCAGGAGCGTCGCTGACGCCGTCAAGCGGCTGCGGGGAGGTGGCGGGACGGACTTTCGACCGGCCTTCACCGCGGTCGAAAAGCTTCGCCCGCGTCCCGGACTGGTCGTCTACGTGACTGACGGGCAGGGCACTGCCCCCGAGCGAGCTCCGGAGGGTTTCAAGGTGATCTGGGTGCTCGTGGGCCGGTACGCGCAGGAGGCGGCGGAGTGGGGCGAGAGCATCTTCGTGAGAGAGGAGAATGAGGATGGCCAAGGACGAAGCGCAGGACGATAAGATTGCTAGCGCAATAGTTGGAGAGTGGGTCTACAGGGTGAAATCTACTTGCCAGATCGGGGACGGCTCGATGGAGGAGATACGCAGCGTGGTCGGGCAGCTGTGCGAGGCGAGAGGGTGGAAGACGATACTGAACAACCGCGTGGTGAGGGTCTCGTCGCCCTTCGCGCTCGCCCTGGTGGCCGGGGTGCTGACCGTCTACTGGCAGAGGGCTGTCGGAGACGGGTACAAGGCGCATCTCAGGGACGATGCACACTGGTCTACTCTCCTGCGGGAGATCAGGCTGAAAAAGGGCATCTTGAAGTCGGAGGTGGTCTACCAGCAGGTCTACAACCACGTCGAGCAGGTCTGCAAGAACCTGACAGACCTGGTCGCGAAGCCGGTCGAGGTGGCCACCGACGTCCTGGCGGGAGTCGTGGGAGAGCGCGGCAGCCTGGTCGACAACCTGGTGGAGAGCCTGCGCGGGGACGACCTGCGGCGGGAGGTGAGGGAGGCGATCGGCCGGGCGGGAGGTCCGGAGGCTTTGAAGATGTCGGTCGAGCACCTCGATCGGTCGGAGATCAGGGAGTACGTCGACCAGGTGGCCTCCGTCGTCGAGGTCATCCAGGGAGGCAACCTGAGCTCGGCGACCGCGGCGTTCGTGGACTACCTGCGGTCGGCCGGCGCGTGCGCTGACGTGCTCGCCGGACCCAGGGGGAGTTGTCACCTCCGACGCTCGAGGATGGACCAGTTATCGGGTCCCTGGGTGATGCACCCGTCGTTCTGCGTGGTGAGCGACCGGCCTGCTCTCCTGAAGCTGGACGAGTCTGGGCGGCTGCACTCCGACGAGGGTCCCGCCTGCAGGTGGCGAGACGGCACCAGGATCTACGCTCTCAAGGGAGTCGTGCTGAGCGACAAGCTGGTCGACGATCCGGGGAGCCTGACCTGCGAGCGACTCGAGAAGCTGGATCCTGCCCAGACGAAGGTATGCCTCGACAGGGCTCCCGACAGCGAGCAGGTGCTCTACGCGATCAGGAACGCCGACGACGAGTCGTGAGTAGTTGATGTCTACCGAGCGATTTCGGGACCGAGTCTGCTCAGCGTGCGGCGGGGCTCCCGCCTTGCTGATCGTTGCGTGCCGTGCCTGCACCGGCACGGGCGTCGCGGAGCGGAGGTGCCGGAAGTGTTTCGGCTGGCATGCCTACTCGGACTACCTGGCGGGCGGCAAGACTCGTCTCCTGCGGGTGTGTGCCGGGTGTCGACGGAGAGATCGTCCTCGCGGCCCGATCAACGTTGCGTGCGAGCTGCGGGTGAGGTTCGTGAGGTCGTCCCGCAACGCGAAGACTGGGCAGATCCCCGTCACCATGACGAGCCCCAACACCTGTCCGCCGGCGTGTCCCTGGATGGGGACTGGCTGCTACGCCGACCAGTCCTTCTCGAGAATCCACTGGCGCAGGCTCGCTGCCGGTGCCGGCCTGACCTGGGACGACTTCTGCGGGGAGGTGGCCCGGCTGCCCCAGAGGCAGCTCTGGAGGCACAACGAGGCGGGCGACCTGCCGGGAGAGGGCGACGCGATCGACGAGCGACTTTTGAGGCAGCTCCTCGAGGCGTCTCGCCATACCCGTGGGTTCACGTACACGCACAAGCCGGTCCTGGGCGATGGCACCGAGGCAGCGGAGAACAGGCGCGTGCTGACCAGGCTGCGTGACTATCCCGGCCTGACCATCAACCTGTCCGCCGACGGCCTCCTCGAGGCCGACGCGAAGGCTGCTCTCGGTCTCGGGCCGGTGACAGTGGTGGTGCCAGACGACGGCAGGACGAGGGGACTGCGCACGCCCGCCGGCCGGAGAGTCGTGGTGTGTCCCGCGGTGACGACGTCTCACTCGAGGGTCAAGGCAGAGCGCATCACCTGCGAGACCTGCGGTCTCTGCGAGAGGCGCGACCGACCGTCGATCGTCGCGTTTCCGGCTCATGGTGGCAACCGGCACTCGATGGGCGAGCGACTGGTCCAGTTGCGATTATTTGCTACTTGACACTTTGTTCTGATGCTCTTAATATCATCTTTGTAAATGCACGACAGGGTCTCCAAGATCGAGAAGCTGCGCAAGCTGCTAGCGCTCGCGAGCTCTCCCAACCGACACGAGGCGGAGGCTGCGGGGAAGGCGGCTGACCGGTACATGCGGCGGCACCACCTCACCGAGTACGACGTCGCGAGGGCCGACGCCGACGCGTACTGCGAGGTGTCCTTAGGGGTGGCGGGCTGGAGCGCGAACTGGCGCTTCGTGCTCGTGACCCTGGCGGCCCGGGAGCACGGCGCGGAGGCGGTGGCGCTGCAGTATGGGAGCCGCCGGAAGGTGAAGATCTGCGGGGCGAGGTCGAGCGTCGAGAAGGCGCGGCGCCTCTACGAGCGGCTCGAGGAGCACGTGAAAAAACTGGAGGTGGAGGCGGCGCGCGAGTACGGGGAGGAGCTCGCCGCGATGAGGTTCCAGGCGAGCGCCAGGCAGATCTCCGACTCGTTCCGTCGGGGAGCCGTGATGGGGCTCGCGAGGCTCTACGAGCTGGCGAAGCTGCGTAGGGAGTCGAGGCCTGCAGATCCTGAGGAGAGTTCGAAGTCAAGGGAGACGTCGCAGGTTGAAGATAAAACGAAGGCTGCACCGACGGCTCCATGCACCGAGACGGCTCTCGTGAGGTCGACGGCCGTCGCGTCGCGCGCGAGTTCCGACCACTCGGAGAGGGTGAAGGAGCGGTACGCTCCCAAGGAGAAGCCTGTCGACGTGTTCGGAAACTCGGACCCGATCTTGTTCGACCTCGGCGCGAGGTTCGCGATGGTCCGGTCGGTGGTCGGTCCGGACGGCGACGTGATGCTCAAGAGCGGAAAGGAAACAACGTGAAGTACGTCGTCAAGGTGGTACTGGAGGGCCAGATGGTCGTCGAGGTTCCCGTGCTGACAAAAGCAGGTGCTCTCATCGCGGCCGAGATTGACCGGTTACAACGGTGCATGAAATAAGCACAGCGTCGGAGAGTCTGACCAGCAAGATTCAAGATTTGCCGGTTGACACAAGGATATTGGAGGTATAAAAGTGAAAATTGACGTGGTACTCAACCTCACGAGAAGCAGGAAGCGACGGTCGTCATGGCGCTGACCTTTCGCGCGCTCGACATCGAGACCATCGCGGACGAGACGTCCCACACGAGGGGGGCTCCGACGCTCAAGCTGGTCGCGGGAGCACCTAGAGTACAGGGTGAAGGGAGGTTCACCTACGAACCACTCGTCGAGGACGTCGAGGCCATGCCGCCGGCCCACGGCTGGCGGGTGGTTGCCATCTCCTACGTCGACGTGAAGTTCGACCCGAGTCACGAGCCGAAGTACTGGTATGACAAGTGCTACACCGAGTGCTTCTGGTCGACGGACGACTCCGCGGCGAGGGCGGACGTGCTCGAGCGACGGCTGCTCGCGACCTTCAACGCGGCGATGACCGGGGACAGCGAGCTCGGCGAGTCGATGCTACACCTCGTGACCTGGAACGGGCGCACCTTCGACCTCCCCGTGATCTTGATGAGGTCGCTCAAGCACCGGCTGGCGTGCGGGTGGTACTACAAGAACCGGAACATGCGGTACCGGTACACCGACGAGGGGCACTGCGACCTCATGGACTCCCTGTCCGACTACGGGGCGACGCGGTTCATGAAGCTGGGGGACATGGCGAGGCTGGTGGGGCTGCCGGGCAAGACGGACATGTCGGGAGACAAGGTGTCCGTGCTCTACGCGGAGTCGCGAAGGGATCCTTCCACGGCGGAGGCCCTGCAGGCGAAGACGGCCCGCTACTGCCTGCAGGACAGCATCCAGACGGCGCTGCTGTGGTTGATATCGCGTCACCTCTACGGCAAGGCGGTCCCGGAGACCGTCAACTCGGCGCTGCGAACGTTCGCGGAGAGCAGAGAGATCTGCGCCGCCATCGACGTGAATTGGGACGCCCTCATGCTGTAAGATGCCATCATGTCGACCCTCTACTGTATTCCGTGTCGTCAGGCCCTCATCGAGGGCACGCTCGCGTGCCCGACGTGCGGGGGCGGTACCCTGGCGTGCCTCGTCTGTCACGCTCCGCTCGTGGCCGGTGACGTTCGGGGCCGGCTGTGTGAGCGCCGGGAGCTGGTCCGGGTGGCGCCGGAGCGGGTGGAGCCGGAGGACGCGCGGAGGTCGAGCGACGCGGTCGTCGCGCTGGCGCAGATCCCGCTCGCTGTGACGCGAGTATCGAAGATCGTCGAGACCTACCAGGGCGGCAGCCACGGGGTGAAGGCGGAGGTCAAGCTGCCGGCGAGGGACGTGGAGATCATGAACGAGCTCCTGCAGCTCGCGCAGCTCCTGCACGGGCTCGCTGCGCGGGTCAACCAGTTCACGGGACACACCGACCACACGCGGAAGCTGATCCGGGACATGCGCTCGCTCGCGAGCGACGCCCAGGAAGAGGTCGAGCTGCGCAGGGGGCCGGCATGACGAGCTCAGGATTCTCGAAGGTCAAGACGGTCTTGTGGGAAGTGCGGCGTCTCGAATCGTGAAAGTTAAGAAAGATTCAACCATGAAGACAGTCAGCGTTCGCAAGTACGGGAACAGGAAGCTCTACAACGAGGAGGAGGCGACCTACCTCTCGATGGTGGAGCTCTCCGACATCGTGGCCAGGGGTAACAAGGTCGTGGTTACCTGTGACCTCACCCAGGACGACATCACGCTCGAGTCGCTGGCGCGGGCCTACTACGAGCGGCTCAAGGTGAGCCGGGTGAAGTCGCGGCCCGAGGCGGTCGAGGCCGTCGAGGCGCTCATCCGGGCAGCCAAGTCGAAGCCGGAGGAGCGCCGTTGAAGTCGAGCCCGAAAGAGGCTGTCAAGGGGAAGTACCGGCGATCGACGCCGGTGATCCGCCTGCGGCGAAACGTCGACAAGGTGGGTCGCCACGCCGAGCTCTGCGGAGATCGCCTGGCGGCCTGGAGGTCGGCCGAGAGTCCAGTCGTCGACGGCGCGATCGAGTCGGTGGAGAAGATACGGGCGGAGGTCGGGCGTCTCGCCGAGCTCGTCGACTCCCTCGACCGAGCGGGGTTCGTGCCTCCGAGACGGAAGCCGGTCTGGAGGCCTGCCAGGGGCGAGCGGGTGACGGTCGTGGACGAGTATCGGTCGAAGTACCAGGAGGTGTACGCCTCCGTGCTCAAGGTAGATCCGGGGATGCTTGACGACCTCGCAGTGGTCGAGCAGCTCCCGAGCGGCGAGGTGGTAGTGCAGCGGGGCCGGCGCACGCCGTTCCTGGTGCGCAAGGGTCACCTCGCGAGGTTGCTCGTCGAGTGTGGTCCATGAGCAGGCCGGTCG
>Ga0335070_10011846_pt1 | contig 10190 bp, 8 predicted proteins | sample Lox_Sample_13_FD_206722 | JGI IMG/M metagenome (GOLD analysis project Ga0335070, IMG submission 206722) | Soil microbial communities from Loxahatchee National Wildlife Refuge, Florida, United States - Lox_Sample_1.3 | ecosystem: Environmental > Terrestrial > Soil > Wetlands | place: USA: Florida... | reverse complement strand
GCTTGCGAGGATCTCCAGCCCGGTGCTGCCGGCGACATGTGACAGCCCTTCCGCCGGCGCGCGGCCATGGACCCAGGCCAGAATCATCTCTTCGATCACCGAAAGCACAAAAAGCAGAACCGCAAACATGATCACCTGGTAGACGATCGTGTAGGCCAGCGGCCTGTCGCGATGGCGTTCGCCGAGATGAAGGTCCCGGCCCACCAGGATGAACTTGCCGAGGACGAGCGCTTTGACGACGGCAAGCCCCAGGATCGGAAAATCGACGCCATGGGCGCGCAGGATTGCGGCCTTGTAAACAATCAGCGCGCCGAAACAGACGTACAAATATCCTGCGATGACGGCGAAACGGATGATTTCCTCGCGAAGTCTCGAGCCGACCCGCGATGAGGGCTCACGATCGTTCGAGGCCATGATCGCCGCGTTGGCCGTCGCCTGCCTGTTCGGTCGGGGGCCGTGGAGCAGGCGCACGGCTGAGCGACGACAGCGCCGCGCGCGGCAGCTCGGCGGCGGCCAAAGACCACAGGGAGTAGGCGACCCCGCGGCGCCCCAACGTATCGATAGCCGATCTCAATTTTCCGCGGATTGCGGATTGTGCAGCGTCGACGACCGCCAGCGGGCCGTGCAGCATGAGGCTCGCATTGCGGTAGCAGGCCATCATGCAGGCGTTGCAGACGTCGTTCTGGTCGGGGATGTCGTCCAGCGCAAACACGGAGCCGAGCGGAGCCCGCCAGGCCTCGCAGCGCCAAATTTGGAGGTTCCAATCGAGGTAGAAATATTTTCGCCCCGCCACGCAAGGCACACGCTGCTCCTCGCCGCGGACGAAGCGCTTCACCTCGGCAATCGAGGCGCCGGGGTTCAGCACCGGAAACGACGTCCTCATGCGGTCGATGGCTTCGAACGCAGCGACCAGTTCATCTTCGCCCATATCGATCAGCGACGAGCTCTCATCGTAGACCAGGGATGAGGAGCCGAAGCGCTCCCGGCGGGGATAAGAGAAGCAGACCGCGTCAAAGCCGAGGCGCGCCAGCGTCGCCGGCAGCGCTTCATAGTCGACCAGCTTGTTGACAGTGACGCTCGCCCAGACGGGTATGGACAGAGCGTGCGCCTGTTGGATGCTGCGCGCGATTCTGCCTTCCAGTCCCGGAAGGCCGCGATTGGCCTCGTGCATCTGCATGTCGTCGCTGTCGATCGATATCGTAAGGCGGCGCAGACCTGCTTCGACGAGCCCTTCGATGTAACGGCTCAAGAACCAGCCGTTGGTGATCACTCCGCAGATCATGCCCGCATTCGCAGCTTCCGCGACGAGCAGCTCGATGTGCGGATGGACGAGCGGCTCTCCTCCCTGGAACGTGAGGTAGCGGATGTTGCGTCTGCGCAGAACCGGAAGCGCGCGCGTGAAGCCCGACAGGCTGAGATAGCGTCTGGGCCCGACGAGGTTCTTGTCGCGGGAAAAGCCGCAGAAATCGCAGGCCGCATTGCAGACATTGGTGACGGATACGTCGCAAAGCGCCGGCAGCATGTCCGTCCACCGGCGTTCGCGATCCGCGCGGAGGGGCTCCGCGGAGATTGGCTCGAGCGAGTTCACAAAATCCTCAGCATTGCGGCGGCCGCGCGAATCCGCGGCCGCGTTCAAGAGGCACGCATGACCGCCCGATGGCGGAGAAAACCAGAAGAGTGGATTAGCCGCGCTCGCCTTTGCGATGCTTGGCTTCGAGATCGTTCACCCTCTGTGTCAGCGCGTTGACGTCGGCGTTGGCTTTGTCGGCGCTTTGCTGCGCGGCCTGCGCTGCCTGTTGTGCCGCGGTCGCCGTCGACTGCGCCTGCTGTGCTGCGGAAAGCGCCTGATCGGCCGTCGCCTGTGCATGTTTGACGTCGTCGACCGATGCGCAGCCGCTGACAAGCGGTCCGACAGCCGCCACCGTGGCGATGGCGATGAATTTCAAAGCTCTGTGCATGACGAGAATCCCTTCCATCGAGAAATGTTGGACGGCCAAGGACGGCCGTCGGGACGCGCGGACTTCGCGAACGTCTCCGTGCATATCCAAGCGAACTCGCGTGCAAACGCTATTGGACCTAGGTCCAACTGCAGGAACGTGCGTCGCGCACAAAATCATTTTCGGGGCGACGGGACGCCGAACTCCATGCATTTCTTCAAATGCAATGCTCCGCTGCGTAATCCCTGGCCGTCGTGCCTGTTGATGATTGCGCTCGCACTCGCGACGCCTGCGGCAGCGCGCGACAGTCTCTTCGGGTTCAACGAAGACGATGCCGCATCGTCCGTGCAGGATGTCGTTTCCGGGCTCGATTCAGACGCTGCGGCCGGAACGCGCGACGGCATTGTTGCTGCGCAGGTGAAGGCATTCTATGCGGCCCGGGACTTCCGGATGGTGTGGAGCGGTGACGAGGATGCGAGCGAGCGTCTGACAGTGGTGAGATCGGCGCTTGAGCGGGCCGATCGGCAGGGATTGCGCCCACGCGATTACATTTCGGAGCTGTCGCGTTGGGGCGATGGCGCGAAGCCCGGGCGCGATGCCGCGGAATTCGATGTGACGATGACCGCGGCCCTGTTTCGCTACGCGCTCGATGTGCGACTCGGCAGGACCGAACCGAATCGCGTCTATAGAGATGCCGATTTGCCGCCGCAGAGCTTCGATGTGGCAGGAGCTTTCGCCACGGCGCTGCGGCGGGGAAGCATCGAAAGGTTTCTCGACGAGTTGCCGCCGCCGCATCCCGGTTACCGCTGGCTGGTCGATGCGCTCGCGCGTTACCGCGCCATTGCAGAAAAAGGGGGATGGCCGCTTTTGTCCATGCCTCGCGCCGGCGGAAAGCACGCAAATCCCTTGTCCCTGGCGTTGCGCCTGGCGGTGGAGGATCCCGACGTCGAGGACGAGCCCGCCGCGCTGCAAGAGGCGCTGGTGCGGTTTCAGCGGCGTCACGGTCTCGACGGAAGCGGCAAGCTCGATTTGGAAACGCTCAAGGCACTCAACATACCGGCCTCGTTCCGTGTCCAGCAGATCATCGCCAATATGGAGCGCTGGCGCTGGGTGCCGCGCGCGTTTGAAGACCGCTACATCCTCGTCAACGTTCCCGACCAAAGCCTCACATTCGTCGCGAACCAGACTGCCAAGCTTTCCTCGAAAGTCGTCATCGGCAAGATAACCAGTCCGACACCGATCCTGCGCACGGACGTCGTCGGCGTGGTCGCCAATCCGGCTTGGGATGTCCCCGACGACATTGCGGCAAGCAAGATACTGCCGCATCTCAGGCATCATCCGAATTATCTTGCCTCGCGCAACATGGTCCTCGCCAACGGCCATGTCGAACAGAACCCCGGCGACGGGAATGTGCTCGGCAAGCTCATGCTCGATTCGCCAAATCCGTTCGGCGTCTACATGCACGACACGCCGGACAAAAAGCTGTTTCTCTCCACCATGCGCGAGCACAGCAACGGTTGCGTGCGAGTGGAACAGATCGCGCCGCTCGCCTCCCTGGTGCTGGGCGGGGAGGACCCCGAAGACCGGATCATCGAAGCGATCGCCACCGGCGAAACGCAGGAGCTCCAGCTCGAGCGGCCTGTTGCCGTTTACATGCTCTATTGGACGGCTTTCGCCGATCCGGACGGAGCCATGGAATTCCGGCCCGACCTCTACGGCCGCGATGCGTCGTTGATCGCAAAGCTGCGTGCGCAGGCGCCAAAAGCGGCATTGCCGCTCGCGACCTTGGGCCTGCCCTAGGCCGAGGCTGCTGCGGGCTGAGCAACTATCTCGCCGGCGGCCTGCTGAACCCGCTTGTCATCGGCATCGCGGGGCAGATTGATGACGAAGGTCGAGCCCTGGCCCTGGCGCGAGCTCACCGAGATCGTGCCGCCCATCAGCGTGCAGAACCGCTGCGTCAGCGCCAACCCCAGACCGGTGCCGCCGAACTTGCGGGTGGTATCGAGCTCGCCCTGGCTGAAGTCCTTGAATATCCGGCTCAGGCTTTCTTCGCTCATCCCGATGCCGGTATCGCGCACTTCAATGATGAGACGCTGGCCCTGTTCGCTGTTCTGCTTGGAAACATTGAGCGCGATCGTGCCGTGGGAGGTGAACTTCGCGGCATTGCTGAGAAGATTCAGGATGCACTGCCGGAGCTTCAGAGGATCGCTGTGGATAATGGTTTCGCCCCGCGGCATCGTGACCTGCAGCTGATTGTGTTTTTTGGCCACGAGGGGCGCGGCCGTCGCGGTCACGTCGCGAATGAGCTGCGAGACGTCGACCAGTTCGATGGAGACATCAAGCCTGTGGGCTTCGATCCGCGTCAGATCCAGCACATCGGTGACGAGCGCGAGCAGGTGGCGTCCGGCCGCGTTGATGCGTTCCAGATCCACGGCGCGCTGCGAGCTTGCGGCGTCAGCGCCGAGATTGTCGCGCAGCATCTCGCTATAGCCGATCACCGCATTGAGCGGTGTGCGCAGCTCGTGGCTGATCTTGGCGAGAAAGATAGATTTCTGCCGGCTGGCGTTTTCCGCCCGCTGCATGGCTTCGCCGAGCGCTTCCATCTGCATGCGGCGCGCGCGCGTGGCCTGCTCCAGGGCGCCGCTGTCGCGGATGACCGCCTCATAATAGACCGAAAGCAGCGTCGTGTAGGTGATGGCCGCGAGAATCGAGAAGAGGTTGGCGTAGGTGAGGCTTGCGAGGGGCAAGAGCTCGGGGAACGTGCCGACCATCAGCCGCGCGGCGACGAAGAAAGTGAGCTGAATCGTCACGAACACAAGGACCATGACCGCGCGCTCGGCAAGATAAAAGAATCCGAGCAGCAGGGCGATCAGAAACCACGGCAGGAATGGCGAGCTGATTCCGCCATAAAAGAACGATCCGAAAAGGCTGAGAAACACCAGCGCCTGCACGGACAGCGTCGCCGGTAGAAAGAGTGACTTGCTCACCTTTACCAGCAGTGGGATGAGCCAGAACGAGGCGACGCTGACCTCGATGACCCAGAACTGCCAGGCGACGACTTTCGAGGCTTCCCAAAGGAACAGGATCACCGAGTGTCCCATCGCGGGACCGAGGATGTGCAGAAGCACGAAGGTGCGGATCTTCATGAGGCTGGCCTGGTCCTGCCTCATCTCCGCCGGGATGAAGTAGTCGAGTAGGTCCGTGCCCCAATTGCGCATTGCATGCCTCCAGCCGGCGCCAGTTTATTGGTCGATTGGGAAATATTGCGTTAAGCACAGCTGCGTGGCGGTTCCGTGGAATATTCGCTTCATGGGATATTAATGCGTAGTCGCGAGGATGACGTGCATTTGCTCGACATAGTGCGCGAAGGCGGGGATGAGTCTCGTACACGACGATTCAAAAACGGTAGGCAAGGTGGCGAAAAGGTTCAGCCTGAGCGCCATGCTGGACTACTTCATTCCGCCCGAGCTGCAGGTGCAGCCGGATGCCCATCGTCGCGCCCGGATGTTCATGCTGAGCCATGCGTTCGGCCCGTTTCTCGGCAACGTCATTCCGCTCTATCTGCATTTCTTTCTGAAAATACAGATGGACTACCGGTTCTGGATGTTTTTCGTCTCGATCACGGTGTTCTGGGCCTATCCGTTCGTCCTCAGGGCCACCAAGCGCTATCAGCTGCTGGCGTTCCTGTCCGTGCAGAACCTGATCTTCTGCATCTTGTGGGCCTGTTATTCCTATGGCGGCATTCTTTCGCCGTTCCTGCCGTGGACGCTGACGATCCCGCTGCTGGCCTTCTTCTACCTCCCGGCGACCGGTGCCATCCGCAACGTTCTTCTCATTCAGATCTTCAGCAGTCTTGCCGTGTTTTCCGGCCTGGTCGTGAGCGGATTCGATTTCCCGGCCGTCGATCTGGCGCAGTTTCAGCTGATCGGAATCATTTCGACGCTCAGCGCATCCATCTACGTCGTGATGATGGCGCTCTATTTCGCCAACGTGTTCCGCGAGCAGGGACAGTTCGAGCGCGAACTGGGAAGCCTCGTGGCGACGGCCGATCACATGATCAACCTGACGGCGGCCGCGCATCAGGCGACCATTGCCAAGGCCGATTTCGTGGCCTCGATGAGCCACGAGCTGCGCACGCCGCTCAACGCCGTCATCGGTTACAGCCAGCTGCTTCTCGAGGATGGCGAAGACGAGGATGACGAAGACTTTGTCCAGGATGTGCAGCGGATCCACACGGCCGGCAGCCACCTCCTGCGGCTGGTCGACGACATCCTTGATTTCTCGAAGATCGAGGCCGGCAAGATGGTGTCGAGCGCCACGGGCGGTTATCTCGACGAGGAAATTGCGACCGCGGTTTCGGAAATCGCAGAGGAGCTGCGCGAAACCTCTTACGTTCTCAAGCACGATATCGGGCCGGACGATCGCGTACTCAACGTCGACTGGCACGCGCTCAAGAAGGCGGTCAAGCATCTTGTATTGGGCGTTGCAGGCGGCGGCGGGAAGGGCACGATCACTCTGCAGGCGTTTGTTTCGAACGCCAATATCGTGATCCGGACAGTCGATCCGGAAACGAACCGCGCGCGGGCGGATTCCGAGGCGCTGTTCGACGCGTTTTCGGACGCATCGGATACCAGTGCTACAAAATATGGGCGGGTCGGCATCGCATTTGCGCTGAGCCTGAAATTCGCCCAGCTCATAGGGGGAGGAATTGAGGTTGAAACTGACGCGGCAGGCCGGCGGGTCTTTGTCATGACGGTGCCGGCAGACGCCGACGCCGCTCAGACGCTGGTTGCGGCTTGATCGCTCCTCGAGTGGGTGAAGTGACCATGGCTACAGTGCTGATCGTCGAAGACAATGAAATGAACCGCGATATGCTGCAGCGGCGCCTGGAACGCCGCGGCTATGTCGTCGCCAGCGCGGTCGACGGGCCACAGGGCATCGAGATGGCCGAGACGCAAAGCCCGGACATCATCCTGATGGACGTCGCCCTTGGCGAAATGGATGGCTGGGAAGCGACCCGCATCCTTAAGCGCAACGAAAAGACGCGTCACGTCCCGGTAATCGCATTGACCGCTCATGCGCTGGAAAGCGACCGGCAGAAGAGCGTGGAGGCGGGCTGCTGCGATTTTGAGACAAAACCGATCTCACTTGCCACATTAATTGACAAAATTGAGAAACATCTCGGTAAGCAATCTTATTAGGAAGATAATATAGAATTGCCGCTATCGTCCCTACCAACAAACCTAGAAAATGGTGTTGGGGTATGGGGCAAGAATTGGAGGCTGCTCTCACGGGCAGCATGCGGGACTATCGTTTGGTGCGCGGTCGCGACCTTCTGAAGCGCATCGAACCTTTCTACCAATGGCAAAATCTTCGCCGCCAATCCGGGTTGTGGCCGCTCGGCCGGTCCACGGAAATGGGACCGCACAGCCGTTGCCAGGCGCGGACGGACGAAGGCCATCTTTTCGAGGGCGTCAATTTCGCCTCGCAGGATTATCTCAGCCTGTCATCGCATCCCGCCGTCGTCGACGTCGCCATCGAGACGATGCGCAGGTTCGGGGTCCACAGCGCGGGCTCGCCGGCGCTGGTCGGCAATACGTCGCTGTCCCTGGCGCTGGAACGCAAGATCGCGGCGTTTCTCGATGCGGAACATGTCTCGCTGTTTCCCACGGGCTGGGCTGCGGGCTTCGGCGTGATCAAGGGGTTGGTGCGTTCCGACGATCATATCGTCATGGATGCGCTGTCGCATGCCTGTCTGCAGGAAGGCGCGCAGGCCGCGACCAAGAATATTCATCTCTTCCGCCATAACAGCATCGACGCGGTGCGCGAAAAGCTGGCGCGTATTCGCGCGAAGGACGCCGAAAACGGAATCCTGGTCGTCACCGAGAGCCTCTTCTCGATGGATTCGGATACCCCGGACCTGCGCGCGCTTCAGGACGTCGTTCACCAATTCGACGCGACGCTCGTCGTCGACGTCGCGCATGATCTGGGATGTCTTGGCGAAGACGGCCGGGGTCATATCGGCATGCAGGGCATGATCGGCAAGATCGACGTCGTCATGGGCAGCTTTTCAAAGACTTTCGCGACCAATGGCGGCTTTGTGGCGTCGCACAAGCCCGCCGTGCGCGAATATCTCCGTTATTTCAGCTCGCCCAATACCTTCTCCAATGCACTTTCCCCGGCGCAGGCCGCGATCGCCGGCAAGTGCTTCGACATCATTCTGTCGGGCGAGGGCGCGGAGCTGCGCAAGAAGCTGATGGTCAACATCATGATGCTGCGCAATCTGCTTGAGGGCTGCGACCTCGAAGTCTACGGCGATCCGTCGGCAATCGTCTGCGTGAAGATGGGTCACGAGAGCCTGGCGCGTCTCGTCAGCCGGCGTCTTCCCTCGATCGGACTCCTCGCCAATCTGGTGGAATTCCCCGCCGTGCCGAAGGGCCGCGCGCGCTTCCGTCTCCAGGTGATGGCCAATCACAGCTCGCGCGACATCGCCGATGCGGTTCACCGTCTGACGGCGGCCACGGCGGCGGCGCAGGCGGAAGACGATGCGCTGCGCGGCGGAGCCATCAAGCTCTCGGATCTCGAGAAGCCGGATTCGGCGGCGAAACGTCCCGAGACAAAGACCGCGCCGCTTCGTCGTCCTGTCGTGCACGGTCACGCGCACGAGAAGGTCGAAGAGACCCTGCGCAGAATGACTCGCTGAAATTGGTCTGGCCCGAACGCACAGTGACGCGTTCGGGCGATGACCTGAAGAAAGGGTGTTCTGAACTCTGAACACCCCGCTTTCCGATTTAATCGCGAGCTTACCGAATTTTAGGACTGTGTCCCTATCATCGCTTCTGCAATCCGGGGCGGATTGTGTACGCGCTGACGCCGTAACCGCTGCAATTTGAATCAATTGCTTGCGGTGTTGCCGGCAGCAGTGAAAAGGGGCGAATTCTATGAAGACGAGTTTAATTGCCATTTCGGCACTGGCTTGTGCTGCGTTCGTAGCGCCGGCCCATGCGGAAGACTCCTCCATGTGGGATGGTCTGGCTAGCCCGTGGATCGTTCGCGTCGGCGTCGCCTATCTCGACGTGTCCGACAAGATCGACCTCAAGGTCGCCGGCACGCCAATTCCCGGTGCCGCGCTGAAATTCGAGCCGGTCTATACGCCGATGATCGAAATCGGCCGTCCGTTCGCCGAGGACTGGTCCGTGGTCGCGACAGTCGGATTCCCGCCCCATATCGGTATTCGCGGCGCCGCTACGATCGCGGCTTACGGCAAGCTTGAAGACACGACCTTCGGTCCCTCTGCCCTCACCGTGCAGTACCAGCCCTTTCACGGCATCGTCCGTCCGTATATCGGCGCGGGCATGAGCTACCTGATTATCTTCTCCACGCATGACGCCGTGTTGAAGAACACGAGCCTCAGCAACGATCTCGCGCCGGCTTTTGAACTCGGTTCGGACTTCCACCTGAGCGAGAACTACGGCTTCTTCACGGAAGTGAAGAAAGCGTTTCTCGACAGCCATGCCGGCGGCACGCTGGCCGGCTTCCAGGTCACCGGCAAGGCCGACATTTCACCGTGGGTGTTCTCCGCGGGCGCAACGGTGCGCTTCTAATCCAGTAAGCCTCACACCAACCCAACACCTTCCGCCGCTTCCGGACACCATCCGGGGCGGCGGTCTTGTTTTAGGATGCCGCGTCAGCGCGACCGGCGCTCGCGAACCGCGTATTGTTCGATTTGACGGATGATCCGAGCAGGCCTTTTCAAGGGCTCCGTTCGAAGATGCCTACTCCGCCGCGACGAGGCCTCTGCGGGCGGAAGCAGGCGGAAAGCGCACGGTCACCGTCGTGCCGCAACCTTCTGCACTTTGGATCGCGAAGGTGCCGCCCTGCATTTCGACAAGGCGCTTGCTCAGAGGAAGTCCAAGGCCGGTGCCTTCGTATTTGCGCGCCAGGCCGGTATCGACCTGGCCGAAAGGAGACATCGCCAGCTCGAGCTTGTCTCTCGGAATGCCGATGCCGGTGTCGACGACGCGGAACTGCAGCCAGCCGTCCTTTCCCTTTTCAACAAAGAGAGAGGCGCTGCCGCCGGCCATCGTGAACTTCACCGCATTGCCGAGAAGATTGATCAGGACCTGCTGCAGGCGCACCGGATCGGCGCGGACCTCCGGTAGGGACTTTGCGACCGTCTTGCTGAAGCGGATGCGGGCTTTGGTCGCCATGTCCTGGATGATCGTGCTCGCCAGCGAAACCACCTTGCCGATG
>Ga0335070_10011845_pt1 | contig 10191 bp, 6 predicted proteins | sample Lox_Sample_13_FD_206722 | JGI IMG/M metagenome (GOLD analysis project Ga0335070, IMG submission 206722) | Soil microbial communities from Loxahatchee National Wildlife Refuge, Florida, United States - Lox_Sample_1.3 | ecosystem: Environmental > Terrestrial > Soil > Wetlands | place: USA: Florida... | reverse complement strand
TTTCCGGAAGCACGCCGCCATATAGTTCGCCGCGAGCACTGCTTTTTCGCTCACGTCGCGCAAGCCGTCCGGACCAAGAGCCCGTATATAGGCGTAGCATCGCACCAGCACGCCGGTCTGGCCGAAGAAGGTCCGTACCTTGCCGATGGTCTTGGGCTTGTCCGCGTTGAAGTAATAGGTGCCGTTCTTGGCCTTCTCAACCTGCGGGATGGGCAGATAGGGCGAGAGGTCCTTCCGCACCGCGATCGGCCCGGAGCCCGGGCCGCCGCAGCCGTGCGGCGTGCTGAAGGTCTTGTGAGTGTTGAAGTGCATCACATCGACGCCGAAATCGCCCGGCCGGGTGATGCCGAGCATGGCGTTCAGGTTGGCGCCGTCCATGTAGAGCAGCGCCCCGCGCTTGTGCAGCAGGTCGGCGATCTCGGCAATCTGGTCGTCGAATTTCCCGACGGTGTTCGGGTGCGTGATCATGAGGGCCGCGGTCTGGTCGTCGACCTTTTCGCGGAGGTCGGCGAGATCCAGCAGGCCGTCGGGCCGGCTCTTGACCGGCACCGGCGTGCGGCCGCAGATGGAGCAGCTTGCCGGGTTGGTGCCGTGCGAGGTGTCAGCCGTTAGGACGTTCGGGCGCGGGCCGCCGCGGTCGGCGTGGTAGGCGTTGATGACCATCAGTCCGGTCATCTCGCCGTGTGCGCCGGCGGCCGGCTGTAACGACACGTCGTCCAGGCCGGCGATTTCAGCGAGGAAGACGCGGAGGTTGTAGAGCAACTCGAGCATACCCTGCATGTCGGCAACCGGCTGCAACGGGTGCAGATTGGCGAAGCCGGGCAAGGTCGAGGCCCACTCGTTCACCCGCGGGTTGTACTTCATGGTGCAGGAGCCGAGCGGGTAGAAGTTGGCGTCGACGCTGAAGAGCCGCGAGCCGAGCCGCGAATAATGGCGGACCAGGTCCTGCTCAGCGATCTCAGGCAGCGGTGGCGGCTGCTCCGCCAGCATTGTCGCCGGCACGACATCTTTGGGATTCGTCGCGGGCACATCGCTGGGCCCCAGGTCTACCGAACACGCCCCGGAAACGCTCTTCTCGAAAATCAACTGCACACCACTGTTGGGACCAACGCGATTCATCGTTGCATATCCTCATGAGCCGGCAGCCTCAGCCGCATCCGCTCCTTATCACTTCACGTTCTTGAGCACTCGCACGAAGTTGTCGATCTCTTCACGGGTTCGCTTTTCCGTCACCGCCACGAGCATCAGGTCCGCCATCTCGGGATAGAAGTCCTTCAAGGCGACACCGCCGAGGATGCCTTCGGCGCGGCACGCCGCCAGCACCTTGTCCACCGGCTTGGCGGACTTGACCACGAATTCCTTGAAGAACGGCCCGGCGAAGGGCAGCGAATAGCTCGGTACCTTGGCGATCTCGCGAGCGGCGTAGTGGGCCTTGTCGAAGCACATCCGCGCGACCTTGGCGATGCCCGACCGGCCCATCGCCGCCATGTAAACCGCGGCGCGAAGGGCCATCAGGCCCTGGTTGGTGCAGATGTTGCTGGTGGCTTTTTCGCGGCGGATGTGCTGCTCGCGGGTTTGCAGCGTCAGGCAATAGGCAGGGCGGCCGTTCTTGTCGACGGTCCGGCCGACGATGCGCCCCGGCAGCCGCCGCATATACGGCTCCTTCACCGCCATCATGCCGCACCACGGCCCGCCCATTTGCAGCGGGATGCCCAGCGGCTGACCTTCGGCCACGACGATGTCCGCGCCCAGGTCGCCCGGCCGCTTCAACATGCCGCAACTGATCGGATCGGTCGCGACGATCAAGGCCGCGCCCGCCGCTTTGCAGAGCTCCGCGATCTTGTCCAATTGCTCGATCTGCCCGAAGAAGTTGGGGCTTTGGACCAGCACGCCAGCCGTTTCCGGCCCGATCGTTTGCTTCAATGCCTGCAAGTCGGTCCGCACGGTGCCCGCCGCCGGTCCCACCTCGCGATAGATGCCCGGCACGTCGCGGCAGCAATAAGTGGCGACGACGCGGCGGACGTGGGCGTGAACCGTGGTGGACATGATGACTTCGCGCCGGCCGGAGGCGCTGTGGGCCATGAGCGCCGCCTCGGCGGCGGCACTGCCCAACTCGTAGAGGCTGGCGTTGGAAACGTCCATGCCGGTGAGCTGGCAGACCATGGTCTGGAATTCATAGAAGGCCTGGAGAGAGCCCTGCGAGGCCTCGGCCTGATACGGCGTATAGGCGGTGACGAACGAGCCCTGCGAGGTCATCGCGTCCACGACCGTCGGGATAAAGTGGTCGTAGGCCCCGCCGCCCATGAAGCAGACCAACTGGTCGCAGCCCTTGTTCTTCGCCGCCAGCTCGGTCAAGTGGGCTTGCAGTCGCGGTTCGCCCATGGCGCCGGGCAGTTCGAGGTCGCGTTTCAGCCGGTGCGAGGCCGGTATGGTCCGGAACAGCTCGTCGATCGAGGCCACGCCGATTGTGGCCAGCATTTGCTTCACGTTCTCGTCTGTAAGCTGCGTGTATCTCATGGTAGTTCGACTCTTATGGCTCCCCTCGCCTGGAAGGCAAAACCCACGGCATGCGCGCCGTGGGTCTCATGACTACGGGTTGGCGTCTGCCGGGCTCAGTGGCCTAACTGGGCCTCATAGGCCTGGGCCGTCATCAGCTTCTCAAACGTACCGGGGTCCGACACCTTTACCTTGATCATCCAGCCCTGGCTGAAGGAGTCGTTGTTCACCAACTCGGGCGCGTCACTCAGCTTCTTGTTCACTTCCGTGACGACGCCGGTGACGCCGCAGACCAGGTCACTGGTGGCCTTGACGCTTTCGATCTCGCCGAAGGGCTTGCCCGCCTTCACCTCGGTTCCCACCGCTGGCAGCGAGACGTAGGTGATGTCAGTCAACTCGTCGGCGGCGAACTTAGTGATGCCGATGGTGCAGATATTCCCTTCGAGCTTATGCCACTCGTGCGACGGCAGATACCGCCTATCCGTTGGAACGCCCACCTGATATCTCCTCGAGTAATTACTGACTTCGTTTGTAGAACGGCAGCGGGACCACGATGGCCCCCGCCCGCGCGCCGCGCAGATCCACTTCCAGCTTCCCGCCCGGCGACGATAGCGATGCGTCGACGTAGGCCATAGCGATGGATTTCCCCAACGTCGGGCTCAGCGTGCCGCTGGTCACCTCGCCGACTTCCTTGCCGTTGGCGAAGACCTTGCTCCCCTGGCGGGCAATCCGCTTGCCGTCGAGCTCCAGGCCGGTGATCTTCCGCCGCGGCCCCTCCTTGTCGACCTTCCGCAGCGCCTCCACGCCCAGGAAGTCCTTTTCCAGGTCCACGGCCCACTTGCATCCCGCGGAGATCGAATCGATCTGCTCGTTCAGCTCATGGCCGTACAGCGGCATAGCCGCCTCCAGCCGCAGCGTGTCCCGGGCGCCCAGCCCTGCCGGGCGGACCGTGGCGCGGTCGTCGCCGCCTTCCTTGGTCAGGAAGTCCCAGGCCAGCACGCCCGCCGCAGCCGGGAGAACGACCTCGACGCCGTCCTCGCCGGTATAGCCGCTGCGAAAGACGCTGTAGTTCGTTCCCATGTATGAACCGGTGATGAAGCCGTACCGCGACATGCCCTCCAGCTTGATGGGCATGTGCTTCTGGAAAAGGTCCATCGTGACCGGCCCCTGTACCGCCAGCATCGCGGTCTGGAGGGTCAGGTCGTCGATGGTCACCTGCCGCCCGCGGGCCTGTTGCCGCACGTGGGCGACGATCTTCTCGCGGTTGCTGGCGTTGCACACCATCAGGAGGTGCGACTCGTAGCGGGAGACGATGACGTCGTCGAGGATGCCCCCGCGCTCATTGCACACGTGGCTGTAGCCCGACCGGCCGACCTTCAATTTTGCGATATTCCGGGTACAGACGTGCTGCAACAAGGCTTCGGCGTCGTCGCCGGCGAAAATCAGCCGACCCATGTGGGAGACGTCGAAGACGCTGCTGGCCGTTCGGGTGTGAATGTGCTCCTCTTGGATGCCCCGATACATGACGGGCATTTCCCACCCGCCGAAGTCGATTAACCGGGCCCCTAAACGCTTGTGGGTGTCGTAAAGTGCTGTGCGTAACATGGCCGCGAGTTTAGGGGGGGCTCTGGTTGCGGTCAAGGCGTCCGGGGGCATCCCTGACCAGTGTGCTCGCGTTCATCCTCGCTTCTGGGCACCTCTGCTAAGCGCCTTTGCTCGGGTTGCGGCTTTCTCGCCCGCGGGACTTCGCCACGCGTGTTCGCCGTCGCGGCAGTGGATGCGATTTCATCTTCAATTCAGATTCGCGAGTCTAGAATGAGGACCGTCGGGGATGGCGGCCGGTTCGACGACAAGGCTCGGGACGTCCCACCGGCGCCGATCAGCAGGCCAACTCGGATCTCGGTGCCTCTGGCGCGGCGGCGAAAGAGAACTGGACTACAGTCGGGAGCGACGTGCTGTTTACTGATGCGACAGGTCCGAGGAGATCGATGGACAGTCCTCGCGTGAGCAGAAGGCGCTGAACCGTACGGTGGCCGGCTTGCGCGTCTGCGCATTGGGCATCCCGACATCGACGAAGGGCGCCTGGTCCCGCAAGGTCATCGTGGTAGCGGAGTCCGCAATGCAACAACGGAAGCATGTTCTGAAGCCCGACATCTCCTTGCGATCCATCGTGCGTCTGACGGTCGTGCTGGTCGGTTGCCTGTGCACGGCGTACGCCGGCGTTCAGGGGCGAGCGCAACCGACCGCCGGAGCGGACCGCGAGCCGCCGCGACCGCCCCAGGCGAGGAACCAGGAAACAGCAGCGGATAAACGAGGTTTGATACTCGGGACGGATGCGGCGTCGGCGGGGTACACGTTGTTTGCGCCGCTCGGCTCGACGACGACCTACCTCGTTGACCTTCATGGTGAGTTGTTGCATTCCTGGCCGAGCCGGTATGCGCCCGGGCAGGCCGCGTATCTTCTTGACGACGGCAGCCTGCTGCGATGTGCTCAGGAGCGTCGGAACCGGTATTTCGCAGGCGGCGGGATCGGCGGGCGGGTGGAACGAATCGCGCCTGATGGGAAACTGCTGTGGACGTTCGTGTGCGCGGATGAGAATCGCTGCCAGCACCATGACATCAAGCCGCTGCCCAACGGTCACCTGTTGCTCATCGCGTGGGAGAAGAAGACGCGTAAGCAGGCGATTGCGGCGGGCAGAGATCCTGAGGCCGTGACCGGCGATGAGATGTGGCCGGATTGCGTGCTGGAAGTGGAGCCCCAGGGTGAATCGGGAGGCAAGATCGTCTGGGAGTGGCACGTCTGGGATCATCTTGTGCAGGAGGTGGACGATTCCAAGCCCAATTTCGGGGTGATCGCGGAGCATCCTGAACTGATTGACCTGAACTATCGCCGGACAGCCCCACGGGAGACGCCGGAGGAAATGAAGCGGCTGCGCGCCCTTGGTTATGTTGGAGGCGGTGAGGCGGAGGAGACGGGCGGAGAGAGCGAGGGGCCGCCGCCTTTCGGACCGGGACCGGGCGGCTTTCCGGGCCAGGGGGACTGGTGTCATACGAACTCGATCGATTACAACGCCAGGCTCGACCAGATCGCGCTGAGCGTTCACTCATTCAACGAAATCTGGATCATCGACCACAGCACGACAAGCAAGGAAACGGCCGGGCATCATGGCGGCCGTTCCGGCAAGGGAGGCGATCTGCTCTATCGCTGGGGCAATCCGCGGGCGTACGAGGCGGGCCAGGCGAAGGACCAGATGCTTTTCGGCCAACATGACGTGCGGTGGATTCCGGAAGGCTTTCCGGGGAGCGGGCACTTGACGGTGTTCAACAACGGTCCTGGGCGGCCCGGCGGGGTCTATTCGTCGGTCGTGGAGATTGTGCCTCCCGTCGATTCCTCAGGGCACTATCGCCGGGAACAGGGGAAAGCCTTTGAGCCGTCGAAGCCGAGTTGGGAGTACGCTGCGGCGAAGAAGGAGGACTTCTTTGCCGGGCATATCTCCGGAGCGCAGCGGCTGCCGAACGGCAATACGCTGATTTGCTCCGGGGAGCAGGGACGCATATTCGAGGTTACCGCCGGCGGAAAGACGGTCTGGGAATACGTCAATCCATATATTGAGCATGATCTGCCGCCGGATGGGGGATTCGGCCCGCCGCCAGGAATGCGTCATGGTGCCCGCTTCCCGGGGAGGGGCTCGAAGCACGGCAGCGGCGAACGGCTCGCTGGCAGGAGCGATGCCGGCGATCAGCCGCGTGGCACAGCCTCGCCGACCAGTCAGCCACAACTCGACCGCGGGGGCGCGCAAGAGGGCCAGGTCATCCGGGCAGATGCACGAGAGGACGACGGCAAGCCCGGAAGAGCCGGAAAAGCGCGCCGTCCGGGCGGACCGCCGATAGGCAGGCCCTGGGGACCGCTGATCGGGAGACTCGTGGGACCATCGGGTGGCGGTCCATGGGGCCCTCCGGGCGGCGACCCCGGCGGCGGGCTGTTCCGCGCGGTGCGGATTCCTCCTGAACATCCGGGAGTTCAGCGGCTACTGCAGGCCAAGCTCGCGGAATCGAATCGCGAGCCGTGACGAGATCGGTTGCCGCTTGGGGGGTTCTCGAAATAAACCCTGGGCAGTCTTCGAACCCCCCGGCATGTAAAGTGTGATATGATTCCATTCATGGAGCCGACAGCGCTCGACACTGGCCGCCGGCGCTGGAACTTCGGTCGACGAAGCAAGGATTCACCACATGCGCGTGCTCCTCATTGAAGATCAGGAGAGGCTCCGGACCTGGCTGCAGAAAGGCCTGCAGGAGGCCGATTTTGTCGTTGATGCCATCGGCGACGGCAAGCAAGGGCTGTGGTACGCACAGACGAATACTTACGACGTGATCATTCTCGATCTGATGCTGCCTGGTCTGGATGGGCTGAGCATCTTGCGCAAGCTTCGGGAGGCTGGGCGGGAGGACCAGGTACTCATCCTCACGGCCAAGGATACGGTGCCGGATCGAGTGAAGGGTCTGAATCTCGGGGCCGATGATTACCTGGTCAAGCCATTTGCCTTCGAGGAACTGCTGGCCCGTGTAAGAGCTTTAGTCCGGCGCGGATACGGCAAGCACAGCTCGGTCATTGAAATCGGCGAAGTACGGATTGATACGACCAAGCGACAGGTGTGGCGAGGGGAGATGGCCGTTGAACTGCGGGCGATGGAGTACAAGCTTCTGGAGTATCTGGCCAGACGAGCCGGCGAGACGGTCAGCCGGACCGAGATCTGGGAGCACCTCTATGACTTCGGTTCCCAGGCGGTGAGCAACGTCGTGGATGTTTATGTAGGATCTTTGCGCCGCAAGCTCGACCGCCCCGGGGAGAAGAGCATTATCCAGACGCGCCGCGGCCTGGGCTACGTGTTAGGGGCCGGCGGATGACCCGATCCCTGCGGTCCAGGCTCATTGTGGGAATGCTGGCGGGCATGGCGGTGTTGCTTCTTGCGGCCAGCACGACGATTTACACCGTGCAGCGGCGGCAACTCTACCGGGCATTCGACGACACGCTCCTGAACAGCGCCAACGCCCTCACGTTGATGGTTCATCCCGGTCCCTTCGGCCTGTGGTTCGATGTCGAAGGGCTGGGCAAACTGCCGGCGGGCCGCATTCACCAGGGGGCCTTGTATCAACTCTGGAGCGATAATCCGATCGCCCTCCCTCCTCCGCCTGAGGATGAGACTTCCAGATTGGAGGCTCTCTCGCGCAACCAGCCGATGGGCGAAGCTCCCCCATTGTCGGGTCAGGGGCCAAGGCAGGAAAGTGAGCGTCCCCTGGGGCCGCCGCCGAATCGCGGCCCTCCGCCGCCGGAGCCCCCGTTTCGCGGGCCAAGGCCTCCTCCCGGCGGTCCTGCGTCGCGCCCTTTTTTCGAGGGGCCGGAGTTGGAGCTGATGCGCCCGGAAGGACAGGTCGTGGTCCGCTCGCCGCTGCTGAACGGTGCGGATCTGCCACGACTGGACGTGCCCGTGGGAGGCCATTGCGTCGAGAAGATCACGCTGCCGGACGGGACCAGCGGCCGGGCGATCGGGATACAGACCGAGTTGCCCTCTCCGCCGCCCGAATTCCGACTGTCTCCGCCCGCGAAGTTGACGACGGTGGTCGCGGCAGATACCGCGGAGATCGACCAGCAGCTGCATTTTCTGGCCGTGTTGCTCCTGATCACAGCAGTCGGCACGATGGCTGTTTCGGGGGGAGTGGCCTGGCTGGTCGTGACTGGTGGCCTGCGCCCGCTTGACCAGGTCGCTCAGAAGATGGCAGTGATGGATGAAACCGCTCTCAAGGAGCGGATCACGGCTCACGGTATTCCGCTGGAAATCAAGCCGGTAGTCGATCAGCTCAACGGGTTGCTGGAGCGTCTCGATGGGGCCTTTGACCGGGAGCGGGCCCTGACCGCGGACGTGGCCCACGAATTGCGCACGCCGGTTGCGGAGATCCGCGCGATAGCCGACATCACGCTAAGCCGCGAGCGCGATCCCAGAGACTACCGGGAGGCCCTCAGTGAGACCCAGGCAGCGATCATGACATTGCAGGGGCTGATCGAGAAGCTGCTGGTTCTGGCGCGCCTGGAGGCCGGGCAGGTGAGACCGGAGCTGGAAGCCATCGCTCTCCGGCCTTTGGTCGCGCAGCACTGGACGCAAGTTCGCGGACACGCCGATGCCCGTGGCATCAGGTTCGACAATCTGTGCTTACCGGATGCGATGGTCATCGCCGACCACGGATTCCTGGATATCGTTCTGACAAATGTTCTCTCCAATGCGGCTGCCTACACCTCCGATGGGGGCTGCATCAGCGTCGAATGTCAGGGAAGCGAGGGTCGCTGTTCATTGAGTGTGGCCAACACCGGTTGCACGCTGACTGCCGACCAGGCGGATCGAGTGTTCGACCGTTTCTGGCGGGCCGATACCGCCCGCAGCAAGACGGGACTCAACTGCGGCCTCGGGCTGACGCTGGTGCGGCGGGCGATGGAGGCCATGGGTGGCAGTGCGGCGGCCCGGGTGAGCCCGGACGGCTGCTTCGTCCTGACCCTCACGTTCGTAGCCGCTGGTGGGCTTGCGGCAGAGGTGAGCACCTTCCGCAAGGGTTACAATGAGCCGTGATCGCCGGTCGGAGGCGGTTGATCGCGGGTTGAGCCCCGCATCGGCCCGCCGCGGGCAGGGCACTTCGAAGTTGACTGGCTGAGATAGATCATACGGGGGCTCCTGGTTTTCCAAAGGCGCGGGGGCGGCAAGCACACCGACAGCGACGGGGGCAAGGTACGCGACTCGCGGGTCAAGTGTGGGGAAGTGCAACCGCGTCCACCCTGGACTGGTTCAGGAAAAATAAGTGCCCCACCTTCGTCGCCATTTCACCTTCTTTTTATGGGCGATCTCTTAGAAAGTAAGGTGTGGGGAAGGCTCGCCCTGTGGTTTTCGTCGGATGTGAAATGCGGGTGCCCCGGGGCAACGGCAAGGCCGTGCGTTGCCTCGGCCGCATGCGCGGAAAGCCGATTGGTCGCAAAGCGATCACAGAATGCATCGCGCCTGATTCGCCACCGGTCGTTCATCGTTACGGCGGGATGGCTACCGCCAGGCTCAGAAGGAGGGATTGGAGAGGGATCATGCGATACCTATTGATGTTCGGTCTAGTCGTATCATTGGTGCAGGTCGCATCGGGGGGCATGGTCATTTCGGAGTGGATGTACGCCGGAACCAATGGTGAGTTCGTCGAGTTCACCAACATCGGGCCCGATCCGGTGGACATGACCGACTGGAGCTACAGCGACACCGATGCGGAGCCCTTCGATGTTATGTTCGGCAGCACGTTCGGAGTGGTCCAACCGGGTGAATCGGTGATTCTCACCGAAGTGGAGCCGTCCGCCTTCCGAACCGCCTGGGGTTTGAACGCCGGCGTCAAGATCTTCGGCCCGAACACGGACAGCAACCTGGGCCGCAACGACATGATCAACCTCTACGATGCGGCGGGGCTCTTGATCGACACACTCAGTTACGGAGATCAGACCTACCCTGGGACTGTCCGAACAAATGGTGCAAGCTGCAACATTCCGGGGACAGACTATGGTTACACCGTCGTCCGCTTGAAGAGCGAGGGCTGGCTTCTGGCGTGGGTAGGTGACGAATTCGGTTCATGGGCGTCGACCGGTGGCGACGTGGGCACTCCCGGGATCGCGCCCATACCC
>Ga0335070_10011844_pt1 | contig 10191 bp, 9 predicted proteins | sample Lox_Sample_13_FD_206722 | JGI IMG/M metagenome (GOLD analysis project Ga0335070, IMG submission 206722) | Soil microbial communities from Loxahatchee National Wildlife Refuge, Florida, United States - Lox_Sample_1.3 | ecosystem: Environmental > Terrestrial > Soil > Wetlands | place: USA: Florida... | reverse complement strand
TTCTCACAAAGCAGGACGGATCGCCCGGCTTTTGCAAGAAAGGCGGCAGCGGTCAGTCCCGCGATCCCGCCACCGACTACAATGGCATCATACTTCATAAGATCAGATCTCCTCTGATTTTCTAGAGAATTATAAAATAACGTGAGCGAACCCAGCGCTATCCATTTATTTCCGCAAGACCTGTCAGGATTTCGCTGATCACCCAAACCTGATTCCCGATTTTCCGGTCGAGGGCATGGGAAGCAGGTTTTTCGTCGATTGTTAGATTGAAGAAGCGCCCGCTGACCTTCGCCATTTCGGGCGCGGCGGCCAGGTAGTAGATCGCTTCTCCGGAGATACGCGGATCCTTCAGTGTCGGCCAGATCAGGTAACGCTGATACCACTGGTAGAGCAGGCCGTTGTTCATGCCGATATTGGTACGGACCGCGCCCGGGTGCATGGCGTTGATGGTTACGCCGGTTCCTTTTAGCCTGTCCGCCAGCTCCCAGACCGTGAGAAGCTGCGCCACCTTGGAAGCACCGTAGCCCTGCAGACCGCGGTAACGGCGCCTGTTCCAGTTCAGATCGTTCAAATCCAGGCCGCCGAAGCGGTGGCCCTGTGAGTTGACTTGAATGATCCGCGCGGGTGCACTTTCTAGGATTCTGGGCAGCAGCAATCGGGTGAACAGAAAGGACGCCAGGTGGTTCACGCAAAAAACGGTTTCAACCCCGTCTTCTGTGAGGGTTCGCCTGGTGTTATGTATTCCTGCATTGTTGATCAATACATCGATCCGGGGATATTCCTCAAGGATGGTCGCAGCGGTCTTTCTGACATCAGCAAGGTGGGAGAAATCTGCTTGAAGGATGCGTACGCTGGTTTGGTATTCACATTCCAACTCGTCTTTGACCTGGGTGGCTTTTCCGGCATTCCGGCACACCAACACCAGCCGCGCACCGCCCTCGGCCAGCCGTTTTGCGGTGTGATATCCCACGCCTGAGGTCGCTCCGGTCAGGACGCATACGCGCTCATCCATGCGGACGGTCGTGGTCTTCTGAGCCATTCGGCTGTTGGGAATGAAGATGAGTTCATCAGGCCATTTCATTGCTGCCTCCGTTACCCGAAATGCCGCCGTAAGAACTTGCGATACGGCCCGCGGAAGTACGGAATGCCGTTGAAAATATCGCCCCACATATCGAAGTAATCCCGCTGATGAATAATGCGATTGTCCGGGCCGAGGGTCAGCTTGGAGCATCCATAGAGCGGCGTGGGCGGATATTTATTGAACATCATGACCATTTTCCATTCAAAAAATATCTCACCGGGATTCATTGCCACCGAGATGATTTCCATATTCAGTTGTTCGCAGCGTTTGGTGAGCCGCGCGCACACCGCACGGAACGCCTCGATCCCCTCGATGCGCTGGATGCTATCCTCGAAGATGATCTCCTCGTGATAGTATGGGAAGATGTGCGACCAATCAGGCTTGCCTTCAGTATTGTAGGTTCGGGACCATAACTCGCGAAATCGTTCGACAGTAAGGGGTTCCATGTCATTTTCCTTGTTCACCTGACAACGAAAAATGTAAGTTGATTTTACCCTGTGTAAAGGCGTGTGTGATAAGCAAAACACAAATCTTGTTCGTGCGATGTGTGAGGGATGTCAAGCTTGATCCGAACAGCAAGCCCTTTGAAATGCCACCAATTTCGGTCTGGGGCAAAAAATGAACTATGGCCCTGAATAGGACGTATTATGTGGACGATATGGAACATGTGCCCTCAAAAGGTGATGTATATTGCGGATCATGTAAGGATGAAAGGGCAGCAGGTAGGTAACTGAAGTAAAATTAGACTATTAAGATTCTATGAAGATATAAATTAGCAAATGTATGTGTTCAAGAACATAGAGTGCACAAGAAACTCCAATAGGTGTAGAGATGACCTTTCCAACAGTAAGCGGTACAAACTTGCTCAGGCAGAAACTGACCCTGCCCCAGGATTTTCAAGGCAAGCTCAATCTCGTCTTCATCCCCTTTGAACGATGGCATCAGACGGAAGTGGATTCCTGGAGCGCTCTGGCTGAGGAACTGGAGGAAAAGTACGAGGGCCTGGTTTATTACGAACTACCCACTCTCCAGAACGGAGGGTCGATCTACAAGATTTTTCTCAATGAAGGCATGCGAGCCGGCATTCCCAACCCAAAAACGCGTGAACGCACGATCACGCTTTATCTGGATAAGGCAGATTTCCGTGATGCCTTGGATATGAAGGATGAGGAGCACATATATGTCCTGGTGGTAGACCGCCAAGGGAAAGAGTTCTTCTGCGCTCGCGGTCCGTATAGCCGCGATGGAGAAACAGCCTTGCGCCAGGCACTTTCCCAACTGACCTTAAAAACCAAACCTTGAGCCGTGCAGCAACTGCGATTCTCGCACACAAAAGGCTCCCGCGGTCACGAAACAGCGGGAGCCTTTTTGAGTAATCCGACCTGGACGATCAGGGCCGGAGGGTGCCCACCCAGATCTGCCAGGCCAGGGCGGTCTTGGCCAGCAGGCTCAGGACGATGTACATGCGTTCCCCAAAGAGGTAGTCCTTCCAGGGACCCACCTTTTTGTATTGCAGGACCATGTTGACCGCAAAGATGCTGAAGAACACGAAGATGGTCGGAACGATGGCATACACGAACGCCGGCGGTTTGGCGCTTGAGGAGCCCAGCGAGCCGTAAAAGTACAAGAAGATGACGATCCAGGGGAAAATCCCGACCAGGCAGCCGTAGATGTACGCGGTCCAATCCGTCTTCTTAGTGGTCTGGTTGTGCAATTCCATCATGATACCAAACAGATTGATTGAATGCCCTCGCAATCTATATCGTGCAAACAGTATCAGAAGACAAAAAACTACGCTCCGAAAAGCAGAGCGTAGTAGACAAGAAAGTACTCTATGGAATATATAGACTATATGTTCCTGTGCCCCCAAGCGGACTCGAACCGCTGTTTGGGCCTTGAGAGGGCCCCGTCCTGGGCCGCTAGACGATGGGGGCGCATGTGCCGCCGCTGACTCATGTCAGCGGCGTGGTGAATGGCGGCTCGACGCCGCCTTCACCGAGCGGACGTGATTTTATCAGACCGCTCCGGAATCGTCAATCAAAAAGACGTGCACCTCCTTTGGCCCGTGCACGCCGATGGTCAGGGTCATTTCGATGTCGGCGGTGCGCGACGGACCGGTGACCAGCACCGCCGCCGGGGCCTCGCGAACCTCGGACCGGCGCAGCGCCTCTGGCAGCGAGGGCAGCACGTCCACGGCGCGCAGCAGGGCGACGTGGATCTCGGGCAGCAGCGAGGCGCTCAGCGGACGGCCGGGGCCGCCGGTCAACACCAGCGTGCCGGTGTCGGCCAGCCCGGCCAAGGCCCCGGTGACCCCGCAGCGCACCGTCGGGTCGGGGGTGCGGACGAGGTCGATCCCGGCCCCCGGGATGGAAGCCAGAGCTTGTGCCCCGCTTTCGTCTACCAGTACTGATGTGACCTGGCGCTCCTTTAGGAACTCTGCCAGTCGCCCGGGCAGTTCGGCTGTGGAGACTGGGTGGACGAACCCGCCCAGGGCGGTCAGCTCGGCGGTAAATTGAGCCGCCAGTGGCTTTACAGGGCCACTGATCACTGCTTCACTGATTACTGATCCACCGATCACAGCCTCATTGGTCACCGACTCACTGTTCACCGATTGGACGTCATCCTGCCGGATGTCCTTCCATCCCGATCGGAATGTCCGCCCGGCGAGGCGGGGCAAGTCCTTGCTGTAGCCCCAGCCGGTGACGGCGGGGAGGCGCATGAAAGCCGAGCGCGGGGAGTAGATCCGGCTGAGGAGTGCGCCAAGGCGCTGGGCCGCGGCGAACAGGCCCGAGGTCCCGGCCGTAAGGCGAAAGCCTTTCAGCCCGAGCTTCAGCACGCCGGGCACCCCGGTTCCTTCTTTTCTCTTTTTGTTCTGTGTTTTCGGCTCTTCCCCGGCACGGACGCGCAGCAGCAGGCCGGGCAGGTCGATGTCCACCGGGCAGGCCTCCTGGCAAGCCCCGCACAAGGACGAGGCCTGGGCCAGCTGGCCGAACTGTTCCAGCCCGAACAGCCCCGGGGAGACGACCGAGCCGATCGGACCGGGGTAGGGGGCGATCGAGCCGTCCGTGCCGCGGTAGGCGTGGCCGCCGATCTCGCGGAAGACCGGGCAGGCGTTCAGGCAGGCCCCGCAGCGGATGCAGTAGAGCGCCTCGGCCAGGTCCGAGGTGCGCAGGCGCGAGCGGCCGTTGTCGACGATGACCAAGTGGCGCTGCCGGGGGCCGTCGGTGTCGCCCGGGCGGCGCGGGGAGCGGATCAGGCTGGTGTAGACGCTCAGCTTCTGCGCCGTGCCCGAGCGCGGCAGCAGCGAGAGGAACAGCGCCAGGTCGTCCAGCGTAGGCGCCAGGCGCTCCATGCCCATTAGGGCAATGTGGACCGGCGGCAGCGTGGTGACCATGCGCCCGTTGCCCTCGTTGGTGACCAGGCACAGCGTGCCGGTCTCGACCACGCCGAAGTTGACCCCAGACAGCCCGACGTCGGCGGTCAGGAAGACTTCGCGCAGCGTGCGGCGGGCGGTGGCCGTCAGCACGGGGATGTCTTCGGTGTAGGGGATGCCCAGCTTCTCGTGAAAGAGCTGGCCCACATCCTGACGGCGCAGGTGGACGGCCGGGGTGAGGATGTGCGCCGGCCGCTCGCCGCGCAGCTGGACAATGTACTCGCCCAGGTCGGTCTCGACGGCGCGCATGCCCGCTTCTGCCAGGGCGTGGTTCAGGTTGATCTCCTCGCTGACCATGGACTTGGATTTGGCGACCAGGAGGGGCGAATCGTGGTCTACCCGCGTGGAGCGACAGATCTCCAGGATGATCTTCACCGCCTCGGCTGCGTCGGCGGCACGCTGGACCTGGATGCCGTTGGCGCTGATTTTTTGGATGAAACGCTCCAGGTATTCGTCCAGGTGGGCGACGACGTCGGCGCGCACGGCGTGGGCGCGCCGGCGGCGGTCCGGGTAGTCGGGCAGCGAGGCCAGGGCGGTCAGGCGGCCCTCCTGGCGGCGGACGAAGTTGCCATCCAGGGCGGCCTGCAGGGACGGATTGGCGATCGAAGTGCGGATGCGGGAGCGAAAGGTGTTCATTGCGGTTTCACCCCGATGTAGAGTCCGCGGCCGTACAATCCTTCCGAATCGTAGATCACCTCCAGGCTGCAGGCGCGGAAGGAGTTGAGGTATTCCTCTTTCGTGAAAAGGGTCAGCGCGTGGTCCTCGGTGAAATACCGGATGCCTTCGGGCGTGCCGACCAGGAAATGGAACTTGAACGACGACAGGTTGCCCTGCCTCTCACTGATGTTCATGCGGGCGATCTTCAGCTCGGGCTGGTCGACGTACGTGGCGTGGACGCTGCCGGTGTGCCAGTCTTCCGGTGAGAACCAGGGCTCGACGATCAGCACCCCGTCGGGTTTGAGATGCCGGGCCATCGTGGCGACGGACTGCTCCAGCTCGGCGACGGTTTTCACGTACCCGATGGCACTGAACAGGCAGGTGACCACGTCGTACTGCTTGCGCAGGTTGAACTTGCGCATGTCGCCCTTGTGGAAAACGATGCCGGGGTGCTTCTGGCGGGCAACGGCGAGCATCTCTTTCGCAATGTCCAGGCCTTCGACCTGGAAGAACTCCGCCAGGTAACCGGCGTGCAGCCCCGTCCCGCAGGCCACGTCCAGCAGCGCCTTCCCGGGTGTCTTTTTATATTTGTCAGTCAGGGCGTGGATGTGCTGCGCTTCGGCGGCGTAGTCCTTGCCCAGGTTCTGATAGACGGTGTCGTAAAGATAGGCGGACTTGTTGTACATGGTTGCCCTCTCTTGCTGCTTCAGCGCTGGTTGAGCACTTCGGCCAGGTGGACTACGCGCTGGGCTTTCCCCATGCGGTGCAGGCCGCCCTGGATGTGCATCAGGCAGCCGGTGTCGCCGACGACCAGCGTGGGGGCGGCAGTCGTCTCCAGATTGGCGACCTTGCGTTTGAGCATCTCGGCCGAGAGCTCGGGGTGCTCAACCGAGAAAACGCCGCCGAAGCCGCAGCATTCGTCGAAGCCGGGCAGCTCGACGATCTCCGCCTCCCTGACGTGCGAGAGCAGGGCGCGCGGCTGCCGGTCCACGCCCATGGCGCGCAGCAGGTGGCAGGAGGCATGATAAGCCAGCTTCCCCGGCCAGCGGGCGCCCAGGTCCGTGACGCCGCGCACGTCCACCAGATACTGACTGAATTCGTAGGTCCGCTCGGCCAGCGCCCGGGCGCGCGGCAGCCATTTAGGGTCGTCCTTGAAGAGCTCGAGATAGCTTTCCCGGACCATGGCGGCGCACGAGCCGGAGGGGATGACCACCGCCCCGCGCGTGCGTTCGAAGACCCGGATGGTATGCTCGGCTAGGGGGCGCGCCTCCCGCCGCAGGCCGGCATTGAAGGCCGGCTGCCCGCAGCAGGTCTGGTCGGCAGGGAAGTCAACTTTGACCCCGGCGCGGTTCAGCACCGCGACCAGCGCCTCGCCGATCTGTGGGAAGAAGGAATCCACCAGGCAGGTGACGAAGAGTTGAACGGTGGGAGGGATTTGATTTTCAGGCATCGACTTTTTCCATTTTTCCTTTTATTGAAAAGCTCCAAAAAAGTGAGCGGTTTCGAGCTTTGTCATTACGAGTAGGAATTTTACATCACAATCATGATTTGGATTCACCCGCCGAATCCCAAAGCGGTGCGGATGAGATTGATCCAGTTCAGCAAGACCATCCCTTGCCCGGCCATCCAGATCATCCCGACAAAATTGGACAGGAGCGAGGCGCCGATGACCAGCTTTTCCAGGAATCGTAGATTGCCCTGCATGCCGGCGGCCACCAGGATCATGAGAAAGACGATCACGTCCAGGATGTAGCGGTAACCGTATTGGGTGGAACCGGTGTTGTGATACAGCCAGAGCGGGATCATGACGGGCAGCAGCCCGATCCAGGCGGCGAGAATCAGCGGCTTGCGCAGGGAGGCCTTAAAGGCATAGACCAGAGCCGGCGTGACGAAAAAGATGCTCATGCCAATGGGATTGACTGCCACGGGCAGGCCGGTGGTATCGTGATGGACCTGCAGCAGGTAGCTGCAATACTCCGTAAAGCCAAAGGCCATTTGCCCATTCAAATCCGGCGTGCCAAACATCGAGACGTAGAAATTACAGGGGAAGAAATGCGTATTGAAACCGCCGTATTTCGCAAACGCCGCGATGATCGCGCGCGAACCCTGAACGTATTCGTAGCCAAAATCCAACGGATGGTGAAAGCGCAGATAGTTATAGAGCAGCAGCCCGGCGATCGCTGCCGCCCAGGCCACTCCAAACGGGATGAGTTTCTGGAGCACCGCGCGCCAGTTCCGGTTTTGCAGCACGACGTAGGCGACGTAGAAGAGAGCGCTGAACAAGACTGGCGGGCGGGACAGGATCGCCAAACCGAGCCAGATGCCGGCCAGCCAGCCGCGGTTCCCCGTGAGGGTTTCCCGGACGAACAAAATCATGAACGTGACCCCCAGGACCTGGGCATTGAACCACACGCTGCCCATGCTGGAGATGTACCAATGTGCCGTACCGGCGGCGAACAAGAGGGTCAGCCAGTTACGGGTATTCTCGCTGATCTCGTGAGGAAACCCCGTCCGGGGTTTCAACCTTCCCAGAAGATCATAAATTGCCAGGACATTCACGGCGCCGACGACTATTCCGAACAAGATGTCGCTTACGTTCAATCCCCAAATGGCGACGAAGGGCAGCAGGACGAGGGCGGGCGCCACAGCCCCGGGCACGAACCAGTATCTGTTGTAAAAGATCAGATCATAGGTGTCGGGGGGTACCTCGATGAGATGGAGCTTGGCGTGCAAAAAAGAGTAGGCAAGATAGACGTACTGGGGCGTGAAAGAATTCCAGCTGGAGACCGGGCCGGAGCTGAGAAAATACCCGAGAAAAGCAAGTACGAATACGACGACGTAGCTGCGGAGTGTACGGACTTTCATGAGGTTTTGTTCTCCTGCGCCAGGATTGAATTACCAATAGGTTGCGCGCAACCTTGCACTGATTCGGGCTGCCTCGCACCTCCGGCGGAAATGTCGCAACGGCGGAAAGCCGGCCGCTTGCTGTACGGTCTGAATGGACGAGATTGTCCATCAGAATTGTGAATGTGACTCAGCCTGGGTGTGCCAGGTTGGTTCTGATGATATTGATCCAGTTTATGAAAAGCATCCAGCGATGGTTTAGGTAGATGTTCATGATAAGGATCCAGTTTATTAAAACCATCCCTTGTCCGGCCATCCAGATCATCCCGACAAAATTGGACAGGAGCGAGGCGCCGATGGCCAGCTTTTCCAGGAATCGTAGATTGCCCTGCATGCCGGCGGCCACCAGGATCATGAGGAAGACGATCACGTCCAGGATGTAGCGATAGCCATACTGGAGGGCGCCGGTGTTGCTGTACAGCCAGAGCGGGATCATGACGGGCAGCAGCCCGATCCAGGCGGCCAGGACCAACGGCTTGCGCAGGGAGGCCTTAAAGGCATAGACCAGAGCCGGCGTGGTGAAGAAGATGCTCATGCCAATGGGATTGACGACTACAGGCAGGCTTTTTGTAACGGGGTGGATCGGCACCAAATATTTACAAAAAGCCGTATAACCCGCGGCGATGTGCCCGTTCAAGTCCGGCGTGCCGAACATCGAGACGTAGAAATTACAGGGGAAGAAATGGGTGCTGAACCCGCCGTATTCTGTGAACGCTTTGGTGATTGTGGATGAGCCTTGAACATATTCGTATCCAAAATCCAACGGATGGTGGAAACGCAGGACGTTGTAGAGCAGCAACACGCCAATCATCGCCACCCAGACCATCCCAAAGGGGAGGATTTTCTGGAACGCTTGGCGCCAGTTCCGGTTTTGCAGCACGACGTAGGCGACGTAGAAGAGGGCGCTGAACAGGAGCGTCGGGCGGGAGAGGATCGCCAGGCCGAGCCAGATGCCGGCCAGCCAGCCGCGGTTCCCCGTGAGGGTTTCCCGGACGAACAAAATCATGAACGTAACCGCCAGGACCTGGGCATTGAACCACACGCCTCCCATGCTTGAAATGTACCAATGGACCGTACCGGCGGCGAACAGCAGAGTGAGCCAGTTCCGGGCGCCCGGGCTGAGGGCGTGTGGAAATCCCGTTTCAGGTTTCAATTTGCCCAGGAGGTCGTAGATCGCCAGGACGTTCACGGCGCCGACGACTATTCCGAACAAGATGTCGCTTACGTTCAATCCCCAAATGGCGACGAAGGGCAGCAGGACGAGGGCGGGCGCCATCGCCCCCGGCACGAACCACTGTCCGTTGTATAAGATCAGGTCGTAGGTGTGGGGGGGTACCTCGATGAGATGGAGCTTGGCATGCAGGAAGGCATAGGCAAGATAAATGTACTGGGGCGTTAAAGATTTCCAGTAGGGCGCCGGACCGGAGCTCACGAAATACACGAGGAAGGCGAGGGCGAAGACGATCGCGTAATTGCGGAGCGTACGGACTTTCATGAGGGCGATTTCTCCTGCTCCGAGATGAGCTCAGCGGACTTGTTTGGAGCGCCAGCCTGATGTGTCCGGTCCCGATCGTGATCGCATAGCCGTCGGATTTAATGCACCGGGACCGGCTGCCCGCTCATTCTCTGGTCCCAATGGGGGAAATTGTACATCATAATTGTATTGTAAGATTACACAGTTAGCGACTAATTTGGTATGATTAGCGGCTTGGAAGGATCTGATCATGGCAACATTCCGCACCAAGACGCCGAATCACTTCGACCTGCCGCGGCGCATCTCCCGCCTGGGCGAGCTGGCCTACAATCTGTGGTGGACCTGGAACCCCTCCGCCCAGCGTTTGTTCTACCGCATTGACTTTGCCCTGTGGGAAGAGGTCAACCATAATCCCTTGCGGTTCCTGCGCCAGATCGGGAGGGTTGAGATCAATGCCGCCGCGTTGAACAGCGCCTACCTCGAGCTCTACGACCGGGTCTTTGCCAACTTCGACACTTACCTGAAAGCCACCGAAACCTGGTTCGCCCGCAACGCGCCCAAGCGCAACAAACATACCATTGCCTATTTTTCGATGGAGTTTGGGCTGCACGAGATCCTGCCGATCTACTCCGGCGGCCTGGG
>Ga0335070_10011843_pt1 | contig 10191 bp, 10 predicted proteins | sample Lox_Sample_13_FD_206722 | JGI IMG/M metagenome (GOLD analysis project Ga0335070, IMG submission 206722) | Soil microbial communities from Loxahatchee National Wildlife Refuge, Florida, United States - Lox_Sample_1.3 | ecosystem: Environmental > Terrestrial > Soil > Wetlands | place: USA... | reverse complement strand
GTGGTTGAGACAACAGTTGCTCTCAAGCGGCACCAAGTTTACACCAGGCGGCACCAAAATATAATATAATCACCAGGCGGCACCAGGATTACACCAAGTCTCACAAACATTTTTTTAAAAAAGATCATTAGAGGTTCAGCTTTTTGAGCTCTTCAAGGTATAGCTGCGCCGCCTTATCCTCATCGCCGCCGGCCTTCGCGAGAAACTCCTTCCAGACGGCTTCCTCGATCGCGGGGACGGCGGGCGCGCCCCGCAGCCGGTCCTTCAGGGCGCCCTTCTGGTAATCTACAAGCTCTTTTTGCAGGGCGATGACTGCATCCTTACGGTCGGCGTACTGGCCTTTCTTCATGGCGGCGTCGATCTCCGCCTGGATGTCGACCTTCTCCTCGCTCATCGTAATACCCTGCAATGGCGCGAGAGCATAAAAAGTTATCGTTCGAAAAGCGGATATACGGCCGCGTCGATGGGCGTGTCGCCCAAAAATTTTAAATATCTTATTGTATAGCATTGATTCAAGGGTACTTATGACATATGTAGACGATGACGACTTTGATGACATGGAAGCCGGCGACAGCGACGAGCTAAAGAGAGACGAAGCGGGCAGGTGCGACGAGTGCGGCCTCAAGGTAAAGAAGGAGGACGTCGTCCAGTGCCACATGTGCTCGGCCGTCTATCACCGCTGGTGCGCGGGAGAGGAATGCAACGTCTGCAAGACGCCGCTCGAAATCAAGGCTGAGGTAAAGGTCAAGGCTGAAGTAAAGGCCGAAAAGCCACGGAAAAAAACAAAGCGGTAATGGGCGGCTTATTAAAGTCGCCACTATAATTCTATACGACCTGGACCTTCTCCAAGACCATGCCCTCGACGTACATGATGGGGTCGCGGAGGGACTCTTTGATGGCCGCGTCCAGCTTCCATTCCTTATCGGCGTAGATCGTAAACAATCCATCGCCCCTTTTCACGTACTCGCCCTTCTTCCTCTGGATGAGGATGCCGGCGCCCTTGTCGTGGGGCGCGCCGGCGGTGCGGCACACGGCCACGAGGCGCTTATTATAGATTTCCAGGACGTAGCCGTCCTGCGGCGAAAGGACCGTCGCGACCTTGTCGCCCACCGGGACGGTCTCCGAAGTGACGTTCGGGTCGCCGCCCTGGACCTCGATGATCTCCTTGAACTTTTTCAGGGCCCGGCCGCTCTTTACGACCTCCGTGGCCATCTTCTGGCCCTCGCCCCTGGCCGACACGCCGCCCATCTCCAGCATCATGCCCGATATGGCGATGGTCTTCTCCATGAAGCTCGTGGGGCCCTCGAACTTTTCGAGCATGGTCATGGCCTCTTTGACCTCGAGGCCGCCGCCGATGGCCCGACCGACGGGGGAGCCCCCGTAGGTGATGGCGCACTCCACGCGCATCTTCAGCCGGTCCCCCAGGTCAATGAAGTCCCGGGCGAGCTTGCGGGCCTCCTGTATGGTAGCGATCTTGGACTCGTTGCCCATGGGGATGTCGAGCACCATGGTGTCCGCGCCCACGGCGAACTTCTTGGCCATGACGGATGCTATCAATTGCGATTTCGGGTCGATGGAGAGAGGGTACTCGACGCCGATGATCTTGTCGTCCGCGGGAGCGATGTTGGTGGCGCCGCCCCACACGATGCAGCCGCCCACCTTGGTCGTCATCTTCTTGACGTCCTCGGCGCTGAAACTCACGGGCGCCAGGATCTCCATCAGGTCGGCGCTGCCTCCGGCGCCGGTGATGGCCCGGCTGCTGGTCTTCGGTATGAGCAGGCCCGCCGCGGCGATGATAGGCACCACGCCAAGCGTGATCTTGTTGCCGGGCACGCCGCCGATGCTGTGGTGGTCCATTACGGGGTGGGTATCGAAGGAGACCTGGTCGCCCGTCTTGACCATGGCCCGGGTCATCCATTCGATCTCGTCGGCGTCCATGCCATAGATGTAGGAGGCCGTAACGAAGGCGGTCAGCTCCACTTCGGTCAGGTTCCCTTCCACGATGTCGGCGATGATGTCGTGCAGCTCCTCGCTTGTAAGCTTCTGCTTATCCATCTTTTTCTTGATAAAGGAGACAGAGCTGGGCCTGCTTGCGGGAAGCACCTCTATGACCTCATCGGGGATCGCCTTGAGCGCCTCCCATGCTTCCCTGTACACGCCTAAGCGGCCGGCCGGCACGATGGCGTCAGTCGTCTCCACGACGGCCGTGATCGTATCCCTGTTCTTGACCTGCACGCGGTCGCCCGCGTGTACGCCAAGCTCGTCTGCATCCAGGGCATTGAGGATGACCTCGTAGCGCCCGACCTCGATGTCGTATGGCTGTGCCTTCATTTTCATTGGCCTTACCTCGCTGCAAAATAGGTATTGGTAATAGTAGCCCATAGGCATTGATGGCAAATATACTTTTTTTAGCCTTCCTGGGCCGTACGGTATGCCGGCCATGCCGTAATATCGTAAATATTTTCCACTTAAAATATCGCTTTATTTTAGATTTAAACGTTCATTATGGTTTAAAAACTAATTTTAAAACAATTTAAACCTTATAATATTTTATTGAACTGTATTATACGTTTATTAACCATTTAAACCCATAAAAACGCTGAACATGCTTATCTACCATCGATACATAAAGGGATGACTGTTGTAACGGTTGCGGCCCGTAGGAGGCCGCCAGTACATTGAGAGGTAATGATATGATGAAGAAAGTCATCGCGGCATCGATCGTGCTCGCCACGCTTGCGGCGCTCGTTCCCACGGCGCTCGCGGACGGGACCGACGTGCAGCCTTACAATGGATGGATTGGAGCGGATTCGCCCCTGTACTCGGTCAAGATATTCATACAGAACGTGGATGTATTCCTGACCTTCGACAACACGGCCAGGCTGGAGAAACAGATGGCCTACGTTGACGAGAGGCTCTCGGAGGCCCGGGCCATGGTACTGGCCAATAACACGGAGGCCACCGAGGCCGCGCTCGACCAGTACGAGAGCATGCTGGACGCGCTGAACGAGACGTCGGGAGTGGATGGCATAAACGACTCCGTGTATGCCAGCCTGTCGCCGATGCTGTATCATCACCAGCAGTGCTTCTACGGCATGATGAACAACTCGAGCGTGCCAATGACCATCAAGGGCCGGCTGCTGTACATGTGCAACCAGACCATCAAGATGAAGAACGGCATGCCTTTCTACTACTATAACGGCACGCAGTACTTCATTCCGCCGGGACATATGAATAAGATCACCAACGGCTCGAAGGTACCGCCGGGCCTCGCAAAGAAGAACTACACGATGCCGACGCCGACCATCGCGAACGGCAGCATCGCCTGGCCCTGGGACGAGATCAACTTTAAGTACGGCAACAAGACGGTGCCCACATTAAGGCCCATGCCCACGCTGGAGATCAACGGAAAAAGCCACGACAATGGCCACGGCAATAATAAATAAATGATTTTATAGTTGGAGGAGACGCGCCCCGGGCTACGAAACGACGACGGCCGCCTTAATATCCTCTTTATCGCGGCGCAGGGCCCGGGGCGCGTTCACGAGGCTCTCTTTTTTAGTGAACAGCTTTTCCATCAGGCCAGGCCATTTTTTTCGTATGGAGAGCATATGGTCGACGCTCTTCTCGAAGTCCCGGCGGCTGGCGCTCACGGTGCCGAACGCCGCCTTATTGTTGAGCACCATCTCCATGTTGATTCGGTCGGTCGGCATACTGTGCTCTTTTTTCCCCGGGGATAGCCCTGCCATGCATACGATGCCGTTCCTGTTGACGAGGCCCATGGACTCGAACGCGAATGTGCTAAAGCCCGTAGCATCGACGATAAGGTCGAATTGGCCGTACTTTTTCGGCAGCGAATCCAGCGGTTCCGCGTTCACGTCTATGTAGCGGGCCCCGGAGGCTTCGGCCGCTCGGGCCTTAATGCTCCCCCGCTCCCGGGTGGCCAGCGTGTACGTCTCCAGCCCCATGTCACGGAGTATGAACGTCGCCAGCAGGCCCAGCGGCCCTGCGCCCAGCACGAGGGCTCGGCGGGGCTCCCACAGCACGCGTTGCTGTATGCGAAAGGCCTCGAAGATGCCCTTCTCTGCAACGCTCAACGGCTCTAGCAGGCACCCAGTATCAAGAAGCTCATGTGGCAGGCCTATCAGGTAATCCATGGACTCCGAATAGTATTCGGCCATATACCCGTGCAGCCCTTTTATGCCCCTCTCCAGGTAGTCGCCTGTGATGCAAAAATCCGGCTGATGGTTCCGGCAGTTCAGGCATCGCCCCGGGCAGGGGCGCCTGACGGTGGCCACGACGGCGTCGCCCGGCCTGGTGCACCGTACTCCGGCCCCGACGGCCTCCACGATGCCCACGGCCTCGTGGCCGATGACTAAAAAATCGCAGCCCTCCGGGGCCTCGCCGTACAGGCCGGCGTTTATGTCCTCGTCCGTGCCGTCGACGCCGGCCATGTGCACCCGGACGAGCGCCTCGCCCTCGCGGCACCGGGGCCTGTCGATGTCGATGACGCGTACGCTGTCCCTTCGGCCCGGCGTGCAGACGGCCGCCCTCATATATACATGGACCGCTCGATCTCGCGGCTGCCCTTCCGCTTGAGCTCGCCGCCGATGTTCTGGTAGTATCGGACCGTCTCCTCGGTCACCGAGGGCTCGGTCATCTTGAGCGCCTCCATGAAGTGCTTCCGCCTCACGACGACTGCGTTGAGGTCCTCACGCAGGGCTAGCCGGCCCGCCTTCTTGCACACGGAGGCGATGTCCGCGCCCGTGAAGTTTTCCGACCGGTCAACCAGCTCGTTCAGGACGACGTCGTCGGCTACGGGCATGCGCCTCATGTGGACCTTGAAGATCTCCCGCTTTGCGCCCCGGTCGGGCACCGGCACCAGAATTATCTCGTCGAAACGGCCGGGCCTGAGCAGCGCCGGGTCGATGATGTCCGGGCGGTTGGTCGCGCCGATGACGATCACGCCCCTCAGCTCCTCAAGGCCGTCCAGCTCAGACAAAAGCTGGTTCACGATGCGCTCCGTGACCCGAGGCTCGCCGGCCGCGCTGCCCCTCACGGGCGCCAGCGCGTCCAGCTCGTCCAAAAACACGATGGCTGGCGCCACCTGCCGGGCCTTTTTAAAGACCTCGCTGATGTGCTTCTCGGACTCGCCGTACCACTTGGAGAGCAGGTCGCTGCCCTTGGCCGTTATAAAATTCGCCTGGCTCTCGTTGGCGATGGCCTTCGCGAGCAGCGTCTTGCCCGTCCCGGGCGGGCCGTAGAGCAGCACGCCCTTGGGCGCATCCACGCCCACGCGGCGGAACGAGTCCGAGTAGCGCAGGGGCCACTCGACCGCTTCTCTTAACAGCATCTTGACCTGGGAGAGCCCCCCTATGTCCTCCCAGGTCACGTTCGGCACCTCGATCATTATTTCCCGGAGCGCCGAAGGCTGAATGATCTTCAGGGCCTCCTCGAAGTCGTGCCGGGTGACGCGCAGCCGCTCGAAGATCTCGTGGGGGAGCGCCTTGTCGGTCATGTCGATGTTCGGCAGGACCCTCCGCAGCACGTTCATGGCGGCCTCCTTGCATAGCGCGGCGATGTCCGCGCCCACGAACCCGTAGGTGCGGTCGGACATCTCGTCCAGGTCGACGTCAGGCGTGAGCGGCATGCTCCTCGTGTGGATCTGGAATATCTCCTTCCGGCCCGTCTTGTCCGGCACCCGGAGCTCGATCTCCCGGTCGAAGCGGCCCGGCCTCCGCAGCGCGTTGTCGATCGCCTCCGGCCGGTTGGTGGCGCCGATGACGATGACGTTCTTCCGGGTCTTCAGGCCGTCCATCAGCGAAAGAAGCTGGGCAACGACGCGGCGCTCCACCTCGCCGGTCACCTCGGCCCGCTTCGTGGCGATGGAGTCCAGCTCATCAATGAAGATGATGGCCGGCGCGTTGCTCTCGGCGTCCTTGAACACGTCCCTGAGGTGCTGCTCCGACTCTCCATAATATTTGGACATGATCTCCGGCCCGTTGATGGACGTGAAGTACGCTTCCGACTCGTTGGCGACGGCCTTTGCCAGCAGCGTCTTGCCCGTGCCCGGCGGCCCCAGGATGAGCACGCCCCTGGGCGGATCGATGCCCAGCCGCTGGAACAGCTCCGGGTACTTCAGCGGCAGCTCGATCATCTCCCGGATCTTTACTATTGCGTCACGTATCCCGCCCAGGTCCTCGTAAGTGACCTCGGGCACCTCGTCCTTCACGACCTCAGTCGCCTCAGGCAATAGCTGTATTTCCGTCACCTCCGTTATCTTGACCACGCCGGCCGGCACGGTCGACGCGATCGCCAGCTTCACCTCGCCCAGCCCGAACGAGGGGCTTGAAAAAAAATCCCTGAAGAACTCCTCGAACATCAGGTTAGAGTTGAATGATTGCGACGGCGGCGTGTACGTCGACGTGGAGACGATGTCCCCCTGGCACACGGGCCGGTTCAGGAACGACGCCTGCAGGCTCTCGGGCGACGCATAAATGCGTATGCCCTTCTGCACGGGCATGAGCACGACCTTCTTCGCCTCGCTCCACTTAGCTTTAGTTATCTCGACGAAGTCCCCGAGGGTGGTGCCCGCGTTGTGCCGGACGATGCCGTCGATGCGGACGATGTCCAGGTGCATGTCCGATGGAAAGGCGCTGCCCACGATGGCCGCGGTGGAGCGCCGCCCGCCGATCTGGACGATATCGCCGTAGGACACGCCGATCTCCTTGATGTGGCGCTCGTTGATGCGCGCGATCCCCCGGCCTACCTCCCGCTTATCGGCCTCCGCCACCTTCAGCCTGACCCGGGCTTTCTCTGCATTTTGCACAGCCATCGACAATCCTCAAAGTAATTGTATATAATTATAAATATATTTACAATTAAGATTTTAAGTTATAATATAAAGATGAAATCGGTGGTTTTAGCGGCCGCGCGGGCCGTAGAAAAAAGGTGGACCGGCAATGGCTTACTTTACCTTTACGCCGTTATAGCTCCTCAGCAGGTCTACGAGCTGGACGAGCTTTCGCTTTGCCTCGGAGTCCGGGTAACCGGAAAGCGCCTTATCGATCTTCGCTATGCGCTCCTCAACCTGTTTCATACACTGGTCGATGGCCTCCTGGCGCGACACGGTCTCGGCATAGACCAGCGGAAGAATAAAAGACTTCAGGGCAGACTTCTTGTGCTCGTCATCGATCTGCGTGAACTCGATGAGGTCGTCCACGATCTGGTACGCGATGCCGAACTCCAGTCCCATGAGCCGGCAGGACTCCGCGTGCTCTTCGTCGGCGCCGCCGATGCGGGCGCCTATCTCGAAGGATGACTCGAACATGACCGCCGTCTTCTTCCGCACGCACTCCACGTAGTCGTCCAAGCTGGGCTTGATCTTGCGCGACTTTACGTCCAGGAGCTCGCCCTCCGCCATATAAAGCCCGGCCTTGCTAAAGGCGTATACTACCTTCGGCTCGTATTTCGACATGAGCATCGTGGCCCTCGAGATCAGATAATCCCCGCTCACCATGGCCATGAACAGGCCGAACTTCTGGTGGGACGTGTCCTCGCCCCGCCTCTTCAGGCCTTCGTCCACGATGTCGTCCTGTATGAGGGAGGCGGTGTGGATGCACTCCATGGCGAGCGCCGCGTCCGTCGCGTCCTCGATGCGGCCGCCGTTCATCTCGGCAAGGAGCAGCACGCTGACCGGCCGGAGCCGCTTACCCGCCGTCTTGAGCGAGTGAGCTATGCTCATTTTGATCTCGGGCAGCTCGACTGCGCCTATGACCCGATCAATGCCGGCATTGATTGCCTCAACCTCTTTCCATTCCTGCATCGCTTATCTTCCTTCGATTACATTTACGTAAGGGTATTATGTGGTGTATATTCTCTGATTGGATAAAACGATTCCTATTTCGCGGGCATGAAAAAAATAGTTAAATGGGGCATACCAAAAGATTTAAGCGAGTGCTTCGCATTTTAAATCATAGTAAGGTAAGGGAAGTATCACTAATGGATGGTGCAGGACCTACAGTTTTTGAGCGGATAGAGCAAAAGCTCTCCGCGCTGGGCGTGCATGTGAATAACTCGGACATCGCCGAGGCCCAGAAACAGGTGGACGCGAACCTGAGCGCTAACCAGGCCGACATGGAAAGTAAGCTGGCCAGGCTGGAGCTGAAGGTCGTCGAGCTCGCCAGGCTGCTGGACGGCGCCCTGTCGGCAATGGAGTCCGGCAAAGGCCAGACCGTTATTGCCCCCGTGGGAGCGGAGGATAGGCATGCTGCGGAGCCGCCGAAGACGGGCGGCCATAAGATTAAGAAGCTTCAGCAAAACCCCGCCACGGGCGTCATCGAGGAGGTAGAGGTCGAGGATAACCCCGCAGACCACTTCATCGTCGCGGACGGCCGGGGCCATTTCGCGGGCAGCATGGCCAAGGGTAACGACGATCAGTCCCAGCATAAGAAGAGCGTCTTCATCGCCGCCAGGGACGATGAGCCGGTCAAGCAAAACAAGAAATAAGTTAAGCGGATTCGCGCCCTGATAGTAAGCATCACATCGAGCATACTTAGCTTTGCTTATATTAATTTAGAACATCAGAATAACGATGTTTAGGCACCCATCCTTTTTTATTAGTATGATTGCCTGATGGCAAACGATAAATCCAGAACCATAGATTAGGCGACGCTAGCCTTTAAGCGACGTTAACCTATTTTAACGTAAAATACTGCGGTCGTCGAGGCGTTTTGGGCGAGGCCGCCATCACAAAACCTTCAAAATAATGGCCCTTCGGGCAATAAAGCGCGACCGGAGCCACACCATAAAACATGGCGACGCTACGGGAAAACTCATATGAAGGAACGGAGCAGGCCCAGGTAAGGTATGCGGAGGCGGGAGACGCCCAGGATCCACTCGGGCTTCACCGGCTCGCCGGGCGAGATCGACGTGCTCTGGTCGTAAAAGAAATTGTTGTCCCCAAGCGTCAGGAAGCCCGCGTGCGGCGCCTTCGGGCCGCCCGGCCACATGGGCTGGCCTGCCTCGACCCAGCAGACGGCCCGGTGAATGACCGGGATGCGGGAGCGGTCGCCCATGGGCGCGTAGACGATGACGTCCCCGTAGCCGTTGAGCATAGAGTAGCCGCTGGAGGCTGCGGCGCAGCCCGGGGTCACGTTCACCCGGTCCAGTCCACGGAGAATTATTAAGTCGCCCGCCCTCAGGTTCGGGTACATGCTGGAGCCGTCCACGCTCACCATGGGCGGCCACACGCCCGCGTAGAGATACAGCCCTCCCGCCAGTACGAGCACAAAGGCCAGAGTGAAGGCCACGTCCTTTAGCAGGCCCCTCGCGAGATCATCCCCTATCGATGCTTGAAAGTCGACCTTTAAGAATATAAAAGCGAGCCGGGTTTGATGATAATTCGGCAAAATTCTTTAAAACGGTCCCGTGAATTCTTTAGCATGTATAAGCTGATGCTGCGCCTGGACGTGGGGAGCCGGGCCGAGGACTTCACGCTCGTGGACTTCAACGGAAATGCTGTCAGGCTCGGCGATATCAAGGGCATCGTCTTCCTGACGTTCTACCGGGGCGGGTTCGACCGGGATTCCGTCAGGTATCTGAAGGCGCTGGCCGAGAACTACCCGGGGCTCGGGGACCTTGGCGTAACGGTGGTCGCGGTCACGCCCGAGCTGCCGGAGAAGGTAAAGGGCACCGCGGAGTCGCTCTGCCTGCCGTTCGTCGTCCTTTGCGATCCCGACCTGAAGGTCTCGCGGCAGTACGACGTCTACGATCCCGTGATGAAGTGGTGCTGGCCCGCGGGATTCATCATCGGCGAGGACGGGGTCATCCAGTACGCTTTCCGGGGCGTCAGCCCGCCCAACACCCCTCCAGTCCCGTATCTAATGAAAAAGTTCGAACAGATGCGGGGGTCGAAAGGCGATACCGCCGGCCGTGCCGCGGCCCGATAGCCCTGCTCCATAACATATTTTCTTTAATTTTATTGCTGTGTTGAATTACTCCCGTATTTTAAGCTTTTTAAGGGCACGGAGGGCACTATTTTTCACCACAAAGGCACGAAGAGCACGGAGGCTCACAAAGTTTTCTTTTTAAATTAAGTTACAAAGTACACAAAGCCGGTTCATTGGCGATCAGGGCACGAAGGATACAAAGACACAATGGAATGAACAAGAGCACTTTTTGCCCCTGCGC
>Ga0335070_10011842_pt1 | contig 10191 bp, 8 predicted proteins | sample Lox_Sample_13_FD_206722 | JGI IMG/M metagenome (GOLD analysis project Ga0335070, IMG submission 206722) | Soil microbial communities from Loxahatchee National Wildlife Refuge, Florida, United States - Lox_Sample_1.3 | ecosystem: Environmental > Terrestrial > Soil > Wetlands | place: USA: Florida... | reverse complement strand
GGTCCAGCATCAGTAGCTGCGCCGAGGAATTGTTCTTGCGCAGCGCCCAACCGGCCGACAGTCCCGAGATACCGCATCCGATCACGACGACATCCGGGTGCTCGCCGGTGTCGACCGCGGCGCGCAACAACTGGTCGAATTGCCCGTTGCGAATCCCGCCGTGCGCGGCATTGACCACTTCATGGGTGTTGCCATTGGACCTCGCGTAGTCGCCTACGCCGCCGGGCCCCGTCCAGTCCGGCCCCAGGCCGGTCATGCCCGTCAATGCCGGCGGGGCGGCCGCCGCGCCGCGCGCCGCGGCCGGCGATGGCATGCCGAGCAGCGACGCGCCGGCGCCGAGCAGCGTTCCCCCGACGAAATCGCGGCGCGTGATCCGCGCCGGAGCGATGGCGTTCATATCCCGGGGATTCGTCCCGGTCGGGCTGTCTCCGGTCATGGGCACTCTCTTTTGGTCATGTGACCAATTTATTGGGTTCAGGCTACAATAGCCGCCGCATGGCGGTCAATCACAGTCAACGCGCGGTCGGTTCGACCGGAGAGCGGACGCGCCAGCGCATCATTGTCGCAGCGCAGCGCCTGCTGACGGCGCGCGGTCACCTGCAGTTCTCGATGCGCAATATCGCCGTGGCCGCGCGCATGCACCTGGCCAACGTGCAGTACTACTTCCCGCGCCGCGACGACCTCGTGCGCGCGTTGCTGCACGACACCGGTGAGCGCTACCGGGACAACTACCAGCGGCTGCTGGCACAAGCCGGTCGTGATCCACGGCGGCGATTCCGGGCGGTGGTCGCCTTCAACCTGGGCGACATTGCCGACCCGGGCACGCGGCGCTACTTCACGCAGCTCTGGGCGCTGCTCGACCGCCTTGACCGTGGATCGGGAACGCTGCTCGATGAGCTCTACCGGGTCGACCTGGCACAACTGTCGGAGCGGATCGCGGAACTCGTGCCGCATCTCGCCGCCAGCGAATTGCGCATGCGCGCGACGCTGCTCGCCGCGCTGATCGAGGGCGCCATGCTGGTACGTGGAGCCTATTCCCCATCCCGCCCAGGACAAAGGCGCCTGGCGACACGGCTGGCGAGGGAGTGCCTTGCCATTGCCACGGGGGCTTGAGCGTTGCGAATGCGCAACATGGACGGACCGGTTGGCCTATACGGCACAGCGCGGATGTGCCTGCACGGATAAGAATCCCAAGCTGGCGGTTTGCATTGTTGAGCCGATTGATGACCGACCCCAGGAGCGAATCCATGTCCCAACACGGAACCCATTCCCGCGTCAGCCTGCTGATCCTGGCCCTGAGTGTTGCCAGCCCATTCCTGGCGCAGCTCGCCCGCGCAGACACGGTACTCGAAGAAGTCGTCGTCACGGCGCAGAAGCGCGAGCAGAACCTGCAGAACGTCGGCACCTCGATCACCGCGCTGGGATCGGCCGACCTGCAGGCTGGCGGACTCAAGGACGCGACCGCAATCGCAGCCATGACTCCCGGCCTGCAGTTCAACCAGTACAGCCCGACCATCACGGTCTACAATTTGCGTGGCGTTTCGCAGAACGACTTCAGCGACCACCAGGAAGCGCCTGTTGCCGTGTATGTCGATGATGCGTACATCGCCTCGATGGGCGCACTCGCCGGGTCGATGTATGACGTCGATCGCGTCGAGATCCTGCGCGGCCCGCAGGGCACGCTGTTCGGGCGCAACGCCACCGGCGGCCTGATTCACTACATCAGCAAGCGCCCGACAGCCGACACCAGCGGCTACGTCGATGTCACCGCCGGCAACTACGGTACCCTCAACACGCAGGGCGCTTTCAACGGCGCCTTGTCCGACGATGTATTCGGTCGCCTTGCGTTTGCCACCGACAGCCATAACGGCTACATCCACAACCGCATTGGGCCCGACACCAACGACCAGAAGCAGTACGCGCTGCGCGGCCAATTGCTGTTCAAGCCCTCGGCGGATGGCGAAATCCTGCTCAACGTGCATGGCCTCAAGAACGACCATGAGGTCTCGGGCATCTATTCCTGGCAGGCCTCGCATCCTGATCCGGCGACCGGCCTCGGCTACTTCATCGGGCCGAACGACTTGAGCAACGGCGTCTGCGGCGGCTGCGACGCCTTCGGCTACAGGAACCCCTCGTCCGACCTGTTCAACCAGGCTGAGAATCGCGCCGGCCTGTTCGACCGTACCGTGTGGGGCAGTACCGTGCACGTCGACTGGAACCTCGCCGGCGGTGCGCACTTCGCTTCGGTCACCGACTACCTGCACATGCACAAGGATTACGGCGAAGACTCCGACATGGGGCCGTTCTCGATCTTCAACTACGATACGCACCAGAAGTACCACCAGTTCTCGCAGGAACTGCGCCTCAACGGGAGCCAGGGCGCGCTGCGGTGGATCGCGGGTGTCTACTTCCTCAGCTACACGACCGACAACCAGGCGCTGACCGACTTCACCGGCATCGGCGGGCTGCCCGGCGGCGGCGCAATCTTCTCGCTCAAGTCGGATTCGTACTCGGGCTTCGGCCAACTCGAGAACGACTTCACCGCGAACTGGACCGGCATCCTCGGCGCGCGCTACACCAACGACCGCAAGGAATTCCGCTTCCATGAGCTCGATCCCTTCGGCGCCGGCAGCGCGGACTTCGACGATTCACACAGTTGGGGTATGACCTCGGCGAAGCTGGAGCTCGACCGCAAGTTCGGCACCGACAACATGGTCTATGGTTCCTACAACCGCGGCGCAAAGGGCGGCGGCTATTCGGCGCCGAGCACCGGGCTGGTCGACACGGCGACGCTGCGGTTCAACCCGGAAACCCTCAACAGCTTCGAACTGGGCTTCAAGTCGGAGTTCTGGAACAGGAGCGCGCGACTGAATGCCGCGGTGTTCCATTACGATTACAAGAATTACCAGGGCTTCGTGCTGCAGGGCCTGACGCAGGTCGTCGTGAACCTCGACGCGAAGGTCTCAGGCGCCGAGGTCGAGTTCGCGGTGGTGCCGACTGAGGGTCTCAACATCGAGATCGGCGCCTCGGCGCTCGACACCAAGGCCGACAAGGTGCCGCTGCCCAGCGGCATCGCGCTCGACCGCGACCTGCCACAAGCGCCGAAGCTGAGCCTCAATGCCTCAGTGCGTTACCAGTGGCCTGCGGCTGGCGGCAAGCTCTCGATCGAGGCCGATGCCAAGTGGAACGACAGCCAGTACATGGAGCTGGTGAACGCGCCGGTCGACTACCAGAAGGGCTATGCGCTGAGCAATGCGCGCTTCGGCTACACGAGCGGCAGTGGTGATTGGGATGCTCACGCCTACGTGCGCAACCTCAGCGATGAACGCTACAAGGTCTACAACCTCGACTTGTCGGTGCTGGGATTCAACCAGGGTGTATATGGCACGCCGCGCACCTATGGCATAGAGTTCGCGTACCACTGGGGCAAGTAGCTACGGCCGCGCGGCACGGCCACCCATGGCGAGCTCGTCCGGCCCGGGCATGCCCAGTTTGCGCCCGATCAGCACGTCGGGCGGCGCGCCAAGTGCGCTGGCGACTTCAGGCGCCACCGACACGGCCGGTGCAGGAAGAGGCGCGAACTGGAGCTGCCCATTTGAAGGCGCGGGAGACCAGGCTGGTTGATGGCGGCGGCCACTTCACAGGTGATTTCACGTGGGCCGATGCGCCACGCGGGACAGTGTCTAGGTCCGCGCCGCGCACATGCGATGACAAGCCTGGCCAGCGCAATCCCGGCATCACAGCCGTTGACGCTTTGCCGCGGGGTCTTTAGTCTGGCGGTGCGCCGATTTGAAGACCAGCTTGCGGGCGCGTAAGAAATCCGGCTAAAGCGACGAGGCCCCAGGGGTCCACCGCTCACACGGCTCTTGTGCGCACGATCAGTCCGCTCCGCAGCGAGGCTCGCGTCGGCGCCTGTGTGATTCACACGTGGGTGCGTTATGGATCTTCGGGCCGACCAGGACCAGCCCGCTTCGGTCACGGTTTCGTTCGAATTCTTTCCACCCACCGACCCGGACATGGAGTCGCTGTTGTGGACCTCCGTCCGTCGCCTCGCGCCACTCGCACCGCGGTTCGTGTCGGTCACGTACGGCGCCGATGGATCCACGCGGGATCGGACGCTCGAGATCGTCAGCCGCCTCCGACAGGAGACCACGCTGACGGTTGCTCCGCACATCACGTCCATCGGTTCATCGCGTGAATCGGTCCTCGAGCTCGCACGGACCTATTGGAGACAGGGGATCCGCCACCTCGTTGCGCTGCGAGGCGACGCCCCCGGATCAGTTCCGAGCCATGTGCCGAGCCCGGATGAATTCCGGTGGGGGCTCGACCTCGTCCGCGGGCTGCGTTCGGTCGCCGACTTCGAGATCTCGGTTGCCGCTTATCCCGAGGTGCACCCGGAAGCGAAAAGCCGTCGCGAGGACCTCGACAATCTGCACCGCAAGATCAATGCCGGGGCCACGCGCGCGATCACGCAGTTCTTTTTCGACAACAGCACCTATCTGCGGTTTCGCGACGACTGTGTCGCCGCCGGCATCAGCGCACCCATCGTGCCGGGCATCCTGCCGATCATCAATTTCTCCCAGACCCAGCGATTTGCCCGGCGCTGCGGGGCGGGGATCCCGGCCTCGATTGCCAGCCGGTTCGAAGGCCTGGACGCCGACGCCGAAACGCGCCGGCTGATCGGCGCGGCGATTGCCATCGAGCAGGTCGAACACCTGCGTCGCCACGGCGTGACCGAGTTTCATTTCTACACGCTCAATCGCTCGGACCTGGCGTACGCGATCTGCCACGCGATCGGCGTGCGCGCGGCAAGGCCAATCAACATGGCTTCAGGACCGCAAGTGCTTGATGGGATTGGTGGCTAGGGTGGGACTCGAACCCACGACCTCGGCATTATGAGTGCCACGCTCTAACCAGCTGAGCTACCTAGCCAAACGGTCCATGCCCTTGAAAGGGTGGCGGATTCTCCCGGCCCGCCCGCCGCGCGTCAAGGCGATGCACGGTGGCGCCATGGAACGGCACTAACCCGCGCCTAAGTCATGAATGTTACTGCAATTTTACAGAATCGGCTGGCGAGGCCCTTCCTGGGTGATTCCCCCACTTGCGTGAGAAAAAATATCTTGGCTGGGGGCGCAAAAAGCGCGCAACATCCGCCATCCATACTTATGGCGCCCGCCGAATCCAATCGGCGCGGCCGCTGATTTTGATCGAGGGATTCAAGTGCGATGAACCGTTCCACTGCGCGCACCAGCATTGCCGATACCTTTTCGAAACTGCTGCGACTAAACCTCGCCGGCGGGCCACCGCTGGTCACGGTCGAGCAGCTGATGGAGGAATCCGAGGCGCGCATCGAGTTCGCCGCACAGAAAGGCACGGCGGGCGAGCAACGGATCGCGTCGCGGCTGCTCGACAGCCCGCTGGAATACCGCAACTGGGAATCGGCGCACGCGCTGCTGATGGCCGGCGTGGCGCGGCCGCACCGCAACGCCCTGCAGGCGACCACGCTGCTCACGACGGCGTTCACGCTCGTGCATCGCAGGGCCTTCTTCGACTACCTGCGTGGCCACGGCGTGCGCGGGCGGCGGCGGCGCGAGCTGGTGCAGCATTTCCACGCGCGCAGGAGCTACACGCAGGCGGTGGTGGCCGAGCACAGCACCTACCTGCACAGCACCGCGAGCCTGATGTGCGTCGAGCACCTGGGCGACACGATCCTGCCGCACCAGGCCTTCGGCGAGCCGTTTCGCCGCTACGAGCAGGCCTATGCCGCGTACTTCCGCAACTACTGCCACAACTACCTCGCGCCGAGCGCGAAGGACAATGACATCAGCGCCAGCGTGCGGCCGCTGCTGCCGCAGCTCAAGCGCGACGTGATCGCGATGCGCGCGAAGCTGCTGGCGATGCCGGCGGCGGCGCCGCTCAGACGTTGAAGCGGAAGTGCATGACGTCGCCCTCGCGGACGACGTAGTCCTTGCCTTCGAGCCGCATCTTGCCGGCCTCCTTGGCCCCGGCCTCGCCGCGGCAGCGCACGAATTCCTCGTAGGAAATCACTTCGGCGCGGATGAAGCCGTGCTCGAAATCCGTGTGGATGACACCGGCTGCCTGCGGCGCGGTGCTGCCGGCGCGCACCGTCCAGGCGCGCACTTCCTTGACGCCCGCGGTGAAATAGGTGAGCAGGCCGAGCAGCTCGTAGCCGGCGCGAATCACGCGGTTCAGGCCGGGCTCGGCGAGCCCCAGGTCCTTGATGAACTCCGCGCGTTCGGCCTCCTCGAGCTGCGCGATCTCCGCCTCGATCGCCGCGCACACCGGCACCACGGTGGCGCCTTCGGCGCGGGCGCGCTCGCGCAGCGCCGTGAGGTAGGCGTTGTCGTGCGAGAGCCCGGCCTCATCGACGTTGGCAACGTACATGACCGGCTTCGAGGTGAGCAACTGCAGCTCGCGCAGGTCGCGGCGATCGGCATCCGCCACGGGCACGACGCGCGCGGGCTGGCCCGCATCGAGCGCCGCGCGCACGCGCTCGTACAACGCATGGCGGCGCGCGGCTTCCTTGTCGCCGCTCTTCATCGCCTTGGCGGCACGCTCGACCGCCTTCTCGGTCACCGCCAGGTCGGCCAGCGCCAGCTCGGTGTTGATGACATCCACGTCGGAGATCGGATTGACCTTGCCGGCCACGTGCACGATGTCGTCGTGGTCGAAGCAGCGCACGACGTGCGCGATCGCGTCGGTCTCGCGGATGTGCGCCAGGAACTTGTTGCCCAGGCCCTCGCCCTGCGAAGCGCCCGCGACCAGCCCGGCGATGTCGACGAACTCGACCGCCGTCGGCACGATCTTCTCGGGATGTACGATCTCAGCCAGCACCGCGAGCCGTGGATCGGGCACCGGCACGATGCCGATGTTCGGATCGATGGTGCAGAACGGATAGTTCTCGGCCGCGATCTGCGCGCGCGTCAGCGCATTGAAGAGCGTCGACTTGCCGACGTTCGGCAGCCCGACGATGCCACACTTGATGCTCATTGTTCTCCCGCTTTGCCACCGGCCCGCGCCTCATCGCGCGTGTGCAGGTGGTGCATGGCCTTTTGTGCGCCGTCGCGCAGCAGCTCCGGCAGCGCCGCATGCGCGCGCAGCAGCGCCGCGTCGATCAGTTGCTGTTCATCCGCGGTCGCGCGATCGAGCACCGCGTCGATGACCTGGTCCTTGGCGCCGGGATGGCCGACGCCGATGCGCAGCCGCCAGAAACCGGGCCCGAGCCGCGCGATCACGTCGCGCACGCCATTGTGCCCGCCGTGCCCGCCGCCCTCCTTGAGCCGCACGACGCCCGGCGGCAAATCGATCTCGTCGTGCACCACCAGCACCTCGGCCGGCGCGATGCGATGGAATGCCGCCACGGCCTGCACCGCCGCGCCGCTGTTGTTCATGAAGGTGTGCGGCTTCATCAGCCACAGCTCGCGCTCGGCCAGCCTGATGCGCGCGAGCTCGCACTGGTAGCGCGACTCGCGCTTCCAGTGGCCACCCGCGCTGCGTGCCAGCTCGTCGACGAACCAGAAACCGGCATTGTGCCGCGTGCGCGCGTACTCGGCCCCGGGATTGCCGAGCCCGACCACCAACTTCAACGGAAGACCGGTCACGTTGACGCTACTCCACGATCAGCAGGCAACATGCAACCGCACGATGACGTGAATACCACGGTAGCGCGAAGCAAGGCGACAGCACGTGCATTCATCCGCTGTCGGGACCGTCCGCGCCATGGACGGCGCGGCCGGAGCCCCCATGGACGGGTTTACGGCGTTCCCGACAGCGGATGAAGGCGCGTGTTGGCGCCTTGCATCATGCCTCCGTAGTACCTGCGCCGCCGCGCGGCTACTTCTTCCCTTCCTTCTTCGCGTCCTTGCCTTCCGGCTTGGCGCCCTCTTCCTTCTTCGCGCCGGCCGCGCCAGCAGCTGCGGGCGCGCCTTCGGCACCGGCGGCCACTGCGCCTTCGCCCTCGGTCGCGGCGGCTGCCGTCTCCTCGGTCGGTTCCGGCTCGGCTACGCGCGGCGCATGGATCGAGACCACCGGCGGATTGGCGCCATGCGCCAGCGCCGAGATCGTCACGCCCGCGGGCACCTTGACGTCCTTGAGGTACAGGGTGTCGTTGAGGTTCATCGCCGAGAGGTCGAGCTCGATGTACTCGGGCAGGTCCTTCGGCAGGCAGGTGACTTCCATGTCGGCCATGTGGTGCGAGACCACGCCGCCCTGGGTCTTCACGCCCGGCGCCGCCGCCTCGCCCTTGAAGTGGATCGGCAGGTGCAGCCGGATCTTCTCGTTCTCGAGCACGCGCTGCAGGTCGACATGCACGATGGCGTTGCGCGCCGGGTGCATCTGCACGTCCTTGACGATGACCGGCTGCTTGTGCTCGCCGAAGCTGACGCTGATGATCGAGGAGTAGAACTTCTCGTCCGCCACCAGCGGCAGCAGTTTGTGATGCTCGAGCGAGAGCCGTACCGGCTCGGCATGAGCGCCGTAGAGAATCGCGGGAACCTTGCCGGAATGACGCAGGCGGCGGCTCGCACCCTTGCCCTGGTCATTGCGCGGTTCCGCGCTGAGATCGAACGCAATACGCATTGAAGACTCCTTCAGACGTTTATACCAAGGGCCGGCACCGCGACCAGCGCCCGCCCACCCTCACAAAATCCTTCGCTCAGTCGATGTAGAGCGAGCTCACCGATTCCTCGTCGCGGATGCGGCGGATCGTCTCCGCCAGCAACGCGGCCACCGACAGCTGGCGGATGCGGCCGCACTCGCGCGCGGCCTCGCTCAGCGGAATCGTGTCGGTGACCACCAGCTCATCGAGCGCGGAGCCGGCGATGCGCTCGACCGCGCCGCCCGACAGCACCGCGTGCGTGATGTAGGCGACCACCCGCTCGGCGCCCTCGTCCTTCAGCGCCTGCGCCGCGAGGCAGAGCGTGCCCGCGGTGTCGACCATGTCGTCGATCAGCACGCAGCTCTTGCCCTTGACCTCGCCGATGATGTTCATGACCTTCGATTCGTTCGGCCGCGGGCGGCGCTTGTCGATGATCGCGAGATCCGCATCGTCGAGGCGCTTCGCGAACGCGCGTGCGCGCACCACGCCGCCGACGTCGGGCGAGACGACGATCAGGTCCGGATACGCCTTGCGCCACACGTCGCCGAGCAGGACCGGCGAGCCGAACACGTTGTCGACCGGAATGCCGAAGAAACCCTGGATCTGCTCGGCGTGCAGGTCGAGCGTCAGCACGCGGTCGACGCCCGCGCCGCAGATCATGTCGGCGACGAGCTTCGCGGTGATCGCCGCGCGGGTGGCGCGCGGCCGCCGGTCCTGGCGCGCATAGCCGAAATACGGGATCACCGCGGTGATGCTGCCGGCCGAGGCGCGCCGGCAGGCGTCGGCCATGACCAGCAGCTCCATCAGGTTCTCGTTCACCGGCGGACAGGTCGATTGCAGCAGGAACACGTCGCGCCCGCGCACGTTCTCCATCAGCTCGAGGTTCACTTCGCCGTCGCTGAAGCGCGTGACCGAGGCACGGCCCATCGGCAGCATCAGGTGCCGCGCGATGTCGTGGGCCAGCGCCGGGTTGGCGTTGCCCGTGAACAGCGTGATCGACTGCGAATCCACGTGAATCTCGTTCCTCGGCACTCGGCGTTCAACTGGCTGGGGTGGAAGGATTCGAACCTCCGAATGGCGGGATCAAAACCCGCTGCCTTACCACTTGGCGACACCCCAAATCCGGCCTCTCAGGCCATTATCGCCAACGCGGCTTCGAGCGGCGATCGATTTACGCCGCGCGCCACGAAGCTCGTCCACTCATCCGGCACGCGCGCTGCGACGCGTTCCGCCGCGGCCGCGCTGCCGAAGGACTGGAACACGCAGGAACCGGTACCGCTCAGCCGTGCGCCCGGACCCAGCCAGTCGAGCGCCGCGGCGACTTCGGGGAAGCGCGCGCGCACCACCGGCTCACAATCGTTGCGCGTCTGGTCCGGCGAAAAGGCGCGCATTGTGACGAGGGGGGAATTTCGTGTCAATTCAGGGGCCTGGAATATGCCAGCCGTGGCCACGGCCACCCCCGGATGCACGATCAGGTACCAGCTTTCGGGCAGCTCGGCCGGGGTCAGCCGCTCGCCCCGCCCGGTGCCCCAAGCCGATGAACCATAGAGGAAAACCGGCACGTCCGAGCCGAG
>Ga0335070_10011841_pt1 | contig 10192 bp, 10 predicted proteins | sample Lox_Sample_13_FD_206722 | JGI IMG/M metagenome (GOLD analysis project Ga0335070, IMG submission 206722) | Soil microbial communities from Loxahatchee National Wildlife Refuge, Florida, United States - Lox_Sample_1.3 | ecosystem: Environmental > Terrestrial > Soil > Wetlands | place: USA... | reverse complement strand
CGCGATTACGAATGCCGCCAAGCCGATAGCCAATTTTTTTCTTCCCCGCAAAAAAACGGCAATAATGACGGCTGAAACGATTTCTGCCGCCAAGCCGAGCCAAGCCGAGCGGGCATAGGAAAAAAACAGGCAGAACAACTGTCCGAAAAGCAAAACCATCAGCATGCTTCTGGCCAGCAGGCGCCGGGTTAAAAAAAGCATGGCAAAAACCGTGAAAGGAATAACCAAAATCAAAAAATGCCCCAAAAAATCCGGCTGGCCCAAAGTGGAAAATATCCGGCCCCTGGACCAAAAAGATTCTTCCCACCTGACCGGATCAATATTAAGAACTTGCGCGACCCCGTAAAGACAGACGAAAAAGGACGAAAGCAGCATCGCCGCCAAATAACGCCGCGCCGCCAAAAAATCTTTCAATTGAAAAATCAAAACCGAAAAAAACAACAAATAAAAAATAAAAGTTACCAATCCTTGCTGCCGCTCATAGCTGCCGCTAAAACCAAGCGCCGGATCGGCGGACAACGAAACAGCCAGCAACCAGGCGGCCGCCAAGGCCGCCAGCAGGAAAAAAATGGCTTTGCCAAACCGATATTTTATCACGCCGTTCAAAAAAAATTTCGCCAGAAGCAGCAGCAGAGCCAAGCTGACCAAAATACGCAATATTATAGCTTTATCTAGAACAAAGACGCTATTGACTTCATAAAACATGGCAAAACAGACCGGGACCAGAAAAATGACTGCCAGGTTCAGCCAATCGATCGCTTCGGCGATAACTTTGATTGTTTTATTTTTATCAGGCAATAACATAAGTTACCATTATACCATCGATTTGCTATTAACAAAATTCCTCCCCGCCTTAGAGCGCGGGGAGGAATATTTTGAATATCCGATTAACCAAGAATGTCACGTTTAGCGCTATTAGCAGCCATTGCCATCCATTATGCCGGCTGGCGTAGCGCAGTCATTGCCGGCGTTGACTCCGCCGGTAGCCGAGCCCAAGCAATATTTAATATGGTAAGTGGTAGACGAATCAAGCGTGTAAATAAAATCATTGCTGGCGCACCCATCGTCGTTGTAAGGTTTCTGATTGTGCGGAACCTGCGCCATATAAGTAGTGCCATTATGCACTAAGGCGGTACCCGGAGTTGTGCTGGCCGCGGCCGGATAGCTGCCCACGTCGCTGTAATAAAGTTCCAGGGCGGTTTGCCACTGCTTGATACTGGCCACGCGAGCCGCATCTCTTGATCTTAACCGGGCATTGTTCAAAGCCACAATCGACAAAGTGGAGAGCAAGCCGATGATCGCGATTACCACCAGTAATTCTACCAGGGTAAAGCCTCCTTGCTTCAGATTTTTTTTAACCATAGTTATAAATAGTCTCTGCTTTTAAAGGCATTAATGCGCGCGATAAAACGCAGATTATTATTAGCTTGCTTATATTATATCATTTTTAAAAAAGACGCGCAAGAGAATTATCAACAGCCCTCCTTTATTATACGCTATTTTGAAAATAGGGGGAAGGCATCAAAATTGGCCGGCCAAATTATACATTGGCAAAATGATCGCCGCCACCATCACGCCGACGGCCACGCCCATCACCACCATGATCGAGGGTTCCAGCAAAGAAACCAGATTGGCCAGGATATTCTGGATTTCCCGCGAATAAAAGTCGGTAATCTTCCGGAAAACAAGATCGAGTTTGCCGGTTTTTTCCCCGACCGTGATCATCTGGGGCACCATCTTCGGCACCGTATCGCTGTCAAAAAAAACTCTGGCCAGGGAACCTCCTTCTTCCACGCTCTGGCGGCTTTTTTCGATCAAATCCCGATAAACGTAATTGCCCACCACGGCAGCGACCACTTCCAAACTTTTAGAAATCGTTACGCCGCCGACAATCAGAGTATTCATCGACCGGGTAAAGCGCACCATATAGATAAGCTGAAAGAGATTGCCGAAAACCGGCAAACGCAATAAGATCAAGTCCCAGGTATGTTTGCCAAGCGGCGTATTTAGAAATATCCGAACAGCGGCGATTGCCGCGATGATGATAATGATCAGCAACCACCAAAAAGCAATCATAAAATTAGAAATGCCGATCACGATCCGGGTGGAAAGCGGCAAAACAGAACCGGTTTCCTTGAGAATTCCGGTCAGCTGGGGCACGACCACCACCATCATCAGAACTCCCACGGCAACCAAACCGGACAAGACGAACGCCGGATAAATCATCGCGCCTTTGATTTTTGCCGTCATATCATAATCTTTTTCCATTTCATCGGCCAGATAATTAAGCACTTCGTCCAATCGTCCCGAAGTTTCGCCGGATTTTACCACGTTGGTATAGAAAGCGGTGAAAATCTTCGGCCGCTTCATCATCGCTGCCGACAGCGAAGAGCCGCCGTCGACTTCGAAAGCGAGTTCGGAAATATTCATTTTCAAGGCGATGTTGTCGGTCTGCTCGGACGCGATGCGCAATGATTGCACCAGCGGCAGGTTAGCCGAAATCATTACGGAAAATTGCCGGGAAAAAATCACCAGATCCTTGGTCTTGACCGGATTGAAAAATGTCGTCAATTTCAATTCCAGGCTGTCGGTTTTATCTTTCAGGCTGACCTCGGCCAAACCTAACTCCTCCAGCCTTTCCATGGCGGCGCGGCGATTATAGGCATTCAGCAAACCATTGGTTTTTTTGCCTTGCCCGTTGACGGCGTCATAACGATAAATCGGCATAAATCATCAGACATCAGAGCAGATAAACATATGAACATTTAAATATTATTAATGTTTCAATGCTCTTACGCTTTCCTGTTTAAATTTCAATATTTCCGGCTTCGGTACGATCAATTTCGCCGGAGAGCACCAGGTCTTTGATCGATTTTTCCATGCTAATCATCCCTTCTTCGGCCGAATTCTGGATGATTCCTTCCAATTGATAGATATTCCCCTCCCTGATCAACGACTTCACCGCGAAATTCGACAAGAGCACCTCGAGCGCCAGCGACAGACCGCTTTCGCGGTTGGGAATCAGCCGTTGCGCCACCACGCCGAAGAGCACGTCAGCCATCATAAAATGCACCGCTTCCTTGGTCAGATTCTTGCTCGAAGTATTAAGGATCTTTTCCAAGGCCCGGATCGAATTTTCCGCGTTCACTTCCAGGATCACCAGAGTATTTCCCGAAGCCAATTCCAGCACGTAAGGCAAGGCCAGCTCAAAATCCACCCGGATTTCGTCGACATAGACCACATCGACATCTTCTTCCAGGCAATGGCGCAGGCCGTCAAAAAAATCGTTGACATCGCGGCCCACCTGGCGCTGGTCGATCAGGCTTTTCTTATTGACGAAGATCTTTTCGATCGGATCTTCAACCGTAATGATGTATTTATTTTTTTCTTTATTGATCCGTTCGATAATCGCCGCGATAGTGGAAGTTTTTCCCGAAGCCGGCGGCCCGGCCACGATCAGCAGTCCGGTGGCGTTAAGCAGATTTTTCGTAAAAGTATTGGGAAAACCCAAACTGTCCAAATCGGCGATCGTTTCGGAAATATAGGAAAGGGAAATCGCCGGACTTTCTTTTTGGAAAAAAATATTGACGCGAAACCGGAAATTTTCGCCGAAATCCTTCACTATCAGCAATTCCTTCTTATCGGCCAGAATATTCAGCTCTTCCTCGGACAAAAAAGAACGGAGAATTTTTTCCAAATCCTCTTTTTTCAGAATTTCGCCGCCTTCGGCCTCGCTTAACCGGCCGTAACTGCGCAGCATCGGGACGCTGCCCACTGACAAATGCAAACCTGAAACGTTTTTCTTCGCCAGATCAAGCAGCATCCGTTTAAAAAATTCCACGGGAGAATCCATATCATTAGAGCAGTAAAGCATGAGAACATCGGAGTATGGCGGAAAAAACCAGCCCGCTCCTATGCTCCTATGCTCCTATGCTTTTCTATTACTTCCTTTATCTTAGCAATAACTTGGGCAAAGGTGAAATTATCGCGGATCAGATACGCGCTGGCGCCGGCTTTCTTTCCGGCCGCAATATCTTCCGGAGCGGCCAAGTCGGTTAAAATAACGACCGGCACATCGGCGATTTCGGGATGCTTTTTCGTTTCCTTGATAAACCAGAAATCTTCGGCCTTCGGCAAACTAATATCCAGAATGATCAAATCCGGCTTTTCCCGCAGCGCTACCGCCAAGCCGTGATCCTCGTCGCTTTCCACTCGAAGATCAAATCCGGCTTCCCGCAGGCGCGAACTGTAAAAACCGAGCAAGTCGGGATAATCCTCGAGCAGCAATATTTTCGGCGCTTCTTTTTTTTGGTCAACGTCGCCGTTGAGAATCATAAACGCGATAGTTATTCCTGGATGACGCGGTAGACCTCTTGCAACGTCGTCAGGCCTTGCAAGGCTTTGATTATTCCATCTTCTTTGATAGTGATGAATTCCTGGCTGGCGCGGACATCGGCCTCGCGGATGATCTTTTTCGGATCAAGGATCATCTCTTGGATTTTCTCGTTGACATCGATGATCTCCAGCAAGGCGATGCGGCCGAGATAACCGGTATTTTTGCATTGCACGCAGCCGGCGCCGTGATAGAAAAAAGATTCATCGATATCCTTCAAGGTCTTAACGCCTTTCAGGCGGCTTTGGATCATATAGCTCGGCACCTGGGCCAATTCGGCGCGCACCTTTTCGATTACTTCCGGCTCGACTTTGAAATTTTCCTTGCAATTGGGGCAGATTCTCCTGGCCAATCTTTGCGCGACCATCGATTTGAGCGTCGAAGCCAACAAGAACGGCTCGACTTTCATATCCACCAGGCGAGGAACCACATCCATCGCGCTGTTAGTGTGCAACGTTGACAAGACGAAGTGTCCGGTCAAGCCGGCATTGACGCAAAGCTCGGCCGATTCGTTATCTCTGATTTCGCCGACCATCACCACGTCCGGATCCTGGCGCAAAATCGAGCGCAAGCCGTTGGCGAAAGTGTAGCCGATATTCGGCCGGATCTGCGATTGGTTGGTGCCTTTGACGAAATATTCGATCGGGTCTTCCAACGTGACGATATTGATTTCTTCGCGGTTGAGAATATTGAGCACGGCGGCCAACGTCGTGGATTTTCCCGAACCGGTCGGACCGGTGATCAGGAAAAGGCCGAAAGTTTTTTTGATCGTTTTGCGGATGATCTGCAGCGCGTGATCGTCGTACCCCAGCTCCTCGAGCGAAGGAATGCCGCGGCCCAGATCCAAGATTCTCATCACGATCTTTTCTTCGCCTAAAAGGGGCATAATCGAAACGCGGAAATCAATCTCCTTCTTGTTGATCAGCAGGCGGATGCGGCCATCCTGCGGTATCCGGGTTTCGTCAAGTTTTAATTTGGACAAAACTTTTATTCTGCCGACGATCGCGTTATGGATGCTTTTGGGTAAAATCAGGGAAGTCCGCAACAGGCCATCGACGCGGTAGCGCACTCTGGTTTCTTTGGGCATCGGCTCGATATGAATATCGCTGGCTTTTTCTTCGACCGCGTGCCGGATGATCACCGAAACGATCCTGGCCACCGGCGCGCTGGCGACATTTTCTTCGACCAATTCCTCGGCTCTGCCTTCTTCCAACGTTTCCACTTCGCCCGCTTCCTTGGCTTTCGTTTCCAGGGCGGTGAAAATTTCTTTCTGCAAAGTCCGATATCTGGCAAAAATACTATCCAGATTTTCTTCCGAAATCAGATAAAATTCCACTTCCAAACCCTGCTCTTTGGCCAAAAAATTCACCGCTTCGATCGCCCGCGAATTATAAGGATCGATCAGGCCGACTTTGATCCGATTGCCTTCTCGTTCGAAACAGGCGATTTTATAATTTTGCGCCACTTCGAAAGGGATGACGGCCAAAGCGTTTTCCGTGATCTGAATTTTGGCGATATCCTGATAGGCGATTCCGGCGGCTTCGGCCTTAAGCGCGACGATTTCTTCCGAACCGATAATTTTTTCGATAACCAAAACATCCTCCAACGTTTTATCCGATTGAGCCAAAGATTTTTCCAGCTCGGCCGATTTCGCGGGAGTGATGATTTTTTTTTCAACCAGCAGGCTTAAAAACGCTTTCTCATTCTCATTTAGCATAATTCAAATTATAGAGAAAATTTTCCGGCCAGCCTTTCCGCCAAGATCCGGCTCGCCCTTCATTGCGGCGCGAAAGGATTCCTTTTGCCGCTCGGGAAGCTGGTTACCGGCGCGGCTTCCGAACGCAAATTCATGAACTTGTCGGTCCCCAGAAGATCGAGATTTATATTGATTGAAGTCTTGTTGATCGTGTTGCCGACGGGCCGGCCGGATAGCGGCAGCTGGCTGATATTGCCAGGCAGCATGGCCGCCTGATGAAAAAAATAAAAAAAGAAAATCGCCACCAAGACGAATATGACGGCATAAATGATGATTTGATTGACGCGGGAAAATTTTATCATCGCCATAGGTCAATTTTTGGAATAATAAGTATCGATGGTCAAACTGGTCGTCTGGCCCTGCGGATCGAACCTGATGCTCAAGACATCCATCAGCCGCAAATTATTTTCCAGCGACGACAAGAAATTCTTGAAGGATTCATAGGTCGTTCCCCGCACTTCCAAGACGACGGTTACCGTCTGCAGGCTATTCGCAATCGGCTGGTCCCCTGCCTTGACCGGCAACAATTCCTGATCGAGGTAAGAATCGGTCGAACTCAGACTGATCGATTGCAAGAAAAGCTGATTCACCGAAACCAGATAATTCAGCTCGGAAAATAATTCCTCCTTATTCTGCGCCACCGGAGCGATAGCCTTGACTTTATCGATATATTTAGGATCGATGCTTTTGTAAGCGGCTAAAAACCGTTGGATCTTGGTCAATTCGTCCTGGCGGGAAGAAACATCCAAAACCTGCTGCTGATTGGTCGAATTGATGAATTCGACCGTCTGTTGATATTTAGGCAAAACCAAAACGAAAAAACCCGAAACAAAAACTATCGCCACCGCGAAACCGACCACCCAATTGAAGTAATCGCTCAAAAATTTATTGAACTGTTTGCTGCGGACCTTCTTTTCTTCCGAACTATCCTGGATTTCTTCGGAATTTTTTTGCGCCATATGAATTATATTAAATCGGGATGAAATCGTTTTACTTCAAGAATATCTTCGGATCAAGGGTGAACGACAAGGAAAAACCGACGCTCGGTTTGCCCTGCGCTCCGCTAATCGAACCGGAATCGACTTCGGCGTTCTTGATATAAGGATTGGCCAATAATTTTTTTATTTGCGCGTCGATCGCGTCCAAACTATCAGTCGTGGCCGACAAGGAATAGCTGCCATTCACCGTGCCGTTGAAGCCGGAGAAATAAACATCGGACAAAGTGTTGTCTTCCAAAAAACTGAAAAAATTGGTCCAGTAGATATGCCGATCAAGCAGAAAATTAACCTGATCCAATTTATTCTTAAAAGCCATCACCTGATCGACCTGCGGACCAAGATCGTTGATCTCCTTGCTGATCTTATAATACTGTTGCAGATAATCGGAGTTGCCGGCCTTATTATTGCCGGCGCCCCAGATCGAAATACCCCAATAGATCCCGCTCAAAACCGCCATGGCGATGAAAACGGCCATCAAAAGGATCAAGACGCCCCCTTGCCAATCGAAAAATTTGACAATCTCGCCCTTGACCAGATTTACTTCCAGGACCCGGGAACGGTTTTTATCGCCGTCCGCGCGACGGCCAAAACTTAAAAAATCCGACAATAAACCTCTCTTTGGTTTGTCCGGAGCAGCCGTCTTTGTCGCTTTTTCTTCGGCCAGCATGGGCGCGGGAGTTATTTTAACCGGAACCTTTTCGCCGGGCTGACGCTCGGAAAAACTTTTCAAAAAATCAAAATTGCCGGCTTTGGGCGCCGCTTCGCCTTCAATCTCGCCGCTCGGCAATTTTTGGGCAAACTCGATCTTCCGCTCTGCCGCGTCGTTTTGATCTTCGACTCTTTTCGGTTTTTGCAAAAAAGGCAATAACGCCATAAATGATAAAATCCTAAATCGTAAATTCGAAATCCGAAACAAATTTTAGCGCCCGATTTTAATCATAATCGCTCCGGATTTATTACGAATATTATAACACGGGAGCGGGATTAAACATAGCTGAGTTATCCACAGAAGGAAATTAAAAATCCGCTTGCTGGCGGATTTTTAAATTAGAGATTAATCGGCCTTGATTTTTTTCCGCGGATTAAGACAGACGGCATTGATACAATAGCGCTGGCCGGTCGGCTGATCAAAGGCGTCATTAAACAGATGACCCAAGTGGGCGCCGCACTTGGCGCAGACAACCTCGGTCCGTTTCATTCCGCCGCTCGTATCTTCGATCAGTTTGACGCTCTCGGGGATCGCCTGATTGAAACTCGGCCAGCCCGTGCCGGATTCGAACTTGGCTTGCTGGGAAAAAATCGGATTGCCGCAGGCCGCGCAATGATAAATTCCTTCGGCATCAGGTTTGGAAAGCTTGCCGCTCCAAGGCGCCTCGGTTCCTTTTTCCCGCATCACCCGATATTGTTCGGGCGTCAATTCTTTTTTCCATTCTTCGTCAGTTTTAATAACTTTTTTTTCGTTGTCCATAAATTTTTGCTTATTTTATAACGGCTTCGCCGGCGGCATAACCCGTGCTCCAGGCTTGCTGCAAATTAAAACCGCCAGTCGGGCCGTGCAAATCCAAAATTTCCCCGGCTAAAAATAAATTTTCGATTTTTTTCGAACGCATCGTCCGCGGATCGACCTCGTTCAAAGCCGCGCCGCCGGCGGTGATAATCGCCTGATCAAAACCCTCCACCCCGGCAACCGTCAGGGAAAATTCCTTTAAAAGATGCAATATTCTTTTTCGCTCTTCCCGGCTGATGGAATTGATTTTCCGCGCCGGATCGATTCCGCTTAAGCGGATCATTACCGGAATCATCTTTTGCGGCAGCAATTCGGGCAGATAATTTTTGAACATCTTGTTGGGTTGAGCCGCGAAATCTTTTTGCAGCCGCGCGTCAAGCCGCGGATAATCCAGCGCCGGTTTAAAATCAATCGCCAGCCGCGGCTCTCGCGCCAAATATTGGCCGATCGTCTGGCTTAAGTCGATAATGACCGGCCCGCTCATTCCTTTGGCGGTAAAAATCGCCTCGCCGAAACGCGAAGCGATCTTTTTATTTCCGACAAACAAACTAATTGCCACGTTCTTCAGGCCAAGTCCTTCCAATTCTTTGATAAATCTTTCTTCGCTGATGATCGGCGCCAGAGCCGGCGATAATTCATTGATAGTGTGACCCATTTTGGCAAGCCAGGCATAACCCGAGCCGGCCGAGCCGGTGGCCGGATAGGATTTTCCCCCCGTCGCCAGAATATATTTATCAGCGCGAATTTCCCGGCCGCCGAATAAAACCAAATTTTCAATCCGGCCGCCCTGGCAGATAATTTCCTTGACGGCGGAATTATATTTTACTTCGACTTTGGAACGAATCAGATAATTCACCAACGCGTCCAGCACGTCGCGCGAGCTGTCGCTTGCCGGAAAAACCCGGTTGCCGCGTTCCACTTTAGTGGACACTCCGTGCGCCGCGAAAAAATCCATCACTTCGGTTACGCCGAATTTCTTCAAAGCCGGATACAAAAACTTGCCGTTCTTGCCGAACGCCGCGATCATTTCCCGGTCTGACTCGGTTTGATTGGTGATATTGCAGCGGCCTTTGCCGGTAATCAGCAATTTCGCGCCCAAGCGCTGGTTTTTTTCCAACAAAATCACGCGGGCGCCCAGTTCGCCCGCCCGTCCGGCCGCCATCATTCCGGCCGGCCCTCCGCCGATTACCGCGACATCGTATTCCATAAAACATAATCAAGTCGGCGGAATAATTAGCCGACCTTCCCTAACTTACGATAGATATAAATATCGCCATTCTGCTTGACCGGCGCCCAAGAAGGAAAAAAGAAATGATTACAAATGACTACCGCGCCTGGTTTCAATTCTTCTTGCAACTTCTTCTCCATTCTTTCCATAATATAAAAAACTCCGAACAAAATCACCACATCATACTTCGACAGATCTTCCTGCCAATAATTCACCCGCTTGATCGCCGCCTTGTCTTTGAGTCCGGCAATTTTGATTCTTAACCGCGAATACCAAGCCAGAAAAGGATTGATTTCCAAACCAGTCGCCG
>Ga0335070_10011840_pt1 | contig 10192 bp, 9 predicted proteins | sample Lox_Sample_13_FD_206722 | JGI IMG/M metagenome (GOLD analysis project Ga0335070, IMG submission 206722) | Soil microbial communities from Loxahatchee National Wildlife Refuge, Florida, United States - Lox_Sample_1.3 | ecosystem: Environmental > Terrestrial > Soil > Wetlands | place: USA: Florida... | reverse complement strand
GGTGTAGAGCGTGAGCGTGACGGTGGCGGCGGCCCACGGCGTGACGTCGACGCCGAGCAGCGGCAGCCCGAAGAAGCCAAGGAAGAGCTGCATGAGGAGCGGCGTGCCCTGGAAGACTTCGATATAGCCGTTGACGACACGATGCAGCGCGGGGATCGGCGAGACGCGCATAGCGAGCAGCACGAGGCCGGCGAGGCCGCCGCCGACGAAGGCGATCAGCGAGAGCAGCACGGTCCAGCGCGCGGCGAGCAGCAGGTTGTACGCGATGTCCCAGGTCGAAAACTCGATCATGACATGCCCTCCGTCGAGATGGATGCCCGCGCGCCACGCTTGCGCAAGCTGAAGCGCCCGAGCGCTCTGCGCGTCGTGCGGGCTCGGGTCACGCCGTTCGCGACGCGCCCGGCGAAGAGGCGTGCGCCGAGGCGGTTGAGCAGCCAGCGCAGCGCGATCGAGAGGAACAGGTAGATCGCCGTGACGATGATGTAGGTCTCGAAGGCGCGGAAGTCGCGCGACTGGATGTAGTTCGCCGCGTAGGTGAGGTCCTGCACCGAGATCTGCGAGACGACGGCCGAGCCGAGCATCACGATCAGCACCTGGCCCACGAGCGCGGGAAAGACGTTGGCGAGCGCCTGTGGCAGCACGATGTGGCCGAACAGTTGCGGCCCGCGCAGTCCGAGCGCCAGCGCAGCCTGCGTCTGGCCGCGCGGGACCGAATCGATGCCCGCGCGCACGATCTCGATCGCATAGGCGCCGACGTTCACGGTCATCGCGAGCACGGCGGCCTCCACTTCGTCGATATGGACGCCGAGGCTCGGCAAGCCGAAGAACACGAAGAACAGCTGCACGAGAAAAGGCGTGTTGCGGATCAGCTCGACGTAAGTCGAGACCACGGCACGGACCCAGCGCGGGCCCGCGACCGCGGCGAGCGCGCCGGCCGCGCCGACGAGGCCGCCGAGCGCCGTGGACACGGCAGTCAGGCCGAGTGTGACGGCCGTGCCGTGTGCGAGCATGCCGGCATAGGTGCCGATGTCGCCAAAGTCGAAGACATAACTCATCGCGGTACCTCTCGAAGCCGGAGCGTAGGACGGGCGCGCTGCATCACAGGTCCGTGGGCAGCGGCGCGCGCAGCCACTTCTGGGAGATCGTGTTGAGCGTGCCGTTCTTCTTCGCGCTCGCGATGGCGTCGTTCACCTTCTGCATCAGGCGCGGCTCGTTCTTGTTCAGCCCGACATGATCGGGAGAGCTAAAGAGCGAAAACTTCTGCTCAGGATCGATGGAGGGGTGACGCGCGATGATGGTCGCACCCACGTCGTTGCCGACGACGAGCAACTGCGCCTGGCCCGAGAGGAACGCGGCGATCGCGCCGTTCGGGTCGTCGAAGCGCTTGATCGTCGCGCTGGGCGGCGCGACCTTCGTCACGCTCAGGTCTTCCAGCGTGCCGCGCGCAACCGCGATGCTCTTGCCCGCGAGGTCGGCCGCGCTCTTCACGGGGACGTTTTTCGGGCCGAACACGGCCAGATAGTACGGCGCGTACGCCTGCGAGAAGTCGATGACCTTCGCGCGCTCGGGCGTTTGACCGACCGACAGCAGCATGTCGGTCTTGTGATCGGCGAGGTAGGCCATGCGGTTGTCGCCCGTGACCTGCACGAGTTCGACCTTCGCATTGAGCGCCTTGCCAATCAGCGCGGCCATGTCGATATCGTAGCCTTGCGGCTGCATGTCGGGACCGATCGAGCCGAACGGCGGGTAGTCTTCGAATACGCCGATGCGCACGACGCCCGACTTCGCGATCGTATCGAGCGCGTCGGCGTGCGCGGCCGGCGCGACGGCGGCGAGCATGCCTGCGCAGGCGAGCGTCACGGTGGCGCGGGCGAGCAATCCGCGGGCGAAGCGGGCACGGTGGGTGATTTGGGACGAGGCGTTCATGGTGAGCTGTCTCCTTGGAAGATTCGGTGTGTGGATCGTTTCGTTGTGCTATTCGTGCGGAGCGCGAAGGTTGCGGGCGTCAAGCGGCTGCACGCGCGGCAATGAGCTTGCAGGCGTGCGGCGGCAATTCGGCGAACACGGGCATGCCCGTGTGCAGGTCGGGCGTTTCGCGCGGCGTCGTGGTGGCGGTCAGCGTGAAGCCTTCGCACGCAATGGTGGCCTCGATCGAAACGCCCACGTCGCGCACGAACGTCACCACGCCGGCGAGCGTGTTCGGCGCGGCGGCGTCGCCGCGCGATCGCACGCATACGTCTTCCGGGCGGATCAGCAGGCGCACGTCGTGTTGAGCCCCCGCCGCCCGGCCCACGTTCGCCACGGCGAGGCGCTGGCCGCCGCGCAGCACGATCTGGCCGTCGCCGGCGCCTTCCACGGGCAGGATGTTGCCGAGGCCGATGAAATCGGCGACGAACTCGTTGACGGGGTCGCGATAGATGTCGAGCGGCCTGCCGATCTGCTGGATGCGGCCTTTCTCCATCACGACGATCTCGTCGGCCATCGTCATTGCTTCGCGCTGGTCGTGCGTGACCATGATCGTGGTGATGCCGAGCCGTTGCTGCAGTAGCTTGATCTCGACTTGCATCGCTTCGCGCAGCTTGGCGTCGAGCGCGGAAAGCGGCTCGTCGAGCAGCAGCAGGCGTGGCGACGTGGCGATCGCGCGCGCAATCGCCACACGCTGGCGCTGGCCGCCGGAGAGTTGCGTGACGAGCCGGTCCGCGACGTGCGGCAACTGGATCAGGTCGAGCAGCTCGGCCACGCGGCGCGACTGCGCGGCCGTATCGGTCTTGCGCAGGCGCAGCGGATACGCGATGTTCTGCGCGACCGTCATATGCGGGAACAACGCGAGCGACTGGAACACCATGCCGAAGTTGCGGCGGTTTGCGCTCACGCGCAGCAGGTTTTCGCCGGCAAACGTCATCGAGCCGGACGTGGGCGTTTCGAGCCCGGCGATGATGCGCATCAGCGTGGTCTTGCCGCAGCCCGAGGGGCCGAGAAAGCACACGAGCTTGCCGTCGGGGACGCTCAGGTTCACGTGATCGACGGCGTACGCTTCGTTGAAGCGTTTCGTCACGTCCTGCAGTATCAGCTGGGTCATCGTCATTCCTTGGTCGGGGGCGGGAGGGCGCAGCGAGCGCCTAGAGCGCAACGCCGTTGTCGCCGACGAGCTTTTCGAGCAGCCAGATCAGCGCGAAGTCGATCGCAACGATGAACACCGCAAAGGCGAACACGGTCGGGTCGAGCGACGAGACGGTGCGGCTATAGAGCCAGACCGGCAGCGTCATCGTGTCGATGTTGTAGAGAAAGAACGTCACCGTGAACTCGTTGAACGACACGATGAACGCGAACAGCATGCCGGCGAGAATGCCGGGCCGCATGAGCGGCAGCACGACGTCGCGCAGCGCGCGGCCCGGGCTCGCGCCCATCAGGCAGGCCGCTTCCTCGAACTCGGGACCGATCGAGGCCACCGAAGCCGCACAGTTCTTGACCGTGAACGGCAGCGTGAGGATCACGTGCGCCGTGATGAGCCGCACCACGCCGAGTTCGACGGGCAGCGCGTTGAAGACGAGCAGCAGCGCGAGCCCAAGCATGACGACCGGATAGACGATCGGCAGCGCGACCAGTTGCTCGACGAGCATGCGACCACGAAAGCGGTAACGCGCGAGCGCGTAGGCGGCCGGCACGGCGGCCACCGTCGAGACGACCATCGTGGCGATGGCGACGACGAGGCTCGTGGTGAGCGCGGTGCCCATCGAGAGCGTGTCGGTTGCGTCGGGCGAGACGAACGTGTGCCACGCGGCGCGGTACCAGTGCAGGCCGAAATGCGCGGGCGGAAATTCGAGCGTATCGGCCGTGCCGAACGACATGACGATCATCGTGAGGATCGGCAGCGCGGCGAGAAACAGCACGAGGCCGGCGAGCGAGGCGGTCGAGCGGCCGAGGCGCCCCGGCAGCGCCGGGTTGGGGAGGAGGCGGTTCATCAGCGGGGCTCCACGGTGTGTTGCAGGCGGCGCGCGAGGCGCTGGGATATGGCCATCACCGAGAGCGTCGTGGCCATCAGCGCGACGCCCGAGGCCGAAGCGGCCGGCCAGTTCAGCAGCGGGGCCACCTGGTCGTGCACGAGCACCGCGAGCATCGGCACGCGCCGGCCACCGAGCAGCAGCGGAACCGCAAACGCACTCGCGTTGTAGGCGAACACGAGCAGCGCGCCGGATACGATGCCCGGCATCGCGAGCGGCAGCGTGACGTACCGCAGCGTTTGCCAGCGCGAGGCGCCGAGCGTGGCCGAGGCTTCGTCGAACGAGCGCGAGACCGCGCGCAGCGCGCTCGACATCGGCAGAACGGCGAGCGGGAAGGCGGTCTGGATCAGGCCGAGCAGCACGCCCTGTTCGCGGTACAACCACATCACCGGACGCCCCGCGAGGCCGGCCGCCTTCAACGCATGGTTCAGCAGCCCCGCTGGGCCGAGGATCACGAGCCAGCCGTAGCCCTGCAGCAGCAGGTTCACGAGCAGCGGCAACAGCACGCAGGCCAGGATGAGGCGGCGCGCGAGCCGCGATTCGGTGCGGGCCATCGCTAGCGCCACGGGAATTGCGAGCAGCATCGCGAAGACCATGCTCTCGAACGCGAGCCGGACCGTGAGCCAGAGCGACTTGAGGAAGTAAGCGTCCGCGAGGTCCGCGTAATTCTGCAGCGTGAACGTGTGCCATTCGTTGCCGGACACGCCGAAGCTCATGCGCAGCACGACGAGCGTGGCGGCGACGAGCACGGAGAGCACGGCGACGATCGGCGCGAGCAGCAGCCATGGCGGCACGCGGGGCAGCGCGGGCTGGTCGCGCGCCTCGCTCGTGGACGATGCGGCCGGCTGCGCGGTGGGTGATGAAAGGGCGGACATGGCGTCAGGCGGCGAAGAGGCCGGTGTAGCGCTTGATCCATGCGGCCTGGACGGCGGCGAGCGCCTTGTCGTCGTGCAGCACGGCTTTTTCGGCGATCTGTTTGGGCGAGGGCACGAATGCGCGGCTTTCGGCCGGGATCACCGCGCGGCCGTTGACAGGGCCGTTCAGCACGTCGGCCGCCATGCGGCCCTGCACGCCCGCGTCGAGCGAGTGGTTGATGAACGCGTGAATGAGGTCGAGGTCGCCAGGGTGCGCTTTCGGAATCACGGTGAACATCAGCTGCGTGGCGAAGCCTTCCTTCATGCCGTACGTGATACCCATGTTGTATTCGGGCTTGCGGATCTGGTCGGGGAAGAACGCAGCGGAATAGATGCCGCCGATGTCGAGCGAGCCGGTGCGGAACAGGTCGGCAATCTGGTTCGGGTTCTCGCCGAGCGTCATCACGCGGTCCTTCAGTTCGGCGAGCTTGTGAAAGCCGGGCTCGATGTTCTGTTGCGAGCCGCCAGCGAGTTTGGCCGCGATGATCGTGAGGTCCACGGCTTCGGCCCATTCCGGCGGCGGCAGGAAGAGGCGGCCCGAATACTTCGGATCCCAAAGCGCCTCGTAGCTTGCGGGCGGCGTCTTCACGGTCGAGGTGTTGTAGACGAGCCCGTCCGACCACAGGAGATAGCCCACACCAAAGCCGTTCGCGCCGGTTCGGTAGGCAGCCGGAACGTCCTTCAGGTTCGGCAGGCGGTCGAGATCTGGCTTGGCGAGGAGGCCCGCGTCGGCAAGACCGGAAGCGCCGACGCCGGCAAGCGTGATGACGTCGTACGTGGGACGGTCGCCCGCGGCCTTGACCTTCGCGACCATGCCGGACGTGCCGTCGGCGCGGTCCGCGATGACTTTCGCGCCCGTCTGCTTGCTGAACGTCTCCGCGATGTTGCGCAGCGCGGCCGCGCCGGTATCGTCCGACCACGTCAGAAGACGCAGCGTCTTGCCGGCGAAATTATGATTCTGGGCGCGGGCCGTCTGAACGAACGGCATCGGTACGGCGCATGCACCGAGCGTCGCGCCGATGACCTTAATGGCCTGCCTTCTGCCGGGTTTGAAACTCTGCATGATGCTCTCCTGTGGAATGACGCGGCCTCGAAGGGGTTCCGTAGGGGCCTGGACGGGGCGTTGACCGCTGTCCCGCGGCGCGGGGGTTTGAAGAAAATGTAGGTGGCCCAAATTCCCCCAACAATCGAAATCTCCTCATGCGTGCCATGAGATTCCCTCATGGCGCGCTGGGAGCGAGGGCGCGCTCAGGCGGGCCGCACCACCTGCTTGATTTCCTGAAACGCGGCGAGGCCAAACGGGCCGAGTTCGCGGCCGAGACTGCTCTGCTTGTAGCCGCCCCATGAGGTCTGAGGAAAGATCACCTGGGGCGAGTTGAGCCACACCACACCCGCTTCGAGCGCGGCGGCCATGCGCGTGCCGCGCGCGGCGTCGCGCGTCACCACGGTCGCGACGAGGCCGTACTGGGTATCGTTGGCCGTGGCGATGGCCTCGGCCTCGGTATCGAACGCGCGTACGCAGAGCACGGGGCCGAAGATCTCGTCGCGCCATAGCGCGCTTTCGGTCGGCACGTTGGCGAAGATGGTCGGGCGTACGAAGTAACCGGGCCGTTCGGGCGGCGTGCCGCCCGCGACGAGCCGTGCGCCGCTCGCGCAGCCTTCGGCGATCGCGTGCGTCACGCGCGCGTACTGCGCGCAGCTCGTGAGCGGGCCCATCTGGACGCCTGGCGCGAACGGATCGCCGACTACGAGGTTTTCGGCGCGCTGCGCGAGGCGTGCTAGCAATTCGGCGGCAATGGGCCGCTGCACGAGCACGCGCGATGTCGCCGAGCACATTTGTCCGGCGTTGAAGAAGCCGCCGCCTGCGATCAGATCGACGGCGAGGTCGAGGTCGGCATCGGCGAAGACGACGATCGACGATTTGCCGCCCAGTTCGAGGCCCACGCCCTTGATCGTTTCGGCGGCGGTTTTCATGACCTGCGTGCCGACGGCGGTGCTGCCCGTGAAGGACACTTTGGCAACGCTCGGATGGGCCGCGAGCCGGGCGCCGACTTCGGGACCGGTGCCGGTGATCACGTTGAGCACGCCGGGCGGCAGGCCCGCTTCCATGGCGATTGCGGCCAGTTCCAGTTCCGGCAGCGGCGTGACCTCCGACGGCTTCAGCACGACCGTGCAGCCTGCCGCCAGGGCAGGCGCGAGCTTCCACGCCGTCGTCACCATCGGGAAATTCCACGGCACGATCAGCGCGGCGACGCCGGCCGGCTCGCGCCGGATCCACGCACGGAAGTCCGTGCCGGGTAGTTCGACCTCGGTTTCGCCGAGCGTGTCGAGCCCTTCGGCGAGACTGGCGTAATAGTCGAACGTGACGACGACATCGCTCACGTCGATGTCGGCTTCGGCGAGCGGCTTGCCGTTATTGAGCGACTGCAAAGCGGCGAGGCGTTCGCACTGCGCTTCGACACCACGCGCGATCGAGCGCAGCCGCGCGGCGCGTGCCGCGCCCGTCGTCGATTTCCAGCCTTCGAATGCGTGTGCGGCGGCGCGAACCGCGCGCTCGACGTCGGCCTCGCCGGCCGCGTCGACTTCGGCGATCACGGTTTCCGTCGACGGATTGATCACGGGCAGTCGTCGGCCGTCGGCAGAGGCGGACCAGGATCCGCCGATGAGGAGCTGCGTGTGCAGCGGCACGTCGTACTGGCTGAGCGCGGCCGTGTTCATGCGACCACCTTCGCGAACCAGTCCGCTTCATGAATCTCGATCACAGTCGGCACGCTCAGAGCCGCCGCGTCTTCCAGCGCCGCGGCGAGCGCGGCGGGACCGTTGGCGCTGCGCGCCGCACAGCCGAATCCGCGGGCGAGGGCGAGGAAGTCGGGCGTGTACGGATCGACGCCGACCGGCGTGATGTCACGGGCGACCATGTACTTGCGGATCTCGCCGTAGCCCTTGTTGTTCCAGACGACGACGATCACGGGCACGCCGGCTTCGACGGCGCTGGCGAGCTCGGGTAGCGTGAACTGAAGGCCGCCGTCGCCGATCAGGCAGACGACGGTGCGCTGCGGCGCGGCGAGCTTGGCGCCAATGGCGGCTGGCAGGCCGTAGCCCAGCGTGCCGTAACCCGTCGATGAGTTGAACCACGAACGCGGCGCGGCCGCATCGTAGGTGAAATTGCCGGCATAGACCGGGCTCGTCGAGTCGCCCACGACGATCACGTCGGGCAGCGCGGCCGCAAGGGTGTCGAGCAGCTTGGCCTGGACGCGCGTGGATGCGTCGTAGCCGGCGGCGATGGCGGCGCGCACGGACGCGACGCGCGTGGCGCCCCAATTGGCGGATGCCGCGCGCGGCTCGCGCGTTTCGCGTGTTTCATGCGAATCGAGCGTGGCGAGCAGGCCTGAGAGCGCGCTGCGCGCGTCGCCGACGATCGCGCAGTCCGGCCAGAAGTTGCGCATCAACTGCTCGGCGTCGATGTCGATGCGGATCAATTGCCCGTCGATGGCGAAGCCGCCATTGAACATGACGTCGTAGTCCGTTTCGCCCAACTCGGTGCCGATGGCGAGGACGACATCGGCTTCGCGCACGAGCGCGCGCGTTTGCGGCAGCGACTGCGTCGAGCCGAGCAAGAGCGGATGATCGGGCGGCAGCAAACCCTTTGCATTGATCGTGAGCGCGACGGGCGCCTGCAGGCGCTCGGCCAGCGCGCGCAGCGGCGCCCCGGCGTGCGCGGCGCCGCCGCCAGCGAGGATCAGCGGACGTTTCGCCTTGGCGAGCAGGGAGGCGGCTGCCTCGATCGCGCAGGCGTCGGGCGCGGGCTTCGAGGCCCGCACGACCGGCGCTTGCGCGAGACCCGGCGCGGGCGCGACGATCACATCGAGCGGAATTTCGATGTGAACCGGACGCGGTCGCTCGCTCGTGAAGACGGCGAACGCCCGCGCGAGCACTTGCGGCAGGTCGGCCGCATCGAAGAGCGTGTGCGAGAAGGCCGTCATGCCCGCGAAAACCTGCTGCTGCGAGGGCAATTCATGCAGCCGGCCGTCGCCGCTGCCGAGTTCGCGCCGCGCATTGACGCTCGAGATCACGAGCATCGGGACGGAGTCCGCGTAGGCCTGGGCCATCGCGGTAGCAATGTTCGTCATGCCGGGGCCCGTGATGATGAAGCAGACACCAGGCTTGCCGGTGACGCGCGCGTAGCCGTCCGCCATGAAGCCCGCGCCCTGTTCGTGGCGCGGCGTGACGTGGCTGAGCGACGAGGCGGCGAGGCCCCGGTACAGCTCGACGGTGTGCACGCCCGGGATCCCGAATACGTATTCCACGCCATAGCGTTCCAGCAGCGCGACGAGTGCCTCACCACAGGTTGGCACGCCGCGCGGCGTGGCGATTGGCGAAGGGGCGAATGCCTCCTTGAGGCATGGGGAGAGGTTTTGTGAATTCATCGATCGTCGCTCATCGTTGCTCCCGGCACGGGAGGGGCCGGTGCGGCGCGTGCTGGTCGGCACCTGGATCTGGCCTGTCACCGCGCATGCGCTGCACCGGGGTTGGGGCAGCGTCTTGCGACATTTTCAGAGTGGCCAGGGGCCGCGAACAATCGATTAGTTCGCATGACGCGCATGCATTTTCGTCATGCCGCGCATCGAAAGTGGATGACGTTCGTTCGATAGCTCCGACTGGCACGGGGCGACCGGGAACGAGACGTCGCCGGCAATCAGGATTGCTTGCGCTCGGCCATCATTTCGAATATATTGGAAATATGGAAGAAAACGATGTCATCCGCGCCCTTGCGGCGCTTGCTCACGGGCTTCGCCTGCGTGTGTTCCGGATGCTGGTCGTGGCCGGCCCCGAGGGACTGACGCCGGGCGCCATCGCCGAGCAGCTCGATGTTCCCAACGCGACGCTTTCCTTTCATCTGAAGGAACTGACGCATGCCGGGCTGATCACGCAGGAGCGCGATGGGCGCAGCTTGATCTATCGGACCGCCTTCGAGCAGATGAATGCGCTGCTGGGCTTTCTGACCGAAAACTGCTGCCAGGGCCAGGCTTGCCTCGAGCCGGGCGTGGGCTCATGCAAATGCTGACGCAGCGCCGCCATGAAGCGGTATCACATTCGCGTCCAGGTCCACGCTGACAATCTTGCCACCGGTGCCGCGTTCTACACGATGGTCGCCGTGGCCGTGCGCAAAGCCATACATAGCATCGGCAAACAATAAGGTTTCCTACGCATGACCACTAACGTACTCATTCTCTGCACCCACAATTCCGCGCGCAGCGTGCTTTCCGAGGGCATGTT
>Ga0335070_10011838_pt1 | contig 10192 bp, 10 predicted proteins | sample Lox_Sample_13_FD_206722 | JGI IMG/M metagenome (GOLD analysis project Ga0335070, IMG submission 206722) | Soil microbial communities from Loxahatchee National Wildlife Refuge, Florida, United States - Lox_Sample_1.3 | ecosystem: Environmental > Terrestrial > Soil > Wetlands | place: USA... | reverse complement strand
CGACAGGGAGATGAAATCGAAGCCTAATGCCCTCAGCCTAGGGAAGGTTGCGAGATACTCAGCAGCAGCCGCAGACATTCCGGGATTCCTGTTCATGTAAGCCGCGGGATCCTTTTCCCTCCGGTCCTGGAAGCCTGTCTTGATCAAGAGGAGGTCCGCCTCCCTGATCTCCGACGCATGCTCCTCCAGCTCTTCAGCGGCGACCATCTCCGATTCGCCCTTTGTCAGCCGTAGGACGACGGGCCGCGTGAATACGAACGAATCGAAGTCATATTCGCTGGCGGAACGCCCTGCATCGTCCACATGTTTGGGTGCGTCGACGTGGGTCCCAAGATGATTCGGCATGGATATCGTGTAGCTGTTGCTGGATCCTCCCGTCCTGACCTCCTTGATCGTAGAGATGCTGAGTGAAGGGCCTGCCGCAAAAGACGGGGTCCTGACATTGAGCTTGTGCGAAAGGAGCACCCACAATCCATCGTATCTTGGCGAACATGGTATTTTTGGATATCTGTTGCTGCTGGAAAAGAAAACGATATCCTCCGTCCCATAAGCAATTCCGGCACTGAAACTTGGTCATTTCCTTTCGATAAGAGCGCGATTGATGAAAAGGCCACGTATATAAGGGGCAAAAGTGCAAGGTTAACATAGGGAGGAATGGTTCTACGGAATCTTCGGTGGCATCGGGCCACCCAACGGCTGCTTCCAGAAACCCACAACCAGCTATGCAGAGACATCCGTTGTTCTCATACTTCTCAATAGCATATGCGATAAAATTCATCTTCCTTGTTCCCTACACTCTCGCGGCCTGGGGTATCATATCTGGTGATTGGGGAATCGCTTTCATCATAGCAACTTTCGGACCCTGCCTTTCCGGCATCATAATGATACGCGTCACTGAAGGGAATCCAGGCCTGTCCCGCCTGAAGAGTCGCGTTCGACAGTGGCGCGTCGGCTGGAAGTGGCTCTCGTTTGTCTTCGCGGGCATCCCTGCGTTGATCATGTTGGGAATCGTCGTGCAGCCGGGGGCGCTTGCGGGCTTCTTGGGCGTCTCCGCCTTGGTGGTAGCGAGGTATCCTCTGTACTACTTCGGCGTCTGGTGGGGAGGCGGTGGGGTCAACGAGGAGATCGGCTGGAGGGGCTTCGCGCTGCCTCGCATGCAGCTCCGCTACGGACCCCTGTGGGGTACCCTTTTCCTCGGCGTCGTTCACTGCTTCTGGCATCTTGAGGAGTTCCTGACTCCGGCTCAGGGCGGGGGGCCAGGCACAGGCTGGACCCCGTTCGTCGTGACCCTCCCCATCTTCCTCCTGCTGGTGATTTCGTTCACCATCATAATGACATGGTTATTCAACCACACACGAGGAAGCCTCTTCGCTGCAATCAGCGCCCATGCCAGCGTCGACACCCCGCAACTCGCCTTGATACCCCTCTTCCCCGCCGTAGGAGTGACCTCAATGCTTCTCGGTTCCGCAGTCGGCCTAGGTGTGCCGGCTCTCCTGATCGTCATCCTGACCCGGGGTCGGCTGGGTTATAGGCCAAGTCAGGACTAGCTTTGGAAGTAACGGGACTGAAGCAGAGCCCTTGCACGTTCCTGGGTACCTACGTGCGAGTGACTTGGGATGATCTCAGTCTTTCCATCTGGTAGGTGAGGCTTGGGATATCTGTTGCTGCTGGAAAAGAAAACGATATCCGTTGCAGGACGTGCGGTAGCGGCACAATCGCTTAATCATCTTTATCTTATTGAGGACAATTTGATAATTGACCGAAGTACGGCAGATGTGGGCTTGGGGCTGCCCAGTGGCTGGCCCTTTGGGTCAGCGGCCTTTCAGGAGACAGCGCAAGTCGTGTCAGGGAAGGACAGCCGGCCATCCAATGGTTCTCTGAGCATCGGGACTGATGTAGACAAAAGTCACCAGCTCTCCATGTGAAAAGCCCTCAAACGGGGAAAGGGTTACAGAGACTTCGAACGTGTCGCCATACTTCAACGAGAGCGGCGGCGACAGCGGCGGAGAGGCTATGGGCGAGGCCCAGCTCCAACTGGAACTGCCGATGGTGATGACTGAGGTGGTGCCATTCGCGACAAGTGCCTTCATCCCTGTAATCTGCCACGATTGATAGCCGTTGAGGCTGGCGTCCAATTTCACCGTCCACTGCTGCGTGACATTGTCGAACGTTACCGTTTGATTGTATTGCGCATACGGAAGCCCTGTGGACGGATAAAAGAGGAGCAGGTTGAACGTCGCGTCCGTCAGGTTGAAGACGCCGTCCTCGTACGGGACGTCAACGAACAGGTCACTTATCCGAGGGGGATTCAGGCTGGGTGGGCCGCAATAGAAGGATCCATTGTAGTCGTAGAAGACCACCTCCATCGCAGGAGGAAGCTGCGTCGTCACATTCCCTACCGTCGTAGTCCTAGTTATCTCCTCCCCGTTGCCGAAGGAGTACATGTCCCCAAGAGTCAGATCAAGGAACCTTGGATCTTGGACTATCTGTGGAACCAGCGAATAGAGGATTTGTGGCTGTAGCGTAGGCATCTGGCAGGTCAGTCCGTTGACTGTAACCGAGACGTTCTCAGAGGCAGGTGTCAAGGATGATGCAGGGATACCGAGTTGATCGGCAAGAGAAGATATCTGAGACTTCAGGGAGGATACCTCACTCTCATATTGCCTCAACGTGGACTGAAGGTTGCTGACTTGGTTATTCAGACCCGTGATTTCGGACTGGTCTTCTAGGTACAGCGTTATCACAAGTGCCGTCATAAGCACTAGTACTCCAATTACGGCCAGCAGACCTCCCTTCAGCCTATCCAAGTCGGTCCCTATTCCAACTAGGAAGGAAGATGCTCCATCCTACTTGATTGTTGCTATCTAGGGCGTGGGCTTGGACCCGCGAGAATGAGAGTGAGATTCCATTCCCTCCGTGGTTGAAGCGCGTTCTATGAGGTAGGACTATACGGCTGGCGTTGCATTCCCACTGATGACAGAGGGCAAACGGTGCATGAAAGATTGGGTGGGCGAGCGTATGTGAGAACACGATTGCGACGGCTGTTCTTGGCGATACCGCTGGCCCTCACGCTGCTACTCGTTCTCATCGTGTTCGTGCCGGTCGTGCCCAACCCCGGAAGCGGAGTGACGAACGTATGCGGCCCCGGAGGATGCGTCAAGATGGTTCAGTATGACTCGATGTCGTATGCGTACGGTGGCATGGGAGCGATCTTCCAGACGGGCACAAATGTGTATCAAGTCACCCAATGGATGTGCAGCTGTCCTCCCCAGAATCTTGCAAACTGCTGCGTTCCTCCTCTTGTTCATGTAGTCTGGCCCATCGTCGATTTCCTGGTTCTGATTGACCTGCTCAGCATAGGAGTCATACTGTTAGCGTTCAGGTCGTCTCACGTGAATTGATTCCGACCAGGGCGTGGGCTTGGACCTGCGAAAACGAGGCTGAAGTGACGCGCGGGGTTTAATGTGAAGTTAGATGCCCTAGCTACAGGCAGGGATCGACTGTCTTAGAAACGGCGTCACTGGCCTCATATTCTGAACTGGTACCGAGACTGATTATCCAAGTAACCGCCGAATCCGAAGTTGTAGTAGAGGAGAGACCCTGTGAAATTGAGCCTGTCGATACTTACGGGCGATGCGCAGGCTCCGTCGACACACCCACCACCCTGCAGCCCGACGGTGTAATAGACTGTGATGACGGGAACGAATAGAGCAAAGAGAGTAAAGCCGATTAACATAGCAGCAATCACCTTGGTATCTCTTTGCAATCCATCAATCCCTATGTCAGTTACCTATTAAGACCTAGTTCGTAGAACGTGGGCTTGGACCTGCGAAGGAAGTTGCCCTGGGCGGAAAGTCATAATAGGTAAGATGATACAGTCCTCCATCATATTGGCCAAGTGCGAAAGCTGCGGGCAGGACATCGGTTTGCGTGAGAAGAAGCTGGACATGGGGGCCTACGGCTACTATTGCTCTGATTGCTCCAAATGCACCAAATGCGGGAAGGAGCTGACCAAAGAAGAGGCGGAGGTGCTAATGCCGAGCAAGGACCTCATCTGCACAGACTGTCTGGCAAAGCTGAAGAGAGGGGAGCTGGATTCCTCCACGAAACCAATAAGCGATTCGGCCAGACTACTCTGCTCATACTGCGGGAAAGAGATTCAGACCGAGGACGAATTCTGTCCCACGTGTGGGGCGAGAAATCTCAATAGACCTCTGGCGTACTCTCCGCCCCCTGAAATGAATGTTCGCGGTGCCGAGGATGGTCGCCCAATGAGGTCCGACGCCAAGGGGATTGGGAGGCAGGCGCCCTCTCCCACAAAGTGGAAGTTCTGTCCCGAATGCGGATGCAAGCTTCCTTACCAGACAGCCAAGTTCTGTCCTGAATGTGGGTTCGATCTTACTTCCAGGCCTGCCTGAATCCCGGGCTCCCCTAGCTGCAAAGGTCTTTAAGCGTAAACTGAGGAATCAGCCCTATGGCCTCGATGGCGCTCTCGATTGGGGTCTTCGCCGTAGTGGTGATGTTGTTTGTGGCAGGTTTCGCGTTCTGGCAGTACTATACCGTATCAAGTGAGAATTCGGACTTACGGAAGACGCTGAACGCAACACAAGTGGACAATACGCAACTCCGCTCCCAGGTCAATTCTCTGCAGCAGCAGGTCACCTCGTTGCAGTCTAAGGTCAACGAGTTGGAGGCGGCCGGCGGGAGCGAGAAGCTGAACATCTCGTCTGCTACAGCCATGAGCCTTGACAGGGGAGGGTGGGAAGTCAACCTGACGGGTCTGAATAGCGGTTCGGCGAATGCGACCATAAATCAAATACTGGTCAACGGAGGCCCCACCAACGAGAGCTGGCTGGCATGTGCCGGCGATGGCTGTACGGTTGCAAATGCGACCTCGCTGGTCGTGCTTCCAGGTTCTTCGTTCACCGTCTTGTTTCACGTCGAAGCGCCTCCCTCCAGCTTTGGGCAGACGGTTGATGTGAGGGTCGCTACGACGGCAGGTTCCTATCGTGTGGAGGTCGTTCTTCCGGGTGGCAACGTGCAGAGCGAAAGCATATCCGTGTATGTGGCAAATGCGACCGCGACTACTTCACCGGCTACCAGTTGGGCCCTAGCGATAGCTGGCCGGAACACCGCCTCTTCAAACATATCATTCAATAAGATAGAAGTCAACGGCGTGACCGTTCCAACTACGGTCAATGTATCGGTGAATGGTAATACAGCCGGTCCATTTGTCAACGCTTCAGTATCGGCAGGAAATGGGTTCACGATCGCACTGAACCTGACAGCGACGGGATTTGGCAATCTGACTTTCACGACGGGACAGACAATCAACCTGACGTTGGTCACCGGTCGGGGGTCCTATCACATGCAGGTGTTGCTCCCAGCTTCGGCGCAGTACGAGAATCTTCAGGTAAGCACGAGCTACGCCGTAGCATCCGGAAGCGGGAACTGGGCGGTAATTGTGGGCGGGTATAACGCGGGAACTTCCCCTGCTACGGTCCAGCAGGTGCTGGTGAATGGGCAAGTGGCGGGGAGCCTAGGCGGTGCGATGGTGATGAGTTCAATGGTCGACGCCGATATGGTTTCATATCCGGGTACCCTCATACCTGCAGGATCTACGTTCAACTACATCATCTCTGTGTTTGGCGTATCCGCTGGGCAGAGCATCCAAGTCAAGATAGTGACAGCTCAGGGCACGTATCCGGTGGCCGTTCCTACTTCCTGATTGGCGTGTGCTTAGGGCTGCTACCGAAGGCCCCTCCTTTCGTTTTCGGATGTTCGTAATATAGTTACCATAGGGCACCATCAGCCGCCATGGTCACAGTTAAATACCATAGTAACATGATGTATGGCGATGAAATTCATAGTCGATGGGACGGCCGAGATTTTGCTTCACCCCTCACGGATTGCGATAGTGAAGTGTCTTCTCGAGCATAAGGATGGTCTCTTCGTGGAGCAGATCGCCAGCAAGGTCGGAGTGAACGCACGTATGGTCTCTCACCACCTCGATGTTTTAGAAGATGAGGGCCTTGTGAAGAGTACCTACCAGCTCACCAAGGTGGAGGGATCAAAGAGAGGTGTAGCCGTGAGGCTGTGCGTAACGACACCGAAGGCCGGGTTGGTCCTCAAGGACATCAAGGAGTCGATATAGAAGGAGGCCTGTGATGGCAAGGCTAGACACAGCCACCGGGTTTGGCAGATATATCATACACAGCTTCAAAGTCACCAAGGCTCTACTGGTCGCCCTCCTTGTCCTAAGCATCTTTCCCGGAGGATTCCTGCTTTTTATGCCCCAAGGAGCGAGGGTCGCCTTCTCATGGGTGTACATGCCAGTGATGGCCGCGACGATACTCATCCTCACTCCATTTTTCACCCATTCCCTAGAGTCTCTAGTTGGGCTCGCGTACTACCGGAAGAAGTACCCGCCTGCACCTTACTCCGAGAGCGTGGAAGTCAATGAGCTAGCGAAACGCATGGGCATCAAGGCAGACGTAAAGGTCTTTGAGACGGACAACCCCGCGGTGAAAAGCCCTTTCACGAACCTCTTCTACAGCACCATATACTACCCTAGAAGTTGGTTCCGCTTCAAAGGAAAAGAGAGGCTGGCGATTTTCGGGCATGAGTTGGACCACATCAAAGACAAGCGGCGGTTCCTCCTTGAGGTAGTTGGCGCGATTCTGGGCACCTACGTGTTCACCTTGTTGCTTGGGTTCATCGCGATTCTCATCGTCTGTGAAGTCGCGGAGTTTTGCTGCGGGATGTTGGCGATAAGCTACGTGTCTTGGCGGAATGAACGGAGGGCGGATTCAGGAGGAGCTGCAGCGGTGGGCGCGGCACCTCTGATCTCTGTGTTCGAGGCACTTGATAATGAATCAAAAAAGAAGCGGTCCGACGGCAGTTCACTAACCCATCCGCCGTTCAGCGACAGGATTAGACGCCTGTACAGAATCTTGGAGTCAGAGCCGGCGGTCGCACTGGCAGGTGGAGAATAGGTGTCTGGGCCCGATATTGGAGGAGTACTCGCAGAAGGCTTTGTTTCAATGGTCCTCTACTATCTGTTGTACGCTGTCGTCGCAGCGCTGTATGGAGGGATCTGGGCCGCTCTCATTGTTATCGGTCTTAGCTTGTTCGGGTTGTATCAAGAAGGAATGGAAGTATTACGAGCCACCTCGCTTCTTGCATTGGTGATGGCCGTTCTGGCGCTAGGTTGGGACATCTATCTCAGCGTCATACTATGACAGGGCTCAAGGCCTACCATCCCCGTCAGCGCTGAAATCAATTAATATAAGGTGTAAAGGGACTCCTTCAGGAGCAGCCTAAACAACCGTACTAGTTCTTTTACTGACAAGAACTGGTAGTGGTGCAAGGGAATTGGTAGTGATGGGCTGGGGTACGGGCTTCTCGCCAGGACGTTCCAATCCTTAAATCGCGGTATAGCCTGCCGAGTCATGCGCTAGGCATTTGAGATGTGCCTATTGCGGCGTCGAAAACGATGGTACCTGGCTGCCCTTTCATTGCCGATACTGCGGGTTGGATTTCTGCCCTGACCACAGGCTTCCAGAGGCTCACTTCTGCCCTTACCCACGCCCGAAGATGAAGGTCCCAGAGTATCACGAAACGCATGGAGGGACGGCAAGTAGCCAGCCCGTTCCTTTCTCTCTTGCCGGTCAAAAAAGGAAGTCATCTGCCGGCAAAGTCTTGGCGGTCCTTGTGGTCCTGGTGATAGCCCTCGCTGGCATGTATCAGGCTGGTCTACTGCGCGGGTTTCAAGTTCCATTTGGTACCCTACCTTCGAACAACGGGACCGGGACCACCTCCTACGTTACGACACAGCCCACCGGGACATCAACGTCTACCTCGACCACTTCAACCGTCCAGCCGGTCGTCATAAGCGACCTGTGGGTTCAACAGTTCATAGCGAACGTCAACACTTACAGAGCGAGCATAGGCGGATCGGCGTTAGTCTACGACCCGAAGCTTTCGCAGTTTGCCCAGGAGAGATTCAATACCTCTGCTGCCGAATTCACAATAAGCCATTATGGCTACAATCAAGACGCTTCTTGCTTCTTCGTTAACTGCATCCCACTGCCAGACCTGGGCGGTGCGAACTACGTGCTCAACCTGACTGTTCTTGACAAGGTCTTGGGGCAAGGGGCTTACCAAACCCTTCCATCCGGATTCAGCGGGTCATATTGGCGGCTCGTACTGACCTCCCCCTATGGAGTCAGCGAGACCGTCTACTTTACTACCGAGTCAGCAATCACGTCCTACATTACTGGTACCTACGGCAGTCTAACCTCAATCACGTTCAATCCAGATGGCAGTTTCCTCGTGAAGTTCCCCGCAACTCCGTCAGAAGAGGTGCTTTTCCCAGATGGTTTCACACCAGACACCTATCCCAACAACTTGCAGACCAAGGCTCCTGGTCACTGGGGCGGGCTCATTGACAAGTCCGTTACCTACTATGGCTACTATCTACACCAGGGTCCCACGCTAGCGGTCGAGAGTACCTGTTCAGTGACCGAGATACCGGGACCCAACATCAATGTCACCCAGCTATACCTCGACAATGGCTGTCATCCTACGGTGGACTATGCAACTTGGTTCGTCATTGAAATGAACTCTCAGCCATGACGTGCTTACGAATGGCTTCCATGGGACAGACCATATCCTGAGGACTATATCCTACGAAGCCCCGCTCGATATGGTCCCAAAGACTATATCGTATGAGCCCCGTAAGATATAGTCAATATAGATATAGTCTACAGCCCTGAACCCTTTCGTGTAATCCAGTCAGTCGAAGCGCGTGACTCCCTTCTCGGTGACTTTGAACACCTGTGGGTAGGGTCCTCCTCTATGCTTGAAATGGATGTACTGCTCTCTCGTGAGTTCCTTTCCTGGGTCACTGATTTCCTCCAAGTAGCCTCCCGCCACCCCTGCAGCCAGTATGTTGTTTACTTCGGTTGGATTTGCTAAATCAAGGTCGCCTTGGACTGAACTTCGAGTCATGAGCCATCCGTGTGGCTTGGCAGATAGCATCACCATCCTACCAAGCTCGTAGTCCGACGTTGTGGGCAACATTGGTCTGCGTCGCGACTCATATCTGACTTCTCTCCATGCATCGAGCACCTTCTTCCTAAGTTCGTTGTAGGTTTCGATGTCTTCAATGGCTCGCCTCATGTCCTCTTCGAAGACGTTAACCATGTAGCCAAGCTGTTGGTCCTGACGCACACTAAGCCTGGACGCTGCATAGTTGATTGCCAGTTTTAGGGCGTTCTCAGGCATTTTTATGAGGTAACTGGACTCGAGGGTCGCACCGCCAGCTGCTGCCTGTCGCGCAATCCTGTTGCGGTATTCTGCCCAGATGTCCGCTGGCATGATGATGGCGCCACGGCATGATTGAAGGAACTTCAGTTTTTGGACGGTATCCTCTATTAGGTTCTCCCTTTCGGGGTCGCGACCTAGTGGAAAGAAGAATTCATCACCATTGATGTCCTTCGGATTGACTGTCTCTCGCATAAACAGGATTCTATTCCCCGTGCCTTGGATGAAGAAGTCGTCCTCCAAACGCGAGAGGAACAGGTCGGAGGAAGCTCCCATAAGAGACGCGTATACGGGGACACTGCCCTCGTATCCGTATGTTCTTGTGATTTGTCCTTCGATCTCGCCGTCCCAAAGCTCACTGAAGAACTCCAGATTTTCGCTGAAGGGACCCGGTCCTTTGGAAAGCCCCAAGAGTTTGCTCATCTCGTCAGAGGCGATCAGGTTGTACGGGTGAGGGGTGCCTTGGACCTGTTGTCCGTTCCGCATGCTGAGTCCTAGGACACGCTGCGTGAATCCTGGTGGAGTGAATTTCCCGGGCGCGGGGTATGTCGGTTCGAATCGCTTCATAACATGTTTCCCCAGTCTTAGCGGGGGGGACTTGCCCGTCCCTGATGGGGAGATGTTGACAAAGAACATGTTCGGCTTCAAGACTCCCATTCTGTCGGAGAGTTCCACCTGTGCTACCCCCATGGACACCAGTGCCGTGGGAATCGCCCGGCTCCACATACGTCCCGGCTCCCATCTATCAGTGATGAAATGCTCGAACTTGCCTATGATTCCGTCCTCGAATGAAACTGGTTGGAACTCCTGTCCAGAACTAGGCGAACTGGCGACGCTCATGAGTAACCCCCTCGAAAAGAGGTTA
>Ga0335070_10011836_pt1 | contig 10193 bp, 13 predicted proteins | sample Lox_Sample_13_FD_206722 | JGI IMG/M metagenome (GOLD analysis project Ga0335070, IMG submission 206722) | Soil microbial communities from Loxahatchee National Wildlife Refuge, Florida, United States - Lox_Sample_1.3 | ecosystem: Environmental > Terrestrial > Soil > Wetlands | place: USA... | reverse complement strand
GCCTGGGCCGTCCGCGGCGCCGTCTAGGCGCCGGTCAACGCGTTGACGCCGCGCGGCGTGAGCACGCGCTCGCGCTCGGCGCCGGTGCCGATCAGCGTCACCTCGACCTCGAGCACGCGCTCGACGAGCTCGACATACCCGCGCGCGGCGTCGGGCAGGTCGGCGAGCGAGACGCACGCGTCGAGCGCCTCTTCCCATCCGGGCAGCATCTCGTAGACCGGCTGCGCCGCGTGGAAGTCGCTCTGGTGCGCAGGAAACTCCTCGCTCTCCGAGCCGTCGCGCAGGCGGTAGCGCACGCACACCGGCAGCTCGGCGAAGCGCGAGAGCACGTCGAGCTTCGTCAGCGCGAGCTGGTCGATCCCGTTGACGCGCACCGCATAGCGGAGCGCGACGAGGTCGAGCCAGCCGCAGCGGCGGTTGCGGCCCGTCACGGTGCCGTACTCGTGCCCGAGCTCGCGCACGCGGTCGTGGTCCGGCCCCTCGATCTCCGTCGGGAACGGCCCCTCGCCGACCCGCGTCACGTACGCCTTCGCGACGCCGAGCACCCGGTCGATGCGGTTCGGGCCGATGCCGACGCCGCTCGCCGCGTTGGCCGCGACCGTGCTCGACGAGGTCACGAACGGATACGTCCCGTGGTCGAGGTCGAGCAGGGTTCCCTGGGCGCCCTCGAGCAGGACCTGCCGCCCGGCCTTGAGCGCGTTGTCGACGAGCAGCGACGTGTCGGCGACGTAGGGCCGGATCCGCCGCGCGTGCGCCTCGAGCCGCTCTGCGAGCTCGTCCAGCTCGAAGGGCTGCTCGCCGTAGACACGCTCGAGCCACAGGTTCTTCTCGACGAGCGCGACCTCGATCTTCTGGCGCAGGATCTTCGGGTCGAGCAGGTCCTGCACGCGGATGCCGATGCGTAGCGCCTTGTCGGCGTAGCAGGGGCCGATCCCACGCCGCGTCGTCCCGATCTGGAGCCTGCCGAGCCGCCGCTCGCTCGCCTGGTCGATCGCGACGTGCCACGGCATGATCACGTGCGCGTCGCCGGAGAGCTGGACGACGCCCGCGGTCTCGTAGCCGCGCGCCTCGAGGTCGTCCACCTCGTCGAGGAACACCTGTGGGTCGACGACGCAGCCGGCGCCGATCACCGACGTCTTGCCGGCGAGCACGCCCGTCGGGATCTGGCGGATCTTGAACGTCTCACCGCCGAGGACGATCGTGTGCCCGGCGTTGGGCCCGCCCTGGTAGCGGCAGACGACGTCCGCATGCTGCGCGAGCAGGTCGACGATCTTCCCCTTGCCTTCGTCACCCCACTGCGCGCCGACGATGACGGTCGCGGGCACCGGCGGATTGTGCCTGCAAACCCTCCTTACGTGGAGGCGCCGCCGGCGATGAGCGTGTAGAAGCCCCAGGCGGCGAGACCCGACGCGACCGCCGCCGCAGCGAGCTCGAGCGTGCCGCGGCGGAAACGCGGGAAGGCGAGGAAGACGGCGAGCTGCGAGACGAAGAGCGCGCCGAGCGACGGCTTCAGGAGGTCGTCGTAGAAGCGGTCCGGGTTCACGAGCGAGAGTGCGTCCGCGGCGAGGAACGGTACGGCGATCCACGCGAGCACCGTGCGGACCGGCGGGCCGTGCAGCCAGTGCAGCAGCCGGCCGAGCGCAAGGTACTCCGCGACGATCAGCGTGAGCGTGCCGCCGGCCGTCAGGAGGCCGACGGCGACGGCGAGCCCGCGGCCGCCGTACGCCTGGGCGATCGCGGCACCGGGAACGGCTGCGTCCCGAAGGGAGTCGGGCACCGCTCCGAGCGGGATGGCGGCGACGAGGAACGCCGCGCCGACGACGGCGACGGCCGCGGCGAGGCCGCGCTGTACCGTCCGGTTGCCGCCGCGCACCTCCGCGCCGAGATAGAGCGGCAGGCTGGCGCAGACGAAGAGGAGGGCCGTGCTGCCGGTTGCGCGTCCGGTGTCATTCAGGCTCGGGTGCGAGGCGAAGCCGACGCCGGCGTGCGAGAGCTCGACGCCGCCGAGGAGGAGCAGCGCGACGATCTGCGCGGCCGCGAGCACGCCGAGCCCGGCGAGGACCCAGCGCACCGGCGCGAGCGCGACCGCGACGAGCGCGGCCGGCAGCGCCAGCTCGAGCGCCGCCCGGTAGGGATGGATGCCGGGGAACACAGGCGGCAGCAGGTCGTACACGACGAACGTGACCGTGTACGGCAGGTAGAGGAAGTACGCGAGCGCCCAGATCCACCCGTGCGCGACCGCAGCGCGCCGGCCGGCCGCCGCCTCGACGAACGCGCTCAGCCCGCCGGGCGTCACGAGCCGGCCCGAGTACGCGAGCCAGATCCAGAGCGGGGCCGCGAAGACGAGGAGCGCGAGCGCAACGACGAGCCCGGCGGAGTCGACGCCGTCGCCTGCGGTGCCCGGCAGGAATGTCAGCAGGGCGATCGGCCCGCCGATCGAGGCGACGGCGAAGCCGACGAAGAGGGGTGCCGGGAGCGGATGGGGCGCCGCTCCCGGAGCCTGCCGGGGCCTAGCCCCAGACGTCGCCAGAGGAGTCCCCGGTGGTCGTCCCACCGGTGGTCGTGCCTGGCGCTGGAGCTGCGCCCTGGAGCTTGAGCGACGCCTTCATCCCCAGCGAGGCGTGGCCGGGGAGCGGGCACCAGAGCGCGAGCGTGCCGCCGGTGAGCTTGACCGTGACCGAGCGGGTCTTGCCGGGCGCGATCGTCGGCACGTGGACCGTGCGCAGCCCCGCGCCGCTGAGATCCAGCTGGTGTGCGATGTGACCGGCGTTGTGGACGGAGAACGTGACCGTGCCGGCGGGCAACGACTTCGCGGAGAGGCTGATGCGGTATTCGCGCTCCGTCACCTTCACGATGGTGCCGCGCGCGACCGCGTGCCCGTGGACGGCGGCGACGGCGGCACCTGTAACCGCGAGCACGGCGGCGATCCCGGCCGCGACGAGCGCCAATCTCTGTCGTTTCCCTTGCATGCCACTTCCTCCCGGACTCGGTCACGCACCAGTCTGGGAGCGATTACGCGCGGGCCGGCCGATCGGTTTCCGTCGCCCTACGCCGCGGCGGACGTGGCTGCGCCGGCGCGCGGCGGCGCGGCGCGCTCCACGCGGACGGAATGGCCGCGGCGGCAGAGGAACGTGCCGTGGCCGAGGTCGAGGTCGAGCCGTCCCGCGAACGTCGAGCCGGCCCAGCCGGCACCGGTGTCGAGCCCGGCGCAGAGCTCGCACACCGCGGTGAACGACGTCGCACGGGAGGCGATCGTGACCACCTGTGCTCCTCCCACCATCTGGAACCTCCTTGACCCCGTCGTCAGGCTGCTGCCAGGTCGGCGAACTTCGCGTAGCGCTTGAGGAACGAGAGCTTCACGGAGTCCGTGGGTCCGTTTCGATGCTTGGCGAGAATCACCTCTGCGAGCCCCTGCTGATCGGACTCCTCGTTGTAGTACTCGTCGCGGTAGATGAAGACGACGAGGTCCGCGTCCTGCTCGATCGAACCGCTTTCGCGCAGGTCGGACAGGATCGGACGCTTGTCGGTGCGCTGTTCCACGGCGCGGGAAAGCTGCGACAGCGCCACGATCGGAACCTCGAGGTCGCGCGCGAGGATCTTGAGGGAACGCGAGATCTGTGAGACCTCCTGCACGCGGTTCTCCGCGTTGCCGGCCGAGCTCATCAGCTGGAGGTAGTCGACGACCACGAGCCCGAGATCCGGATGTCGCGACTTGAGCCGGCGAGCCTTCGAGCGGATCTCCATCATGTTGATCGAGCCGGTGTCGTCGACGTAGATCGGCGCCTTCGCGAGCTTGTCGCACGCAGCGGTGAGCCGCGGCCAGTCGTCCGGGGCGAGCTTCCCGGTGCGCAGCCGCTGCGACTCGACCTTGGCCTCGCTGCACATCAACCGCTGCGTCACCTCGGCCTTCGACATCTCGAGCGTGAACATGCCGACCGGGACGGCGTGGCGGACCGCGATGTTCGCCGCCATGCAGAGCGCGAGCGCCGACTTCCCCATCGACGGGCGGGCCGCGACGATGATCAGGTTGCCCGGCTGGAAGCCCGAGGTCAGACGGTCGAGGTCGCGGTAGCCCGACGGTGTGCCGGTCACGTCCGCGGCGGCTTCGTAGAGCGACGTGATCCGCTCGAAGCTCTCCTTCAGCAGCTGGTCGATGTGCGTGAACTCGCCCGTGACGCGCTGCTGCGAGAGGTCGAAGACGATCTGCTCGGCCTGGTCGACGAGGTCGCCCGTCTCGCCCGGGCGCTCCCAGCCGAGCCGGGAGATCTCGCTGCCGGCGCGGATCAGCCCGCGCAGCGTCGCCGTCTCGTGGACGATGCGCGCGTAGTGGGCGGCGTTCGCGGTCGCGGGGACGAGCGCCGCGAGCTCGTGCAGTCGCGCACGCCCACCGACATCATCGAGCTCGCTGCGCTCCTCGAGCTCGTCGGTGAGCGTGATCGCGTCGACCGGCTCGCCCTTCGCATAGAGCGCGAGCGCGGCCCGGTAGATCTTCGCGTGCGACTCGCGATAGAAGTCACCGGCGTCGAGGACCTCGCTGACCGCTCCGATCGCGCCCGGGGAGAGCATCATCGCCCCGAGCACCGACTCCTCCGCCTCGAGGTTCTGCGGCGGCACGGGCGCGCTCGAAAGGACGGGGGCCAGCTGCGCCATCGCGCCCGATTCGATCATGCGCGCGGACCGGCTGCCAGTTGTCGAAGGGTCTGTTGTGAACATGTCATTTCGTGTCATTTGCAGGGGAAACGTCCATGCTCGCAGGGGCGTCGGACGGCGCCCCTGTGGACAGAAGAGCCGCTCCCAGCGGGAAGTTCACCCGCAAATCCACAGACCGCCCAGCGGCCTGTGGACGGAGATCCGTTACGGCTCTTCGCTCTCCGTCTCGACGGCGTCGGCCGGCGCTTCGGCGTCGACGTCGACGTATTCGAACTCGACCGGGGCCGGTGCGGGCGGTGCGGCTGCCTGCTGCTCCGCCAGCTCGGCGGCCGCCATCGCCGCGAGCTCCTCGTCGGACGGGAGCTCGCCGCCCTCCGGCACGACGAGCGTCTTCACCTCGACCCGCACATCCTGGAAGACGTCGATCGGCACGTCGTAGCGGCCGATCCGCTTGATGTTGTCGATGTCGATCTTCCTGCGGTCGACGCGGATCTTGCGCGTGCGCCAGATCTCGTCTGCGACGTCGGTCGGCGTGACCGAGCCGAACAGCGAGCCGGTCGGGCCCGCCTTGACCTCGAAGTGAAGCACCGTCTTCGACAGCGTCTCGGCGATCGACTGCGCCTGCTCGGCCGTCTTCGCCTCGTGCCGCGCCCGTTGCGCGTCGCGCTTGCGCAGCTCCGCCACCCGCGCCTCCGTCGCCACCTCGGCGAGCCGGCGCGGCAGGAGGAAGTTGCGCGCGTAGCCGCGTGCGACCGAGACGACGTCGCCACGCAGGCCGACCTTCTCGACGTCCTTCAGCAGGATGACGTCCATCAGCGGTCTCCGCGGTCCCCGCGATCGCCACGGTCACGGCCGCGGCCGCGGTCGCTGCGCTCCTCGACGCCCTCTGCGACGTACGGCAGCAGCGCCATCTCGCGGGCCCGCTTCACCGCCTGCGCGACCTGCACCTGATGGCGCCGGCACGCACCGGTGATGCGGCGGCTGCGGATCTTCCCCTTCTCGGAGATGTAGCGCCGCAGCTGGTTGACGTTCTTGTAGTCGATCTCCGCGACCTTGTCCTTGCAGAAGTAGCAATTCCGGCGCTTGATCGCGCCGGCGGGACCGCCCGGGCGCTTCCGCTGCTGCTGCTGTTGCTGTGATTTCTCTCTCGCCACGTCTCTTGCTCTCTCCTTTGTTCCCGTGCCAGGTCTAAACCTGACACGGGTGACTCAGAATGGAATATCGTCGTCGGCCGCCGCCGGAAAGTCGGCGCTCTCCTGCGCCGCGCCTGCCGGTACGAACTGGTTGCCGCCGTCGCCGCCGCCCTCGCCGCGGCCGCCGAGGAACTGGACGGTGTCGGCGATGATCTCGACCGCCTGGCGCTTCGACCCGTCCTGGGCCTCCCACTCGCGCCAGTCGAGCCGCCCGTCGACCCCGACCGGGCGCCCCTTCGAGAGGTACTGGGCGCAGCTCTCCGCCTGATTGCCCCAGACGGTGACGTCGAAGTAGTTGGGCTTGTCGCCCCACTGTCCGGTCGCGGCGTCCTTCTGCCGGGTGTTGACCGCGATGCGGAGCTTGCAGACCGGGTTTCCGCTCGGCGTGTGCCGGAGCTCGGGGTCCTTCGTCAGGTTCCCGACCAGCACGACGCGGTTGATGTTCGCCATGGGACTCCTCCTACTCCTCGTCCGAACGCGTGTTCGCTTCAGGGTACTCCGCCTCGGGGACGGTGACCGGCTCGGGGACGGCGGCCGGCGCGAGCGGCGGCATGTCGTCGCGCGGAGCGCTCGTGCGCGAGCCTTCGATGTGACGCGTCGCCATGTGACGGAGCACGGCGTCGTCGATCTTGAGCACCCGCACGATCTCGTCGAGCGCCTCCGCGCTGCTCTGGAAGACGACGAGGTGGTACACGCCCTCGGTCTTCTTCTCGATCTCGAACGCGAGGCGGCGTCGGCCCCACGCATCGTGGCTGCGCCACGTCCCGCCGGACTTCTCGACGAGCTCCCGGACGCGCGCGATCAGCTCGTCCTGCCGCTGCTCGGCGAGCTCCGGGTCCAGCATCACGAGAATCTCGTATGTCGTCACCGGTCCCGATGACCTCCTTCCCACGGTCTGAGTCGGCCCCGACTGCGAGCGCCGCTCGGGACGGAACGGCGCGATGACGGGGCAGGAAGCGGCGGCAAGTGTAGCATCGACGTCATGCGCCGCTTGTACGCGTGGCTGGCAGGTGCGGCGGGAGGGCTCGCCGCCTACCGCGCGTTCCGGCGCCGCCGTCCGGAGCCGGAATCCCTCGCAGAGGAGGGGCCGGATCCACGCGCGGACGAGCTGCGCGCGCGGCTCGCGGAGGCCCGCGAGGGCGAGGAGGAGCCGGCCGCCGAGCCCGAGCCGCTCGACCCGGACGCCCGTCGCCGCCTCGTGCACGAGCAGGGCCGCGCCGCGTTGGACGAGATGCACGCAGGGGAGTAGCCTCGAAAGCGGAGTCGACGAAAGGGAGGCCGGTATGGATGCGACCATTCGCGAGGGACAGGCTCCCGCGGTGGTCATCTCGCTCGCCCCGGGCGAGACGCTGAAGTCGGAGGCCGGCGCGATGATGTTCGTGTCCGGCGACGTGACGATGGACGTCGAGATGCCGGGCGGCCTCGCGGGCGGACTGAAGCGCAAGCTGCTCGCCGGCGAGAGCCTCTTCCTCACGACGTACACGGCGCGCGGCGCGGGGGCGGTCGGGATCACGGGGCCGTTCCCGGGCTCCATCCGGCAGGTCGAGCTCGACGGCGAGCTGATCTGCGAGAAGCACGCGTACCTCGCCCACGTCGGCGAGGTCGAGATCGAGTCCGTCTCGGCCCGCTCGCTCGGCGCCGGCTTCACCGGCGGGCACGAGGGCTTCTTCCTGCAGCGGCTGAAAGGCAAGGGCACCCTCTGGATCCACGGCGGCGGCGACTTCATCGACTTCGACCTCGCCGAGGGCCAGACGATGCAGGTGGACACGGGCTGCATGGTCGCGGTCGAGCCGACCGTCCGCTACGAGGTGAAGCTCCAGGGCGGCGTCGCCAAGAGCCTGTTCGGCGGCGAGGGGCTGTTCCTCGTCCACTTCACCGGGCCCGGCAAGGTCACGCTGCAGACGCTTCCGTTCTCGCGCACCGCCCGGCGCGTGCTGGCGGCGGCGGGGGGTAGAGGTGGGGACGAGAAGGGCGGCTTGCTAAGCACGCTCATGAGCTAGACGAAGGGAGCCACGATGAAACTGCTGGACAAGGCGAAGCTGGCGGCCGAGCAGGCCGCGACGAAGGCGAAGGAAGGCGTCGAGGAGGTGCAGACGAAGCGCGAGCTCAACGCCGCGTACGGCGAGCTCGGGACGAAGGTCCACGACCTCGTCGAAGCGGGGGATCTCGTCAAGCCGGAGCTCGACGAGCTCGTCGCGAAGATCCGCACGCTCAAGGCGAAGCTCGCCGAGGGCGACGCGCCTGCGCCCGAGAGCAGCGAGAGCACCGAGACGCCGGCCTCGACCGGCCCGCCGGCGATGCCGGTCTAGGACACTGCCGCGGGCGGCGGGTTCCGCCGCCCGCGCTCATCCTCTTCGGGAAAGCCGTAGGGCCGATCGGCTGCGGTCCCGATGTGCGTCGCACCCGCAGGTGGGATCCTCGGTGTGAAAGGAGGGGCCATGGCACGGATCCTGCTTGCGACGGACGGGTCCCCTTCGGCGGAGGCCGCGACGCACGAGGCGGTCGAGCTGGCGCGTGCGACGGGCTGGCCGCTCACCATCCTCACCGTCTGGCACATCCCCGTCACCGGTTTCGCCTACGAGCCGCTCGTGTCGGTGCCGGCGGTCGCGGAGGCGGTGCAGCAACGCGCACAGCTGGCGCTCGACACGGCGGCGACGGCGGCCCGGGCGGCAGGGCTCGAGCCTGATGCGCGGCTGGTGGAGGGCTTGCCGGCCCACGACATCTGCGAGGTCGCGCGCGAACGTGGCGCATCGCTCATCGTGATCGGCTCGCACGGCTGGGGCACCGTGCAGCGACTTCTGTTCGGCAGCGTGTCCGCGGCGGTGCTGCACCACGCGCCGTGCCCGGTGCTCGTCGTCCGCGGCGGTGCGCCGGACGAGACGCCTACTGCTTGACGCGCAGGGCGCGGGCCGTCCAGGCCGGCAGGTACCAGTTCCAGCGGCCGACGAGCGCCATCGTCGACGGCAGCAGCAGGCCGCGGACGAGCGTGATGTCGATCATGATCGCCACCGCCAGCCCGAAGCCGAGCTGCTGCATCGGCGGGATCGAGCCGAGCAGGAAGCCGCTGAACGTCGCGGCCATGATCAGGCCGGCGGCGGTGACGATCCTGCCGGTGTGCGCGAGCCCGTGCGCGACCGCGCCCGTGTTCGAGCGGGTGGCGTCCCACGCCTCGCGCATGCGCGTGATCAGGAACACCTCGTAGTCCATCGAGAGCCCGAACAGCAGCGTGAACATGAACACGGGGATCCAGCCCTCGATCTGCGGCACCTTGAGGAAGCCCGCCCAGCTTCCCCAGCCCCACTGGAAGACCGCGATCATCAGTCCGCTCGCGGCCGCGACGGTGAGCAGGTTCAGCACGAGCGCCTTCAGCGGCAGGAGGAGCGAGCGGAACGCCCGCACGAGCAGCAGGTACGTGAGGGCGAGCACGCCGAGGATCAGCCAGGGGAACGAGCCGAGGGTGCGCGAGACGAAATCGCTGGCGGAGGCAGCTCCGCCGCCGGCGATCACCTCGACCGAGGCGGGGAAGTGGGCGGCGGGGATCAGGCGGGCGCGCAGCCGGTCGGCGAAGGCCTGCGCCTGCCGGCCCGCCGGGTCATGGCGGCCGACGACGTCGATGCGGAGATAGCGGCCGCTCGCGTCGCGCAGCGCGGTCGAGACGCGTACGACCTCCGGGTCGGCGCGCAGCAGTCGGTCGAGCGTCGCCACCGCCGGGGCCGCCACTCGAATGCGGCCGGCCCTGCCGGTGTCGACGATGATCGTCGTGGGATCGAGCGTGTCGGCGTTGCTCCCGCGCTGCAGGATCGAGAGCCCGCGCATCGCCGGGATCCCCCGCGGCAGGCTGCTCGTCGAGCCGGGGCCGACGCGGATCCCGATCAGCGGCAGCGCGGCGAGCACGAGCAGGGTCGCGACGAGCGGGGTCAGCAGCTTCGCGCGCCGCATCACCCAGCCTGCGTGTGCCGCCCAGAGACGGAGCTCGCCGGCGTGACGCCGTTCGGCGAGACCATGCGGGAGGATGCGAATCCGCTCGAGCCGGTCGCCGAGCGATGCGAGCAGCACCGGCAGCAGCGTCAGCGCGCACGCGATGCTGACGAGCGGAATCACGAGTCCGCCGACGCCGAAGCCGCGCAGGAACGGCACCGGCAGCAGCAGCATCAGCGCGAGGCCGACGGAGACGGCGAGGCCGCTGAAGAGGATCGTGCGACCGGCGTGCGCCATCGTCTCGCGCACCGCCTCGTCGTGCGCGCGGCCGTTGCGCCGTTCGTCGCGGTAGCGGTTGACGACGAGCAGGGAGTAGTCGATCGCGATGCCGAGCCCGATCATCAGCACCATGTTCCGCAGGTAGTCGCTGAG
>Ga0335070_10011835_pt1 | contig 10193 bp, 12 predicted proteins | sample Lox_Sample_13_FD_206722 | JGI IMG/M metagenome (GOLD analysis project Ga0335070, IMG submission 206722) | Soil microbial communities from Loxahatchee National Wildlife Refuge, Florida, United States - Lox_Sample_1.3 | ecosystem: Environmental > Terrestrial > Soil > Wetlands | place: USA... | reverse complement strand
GAAGCGCCCAGGCGGTGAAAGAAGCGGCGATCCATCGATGCGCCATTGAGCGCGCCGAGATTGCCGCCGTAGGAATACGGGAGGATCGACTCCGGTCCGAACTGAGCGGAGACCTGCCGGAGATGGCCGGTAACTTCGTCAAGAGCTCTTTCCCAGGAAATTCTCTCGAAGGCTCGATCGCTGCCGCGCGCCTGCGCGCCTTTCGGCGCGATTCGCCGCATGGGGTAGAGCAGGCGCGCCGGCGAATAGACGCGGTCGAGGTACTTGGCAACCTTCGCACACAGAAATCCGCGGGTGACAGGATGCGACGGGTCGCCCTGAATTTTGGTGGCGCGCCCGTCGTCGATGGTGATCAGCACGCCACACGCGTCCGGACAATCGTGCGGGCAGGCGGCATGGACGACGCGCTTCATCGTCGTTCGATTATAGGCGATTGTTATCGGCGATTCACGCCGAGACACAGGGACACGGAGAGGAGCCCTGGGCTATTTCTCTCCGTGTCTCGCGGTGGATGTTTTGCTGCTTTGCGCTGATTCAATCGTCAATCGAAGTTCAGGAACCAACAACGACTTTTCTCCGTGCCTCTGGGCGGACAACTGGCTAACTTCGTTATCCGAGAAACTTATGGCGAACCTGCGGATCAGGTAACGGGCAGGTAGCGAATTGGCCGAAGACTCGATATCGGCGGCGAGCAACGAGTTTGTAGAGCGCTTCACGCAGGATTCGCGGGAGGAATCGCGCTATCGCCGCCGCCTTCCATACTCCTCCGAGTTGCGCCGCTGCCCGGATGACGGCTTCGGATCGTATGAACGCCTTCTCACTCGACGCGCCGAAATTGCTGATCACGACCACAGTATCGAAATCTGACGTATCGAGTCCGTGGCGCGCCAGGATCGCGCGCGCGAACTCGGTCTGCAACGGCGCGAACCGGAAACGATCAGCGCGATCGTGGTGAAGCAGAAACTTCACCAGCCGGTTGCAAAGTCCGCAGACGCCATCGTAGAGAACGAGCGTGCAACTGGGAGAGGGCTCGCCGCAATGGACTGCGCTATCGGTCATAGAAGTCCTGCGCGACGAAACGGCACGTGCTTCCTGCGGAGACGCTGCCTTCGGGCGGCGAGATGGCGTTCTGCCACTCGCCCCAATGGAAACGCCGCAACGCTTCGTCGATCGCGACTCCGAGAACGATTCCCAGCAAAGCATAGACGGCCGACATCGCTACCTCGCAGGGCCGCTGGCCGGGGGAACCATTGTTGCGCCGTAGGGAACATATGGCCGGGGCGGGGCGGGAATGCGCACGGAGTGCCCAGCGACGATGAGCGTGATGAGCAGGCCCGCAAGACCCCAGCGAAGTTGTCCCACGAGCACGGAAATGGGTTTATCGACCGGAGAATCGGGGAAACTGATCAATGCGAATGACGCTGGCACGAGCAAGAGCGAGAGTCGGATGTACGCGTTCCAGAACTCGGAGCGCTCCGCTCCTTTTTCCAGTTTCAAAAGCGCGCCGAGCGGACCACGAAGACACGTGGCTACGCCTTCCGCGATCAGCACAACAACCACCACCCCCAGCAATCCAACAAGTTCAGCGTTCATGACCGCCTCCTCCATCCGCTCCCCTTATTTCAGATGTTTCTGTCGGAACAGAAACCAAGAAGTCAAAAAAATCACCGCAGCGCGGCCGCGATTTTCTTCAGCTTGCCGCGCGCTTTCAACAATCCGTGCCAGGTCTCGGGGGAGAGTTGATGAATCTGCTCGTAAGCTTCACTGGTAGCTTCGAAGAATTGCGTGATCTCCTGCAGGCGCTCCTTTGTGTAGGCGTCCGGCGGCTCCTGATCCAACTGCGTAAGGCAACGGCGCAAAAGCTGAAGGGTGGGATCAAGTTCCCGGCGCTTGCGTTGCTCCATGATGCGCACGAACATCTCGCTGACATCTTTCAGCGACTCGTAATGCTCGCGCCGGTCTCCGAGCACGTGCACCGGGCGTACGATTCCCCAGCTCTCCAGTTCCCGGATCGAGGTGCTCACATTGGAACGCGCCACGTTCAGAGTCTCGGCGATCTGCTCCGCATTCAGCGGTTCGGGCGATAGATAAAGCAAGGCATGGATCTGGGCCACCGTGCGATTGATGCCCCAGCGTGTGCCCATCTCTCCCCAGTGCAGGATAAATTGGCGTTGGATGTCAGTCAGTTTCATGATTTCAGTATATACAGAAATATCAGATCATACAGTCGTCGTCAAGCGCAAGATTTGCTTCAACGGGAACGAATTAGCGGGATACGGACGAGGCGGCCTGCAGCCGGGCCGCCGGAGTGTTACAAATATAGAGGTCGTGGGGCACTCTCGAATTCAGCCCGCCCCGCCAGAATCCTTCTGAATCGCGCCGTCATCCTAAAGACACTGGAGGAAATGAAATGGCACACGAACTGCCGCCCCTGCCGTATGACTACACGGCCCTTGAACCCACTATCGACGAAAAAACGATGCATCTGCATCACGACATGCATCATGCCGCGTACGTGAAGAACCTGAACGCGGCGCTCGATAAACATCCCGAGTTGCACAAGAAAAGCGCGGAGGATCTGATTCGCGACCTGAATTCCGTTCCGGAAGATATTCGCACGGCTGTTCGAAACAACGGCGGCGGACATGTCAATCACACCATGTTCTGGAACATTATGAAACCGAAGGGCGGCGGAGAACCAACTGGCGCGATCGCCGACGTGATCAAGAAGACATTCGGGGACTTCAAGAGTTTCCAGGAGAAGTTCAACGCCGCTGGAGCGGGCCAGTTCGGCTCTGGGTGGGTGTGGCTGGCTGGGAAACCGAACGGCGATGTGCAGGTGCTGTCGACCCCCAATCAGGACAATCCGCTGACGCAGGGCCTCTTCCCCATTTTCGGGAATGATGTCTGGGAGCACGCCTACTACTTGAAATACAACAACCGGCGTCCGGAGTATCTGGCCGCGTGGTGGAACGTCGTGAATTGGGACGAAGTCAACAAGCGTTACGCGAAGAGCAAGAGCGGGAAGTAATGTGTTCAGCGTGGGTATTTCCGACCGCGCATTGTTTCGAGCAACCTTTTTCACCGCGGAGACAGGAAGAAGACTTTTTTTGGATCTGTGGCTCGGAAATCAGCCGATAGTCAGTTGAGGCAAAAAAGAGACGCGGCCCGTCGCGTCTCTTTCTTGTCTTTCACGCGATCAATTATTTCTTCGGTCTCGATTCCGGCGGAACTAATCCGGCGACGCGGTAATAGACCACGAGCTGTCCGTAGTGCTCACCGGAGTGTTCGAGCAACCCCCACCCCATGTCTGACACGCGGACCTGCTGGTTCGCAAAAGGATCGACCACCAGATCGCTCAGGCCCTTATCCCCCTTGGCTTTGATCGCGGCGGCGCCCTCCTCGAAAGATTTTTTCACGAAGGCCACAACATCCGCTTTCGTTTTGTAGTCGGAACGTTTGGGATCTTCTCCCGCCGGGGGCTTCTGTCCCATCACCGGGTTGGTGAAGTAGTAGTTCGAGCCCGCGGCGTGCAAAAGCTGCTCAGCGAAGGTGCGCTGCGCCGGGGTGGGCTTGAAGTCGTATTTGTCCTCTGGAAAATCCTCCGCCATCGCGATCAGCTTGCGTCCAACATCGTTCCAGGATTCGAGCAACGCCTGGGATGGGCTGAGCGCGGGCTTTGGGGGAGCGTCCTTTTTGGCGGCTTCCTGGGAAAAAGCGGGCATGGCGAGGATCGCCGCGAAACATGCCACGATCCAGGTGCGCGCGGTGAACGGGACGAACTGCCTCATACGCGGTCCTCCTGAGAGTTTGGGAATGCGCGCGCTATCTTATCTGGAATCTGTTGAATGCAAAAGCAAAACGTTTGTGTGCAAGAGAGTCTTTTTCGGCTATGCTGGCATCGGATGAAGTACAGGCTCTATCCGCCGAGGCGGAGGGGCACTGGAGGACATCGTGAGTCTCACCCCAATCGGCGAACCTCGCCGCAAAATTACCACTGCCAGTATTCGCGACAAGAAACTCCGGAACGAACCCATCACGTGCCTGACCGCTTACGACTACGCGACTGCGCGCCTGGTCGACCAGGCCGGCATCGATGTTGTGCTGGTGGGCGATTCGCTCGCCATGACGATGCTCGGATACGAAAACACCCTTTCGATCACTGTCGATGAGATGCTGCATCACGTGCGCGCCGTGCGGCGCGGTGTGAAAGACGCGCTGCTGATCGCGGACATGCCCTACGGCTCGTACCACACCACAGTCGACGAGGCGATCCGAAACGCCACGCGCTTCGTCAAAGAGGCCGGCGCAGAAGCTGTCAAGATGGAAGGGGGCGAAAAGCGCGTCGACATCATTCGCCGCGTGATTGATGCGGAAATCCCGGTCGCCGGGCATATTGGTCTCACGCCGCAGTCGGTAAACATGATGGGCGGATATAAAGTGCAGGGCAAGACGCTCAACGCGATCGAGCAACTCATGCGCGATGCGGTGGCGCTCGATCATGCCGGAGTCGCCTGCATTTACCTGGAGGGGATTCCACGCGAAGTGGCCGCCATGATCACCGAAGAAGTCGAGGCGCCGACCATCGGCATCGGGGCAGGACCGGACTGCAGCGGGCAGGTGCTCGTGATCCACGATCTTTTGAACCTGACCTTTGCGCAGCCGGCGAAGTTTGTGAGGCGCTACGCTGACGCGGCCGCATTGATCACGCAGGCCGTGCTCGCGTTCAAGGCTGATGTGGGGTCGCACCAGTTCCCGTCGGACACCGAGTCGTACCACCTGCCGAAAGAGACGCAATCGGCGTTCGACACGGTACTCCACAGAAAGCACACCCTGCGGAGATAATGCCTGCGGAGGGACAGGCAGTGCGCACTATCGCAATCGTGATGTTGCTGGCAATGAGTCTTGCCTGCACGAAGCAGCCGACTGAGACGGCGACGCAATCCGTCTTCAGCGATCAAGCGAAAGAACTTGCAGCCATTCCGCCGGCCGACCCGACAAAGTATCCGAACTGGCATGACCTGAGGGACTGGAAAAATCCATACCTGGTCGTGCGCGAGGATGGGATCGGATACGTCGACATGGCAAATAACGAGATTCGAATCCTGAAGCCTGAGGATATTCCCTCGGTTTTAGCGGCGCTCCCCGAGTCGGCCTGGCCTTATGGACGCGTGGTGCTGGTTTCGCAAGCAACGCCAAAGGATTCATCCGACCAGGCCAAAGCTGAGATTCGAAAGAACCGCGGGCTGCTGATAGGAACTCTGGACGAGGTGAAAGTTCAGGTCCATGAGGCACCGTAAAAGCGTTTCCGGATAAACGGCGAATCCCTGACTACTGTGAACTGAGTCGCAACCTCCATTGAAAACCTGCACGACAGTCCTTGAAACTCGCGTCGCCTGCCATTCGCAACGCAATGCCGGCCGCCGGCTCGGGCTGGTGCCGACCATGGGCGCTCTGCACGAGGGGCATCTTTCGCTGGTGCGCGCGGCCAGGGCGCGATGCGACGCAGTTGCCGTTTCGATCTTCGTCAATCCGACGCAGTTCGGCCCGAAGGAAGACCTGGCACGCTATCCGCGACCGTTTGAGCACGATCGAGAACTGCTTGAGAAAGAGGGCGTCGATATTTTGTTCGCGCCTTCCACGGACGAGATGTATCCGCGTGGCGAAGTCACGTGGGTGATGGTCGAGGGGTTGGGCGACAAACTCGATGGCCGCTCGCGTCCCGGCCACTTTCGCGGAGTCGCTACCGTCGTTTCGAAGCTCTTTCAGATTGTCGAGCCCGATGTCGCGTTCTTCGGACAGAAGGATGCCGCACAGGTGGCAGTCATCCGGCGCATGGTGCGCGATCTGAATTTCGAGCTCGAGATTGCCGTGTGTCCCATTGTTCGCGAAGCCGACGGCCTCGCGCTCAGTTCGCGCAATGCGTATCTGAGTCCGGAAGAACGCCGGCGCGCGCTGGCGCTATCGAAGGCGCTGCGGCAGGTGGAACACTCGTTCCACAATGGCGAACGAGACGCCACGGTGCTGATTGCTACAGGCCGTGCGTATTTCGCCGAACAGCCCGAAGTTCGTCTCGACTATTTTGAGCTTGTGGACCCTGACACGCTCGATCCGGTCGACAAAGTCTCACGGCCCGCGCTCGTAGCGGTGGCTGCATATGTTGGATCCACGCGGTTAATCGACAACACCGTTCTGAAGCCCTGAGTACGCGGCTTGTATCGCCCCTCAGCCCAAGTCGAGCGAACTCTATGTCCTCGCGGCCCACGCGCGCGGACCCGAAACATACGGATTGCCATAAATGATGTAGCGCAGCGGTTCCTCGGCGGCCTTCAGGATGCCAATGCGCCGGGTCACACCTACCCGGCGGACACGGTAGCCGTCGTTCCTCAACTGCAAATCGGAACGCGGACTGGTGAAGTCTTTGCCGTTGTCGCGGTCGCGGGTGATGCCGAAGGCCTCGGCCATGCGGCCCGGTCCGGAGGAGATTCGCCGGAGGTCATCTTTCCCCGACCACTCAATATCGCGCGCCAGGGCCATCGTCTCCAAACCCACGAGCGGTTCGAGGGCGCGAAAGAGAACGCCGCCCGGCACGCCATCCGGCAGACAGGAAACATTCAGGCAGTAGTGATTGCCGTAGATGAAATAGACGTAGGCGTGTCCCGGTGGCCCGAACAGAACGGCATTGCGCGGGGTCTTGCCGCTGAAGGAGTGGGCTGCCGGATCGCCCGTCCCGAGGTAGGCCTCGGTTTCGACCACGCGGCCTACGAGCAGCCCTTGCGGAGTTCGCCTGACCAGCAACTTTCCCAGCAGGGCTCTGGCAACCACGCGGGGATCGCGGTCGAAGAATTTCTGGCTGAGCAGTACGGCGCGCCTGGAGTCGCGAAGAGGCATCCGGAAAGTGGTCACCTTGAAGTCGCTGCGTTCGAACTATAGCTGCGGGCAGGGCAATGCGAAGGGGGTTCGAGGCTCTGTTGTCCTTAGAAGACCTTCGCCGCGTGCCGGCTTTCTACTTCTTCGCCTGCTTCAGGTACTCGAGCACTTCCTCCGCGTGGCCCTCGGGTTTCACATTCCTGAAGATGTGCTGGACCTTGCCGTCGGGCCCGATCACGAAGGTGGTCCGCGCAATGCCCATGACTTTCCTGCCATACATGTTCTTCTCTTTGACGACGCCGAACTGGTTGGCGATCTTCTTGTCCGCATCGGCAAGAAGCGTGAAGGGCAGGCTGAACTTGTCCTGAAATTTCTTCTGGGAGGCGGCGGTATCGGCGGAAATTCCGGCCAGCACTGCGCCCGTCTTTACAATTTGTTTGTAGGTATCGCGAAAGCTGCAGGCCTCCTTGGTGCAACCCGGTGTATCGGCCTTGGGATAAAAATAAAGCACGAGCGTCTTGCCCCGAAAATCTTTCAAGGCAACTTGTTTGCCGTTCTCATCCGTCGTACTGAAGTCGGGGGCTTTATCATTGACTTCCATGAATTCGTCTCCTCACCGTTTTAGGTTATATCGCAGGGCGTTGCCCGGCGTCATCCTGCTGGGCGGGTTGATAGCCGCGCCATTGGCGCCGTCGCAAGTTGCGCGTAAAACAAAAGTGGACGAAGGACCGCGCGCCGTTGCCTTGCTGCAGTTGGGCGAGAACGGGAAAGGACGGCTGTTCCCGGTCGCCATCATGGTGGATGGCAAGTTCTATGACGCTGCCGCGTACAAAGCGATGCCGGTTCCGATGGCGCTCGATTTCGACATCGTCTACGAAGGCTTCCGCACCGGCATCTCACAGGGCCTGTTCACGATCAAGCAGCCGGGACACCTGGGGCGCGCCTGGATTGCTGAAGGCACGTGGCTTCCGGCGGGAGCGAAGGTGCCCGACACCCACCTGAAGGCCGAAGCCCCGGTCATCGAAGAGAAAGACGAACCGCCGAAGCTGCATCGCGGAGATAAAGCGGCCGACACCGACAAGACCGCTGCCAAGGCCCCGGAGAAACCGGCCGATACTGCGAGCACCACGGCAGCAAAGCCCGCCGAGAAAGCCGGCGAGCAGAAACCGAGCACAAGTCCGACGGCCACACCTCCGGCCTCCGCGCCGTCATCGTCGCCGGAAGAGAGCGCGGCCAAGCCCACCATCGCAGAAGACCGGGCGCCCGAGGATCCCAATCGCCCGCGGCTTCGCCGGGGTAAGCCTGACCCTGCGACCCGCCGAGAAGCAATGAAGGATTTCGATGAAGTCGAAGATGCGAGTGCAAAGCCGGGGGTAAAGAAGGCCGCCGGAGCGGGCGGCATTGACTTGGCAAAACTGATGCCCGCGATTTCGGATGCGGGCGGTCCTGATCCCCGTTCCTACAAATACGATCTTAAGCCCGATGAGGAGGCTGATTTTCGGGCGAGGATGCTGGATCTGGCCGGCGCTGAACTGCGAGCGCAGGCGATTGGCAGTCCGGCCAATGCCAAGCCAGTGCCCCATACGAACCGCAAACCGCCAGCCGCCAAGATCGCCTTCGACGATGTGCAGATGCGTACCTTCGATCTTTCGAACACAAACCAGCCCGTGCTGGTGCTGTCGGCCCGCACCCATGCGCCGCTAAGTTCCGACCCCAAAGCTCTGCCGCAGGAAATCACTCTCGTTGCCCGCACCAATCTCGAAGGCGAACTGCACAAGCTTTTCTTTTCGGCAACCGACGCGCACAACCTCGACATCACCCCGCGCATGGAGTTGATCGACGCAGTAGACGCCGACGGCGACGGGCGCGGAGAGTTGCTCTTCCGCCGCAACTTCGACAATGGCAACGCTTATGGGATTTATCGCGCAACCGCGGATCAGCTCTGGCCGCTGTTTGAGGGAACGCCGTAGAGGCAAGCGCGAGATTTCAAGGTGCCATGCTTTCGGCTCCTGGCCCTCGCGGATATTTCGCACCTCCGAGGATGCGCCTTCCAACACCTTGCTCTGTCGCGTCTCTTCTGAGAATCCGCACAGACACGTGTTATCCGGCCATGTACAATTCCTGCCGTCTGCGGGGGTGAAAACGATGCGCATTGTGATTCGAGTGGCCGCGTTGGTCTGTCTCGCTGCAGTCTTGTCTGTGGCGCAAGACCGGGATTTCAGCAAGGTGCAGATCAAAGTCATGAAAGTGGCAGGGACCGTTTACATGCTGCAGGGCGCCGGAGGAAACATCGGCGCGTCGGTGGGCGAAGACGGTATCGTCGTGGTCGACGACCAGTACGCGCCACTCGCCGATCGCATCCAGGCTGCCCTTAAAGACATCACCGACAAGCCGGTGCGATTCATCATCAACACGCACTACCATGGTGACCACACCGGTGGAAATGAGTTCTTCCAGAAACAGGCGCCAATCATCGCGCAGGACAACGTCCGCAAAAGGCTGGAACAAGGCGGGCACGCAGGCAACGGTGGCTCCGTGGCCATCGAGCAGAAGGCTGCACCGAAGGGCGCTTTGCCGATCATCACGTTCGACCACGACGTCACGGTGCACCTGAATGGCGAAGACATCCGCGCGTTACACTTCCCGGCCGGTCACACTGATGGCGATTCGGTAATCTTTTTTCCGAAGTCGAACGTGGTCCACATGGGCGATGACTTCGTCACCTACGGATTTCCATTCATCGACATTGATAGCGGGGGCAGCATCGACGGCATGATCGACGGCGTAGAAAAAGTGATCGGGCAACTGCCGACCGACGTAAAGATCATCCCAGGTCACGGTGCCGTGTCGAATCTGGATAACCTGCGAGCCTACCTCAAAATGCTGAAAGAGACACGAGCCGCAGTCCAGGATTCTCTGGACAAGAAAATGACGCTTGCGCAGATGAAAGAGCAGAGGATCCTCGACCCCTGGAAGAAGTACTCCGGCGACTTTATTTCGTCGGATGCCTTCCTGGAAACGTTGTATAACTCGCTAACCGGGCAGAAAAATGGCAAATTTATCAAGCATAATTAGGTCTTAGGGACAGTCAGCCCCGGCTGTCCCAAATCTCATTGTCAATTTCAAAGCCCTGATTACACGTCGCACATTTCTGGGATCGCTTGCCGCGGCCGCGGCGTCCCCGTTCCTAGCCGGAACCGCTGAAGCACTTGCGACTAAGACTCCACAGCAATCGACACTGTCTTTTCCGAAGGATTTTTACTGGGGCTCAGCCACGGCCGCGTTCCAGATCGAAGGCGCCTGGAACGAAGATGGCAAGGGTG
>Ga0335070_10011834_pt1 | contig 10196 bp, 9 predicted proteins | sample Lox_Sample_13_FD_206722 | JGI IMG/M metagenome (GOLD analysis project Ga0335070, IMG submission 206722) | Soil microbial communities from Loxahatchee National Wildlife Refuge, Florida, United States - Lox_Sample_1.3 | ecosystem: Environmental > Terrestrial > Soil > Wetlands | place: USA: Florida... | reverse complement strand
CCTTCATCCGATCCTTGCTCGTTTCCGCTGCATAGGACTTGCCCACCGCCTCGACATCCTGCTCATTCGCAGCGAGAATTTTCTCCTTGTCCGTGTCAATTCGATCTGCCATCGCCCGCAGAGCCTTGTCTTTGATTGGGCCCGAGAGCAATGCCATCGGCTTCGTAACAGCTCGAGGCTGTTTCAACAGCTTATCCATATAAAGCTTAACTGGAACTTCAGGCATCACGACCCCCGTAAAACGTGAATGGCTCAACGTGAATTCTTCTTGTACAGACCTCTTGTCCCCCGACGACCCGGCGGACTATAGCATGCGATTTTTCTGCCCGTAAAGCGGCCTGCCTTTATTCTGAAGCGACTTGTTCTCTCCTCCGCTGCTCTTCATGTCTCGCGAGACCCCATCCAAGCCATCCCCACAGAATTGAGATCGGCACCAGTATCCAGGCTAACTGAGTGGTCGTGGCCCCGAAGGCTTTTACGCCGTTGACAATCCAGCCTGTGGCCGCATCGCCTCCGCGCGAGATCGCCGTATCGATGAAGTTCTTGGCCTTGTATTTTTCTTCTCGGCTGACGACCGTAAACAGCACTTCCCGCGCCGGTTTAGAAATCGCGTATTCCCCGACGCGACGCACGACCGTAAACAGAATGAACACGACCAGAACCGGCACGAGCCCGACTGTGCTAAATCCAATAACGCTGGCGATTGGAAGAAACACGAGCGCTGAACCAAGCCCGAGTGCGCTAATCATGCGGCCGGTGACGAATGCCTGCGTGATGAAGGCAATGACGTTGACCGCGAGATCGACAATGGCGAACAAACGAGTTCGTGATTCCGGTGACGGGATCTGCATCCCGATGAGCCTCGCCTGTTCCAGATAGAGAAACGTGGCCGTCGTCGTCAGGCAAAACAAATAGAGACAGATTCCCATGAGATAGGGCGACGTCAGCGCCAGCCGAATACCGCCCCAGATGCTTCCGCCGATCGGCTCGCCCTGTTGCCCGACCGGAGCTGTGAGATGGTGCCGCGCCCATCGATCAAGTTGATGGATACAGATACAACAACCGACGAGAAACGCCGCCGAGATCAGCATCAGTGTTGCAACCGGTACGACAAACGTCAGCCCTGCTGTGAGGAGAGGGCCTGTCATGGCCCCAGTGCTCCCACCTGCCGCAATGACGGCGAAGAGTCGCGCGCCCTGTTCCGGTGTAAACAAGTCCGCCATGAAACTCCAGAATACCGATACGACAAAGAGGTTGAAGACCGAGAGCCACACAAAAAACACGCGTGCCGTCCATTCAGGCGTGATATGGCTCATCATCACGACGAAGAAGCCGATGAGGTTGGCCCCGAAGAACAGATACACCGTGAGCAATAACCGATGGCGTGGCACACGCGCAGAGAGATACCCGAACAGCGGGGTGACGACGAGCAGCGTGACGAACGTACCGGTGAACATCCAGGGCAGGTGCTGCACTCCGCCTTCTATGGCCATCTCGTCGCGCACCGGCCGCAAGATGTAGTATCCGCACAGGAGGAAAAAGAAATAGAGGAAGGCCCATGTCAGTGGGATGACTTCCTCCGACTTGGCATTCGTCAGCGACTGAATGGATTCTCGCAAGGTGGTCATGCGGCGGCATCCTGCCGGGGTACGCTTTCCCGTGCAAGGGGAAAATTTGCTACAATGCCGCGGCGGAGGGACCCGTGACACCAGAGGACGCGCGCGCGCAATACAATTATCTCATGACACTGTGTATCAGACGGGAGGAAGCGTTCGGACCCATGGCCTTGGCGTTCCTCCGCGAGCCTCGATTTGAGCAACTCGGCCTGACGCTGGAAGAACAATTCAATCTGTATATGGCGACTGCGGAGGTCTTTGCCCCCGAACCAAAGCGATATACAGCAAAACTGGAATGCCTGCAGAAAGCCCAGGCCTTGCTTCCCCGTACTCGTTTCTTTGACCCGGGGCTCGCGCGCCAGTTGCAGCAGGATATTCAGAAAACGACCACCGACCTGGACATCTATACCCAGGCGATGAAGGTGACCCGGCCTCACGATCTCACCGCACAGCGTCTCATCGTGGAAACTGAAGTGCCGGAGTATTTTCTCGATCTCGCGCAAAAACGGGCCGCCGCCTATTATCAAAGTAAATATCACCTGCCCTCCGAATCGAAGACCGCACAACACTTCGGCGGCCCGCCCAAGAAGTTCGAGCCGGACAACCTGAGTATCCAAAAAGAATTTCCCGGCGCTTGCGCCCCGTTCATGGCTGCGCGGACCAATGCCTTTCATCTCCTGCTACCCTTCGACCTGAAGATCAGCCGCACGCCAGAAGATCCGCTCGAGGCCGGCGTGCGTATTTTCTATGCCAAGCCCGGGTACTCGTATCCGTTGCGATACGAAATGGGCAAACTCTGCAGTTACCACGATGGCCAGATGCTCGACATTGCGCTGGACGATCCCAACCTCTTCTTTGTCTCCGTATCCGAAATCAAGGAGCCAGCCTTCCGCTATATCCCGCCGGATCGTGCGCCGGAGGTGCCCGACGAATTGGCTTACCCGCTCTCTATATTGAACATGGTCGGCTCCCTGGGTCCCTTTATTCAGGTCAGTTGCAAGTTCAAAGTTTGGTTCGACGCATCGGTGGTCTCGTTGCTGATTCAAGGCGCACCGGATCTGGCAGAATACGGTCTGCAAGGGGCCTCGGGCCTGATGACACGCACCTACGCCTCCGACCGCGTTGAAGCTTATGCGGAATCGTTCCGGCAGCCTTGGCAAGAAGGGTTGAGTTACAACTTTGTGAATCTCCATCTTGGACTGCTGCCCGATACGCAGACCGCGCTGATCCCGTTCAACACACCGATCTTTACGATCTACCCGGTGTTGAGTCGGCATGCCTACACTTTCGAGGAGAAGCCGGCGTGATCGATCTGCGTAGCGACACGGTCACCAAACCGTCCGATGCGATGCGGAAGGCCATGGCGCGTGCCGAGGTCGGCGACGATGTCTACGGCGAAGACCCCACTGTGAATCGCCTCCAAGAGATGATCGCAGCCATGTTGGGGAAAAAAGCGGCACTCTTCGTCCCTTCAGGCACGATGGCAAATCAACTCTCGATCCGGATCCAAACGCAACCGGGCCAGGAAGTGATCGTGGAGAGTAAGAGCCACATCGTCCGCTACGAACAGGGAGCGGCCGGAGCCCTTTCCGGGGTGCAGCTCCACTGGGTGACCGGCGAGCGTGGCCTCATGACGGCGGAGCAGATTGAAGCGGCGATCCGCCCCAAGGACCCGTATTCCATCAGGACGGCACTGATTTGTTTGGAGAACACGCACAATGCCGGCGGAGGCACGATCTATCCCCTCTCGACGATTGAACGGATTCGCGAGGTCGCCCTCCGCCACGAGATCCCAATGCACTTGGATGGCGCGCGCTTATTTAACGCCGTCGCCGCCACGACGTTGCCGCCGGCTTCTTACGCCCAAAACTTTGAAACAGTGTCGCTCTGTCTCTCGAAAGGACTCGGCGCGCCGGTCGGCTCGCTGATCGTCACAAACGATTCCGCGTTGATCGATAAAGCCAGACGGTTTCGCCGCATGTACGGTGGAGGCATGAGGCAGGCCGGCATTCTGGCTGCGGCGGGTATCTATGCCCTTGAACACAACATCGGCCGCCTGAAAGAGGATCACGACAATGCGAAACGGCTGGCCCGCAAACTTCAACAGATCCCGTCGGTCTCCATCAATCTGCAGCACGTGGACACCAACATTGTGATCTTCGACGTCGTCAATCACCGCCTGTCTCCCACCGCCCTGCTCACGGCCCTCAAACAAGAAGGTGTCTTGATCAATGCGATCGGCGGTAGCAGCTTTCGCGCCGTCACCCATCTCGATGTGTCCGCCAAACAGATCGATGAGGCGGCCGAAATCTTCACACGGATCTTGGGAAACTGAACGGCGTGCGCATTGACACGTTCTTCCCCTGAAATCTAGAATGCACGTGTGTGGAATACCCGATGCCGTTACAGGTGGTGTCGTTCGCACAGATTAGCCGCATCCTCGAGATCACGGACTCGCTCGGGCTTAACCGCGAATGGGTGGAAATTCCATTGTCCCCGGAAAGTCCTGGAGCGGTCCGGCGTCTGACCAACGGCAAGCTGGAAATTATTGTCGATGCCGATCAGCCATTTGACGAGTGGATCGGCTCACTTCCGAAACATATTCAACTGGCACAGAAGATTTAGATGGATACGAACAACTCCGGTACCCTCCCCACGCGGGAAGAACTCAATGCGGAACTTCTCGAAGTCCCGGAACCGCCCGAACAGCCCGAGGCGGTTAACGAACCGGCCTACGAAGACATCGTCGCCGTCGCCCTTCGACATGTCCGCGGCCGGCGAGGCGGCGACCTCGTCAGCGTGCTCCTCGTCGGTTCGGGAGCGAGACGCGCCGTGACAGCCCACAGCGACGTCGACCTGATTGCGCTCGTCAAAGGCCAGGCCGAAGCGCATGAGATCATCCGCATCGCGGATCGTCTTGCCGACATTAGATATCGAGGGCATCAGGAGGTTGAAGAAGAACTTCCCTATTCCCCTCGTCTTCCGCCGCTCCTGAGAAAAGGGCGCATCCTCTACGATCACGACGGGATCGGCGCCAATTTGATTGAGCGGGCAAACCAGCGATTCCGTCAGGGGCCTCCCCCCACCAGCATGAACGAGCAAATTCGGATGAAGGCGGGTTGTCTCCATTGGCTTGGCAAGGCCCAAGACATAGCCGACAAGCCGGCGACCGCAAACTATCTGTTAATGTTGTTCTTCGACGATTTCGTGAATGCGTTTTTCCGGCTGCGCGGCTTGTGGTTGACGGCGCCCGTCGACGTTCCCCGATTCATTACTTCCCGCGACGCCGTCCTCGGGGACCTAGCCGGACGATTTTTGACTGCCACGACGTTGGCGGAGCGGTTGAACTGTGCCCGAGATCTCGTGCCCCTCCTATTCAAGGATGTTCCCAATCCAGCTCGGATCGATTGAACTGACTCGGACGTGACGACACCGAGTGACCGGTTGCCGCTCGACATGCCCTTGGCAGTAACCCGATCCGCCGTTAGAATGAGGTTGTGATGCCAACGACACCGCGTATCGACACCCCCCCGGCGCGAGAGACGCTGCCGCCGGTAGACCCCTGCACGCTGGTCATTTTCGGCGGGTCCGGCGATCTGGCTCGCCGCCGGCTGATTCCCGCGCTCTATAACTTGTTGCTGGATGGATTGCTGCCGTCGAATTTTGCGGTCCTGGGCTTGGGCCGCAAACCGATGTCCGATGAAGAGTTTCGCGGAATCGCTCGCGAAGGCGTCATGGCGCACTCACGGCAAGCGTTAGTTGAGACGACTTGGAATGAGTTTGCTGCGCATCTCTCTTACATCGCGGGCGACAACGACGCTCCGAACACGTACGCCACCCTGAAATCCAAGGCGGAATCTGTCGAACAGCAATTTCAGATTCCCGGCAATCGGATTTTTTATCTCAGCATTCCACCGAGCTCGTTCACATCGGTTTGCGAGGGACTGGACCGAGCCGGGCTTGTGACACGCAATGGCAATCGTAGTCCCTATACCCGGATCATCGTGGAAAAACCGGTCGGACGCGACCTGACCTCCGCACGGCAAATTAACACCGTCACCGGCCAAGTTTTCGACGAATCACAGATTTTCCGCATCGACCATTATCTCGGCAAGGAGACGGTCCAGAACCTGATGGTCGTCCGGTTTGCCAATAGCATTTTCGAGCCGATCTGGAATCATAAGTACATCGACCATGTCCAAATTACCGTGAGCGAAGCCGAAGGCGTCGGATCGCGGGCCACCTATTATGAGGAAGCCGGTGCGCTGCGCGACATGGTGCAAAATCACCTGCTTCAACTCCTCTGTCTCGTTGCGATGGAACCGCCCTATTCTCTCGATCCGGACGTCGTCCGCAACGCCAAGATGGAAGTCCTGCGTTGTCTCCGCCCCATCCTCGGGAAAGACGTCGAACAGTGTACGGTTCGCGCCCAATACACCGAAGGAGCAGCACACGGCAAACCGATTCCCGGTTATCGACGAGAACCGGGCGTCAACCCGAATTCCACGACAGAGACCTATGTGGCCGTGAAGTGCTTCGTTGAAAATTGGCGCTGGTCGGGCGTGCCGTTCTACCTCAGAACCGGAAAAGCGTTGCCCCGCCGTGCGAGCGAAGTCGCCGTCCAGTTTAAGGACATCCCGCAAATCCTGTTCAATGCCAATGCGCGCCAGCCTCAGCCCCCCAATGTGCTCGCCCTTCGCATCCAACCGGAGGAGGGACTTTCCTTGCGGATCGTGTCGCGGGTCCCTGGCACGCGCGCGCAGACCCATCCGGTTGAGATGGACTTTCAGTACAGCGATGTCTTCGGCCGACCATCACCTGAAGCCTATGAGCGGTTGTTATTAGACGTCATGGCCGGTGATGCATCACGGTTCATGCGGCGTGATGCCGTCGAAGCCTCATGGGCCTGGATCACCCAGGTCCTCGACGGCTGGCAACAACAGGGGCTGCGTTGGCTGCCGGCCTATCAAGCCGGGACATGGGGGCCAGTCGAAGCGGACCGCCTCATCCAGCAGGACGGACGCACGTGGCGCACGCTCTGACATCGGCACAAGCCGGCAACAGAAAGGAGACGATGTCCGTGCTGTCTGTCATTCCTAACTGCTCATGGCCAGCCGCAGCTGTTTCAGGATCTCCGTTCGGGTACCCAGTCCACCGATGAATCGCTCGAACAACCCGTTGCGGTAGAGCGCCAGCGCCGGCAACGAGGACACCTCCAATTCGGCAGGAATCTGATAGTTCTCTTCGACGTTCATTTTCAGCAGAAGCACTTCCTCGGCCACCTCTTGCTGCACCGATTCCAGCACGCGCATCAGCGCCTGACAATTCCCGCAATCCGGCTTCCAGAACTCGACGAGAACAAGTTTTCCTGCCTGCGTAATCATCTGATCGAATTCACGATCCGTGACGTCACGGATGGTCACGTCGAGGTCTCCGCCCTCTTCTCTTGAGGACTCTCCGATTCAAACACCTGTTCATACACGAGCTGTGCGAACTTTCGATAGCCCGCCGTGGTCAAATGCAAACCGTCGTTGGAATAGATCTTCGCCAGCTGTTGTGTCCTCGGCTCAGCCGTCGCGCCAAAGAGATCGATCGTCGGAAGCCGATGCAAGTCGGCATACTGAACGATCAATTCGTTCAACTGTCGCCGGCGTGCCAGATGCTCACTAACCCATGCCTGAGCGTCTTGATTTTCATCTGTCCCTTCGACTCGAATGGACGGGACCGTCACGGGAATCGGAACGATTTGGTCGGCTCTGGCCTGCTCGTACATCTTGACGAGATTGCGCATGATATCCTGCGCTTGCGCGTTCCACCCTAGATCATTGGTCCCCCCCAGAATTACGACGAGCCTCGGACGACGCCGAAGGACATCCTGTCGAAAGCGCATCACCATTTCGCCCGTCAACTCCCCACAAATCCCGCTGACCATGACCTGTATCGATGGTCCAACCATCTCCTGAAGGAACACCCCATAGGGCGTCTCACCACCGGTTGGATTGTCCCTGGAAGGAGTTTGAAACCCTGCGGTCAGACTGTCCCCGAAACACACCACGAGGGGACTGTTTGCAGTGGCATTCATTTCCGTCTGATCCCCCTGACCACCCCGTTCCTGCCGCCTGCCTCCGGAATTTCCTCGCCCAATGCTACTGAATGACGTTCCTGTGTATACCAGCGAACAGCGGTCGCAGCAATCGGAGAATCTCCTCCGAGGGCGCCCTCCAAAAAGCGCCGATTTTCTTGACGAAAGAGGCCTTGCCCGGTACGAATGACACTATGCCAGACCTCAAGACCGCGCAGGACATGATGGCCTCCGCCATAGCGGCCAAGGAAACGGCGGATCCCGAAATCACGTCGGTTAAACATTTACTCAAGTTACTTGATAAGACGGCGAAATCGAGCCGAACCTACGGGATGAATAACCCCGTCGCACAGAACTTTTTCCAGCAACTTCACCATGAACTGACCAATCACCTCATGACCTACTCAAGGTTGTTATTTCTCGTCCAACGGTCCGAGCTGCATTTCCGGGACGAAGTGGTCTACCAGAGCGATCAGGACGCAAGTAACGAAAACATTGCCTTTAAATTATATGCGGATGGGATCCGAGAGCTATCGTTCCACGAAGGACTGACGGCGGAAGAACTGACCTTCTTTCTCGAAGCCCTCTGGAGCAACCTCGATTCGAAAGAGGATGACGAAGATATCGTCACTCGTCTCTGGGCCAAGAATCTGTCCACCATCCGCCTTGTCACTGCCGAAGAAATCGCCAAGGCTTCCGGCGATCGCGACGTCTTTTCGGCCCCCGAATCAGAGCTCATGAATTCTCCGACCACGAGTTTGCGGGATCTTCTCGACAGTGAGCGCGCTAAACAACACCAGGAACAGGCTGGCGGCAAGACCCAAAGCGGCGTCTCACAGCAAGCATCTCAAGCAGGACGACTCCAGTCCGGACTCGTGGGATATGAAATCTCGGAAGAAGAACTCTCAAAGCTTGCACAAGAAATCGAAGCGGAAAACGCACGAGACAATTCATTCTATGTCCTGGACATTCTGACCGCCATCCTAGCTTCCGAGACACATCCGGACCGGCTGAGCAAACAGTTCGAACTCTGGAACGACGTTCTTGGCGCTCTGACCAGCCAAGGACAGTGGACGCTGCTTGAAAACGTTTTAACCTTGCTGCACGAAGCTCGAGAGGTCCGCCCAGACTTGACGGACCACCATCGTCAACAACTTAGCGAACTTTTTGAGGGATTGGGGCATCCCGACCGGGTCAAAATGATCCAGTCTTATCTCAACAGCACTCCGAAGGCGAATACGGAAGGGCTCTCCACAATCCTCTTAATGATGCGACCGACTGCCGTTCCCGCTCTTTGCTCACTCCTTGCCGATCTCGAATCCCCTGCCAATCAGACACTTGTATCAGAAGTGCTTTTGGTTCTTGCGAAAGACCAGCCCGAGCCGGTGTTGCGCGGACTGCTCGACCATCGTCCGGTATACGTACGCAATCTGCTCGCTATTCTTATGCGCTGGAACAATCCTCGCCACGCGGAAGCAGTCGATAAGCTTGTGCGTCACCACGACGCCCAGGTTCGTAAGGATGCGGTGCGCACGCTTGGACTGCTCCGTCCCAGCGGAAACGGCACCAAGCTGGTCGCCTTCTTGGCTGATGCGGATGAGTCCGTCCGGCTTGCTGCACTCAAACTGCTGATGTCCGGTAAATACACGGCTCCGTTCACAGCCTGGACGCCGATCGTCTCACCAGAGGAATTCTGCGACCGGAATCCGAGCGAACGACGCGCCGTATTTCAAGCCATTCGTTCAACGTCCGGCGATGAAGCCGTCCCCTTCTGGCAGAGCCTCCTGACGGAGTGGTCCTGGACAAACCGCAAGAAGAAAGAAGATCTCGCACTCCTGGCCGCTGAGTCACTTGGTAAACTGGGCACGCCCGCGGCCATTGCGGCGCTGGAACTTGGCCAGAAAAAGGCCGGGTCGGCCGTGCGACAGGCCTGTGTGGCTGCGCTGGCACAAGCCGAGAAACAACGAAACGTGAAACAGACTGCCATCCTTCCCAAATAACAAGTGATCTGATGAGCACATCGCCTACAAATCCACCCACTCCACAAACCGAGAAGACAGATGAGGCAGTCCAGCCGATCCTGACGCATGAAAGATCCCTCTATAACAAAATCGCGCGAGGATCCGAGGCGGGAGATATTCTGGACCAGCAGATGGCCATGCTGGGCATCCAGCTTATCACCCAGCTCAACGTCCTGCTGAAAACTTCTCGCATCCATGGTCGGACCAATGCGGCGCTCGACAAGCCCGTGGAAGCGATGCTGACTCTGATCAAGACGCTTGCCCACGATCAACCGATTACGTTGAGGCTTCAAAACGATTTTCTCTTCCTAGGCAACCAGCATCTGAAGATCAACGCTCAGCAAATGGCAATCGCCACAAGCATCATCGATGCGTTGCACGAGTGGAAAATCGGCGGCGTTTCCTTTGCCTCTTCGACCGCCTCAAAAGACCTTCGCGAGTTTGCCTACCTGTTCGTCAGTCTTGATCCGGCCACCA
>Ga0335070_10011833_pt1 | contig 10196 bp, 7 predicted proteins | sample Lox_Sample_13_FD_206722 | JGI IMG/M metagenome (GOLD analysis project Ga0335070, IMG submission 206722) | Soil microbial communities from Loxahatchee National Wildlife Refuge, Florida, United States - Lox_Sample_1.3 | ecosystem: Environmental > Terrestrial > Soil > Wetlands | place: USA: Florida... | reverse complement strand
ACACCTTCGAGCAGGAGGCCTTGGCTGCCAGGATCGAATCCGCGGTGCGGCGGGTGCTCAAGGACGGATATCGCACCGGCGACATCTGGTCGGAGGGCGCGCGCCGGGTGGGTACGGACGAGATGGGCGATGCGGTGGTCGCCGCGCTCGGCCATCGCTGAAGCGGCAAAGCGAGTCGGGAACAGGGATATGGTGAGGGCGGGCTTTATCGGATGGCGCGGGATGGTCGGTTCGGTGCTCATGCGGCGCATGCTGGCGGAGCGCGACTTTGACCACGTCGAACCGGTGTTCTTCACCACTTCGCAGGCGGGCGGCAAGGGCCCGGCCATCGGCAAGGACATCCCTCCCCTGAAGGACGCGAAGGACATCCAGGCGCTGGCGAGCCAGGACGTGCTGATCTCCTGTCAGGGCGGCGACTACACCAACGAGATCCACCCCAAGCTGCGCGCTGCGGGCTGGAAGGGCTACTGGATCGACGCCGCCTCGGCGCTGCGGATGAACAAGGATGCGGTCATCATCCTCGACCCGGTGAACCTGCGAGTCATCGAGGATGCGCTCAAGCGCGGCGCCAAGGACTACATCGGCGGCAATTGCACCGTGAGCCTGATGCTCATGGGACTGCACGGGCTGCTCAAGGAAGGGCTGGTGGAGTGGGTCACGGCGATGACCTACCAGGCCGCGTCCGGCGCGGGGGCGCAGAACATGCGCGAGCTGGTGGCGCAGATGGGCGCGCTTCGCCAGGCGGCGGGAACCCTGCTGGACGATCCCGCGTCCTCCATCCTGGACATCGACCGCGCGGTGACCGACGCGCTGCGCGCGCCGAGCCTGCCCACGGAGAACTTCGGTCATCCGCTGGCGGGCAGTCTGCTGCCGTGGATCGACAAGGACCTCGGTAACGGGCAGAGCCGCGAGGAGTGGAAGGCGCAGGCCGAGGGCAACAAGATCCTCGGGCGCGAGCAGCGCCCAATCCCGATGGACGGGATCTGCGTGCGCATCGGCGCGATGCGTTGCCACAGCCAGGCGCTCACCATCAAACTCACGCGGGATGTTCCGCTGCCGGATGTCGAAAGCATTCTGGCCAGCGCGAACCAATGGGTGACAGTCGTGCCCAACCAACGCGAGACGAGCCTGCGGCAGCTCACGCCGGCAGCCGTGTCCGGTACCCTCGCCGTGCCGATCGGCCGCCTGCGCAAGCTGTCCATGGGCGGGGAGTATCTATCTGCTTTCACCTGCGGCGATCAGCTGCTATGGGGCGCGGCCGAGCCGCTGCGCCGCATGCTGCGCATGCTTCTCGACCGCTAGCTGCCACCTAAGGCGAGCAGCTTCTTTTCACCCTTTACTCTCGCCGTCTGTGTGCCGTAAGTGGCATGTCAGGGCAGGCGAGGCTTTTGCTTCTCGGCAAGGGTTGTTGACACTTCCGGGCAAGATTTCCCCCGAAGGCGGGGTTGGGCCCTTTAGTCGCCGGGCGATATGCCGAAAATGGGCATGAAAACTGACGGGTTACGCCACAAAGTAAGAGGCCGGGTTAGCTTGCATCGATAACTACATGATGTTATTTTTGAATATCGAATGGTCATGATGACAGGTGGCGCCGTGAGGAAATCGTTACGAGGCTTGATCGCGGCAGGCGCGTTGCTGGCACTCACGGCGGCGACGGCAGAGGCTGCCGGCCTGGGTAAGCTCACCGTACTCTCCAACCTGGGAGAACCGCTGCGCGCGGAAATCGACGTCGTGGCGGTGGAGAAGACGGAGCTCGAAACCTTGGTCGCCAAGCTGGGGACTCCGGATGCCTACGCCCAGTCGAACCTGCCCTACCCGCCACCCTCTATCGGCTTGAAGCTGTCGCTGGAGAAGCGTGCCTCGGGCGAGCCGTACATCGGCGCCACTACGCTGCAGCCAGTCAACGAGCCGTTCGTCGACATCCTGGTCGATTTGAGCTGGGCCGGTGGTCGCATCCAGCGTGCGTACACCGCGTTGCTCGACCCACCTACATTTGCCAGCGAGCAGCCGAAGGCCGCGGCTCCCGCAGCGACTGCGGCACCCGAAGTGCGGCCCGCCCCGGCGCTGCCGCCCGAGCCTCAGGTCCAGACGCGTCTGGGCAGCGAGTTCGAGAAGCCGGCGCCGGCCGCCGAGCCTGCTGCGCCTGCTGCCCCGACGGAGCCGGAGGTACCCAGTGGGCCTCCCGCAGAAGCCGGAATGCCCCCCGCGCCGCCGCCTGCACGCGCGGCCGAGGCCAAGGGCGATACCTACACCGTCAAGCGGGGAGACACGCTGAGCAAGATCGCTCGCGAGTACAAGCCTGACGACGTGACCACCGAGCAGATGCTGGTCGCGCTATTCCGGGGCAACAAGGCCGCCTTCGCCGGCAAGAACATGAATCGCTTGAAGACCGGCAAAGTCATCCAGATTCCTGACGCCGAGGAGATCGCGGCCATCGACGCCAAGGCCGCTCGCAAGGACGTGCGGCTGCAGACTGCCGACTTCAACGCTTACCGGCAGAAGTTGGCGGAAGCGGCGGGCATGGGCGCGGGCGGCGCCGAGAGCGGGCCGGCGGCAGCGGGCAAGATCACCGCTGGAGTGCAGGAGCAGGCACCCGGCAAGGAGCAGCCCAAGGAGGTGCTCAAGCTGTCGAAGGGCGAAGCGCCCGGCGCCGGCGGGGCGGGTGCCAGGGCCGGGGATCTGAAAGCCGCGCAGGATCGCGTCCACGCCCTCGAGGAGGAAGTCGCTGCGCGCGACAAGACTATCGGTGAGCAGAAGGACCGCGTGGCCAAGCTCGAGAAGACCATCAAGGACATGCAAGTCCTGCTCGAGATGAAGAACAAGAGCATGGCCGAGAAGCAGGCCCAGGCTGCCGCGCCCATGCCCGAGCCGGCCAAGCCCGCGATGCCCAAGCCCCAGGCGCCGGAGCCGACGAAGCCCGAGATGGCCCAGCCGCCGGCGCCTGCACCGGCGCCCGGCGTGCCGCCCTCGGCGCAGGCGCCGACAGGCCCGACTGCCGCTGTGCCCACGCCTCCTGCTGTCGGGCCGATGGCGCAGTCCGGCGTGGCTGCGGCGCCCAAGCCCAAGAAGCCCAGGATCGTCGCACCGCCTCCGCCTGAGCCCAGCCTGATCGACACCGTCCTCAACGAGCCGCTGTACATGGCGGGTGGGGGTGGCGCGCTCGCGCTGCTGGGCGGTTTGGCATACATGTTCGTCCGCCGCCGGCGCAGCCCCGCGGAGGACAGCGGCGGGGCAGAAAAAAAAACTTCTGAGCTAGTGCAGGAAGAAGGCCCCGCCGAGGACATTCCCGCCCCTCAACCGATAGGCGCCGGAGGCCGGCCGGTGCCCGCGCAGGTCAGCGAGGAGGTCGACCCACTAGCCGAAGCCGAGATCTATCTTGCCTACGGGCGTGACGGCCAGGCCGAAGACATCCTCAAGGAGGCGCTCGCGGCAAACCCGCGCCGGCAGGAGGTCCAACTCAAGCTCCTCGAGATCTACGCCAAGCGCAAAGATGTAGCCGGGTTCGACGGCATCGCTCGCGACTTGCAGGTGGCGACCGGCGGGCAAGGCGAGGTGTGGGCGCAGGCGGCGCGGCTGGGATACGGCATCGATCCGAACAATCCGCGCTATGCCGTGGGCAAGGGGGCGGGGGCCGTCGCACCTGTCGCGGGGGCAGCCGCTGCCGTCGCCGGCGCAGTTCCCGGGTTGGACGACAAGCTGCTGGACTTCAACATAGGGATCGAGGAAACCGATCTCGGCACCAAGACCGACATCGACCTGTCGCGCTTGGGCGGTGGCGCACCCTCGACCACCACTGACATCGACCTGACCAACCTCGGCGGGGTGGGCGTTGGCGCGGACATCGATTTGTCCGCCGGACCAAGCCCGGATACCACGCTGCAGCCGGGGATGATCGACTTGGACCTCGGCCCAGCCGAGCAAGCAGGAACGGCGAGCGCGCCGTCACCGATCGACTTCGACTTCGACCTCAACAGCCTCTCCGCCTCGCCGGAGACTCAGACGCAAGGCATGCAGACCGTGACGCGCGCCATGCAGCAGACCGTGGCGGACGTTGGCGCGCCGGGCGGCGGGGACATCGAGTTCGACCTCTCCAGCATTTCGCTGGACACGCCGGGCGGCGGGCGCCAGGAGCCGACCATGGAGCTGTCGAGCGCGGGACGCTCTGCGCTGCCCGAGATCGACCTGTCGAACATCAACCTCGACCTGGGCGGGGCACCCGAGCCCCCCGCAGGCGGCGCGCCGAAGGACGAGCGCTGGTACGACGTCCAGACCAAGTTCGACCTGGCCAAGGCGTACCAGGAAATGGGCGACAAGGAGGGCGCGCGCGAGATTCTGCGCGAGGTCATCGCCGAGGGCGACGACGACCAGAAGTCCGCCGCACAGAAGGTGCTCGAGACGTTGAGCTGACCGTTCGGCCCCCGCCACGCAGCCACGCGGCCCGCCTAAGTCGGGCCGCGCTTGCTTTTGACGTCTGCGTACGCCATCTTTCCCGACTCGGCGCTCGATCGCGTCGGTTCCTGGCATCATGCGCATCGCTCTGGGTATCGAATACGACGGCAGCGGCTTTTGCGGCTGGCAGACGCAACCGTCGAGGTGCGCGGTGCAGGATGCGCTGGATGCGGTGTTGTCCCAGATCGCCGCTCACCCGGTCCAGTCGCAATGCGCCGGCCGCACCGACGCCGGGGTGCACGCGCTCGGGCAGGTAGTCCACTTCGACACCCACGCGCGGCGCCCGCTCACCGCCTGGGTGCGTGGTGCGAACACCCTGCTGCCGCGCACGGTTGCCGTGACTTGGGCGCGGCCCGTGGCCGAGGACTTCCACGCTCGCTACAGCGCGCGCGGCAGGGCCTACGTTTATGCCCTGCTCAATCGCCAGGAGCGTCCCGCGCTTCGCCACCAGTACGTCGGATGGCACCACCGCCCGCTCGAGGTCTCGCGCATGCGCGAGGGCGCGCAGTATCTGCTCGGCATGCACGACTTCAGCGCGTTCCGCGCGGCGCAGTGCCAGGCCCGATCGCCGGTGAAGGAGCTGCGACGCCTGCGCATCGAGCGGGAGGGAGAGCTCATCCTGTTCGATCTGGCGGCCGACGCATTTCTGCATCACATGGTGCGCAACATAGTGGGTTGCCTGGTCAAGGTCGGCAACGGCAGCCGGCCCCCGGCGTGGATCCGCAACGTGCTCGAGGGGCGCGACCGGGAGCGCGCAGCGCCGACTTTTCCGGCCAGCGGCCTGTACCTCACTGCAGTGGAGTACGATGCGTCGCTCGAGCTTCCGGCACGGCCAGCGGGCTTGACGCCGGACCTGCTGGCCAGTTTGACCTCATCGACAACCATCCGAACCGCATGACAAGGACTGCCGTCAAGATCTGCGGCATCACCCGCTCCGAGGACGGATTGGCCGCGGCGCACGCCGGGGCGCATGCGATCGGCCTGGTGTTCCATCCGCGCAGCCCGCGCTTCGTCGTGGCCGCGCAGGCCCGGGCGCTCGCCGATGCATTGCCGCCGTTCGTCACGGTGGTCGGGCTGTTCGTCGATCCCGACCCGGCTGTGGTGCGCGCCACCTTGCAGCAGGTACCGCTGCAGCTGCTGCAGTTCCACGGCGACGAATCCCCCGAGCTATGCGCTAGCTTCGGGCTGCCGTTCATCAAGGCCGTCAGGGTGGCGCCAGGAGTGGATTTGCTACAATGCGCTCGCCGCTTCGCAGCCGCCAAGGGCCTGTTGCTCGACGCCTGCGTCGAGGGCGCGCACGGCGGCACCGGCCAGGCGTTCGAGTGGGGTTTGATCCCGTCCGGCCTGCCGCTGCCGGTGGTGCTGGCCGGCGGCTTGACCCCGGAGAACGTGGGGCAGGCCATCCGCACCGTGCGGCCCTGGGCCGTCGATGTGAGCAGCGGCGTGGAACGAGAAAAGGGCATCAAGGACGCGGCGCGCATCGCCGCGTTCATCAGAGGAGCGCGCGATGCAGATGTATGAGGCCGGGCAGCTGTACGATTTGCCCGACGTCAAAGGTCACTTCGGCCCCTACGGCGGCACCTTCGTCGCCGAGACGCTGATCCACGCTCTGGACGAGCTCAAGCGCGAGTATGCCAGAGCGCGCGCGGACGCCGCCTTCCTGGCCGAGTTTGAGTACGAGCTCAAGCACTACGTGGGCCGTCCCAGCCCGGTGTATTACGCCAGGCGGCTTTCGGAGTCGCTCGGCGGCGCCCAGATCTGGCTCAAGCGCGAGGATCTCAACCACACCGGTGCGCACAAGATCAACAACACGGTGGGCCAGGCCCTGCTCGCACGGCGCATGGGCAAGAAGCGCGTCATCGCCGAGACCGGCGCTGGCCAGCACGGTGTGGCAAGCGCGACCGTCGCCGCGCGTTACGGTATGGAATGCGTGGTGTATATGGGCTCCGAGGACATTCAGCGCCAGGCGATGAATGTCTATCGCATGAAGCTGCTAGGCGCCACGGTCGTGCCGGTGGAGAGCGGCTCGAAGACGCTCAAGGATGCGCTAAACGAGGCGATGCGCGACTGGGTGACCAACGTCGAGAGCACCTTTTACATCATCGGCACTGTGGCAGGCCCGCACCCGTATCCGATGATGGTACGTGATTTCAACTCTGTGGTCGGGCGCGAACTGCGCATTCAGATGCCCGAAGCGATCGGACGGCAGCCGGATGCGATACTCGCCTGCGTAGGCGGCGGCTCCAACGCCATGGGCGCCTTCTACCCGTACATCACCGACAAGTCGGTCCGGCTGATCGGCGTGGAGGCGGCGGGCGAAGGCCTCGCGACCGGGCATCACGCTGCCACCCTGTGTGCGGGCCGGCCGGGCGTGCTGCACGGCAACCGCACTTACCTGCTGCAGGACGCCGACGGCCAGATCATCGAGACGCACTCGATTTCCGCCGGCCTGGACTACCCGGGCGTTGGTCCCGAGCACGCCTGGCTCAAGGACAGCGGGCGCGCCGAGTATGTCGCCTGCACCGACCAGGAAGCCTTGCATGCCTTCCACACGCTCACCCGCTATGAGGGCATCATGCCAGCGCTGGAGTCCAGCCATGCGGTGGCGCACGCCATGAAGATCGCGCCGGCGATGCGCAAGGACCAGGTGCTGCTGGTCAATCTCTCGGGTCGTGGCGACAAGGACATGCACACGGTGGCGAAGCATTCGGGGATTACCCTCTGAGTGACAACTGACGACGACAGGTGACGAGCCGCAGATGCACCAGCCGCACTCGTCACTGATTGCCCGTACTCGTCACTAAGCACCCTCACTGGTCACTCGTCACTGCCGAACGCGACGACATGTCCCGCATCCCGTCCACCTTCGAACAGCTCAAGGCTGCGGGCCGCAAGGCGCTCATCCCGTTCATCACCGCCGGGGATCCCGAGCCGGCGCTGACAGTGCCGTTGATGCACGCTCTGGTGGAGGGCGGGGCCGACGTGATCGAGCTGGGCGTACCTTTCTCCGATCCGATGGCGGACGGGCCAGTGATCCAGCGCTCGAGTGAGCGTGCGCTCAAGCACCACACCACGCTGAGGCATGTGCTGGGGTTCGTACAGGAGTTCCGGGTACGCAATCGGCTTACGCCGGTGGTCTTGATGGGCTATGCCAACCCGATCGAGGCGATGGGTGCGGAGGCCTTCGCCGCCGCGGCCGCGCAGGCGGGCGTCGACGGCGTGCTGGTGGTGGACTATCCGCCCGAGGAAAGCAGCGAGCTGTCGCGCGCGCTCAAAGCGCGGGCGATCGATTCCATCTATTTGCTGTCCCCGACCACCGAGGACGAGCGCATGGAGGCGGTGGGCCGCGCCGCCAGCGGGTATGTCTACTATGTGTCGCTGAAGGGCGTGACCGGCGCGGCGCATCTCGACCTCACCGAGGTGGCGCGCAAGATTCCGCAGATCCGTATGCACACCAGCCTGCCGATTGGCGTGGGCTTCGGCATCCGTGACGCGCAAACCGCCCGTGCGGTCGCCGGGTTGGCCGACGCGGTGGTGGTGGGCAGCCGCCTGGTGCAGGAGATCGAGCGCGCGCCGCGCGAGCAGGTCGCCGGCAACCTGCGCGCGATCCTCAGCGACATGCGCAAAGCGCTCGACGAAGGCCGGCCGGCAAGCTGAGGCTGCGCCGCCGCAGCCGCTGATCCGGGATTCCGATCGACAAGGAGGGTGTCCTTGAGCTGGTTGCAGAAGCTGCTCCCGCCGAAGATCAAGCGCAGCCCCGGTGCGGCCAAGAAAGCCGTTCCCGAAGGCCTGTGGGTCAAGTGCGACGTGTGCGAGGCGGTGCTGTATCGCGCCGATCTCGAGAAGAGCCTGAACGTCTGCCCCAAGTGCTCGCACCACAACCGCGTCAGCGCGCGCGAGCGCCTCGACCTCACGCTGGACCCGGAGGGCCGCTATGAGATCGGCGCCGAGGTGGTGCCGGTGGATTTCTTGAAGTTCGTCGACAGCCGCAAGTACATCGATCGCCTGAACGCCGACCAGAACGACACCGGCGAGAGCGACGCGCTGGTGGTGATGCAAGGGTCGATCAAGACCCTGCCGGTGGTGGTGGCGGCGTTCGAGTTCAAGTTCATGGGCGGCTCGATGGGCTCGGTGGTAGGCGAGCGCTTCGTGCGCGGCGTGCAGTCGGCCATCGAGCAGAAGATGCCGATGGTGTGCTTCGCCGCGAGCGGGGGCGCGCGCATGCAGGAGGGGCTGATGTCCCTCATGCAGATGGCCAAGACCACCGCGGCGCTCACTCAGCTCGCGCAGGACCGCCTGCCGTTCATCTCGGTGCTGACCGACCCCACCATGGGCGGCGTGTCCGCCAGCTTCGCCATGATCGGGGACGTCGTCATCGCCGAGCCCGGCGCTCTGATCGGCTTCGCCGGGCCGCGTGTGATCGAGCAGACTGTGCGTCAGACCCTGCCGGAGGGTTTCCAGCGCTCCGAATTCCTGCTCGAGCACGGCGCCATCGACATCATCGTCGACCGCCGCGAGATGCGCGACCGGCTGACGGCTCTGATGACGCTCCTGATGCGCCAGCCGGCCGCCTGACCCGCAATTGAGCGCGCCACGCCGCGAGCTGGCCGACTGGCTGGCGTATCTCGAGCGGCTGCACCCCACCGCGATCGACCTGGGCCTCGAGCGCCTGGCACGCGTACGCGGCCGCATGGGATTGGAGCTGCCCTTCCCGCTGATCACCGTGGGCGGCACCAACGGCAAGGGGTCGACTTGCGCGATGCTCGAAGCTACGCTGCTGCGCGCCGGTTATCGCGTTGGCTGTTACACCAGCCCGCACCTGCTGCGCTACAACGAGCGGGTGCGCGTCGGCGGTGACGAGGTGAGCGACACGCAGCTCATCGAGGCTTTCGAGCGGGTCGAGGAAGCGCGCGCGGGCATCTCGCTGACCTATTTCGAGTTCGGTACGTTGGCGGCCGCATGGCTGTTCCAGCATGCCCGCCTGGATGCCGCAGTGCTCGAGGTCGGGCTGGGTGGGCGGCTGGACGCGGTGAATCTGTTCGACACCAACTGCGCCGTGATTACCAGCATCGGCCTGGATCACGTGGAGTACTTGGGTGACACGCGCGAGGAGATCGCTTACGAGAAGGCCGGCATCTTCCGTCGCGGGCGTCCTGCGGTGATCGCCGAGCCGGAGATGCCCGCGCCAATGGGCGAGCATGCCGCGCGCATCGGCGCGCAGCTGCATCTGATCGAGCGCGATTTCGGCTACGTACGGCAGGACGGACACTGGCGCTACTGGAGCTGGCGCGCGCGCCGCGACGGCCTGCCGTTCCCTGCCCTGCGTGGCGAGTACCAGTTGCGCAATGCCAGCGCCGCGCTCGCCGCCCTGGACTGCCTCGAGCGGCGGCTGCCAGTGGACATGGGCGCGATCCGGCGCGCGCTGGTGGAAGTCGAACTGCCGGGCCGCTTCCAGGTGCTGCCGGGGCGTCCAGTGGCCGTGCTGGACGTCGCGCACAACCCGCAGGCCGCGCAGTGCTTGAGCGAAACGCTCGCGCGAATGGGCGGCTTCAAGCGCACCTGGGGGGTGTTCTCGATGCTCAAGGACAAGGACATCGCCGGCGTTGCCAGGCTGGTGGCGCCGCATGTGACGCACTGGCTGGTGGCGTCGCTGCGCAGCCCACGGGCGGCCAGCCCGGATGTGTTGCAGTCGGCGTTGCGCGACGCGGGGGTGTCCGCGCGCATCGAGATCTGCGCCAGCCCCGCGC
>Ga0335070_10011832_pt1 | contig 10196 bp, 6 predicted proteins | sample Lox_Sample_13_FD_206722 | JGI IMG/M metagenome (GOLD analysis project Ga0335070, IMG submission 206722) | Soil microbial communities from Loxahatchee National Wildlife Refuge, Florida, United States - Lox_Sample_1.3 | ecosystem: Environmental > Terrestrial > Soil > Wetlands | place: USA: Florida... | reverse complement strand
GCGACAGGTCTTGGCGAGCAGTTGTAAAGTGTTCGGCGATACCGGTGTCCGTTATGCCGTACACGCGATGGCGGCCGTTCGCGCGACGGTGAATGGCCTGGTGCTGGTCGGTTTGGGCGAAGGCCTGCTGCTCGGGGTCGGCTATGCGTTTGCCGGCTTGGGTCATCCGGCCATGCTCGGCGCGCTGACAGGGGTTTTCGCGATGATTCCATTCGCAGCCAAACTGATCTTCGGCGCTTGCGCGCTCGTTCTGGTGGCGCAGGACCAAGTCACGGCCGGGTCCGCCCTGTTCGTGTACGGCGTGATCGTGATCCTGTTGGCAGATAACTACGTTCGCCCATCATTGATCGGCAACGCCGTCAAATTGCCGTTTCTTTGGACCCTCTTGGGAATTTTCGGCGGCCTGGAAAACTTCGGTTTGCTCGGGTTATTCCTGGGGCCAACTTTGATGGCCGTCCTCATATCGATCTGGCGGGATTGGATCGCGGATGTAGCCAAGCCGGAACCGGCTGGTTTGGAAACCGAAGGACGGAAATCCCGTGTTGGCTAGGACTCGTTCTCGACCACCGCTGGAACGACGTTCCTGAAGGTGCACATATTGCACCTCGGCAGCATCACCGTAAAACATGTTGGACTACCGAAAGCGGCAAAAAAGGCGCTCGGGCAGAAACAATTCGGTGATATAGATTAGATTACGCCGATACATTGGTCAGTGAATATGCGGTTAGCCAGCAAGCGAAGTCTTAGATGAACGAAGCCATTAAGCGTATCAATCTCGATGCGGAGTTCTATACGCCCGAGAAGTGTTACATCATCGAGCTATCCAACACCCCGGATGATCCAGACGTATCGATCGCCCGAGCGCGCGTCATACCAGGAGTTACCACGCGATGGCATCGGGTAATCGGAGTAACTGAGCGTTATGTCATCCTTGAGGGTAGCGGACGGGTGGAGGTCGGCAGCCTTTCCCCGGAGGACGTGAGCGTCGGCGACGTAGTGGTCATTCCACCGTCATGCCGTCAGCGGATTACCAACCATGGGCAAGGGGATCTGATCTTCCTCGCCATCTGCACCCCTCGGTTCCGACCAGAGCTATACGAGAACATCGAGAACAACCCAATTTCACGCGAAAGCGACGCCTAACCAAATCATTGTATTGGACCCGTGCAAGCGGGATCCGCTCGTTCGCCGCTCTGAGGAGTTTACGCGTTGAGCGCTGACACCCGGCCAGGTACGGAAGGTCGAGCGGATGTGAGTCAATGGCCGGTTGATGCTTGCTGGTGGTCTTTGGGGAACGGAAGACACTGGCCGAGTTAGTCTAATCGTCTTAATTCCCACTTAACTCCTACCCATCCATACTACGACCTCATTTCATCACCACGAGGTCATCATGCGCGTGTTGCTGGTCGAGGACGATCGCATGATCGGCCGGGCAATTTGCGTAGGCTTAGAGCAAGAGTACCTGGTCACCGACTGGGTTCAAGACGGTGAACATGCTCGGCTTGCGCTGGCGGCCCCGGACGCCAGCTATGCCGTTCTGCTACTGGATTTGGGGCTTCCTCGTCTGTCTGGTTTGGACCTGCTGGTCGAACTGCGGCGGGGCGGAAATGCCATCCCGGTGCTGATCCTGACCGCCCGCGATGCGGTGTCCGATCGGGTCAAAGGACTGAACGCCGGTGCCGACGATTACCTGGTCAAGCCCTTCGAGTTGGAAGAACTGGTCGCCCGCATCCACGCTGTGGCGCGCCGCGGGGCGGGCCGTGCGGCTTCCGTCATCGAATACAGCGGCCTCCGTCTGAATCCGGTAACCCACCAAATTTGGCAGCACGAGGAACCTGTCGAGTTGTCCGCCCGCGAATTCGCGCTGCTCCACGCCTTGCTGGAAAAGCCGGGCGCCGTTTTGTCCCGCACCCAATTGGAAGAGCGCCTTTACGGCTGGGATCGGGAGATCGCCAGTAATGCGGTCGATGTCCATCTCCACAACCTTCGCAAGAAGCTGGGCAGTGAAGTCATCGTCAACGTGCGGGGCGTGGGATTTCGCGTGGTGAAGCTATGAACTCATCGATTCGCCAGCGTCTGCTGCTTTGGCTCTCACCTACCCTGTTGCTGGCGGGCGTGATCTTCGCCGTCCCTACTTGGTTCAACATCCATGAAGAAATCGATGAGTTGTTCGACCAGGTCCTCCGGGAGACTGCGTATTCGCAGCTCAACTCCACCTCTATTTCGAATTCGACTGCACAGAAGCAGACAAATCCTCCAGCGGTCCACGACATTGATCTGATCAGCCAGAAGTGGAGTTCTGACGGCCGTCTGCTCTATCGTTCACATCCTTTTCCGGCGCTGCCAGCACCGATCGGTGAGGGTCTATCCACTGTCTACTGGCAGGGTGAGACTTGGCGCGTGTTCAACCTCAAGACATCCGGCGGGTTGATCCAGATCGCGCAATCCATCAGCGAACGTCGGCAGACGGCGAACGAGATCGCCTCACATCTGCTCACGCCTTTGGTGGTCCTGTTGCCCGCACTTGCCCTACTGATATGGTTTGGTCTCATCCGCGGCTTGCGTCCTCTGCAAAAGGTCGTCGATGCCTTGGAACAAAGGACCCCAGACTCCCTGAGGCCGATTCCTGACCGAGAGCTACCCCATGAAGTCAGTACGTTGGTTAGTGCCCTGAATCGTTTATTGTATCGATTGGATGAAGCGCTGGCGTCACAGCGGCAATTTACTGCCGACGCCGCCCATGAACTGCGCTCGCCGCTGACCGCTCTGTCACTACAGGCGCAAGTATTAGAACGCGCCATAGACCCACATAAACGGTCCCTCGCCATCAAGACCCTCCGTCAGGGGATCGCCCGCGCCAGCCATTTGGTGCATCAGTTGCTGACTCTGGCGAGACTCGATCCCGATGCCCCCCAACATCCGTTCACCCCTCTGCGGCTCGATGGACTCACTCGAACCGTTGTTGGGGATTACGCGCCGCTGGCTGCGGACCGTGGCATCGATCTGGGCCTCGTAGCCGCAGACGCCACGCAAGTATTCGGAGACGATCAGGCTTTGCGGGTCCTCTTGGGCAATCTGCTCGATAACGCTATCCGCTACACGTCGGCAGGTGGTCGAGTCGATGTTAGCGTTCTGAGCACAAACGGCAAAGCGCGCCTTGAGGTAAACGACGAAGGCCCTGGCATTCCTGACGCGGAGCGGGGCCGCGTGTTCGACCGGTTCTACCGTGTGGCTGGCAACGCCGAAGCGGGCAGCGGACTCGGTCTCGCCATCGTCAAACGCATCGCCGATAGGCATGGAGCAAGCATTCGGCTCGCGGAAGGCGCGGGTGGAAGAGGGCTGACCGTAAGCGTGTCGTTTTGCCGGAGAGCGCCATGAAAGACGGCAACGGAGTTCAGCGATGGTTACGAGTTGGCCGGCGAACGATGATCGGGATATTGTCTGCTTCCATTCTAATGAGCGCATGCGTGGGCAATCTCAAGGATGTCCGTGAGGTTTCCGTCGAACTGGAACGGCGGACCGGCCAGACCTTGGGAGAGACGAAACCCGGCGAACTGGCCTGGCCACCGGGCGTATCGGTCGCCGACGGTTTGTCCGAGGACGAATTGGCCGCGCTGGCCTTGTGGAACAATGCCACGTTTCGGGAAGCCATCGCCGACCTGGGACTCTCCCGCGCCGATCTCGTACAGGCGGGCATGTTGCCTAATCCCACCCTGTGGATGCTGTTTCCGGTCGGCATAAAACCGCTGGAACTGCTGCTCAGGTATCCGATCGAGGCTTTTTGGCTCCGGACAAGGCGGGTTAAGTCGGCGGAACTGGATGTCCAGCGCGCAGAACAACGGCTCGTTCAGAATGGACTCGATGTCATCCGCGACGTGCGTTTGGCCAGTGCCGACCTGGCACTGGCGAGGGAGCGTGCCGAACTGGCCGGTGCGGCGGCGAAACTGGCCTGTGACATCGCTGAGCTGACTCGGTCGCGCCTCCGCGCCGGCGATGCCACGGAACTGGAAGCATCGAACGCCCAGGTGGACGCGCTGCAAGCCCAGGAACAACACACCCGTTGGCAGCGCGACGCTGATATGGCCCGCGAACGTCTGCGCAGCTTGGTGGGCCTCGGCTTGGAACGCTGGTCGACGGTGGTCGAGGCCGGTCCATTGCCGTTGGAGGCCCCCTCCGATCGTGAGCGCCTGGTGCAGGATGCGCTCTCGACCCGGCCCGACTTGCGCGCGGCCGAACTGGGCATGGAGGCAGCCGGAGAGCGCATCGGGCTGGCCAGAGCGGAAGTGTTCACGTTCACGGCCATTCTCAGTACCAAAGATGTCAGCGGTCAAACGCTGTCGGGCCCCGGCCTCGATATCGCTCTCCCCATCGTCAACCAGAACCAGGGCGGCATCGCCCAATCCCAAGCCCGATTGGAAAAGGCCGCGCGGTTTTACAACAGCGTCCGCGACCGGATCGTGCTAGAGGTTCGTGAAGCGTCCGCAAAGCTGAATCAGGCCCGTATAAGCCATGACCAATGGCAAAACCAAATCCTGCCCCCCTTAGCCGAGGCGGAACAACAGGCCGACAAAGCCTATGCCGCCGGCAACGTGACCTATCTGTTCGTGCTGGAAACCCAACGCAAATGGCTGGATGCCCGCATCAAGGCCGCCACGGTTGCCACTGACCTCCGCCGCGCCCATGCGGAGCTCGAACGCAGTGTCGGCCGGAGTCTAGGTCGTCCCGTACAAGACTCGAAGGTCTCCCCTTCATGAAATATTCGTTCGCTACACCACAAAAGCTGTCTACCACGGCACTCGGCTTGGTGCTGTGCATGCTGGTTTTGCCCGCCGCCGAACCGGGCACCCTTCCGGCATCCGCCAAAGTTGATCAGCCGGTGAAGGAAACCGATCTGACGACCATCACGCTCACATCCGAAGCGGAACAGCGACTGGGTCTTGTCACCGCGACAGTGAAACGACGCAAACTGGTGGGCACCCGACTGTTAGGCGGCGAAATCACGTTGCCCGCGCAAACCGGCGGCCACCGCGACGGCCAGTCCGTCTTCACGATCCTGCCGTTGCTGTCGCCGGCCGAACAGGTGCGGCTCGCGCAATCGCAAATCGATGCCGACGGCCAGGTGGAGCAGGCGCGGGTGCAACTGAATGCCGCCCGCCAAGCGCTCCATCGCGCCGAACAAATGCAACGGGACAAGGTCGGTACGGAGCGGGCCGTGGACGATGCACGAGCGCAGGTCGGCCTGGCCGAGGCCGGACTGCATACGGCGGAGGCTCGCCGCGACCTGTTCGGCCCGGCTTTGCTGGCCACGGCCAGTCCGACCGAGGTCTGGGTCCGGGTACCGGTGTATGTCGGCGATCTGCCGAAGCTGAATAGGGCTACTGACGCTGCGGTGGGCGCACTGGCTGATACACCCGGTACGGCCCGTCGTGCGGCGACGCCGGTCGCCGCGCCACCCTCGGCCAATGCGATAGCAAGCACGGCGGATGTGTTCTACCGGATGCCCAATCGCGACGGAGCCTTTCGCTACGGCCAGCGTGTGGGCGTCATCATTTCCCTGCGTGAAGACGAGTCCGAGCTGGTCGCGCCCTGGTCAGCCATCGTGCATGACTTAGAAGGCGGCACGTGGGTCTACGAGCGGACGGCGCCCGCGGTTTATGTCCGGCGCCGGGTGCAGGTGGAGCGAGTGGTGGATGATCTGGCCGCGCTGGCCGGCGGCATCCAGGTCGGTGCGAGCGTAGTTGTGACCGGCACGGCCGAATTGTTCGGCACCGAGTTTGGAGTGGGCAAGTGATGCGGTGGCTCATCGCCACCGCGTTGCGGCAACGGGTGCTGGTGCTTGCACTGGCCGTGGTGCTGGTGGCGTTCGGCATTCATGCCGCGCGCGTGATGCCGCTCGATGTGTTCCCGGAGTTCGCGCCGCCCCTGGTCGAAATCCAGACCGAAGCCCCCGGCCTCTCCACCGAGGAAGTCGAGAGTCTCATATCCGTCCCGTTGGAAAGCGCGGTCAACGGAACCTCATGGCTCAAGACGCTGCGTTCCAAATCGGTGCTTGGCCTGTCTTCGGTCGTTTGTATATTTCAGGAGGGCACCGACCTGATGCGGGCTCGGCAACTGATCCAGGAGCGCGTGGCCCTGGTAGCACCGCGCCTGCCGGCGGTCGCCCGCGCGCCGGTCATCTTGCCGCCGCTCTCCTCCACCAGCCGGGCGCTGAAGATCGGTGTGTCGTCAAAGACCCTGTCGCAGATGGATTTGTCGGAACTGGCTCTGTGGACCATCCGTCCACGACTGATGGCCGTGCCGGGGGTCGCCAACGTGGCGATCTGGGGGCAGCGCGACCGCCAGATTCAGGTACGGGTCGACCCGGATCAGCTGGCCGCTCAAGGCGTCACCCTGGACGCCGTGACTCGCGCGGCAGGGGAGGCAGTCACCGTCGCGGCCGGAGGATTCATTGATCAACCCAACCAGCGCCTGCCGGTGCGTCATCTGGCGCCGGTGGAAACACCGGAAGATCTGGCCCGGACGGTGGTCCAGTTCAGCGGCGGTGTCCCGCTGCGCCTGGGCGATGTGGCCGATGTCATCGAAAGCCATCCACCCCCCATCGGCGATGCGGTCATCAACGACGGGCCGGGCTTATTGCTGATCGTGGAGAAACAGCCTTGGGGCAATACGCTGGAGGTAACCCGCAAGGTCGAAGCGGCGCTGGCGGCCTTGCGGCCCGGCCTCGGGGACGTGGAGATCGATCCGACCATTTTCCGGCCGGCCACTTTCATCGAACGCTCCCTGGATAATCTGACCCAAGCCCTGGCCATCGGCTGCATACTGGTGGCCGTGATCCTGGTCGCATTCCTGTTCGAATGGCGCCCTGCTCTCATCAGTCTGTCCGCGATTCCGTTGTCCCTGCTGGCAGCGGCGGTGGTGCTGTATCTGCGCGGCGGCACGCTCAACACCATGGTGCTGGCCGGTCTCGTCATCGCCGTGGGTGAAGTGGTGGACGATGCCATCATCGACGTGGAAAACATCATGCGCCGGCTGCGTCTGAACCGTGCGGCGGAAAAGCCGGCGTCCCCGTTTCGCGTGGTGTTCAAGGCGTCCCTTGAGGTACGCAGCGCCGTGGTATTCGCCAGCCTGATCATCGCCTTGGTGTTCGTACCAGTGTTCTTTCTCGAAGGCTTGGCCGGTACCTTCTTCCGCCCGCTGGCGTTTTCCTACTTGTTGGCCATCCTCGCTTCCCTGCTGGTGGCGTTGACCGTCACGCCGGCGCTTTGCCTGATACTCCTTCCCGGAGCGAAGCCACAGAAGGGGGACGCACCGCTAACGCGCGGGTTGAAGCAGGGTTATCGCAGCATGTTGCCCTTCCTGCTTGGGCGGCCGCGTTGGGTTGTGGGTTTTCTCATGGGGGCATTCGCGGCAACTGGCCTCACCTTGCCTCATCTGGGAGAAGCTTTCCTGCCCGACTTCAAGGAGACGGATTTCCTCATGCATTGGGTCGAAAAACCCGGCGCCTCCCTGGAAGCCATGCGCCGCATCACCGTCCGTGCCAGTCGGGATCTCCGTGCCATCCCCGGCGTCCGCAACTTTGGCGCGCACATCGGCCGGGCGGAAGTGGCGGACGAAGTGGTAGGGCCGAACTTTACCGAAATGTGGATCAGCGTGGACCCGGCGGCGGACTATGACACCACGGTGGCCAAGATACAAGCAGTGGTCGAGGGTTATCCCGGTCTTTATCGCGACGTGCTGACCTATCTCCGCGAGCGCATCAAGGAAGTGCTGACCGGAGCCAGCGCAACGGTGGTAGTGCGACTGTACGGACCGGACATGGCCGTACTCCGGGACAAGGCGGCGGAAGTCGGCAAGGTCATTGCCGATGTGCCAGGGGTGGCCGACCTGACGGTGGAAACGCAGACATTGGTGCCGCAGATTCAGGTGCGGCTGCGACCGGAAGCCACGGCGCTATTCGGTCTGACCCCGGGGCAGGTGCGCCGGGCCGCTGCGACGTTGATCCGGGGCACCAAGGTTGGTGAGTTCTATCGAGATCAGAAAGTCTTCGATGTCTCCGTATGGGGCGCTGAGGGGGTCCGTCATGATCTGGCCACACTGCGCGAGGCGGTCATCGACACGCCTTCCACTGCGCGCGTACCGCTAGGTGACGTGGCCAATCTCGAAATTGCGCCGACTCCCAACGAGATCAAGCGCGAGAACGCTTCCCGCCGGATCGACGTGACCCTGAACGTCGCCGGCGGTGACCTCGGGCAGGTGGCGCGGGAAGTTCAGAAGCGCGTCCTGGCGTTGAAGTTCGAGCCGGGCTACCACCCGGAATTCCTCGGCGAATACGCCGTACGCCGGGCGGCCCGCGACCGCCTCGGCTGGCTCGCCGCCGCTTCTATGCTGGGAATACTGGTGCTGCTGCACGTGGACTTCCGCTCGCTACGCCTCGTCCTACTGGTTGCGCTTACGTTGCCTTTCGCCCTAATCGGGGGCGTCGCCGGGGCCTTTCTCGGCGGCGGTGTGTTGTCGCTAGGCTCGTTGGTCGGATTCGTGACCGTACTCGGCATCGCCGCGCGCAACGGCATCTTGCTGTTGAGTCATTATCGACACTTGGAAGAGAGGGAGGGCGAAAACTTCGGATTGACTCTGGCGATGCGCGGGGCGGAAGAACGCTTGTCGCCCATTCTGATGACAGCGTCGTGCGCAGCCCTCGCGCTGCTGCCACTGATCCTCAAGGGCAATGTCCCCGGCCAGGAAATCGAATACCCCATGGCAGTAGTCATCCTGGGTGGCCTTCTGACCTCGACGATACTGAACCTCTTCCTGGTGCCGGTCTTGTACGCGCAGTATGCCAAACCGGGAGGCCAGAAATCAGGCGGGATCTGCGCGTAGGCGCTTGATCGACTGGTTTTGGCTCAAAGTGCCGATGAAGACGAGTGTCCGCCTAATGCGTCTTCGTGGGCATTCGATTAGGAATCACGGCTGACACTGACAGCAAAGGGCACTTTGCGGCCGTTGACTGGCCGGCCGCTACCGGTCACGAGATCTACTTCCACCGCAATGGGCAGCACGATGCGGACTTCGAGAAGCTCGACGAGAGCACCGAGGTTTGGTCGGGAAAGAGCGGGGGAACAGAGGCCGCAAGCGAAACGCGTCACCACGGGCGAGCACCGATTGGTCGGCAGTTGAGACTCGCGACGTCAGAAAACGGGGCCGGCTCGCGCCGGCCCCGCTGCGTGCATTACGTCGTCATGGATGAGGATGAGTATACGAGACCAGCTCGTTGCGCGCGCCGTTCGCAAGATCGACTTCGAGCATGAGCCCGATGCCCGGTGCGTAGTATTTGTGTTCGTCGGCACCTGGCTCGAGCGCCGAGTAGTCGCGGGTCTCGACGCATTTTTTGTGGCAACTAAAGCCTACGCCGCTCACAAACTCATCGGCATTGAGGGCGAGCACTTTGGCCACGTCCTCAGCCTCGACCCAGGCCAGCTCCTGCCGGTAGCTCTTGCCGACTTTCGGATGCGCGAGCATTTGGATGCCGGGCTTGCCACCCTCACGACCGGTCTTCCACGAGCCGTCGATACCGACGAGCTCCAGCTTGGGCGGTTTGTCGCCGTCGAAGGTCTCCTTCTGCTGCGCGATCTCGCCGCAATACCACACATTGCCTTGCACGTCCTGGGCGTACCAGTCCTCGGTCTCCTCCACGGTGCCGTCGGTCGATTGTACGATGTCGGTCACGACCAGACAGGTTATTCCGTTGATGAGCTTGGTGCGGTTGGTGACCGTCACGGTGTGCCTCTCGGTCACTTTGTCGCCGTTCTCGTCCTTATGGGTGCTCAAGTACTTCCACTGGCTCCCCTGAATGAGCGGGAAATACGGATTCGGTGGCACCGAACCTGGCCCCGATCGGCCGATCTGCAATGGGTCGACGAAATTCTTGGCGTAGGCGGGGCCGAAGTGCGGGTCGTAGGCGCCTTTGCCCACCGCATTGCAGACGGCCAAGCGTGCCTCATGCACGTCATTGCAGTTGGAGATGTCGTCCTTGCGTGTCGCTTGCGCCTCGGCTAGACACTTGTTGCGCGCGCTCCCGTTGGCGAGGTTCTGACACGTGGCGGTCGCCACGAGGTAGTTGTCGCTCGTATCCGCACCACAGGCTTTCAAGAGGGTATCTGCGGTGATCGAGCACACCCCACCGCTGCCTGCGGCCCACG
>Ga0335070_10011831_pt1 | contig 10196 bp, 10 predicted proteins | sample Lox_Sample_13_FD_206722 | JGI IMG/M metagenome (GOLD analysis project Ga0335070, IMG submission 206722) | Soil microbial communities from Loxahatchee National Wildlife Refuge, Florida, United States - Lox_Sample_1.3 | ecosystem: Environmental > Terrestrial > Soil > Wetlands | place: USA... | reverse complement strand
AAACAACTTCATTACTTTGATTCCCACTTTTATCAAAAACTGAAACCCTCAAGGTTATCGGTGTCCACTCCTGCATATACCCTGCATTCGTACTGAACGTATTCCATTGAAGATAGCCTTTGAAATGTTTACGATATTGGGGTTTAAGATAGATCCAATCAGTCGGGTAACGACCAGTACCCGCCTCGTCCGCTACAGAGGCAATCCTCAGCATCTGCCCATCCGGGTCCTCCGCCTCAATGTAAATTTTCCAGATGTAACCATACTGACCCTTTTCTACAGCAAAGGCATGCGTAATGATAGGCCCTCTCCTCTCTGGCTTGGGTTGAGCCCAATCCTGGGACGCACCAAGTAGAAGAACCCCTAAAACTATGCTCAAAAGCCATAAAATTCTTTTAGTTTTCATTTCTTAGCACCTCCGCGAGATCTGAACTTAGATTTGTAACAAGAAACCTTCAAGAATTTCTCGAAGTATTCTTTGGGTACGCTTCCTTTCTGCTCCCGCGTATGACCCCTTTCTCAACAAACCTACTCAACCAAAATGAAAAAAGCAGGCAGGAAAACCGGCGGAAATAACTAATTCAATTAGACAAACGTTACAAGTATAATCACTTGGGCGCCAAATTTCAAGGACTGTTAAATCAAGAACATCCTCGTTTTAGACAGCCTGCATCGAAGAGCAAATGCAGAGGCAGAAATGCGTCTGCGTCTGGCCTTTCTCATGTGTCAAAAACTTTTCCCATGCATTTTTATTGATTTCGGTGTGAAACATTCTATTTAAAAGGGAACAGGCCGAAACTCGATTACAAGGAAGGAGTTTACAAGAAAAGAGCTTGCGAAGTTCACTTATCTGTAATCAGGGCATGCTTCGGCAATCGAAGGTTTCCGATTGAAGTCATCATTATGCGCCGATTCAGACTTTCTAAGATGACCTCGGCATAGTCTTGCCTTCCGGAGTCGCCCTTGGCGAAGCCCTCTTGTGAACTATGCTTGCATTAAACTAACAAAGCAGCTTTCAAACTGGGAACCCAAGAGACGATCTGGTTCAAGGCAGTGAGAAAGCTGTTCTGAGTATTCTTGGGGATTAAGGAATGTTTTTGCGGGTATAAGAAATAAAAAAAATGGTATATTTCTTATAATAAGAATTGCCTTTTAAGGAAGAGGTCTTTTCTTTTATCCCGGCCTTTGCAGAATAGATCATAACCTCCATCTCTACTCGCCCCTCCTGAACTATTTGGCTAAAGAAAGTAAGCCCCGGAGTTGTCAGGCTTGTTGTCAGAGGTATGGAAGGAACTCCCAATAAGACTTGGTCCCCATCTGTTCCTGCAACTTTCACCAAAACGGAGACAATATAATCGGCATCCCATGGATATTCTGATACCAATACTCCCACGTCTAAAAACCAATGGGTGAACGCTTTTCTGATATAAGACTGCTCATCTCTCATTAGACAGGCAACATCGATAAAGACTTTAGACCCCTTCATATCTACGGTCATCGTCTGGAATGCCTCGCCTACCGCTTTTGTAACAAGCAACTGTTCTATTCCACTCTTTTTGGTATAGGTAAATTGGTAAGTGTGGGTACAGGAAAACAGAGTCAGGAGGATACCGATAATGAAAAGAGTCTTCATGATTAGAGACACACCTCTACTATAAATTTTACTTTACGTATATCTCTAAGGGTAATTAGGTGAACACTGTATTTTGGGGGATAAATGGTTGTATTTGTGTTGGTTTACATCAAAAAAGGAATAAGTCCTTAAGAAAAGCACCAAATACGGTGGGGGTGATTTGGCAAAACCTTAAACCTTGAATATTTCACTTGCACTTTGCCCCCACTGACGATATCTGGTGAGACTGTCGAAAAAGTCCCCAAGCAGGTTCTTGGGTGAGATGCAGAAAAAAATGACCTCACAGAATGCGCCACAATCAACGATCTCATAATTATGAGGGGTCATGAGACCCCCGAAAATCACCCATTAACTATACTGAAGGGTTTTTCGACAGTCTCGGTTGAAATCTGCGTTGAAAGTACACTGGGACATTTTATTGACTTCAGGAAGGAACCTGCAACGGCACTTCTGCCAATGGAGAAACGAAAGGAGTAAAGCACTGACCAAGGTATCTTCACTTCTGTCCAAAATAGTAACCGATGGTCCGATTGCCCCCAGAATTCTTTAAGCCTATGTTAGAATGAGATTGTTTTGAAAAATGGTTGATTATATGATAGGTATCAACTATCTCGTTCCGAATTCAAATGAGGGCCTTTTCTTAATGATCATGGGCGATGTAAGGTTCTCCGGTTATATCCCAGGTGCCATCGGTCGGATTGCTGAGCTTCACGGCACTTATTACTCCAAACACTGGGGGTTCGATCTTTTCTTTGAATCCAAAGTGGCCATAGAACTTTCTGAGTTTTTGCGGCGTTTTAATGAAGCGACCGATGGGTTTTGGGTAGCAAGCGTTGAAGAAAAAATTGTCGGCTCCATTGCCATTGATGGAGTTCGTCACGATAGCAAAGGAGCCCACTTGAGATGGTTCATCGTAGCACTGGAAAACCGAGAGCAAGGTATTGGTAGGATGTTGCTTAAAGAAGCCGTCGAATTTTGCCGAGAGAAAGAGTTTGGTCGAGTCTACCTCTGGACTTTTGCTGGTCTCGACCCGGCACGCCATCTTTATGAGAAATTTGGATTCACAATGTGTGAGGAACACGAAGGCAACCAATGGGGGAGGACGGTGACGGAGCAAAGGTTCGAGCTTGTCTTCTAATGATTCTATAATAGATACGGCTAGTGTACTGCGCCATCCATCCCTTTACTATGATTGTCATTCCTGGGGAAGCAGGAATCCAGAAGAACAGAGCCTGGATGCCGCATCAAGTGCGGCATGACATGCCAACAAAAGTAAAGAAGCGTTGGAGGGACAGTACTAGGAAAGGTTGCTATCATGAAAAACATGCAACGACTCACTCCCAAACAAATCCGGAATCTCATCCGAAAAGGGAAATGGGATCAACCGACGGCAGGATTGGCCATGGGTTATGCTCAGGCCAATCTGGTCATCCTCCCCAAGAGATATGCCTTTGACTTTCTCCTTTTCTGCCAGAGAAATCCGAAGCCCTGTCCTCTACTCGAAGTCTTAGAACCAGGAGAATTCAGAACGAAGTTTTTATCTTCGGATGCCGATATCAGAACGGACATTCCTCGTTACAACATTTACCGGAAAGGAAAATTGCAAGGTCAAGTCAAGGATATAAAGAGCCTCTGGGAAAAGGATCTTGTAACTTTTCTCTTGGGTTGCAGTTTTTCCTTTGAAGAGGCAATGCTTCGGTCGAAGATCCCCGTCCGCCATATCGAAGAGGAGAAAAACGTCCCGATGTTCATTACCAATATCCCTTGCAAACGCGCTGGAGTTTTTCGTGGGCCAATGGTTGTTACGATGAGACCCATTCCATCAGATAAAGTGGCCAAGACGGTTCAGATCACTTCGCGCTACGCTTCGGTCCACGGCGCGCCTATTCATCTTGGTGATCCGTCGATGATTGGAATTAAGAATCTCAGAAAACCTGACTTTGGAGATTCAGTAACTGTTAAGAAGGGAGAAGTTCCTGTCTTCTGGGCTTGCGGCGTGACACCACAGGTTGTTGTGATGAAGGCCAAACCTGATATCTGTATCACGCATGCACCCGGCCACATGTTCGTCTCGGATTTGCTCAACGAAGAATTAGCCATCCTCTGACCGGCGGGTGCCCCGCAAGCCCCGCCGAGTAGGCGGGGTCAAGGGGCACAATTAAGAAAGAGCATTTCTTTTGCTTGCATCCTGCTCGCCACTGCGCGCCCGGGAAGCCCCCGCCTGTGGCCGGGGAGCTTCATTCATCCATCGGCTTTGAAGCCGTCTCTTCTTCCATCGCCTCATCCACCATCTGATCCACATCTTCACCCATATCCTCTCCCATCTCCTTGCCCATCCGTTTCATCCATCTCGCCATGCTCTTCGGATCCTTCTCGTCAAGGCCGCCCCACTTCGATGGGTCAGCCAGACTTTCCATTCTGCTTTCTTCCGAACGGATCACCCGCACCTTGGAGAGGACACGGGACATCTTTTCACTCTTACATCGCTTGCATCGAGGGATAAAGGTCTCATCGGTTTTGATCAGGAGAAATTCTGAGATCTTCCCACAATCGTCACAGCGATACTCGTAGATTGGCATGTCACTCCCTCCCTACAGGCCCTCCCCCAAGGGGAAGGTGATTTCTTTAGGTTTTTTCCTCACGGCAAAATAGAAATAGAGGAAATTGATGACACCCGTGAGAGCCAAGCATAAAAACATGACGGTATAGTTGGTTAACTGAAGAATGATGCCCATGATGACTGCTCCCATGCCCGCCCCTAAGTCAATAAGCGCAGTAAAGGTACCCATCGCCGGTCCTCGATTGGAGCCCGCAAGGTCAATCGTATAAGCCAGCAGGGAAGGAAAAAGGAAAGCACTCCCGATTCCCCATATGATGGCAACAAGAATAAACATCGGTAAGGTGCTGGAGAAGGCGAGGATGGGCATCGAAATAATAAGATTGAAGAGACAGGGGAAGATTACCTTTTCTCTGGAATAGGTATCCAATATCTTCCCACCCAAACCACGGACTAAAATGAGCGTGATGGCAAAAGCAGCGAAGAAAAGGCCGGGGTTATCAACCCCTTTTTTCAGGGCGTACAGGGGGAAAAATGCAGTCATGGCTCCCCAGGTAATAGTGATTATGGAAGCGATGATGGCTGGCGGAAGTGCATCCAGACTTAAGAAGGATTGTTTCTGCGAAGATAGATCTGGTGTTGGAAGACCTTGAATCTTTTTCAATTTGAGGCTGATGAATAGGCAGCACAAAGACAGACCGGCACAGACCAGGAAAAGGACCTCAAAGTTAAAGGGGAAGTCAAACCGGTTGATGAGGAGCATTCCGAAGTAAGGGCCCACAGCAAAAGCTAGATTGATGGAAACATAGAAGTAACTGATGATTTGCCCACGATTGGCTTCAGGGGTGATATTGGCGAGCAAGGTGAAAGAGGCTGTTGAGAAAAAGGCCAATCCGATACCCTGAAAGAACCTTACGGCCAATAGGGGCCAGAAAGGAGGCGCAAAGAGATAGGCAACGGATGACGAGGCAAAGAAGAGGGTTCCAGCAATCATGAATCTTCTTTCAGGAATCTTGAGAAGGGCTTTTCCCACGATAGGCCTGAAGACTAAAGAGGAGACGCTAAAGGCTCCGATAAGAACACCGATCTCTGCTTCCTTGGCTCCCAGTCTTGAGAGGTAAATCGGGAGGGTCGGAATGAGAATGTAGAAGACGGATGAGAAAGTGAATTGCGCAAAGAAACAGAGGACAAAATCGCGGGTCAATATCTTTTGTGTCGTCATCTTTCGTCTCGAAGTATTTTAAATTCATCCTTACCCTTTTGTAAAGGGATTCGAGGGTCTTCCCTGCGTGAACCGAATGGAATGAACCGTAGGGTTGACATGGGCCTCATTTCTATGAATAATCGATTGGAAACAAAAAAAATAGTAGATCGGAAGGAGGCTCATTCGTGGCAAATCCAGAGAAGGTCATCTTAAAAATTGTCTCCGTTAAAGGGACTTGTGCAGCAGGCCATTACGCGGGCCAGGAATTTGATCTGAGCAAGGACTTTCTTTTGGGAGTATCCGGGGATCCTCGGGCCCTATGTCCCTCAGCGTTCCATGCCATCTTTCCATCGTGGCGGGTGCTTCGGCACGGCGGAGCATTTCCCTGGGAAGAGGACCGAGACAAAACCACTATCGCCTGCCCGGATCCATTCAATCCCGTGGTGATGGAACTCCTAAGAATGAAACAGTAGGTCATCGAACTGCCCGAAACGATAGGAATGGCGGTTGAAACCTAATGAGCTAAGAGTCTTGAACTTCCTTTTGGCATCTTTTATAAAAGGTTCACCCCGTTAGAAGTGATGCGCCGCCGTTCTGCCCTGCATACCATGCAGTGCAGGGCTCTGCAGCGGGGTGAGGTCCCAGAATAATTCCGGCAAGGTTTGATCCCCCGCTGGAATTTCTAACGGGGTGAACTTCCCATGAGAGAGGATAACCGATGCAACGAGAAGTGATCAGAGCGAATATCATCGTCTTTATTGCCAGTTTCTGCACGCTGGTCATTGAACTGGTGGCAGGAAGAATCATGGCTCCCTATGTGGGGGTTTCTCTTTATACCTGGACCAGCATCATTGGCGTGGTCCTTGCCGGCATCAGCATTGGAGCCTATCTGGGAGGCCGGATTGCCGACCGATATCCTCGTTCCTCTACGCTTGGCTGGCTCCTTTTTTTTTCTGGCCTCGGGGCATTTTCCATTTCGCCACTGACCAATTTAGTTGGCGGGGCTCAATTTCAAACGAGTCTGATGACAAGAATCCTGCTGATCACCGCCATCGTCTTTTTTGTCCCCTCCTGTCTTCTCGGAATGATCTCTCCTGTCGTCGTCAAGTTGACCCTCAACAACCTTGAGAAGACGGGCAACGTTGTCGGAAAGATCTACGCCTTCTCCACCCTCGGCTCCATTCTCGGGACATTTGCTACGGGATTCTATCTGATCTCCTGGATGGGGACCCGCTCCATCCTTTTGACCATGGGAATCATTCTCGTCACTTCCGCTGTCATCTTTGGGAGTTTCTTCAGGAGCAAGAAAGCTCTTGCGCTCCTTTTTCTTTTTTTGTTCCTTTCATTTTCCCTTCCCATCATAGGATTGCGCGTGTATGCCCTGACCAACCCGGCGGAATTTTCTTTTCCCTCCTCCCCCGTTGAATCCATAAAGGCATTTTACGAGCATTCTTTCAAATATCCATTTGAAGAAGAGACTCATTTTTTTAGAGAGAGCGATTACTATACGATTAAAGTAAAGAAGAGTATCAACGGAAACAATGGGAACCCCTTGGAGTCTCTCGTTCTTGATCACCTGGTTCATTCTTATACGGACTTAAAGGATCCCCTTTATCTTGAGTATGAATATATCCGGATCTATGAGGAGATGGTGAGATGGCGGGCGAAGAACCGGGGATCCTTTAGAAGCCTTTTTCTGGGAGGCGGGGGGTATACCTTCCCTCGTTTTATTGAGGCAAAGTATCCCAAAGCCGAGACCCAGGTGGTGGAGATCGATCCGGAGATTACCCGGGTAGCAAGAAAATATCTGGGCGTTTCGGAGAATTCCAAGATTCGCTCCTTCAATGAGGACGGCCGCTGGTTTGTGATGAATTGTAAAGAAAAAGGGGGCTATGATTTTATTTTTGGAGACGCTTTCAATGACCTTTCGATTCCTTATCACCTGACGACCAAAGAATTTGCCATGCAGATCAAAAGCCTTCTCAAGCCGGATGGGATGCTCTTGGCCAATGTGATCGATAGTTTTAAAAAAGGAGGCTTCATGCCGTCCTATATTCGGACGTTAGAAGAAGTGTTTGGAAAAGGAAACGTCCACCTCATAACCCTTACCTCGGATTATGATCACATCGGGGTCAGTACCTTTGTCGTCGTGGCGAGTCCGCAGAAGTTGGACATGGATGATTTCGTCAAGAAAGTGAAGAGAGACGGAGGGGAAATGACCTCCCATGTCATGCCTCAGGACCAATTACAGGAGTTTTTAGAAGATCGTTACTCTGTGATCCTCACCGACGATTATGTACCCGTAGACAATTTGGTCGCCCCCATCTTCGAAGAACGATTCGGATATCGGCAATGAGGAAGCGATTCGATCCCCTTCAGCGGCACGGCTGTTCTCGTTGACAGGGCGTAGGTTGCTGGATAGAATAGCCCAGAGGGGTTTTTTATCTTTATTAGAAGGATGAGAGAATGGAAGATAAAAAGAGAGACTTTGTGATGGTGACCGTGTCCGGTCCGGACCAGCCGGGGATCACCGCCACGTTCAGCAGGATTCTGGTAGAGAATCGGGTGGAGATCGTGGATATCGAACAGGCCTCTCTTCAGGATTTCCTCGGTCTCTCTTTTCTCCTGGACATGAGTGGCGCGAAGCAATCGCAGGATGGCGTTTTGAAAGACCTTCTGTTTGAAGCCAGCCGGTTACACCTCACCCTCAATTTTCGGCTCTTCTCCGAGAAAGAGATGAAGGCGAGAAACAGCAAGAACCTTTTCGTCCTGACTTATTTCGGGGACACCCGCGCCCTGGCGGAGATTTCAAGTATCCTGGCCGAGGAGAATGCCAATATCGAAATGATCAGCAATCTGACCCGCCACCGTGCAAGTTGTGTAGAGCTGACCATCGATGTGAATGGAGTGAAGAACCTCGGCCAGTTGAAGGAAAGAGTGATCGCCAAGAGCCATGAACTCAACGTTGATCTAGCCCTCCAGAAGATGGAGGCCTATCGCAAGAACAAACGCCTCGTTTTTTTCGACATGGACAGCACGCTGGTGGACATGGAGATCATTGATGAGATGGCTGAGAGGGCAGGGGTCTTTAAAGAGGTTTCGAGAATCACGGAGAAGGCCAGGAGAGGGGATATCGATTTTGAAGAAGCCCTGATCCAGCGTGTGGCGCTTCTCAAAGGGTTGAAGGTTGAAGCACTGGAGAAAATTCGCAGCGAGATGAAGCTCTCCGAAGGAGCTGAAGATTTAGTGGAGACGCTCAAGGGATTGGGCTATAAATTGGGTTTGGTGAGCGGAGGATTCGATTATTTTGCCGATTTTTTGAAGGAAAGATTGAGTTTGGACTTTTCGTTTTCCAACCAGCTGGAAATCAAGAATGGAGCCCTGACGGGCAAAGTGCTGGGAAAGATTGTGGACAATACTTACAAGGCAAAGATCGTCAATATGGTTTCCAGTGAGGAGGGAGTGCTTTTAGACCAGACTGTGGCCATCGGTGATGGGGCCAATGATGTGTTGATGTTAGGTCAAGCCGGATTGGGCATTGCCTATAATGCCAAGGAAAAAATTGAGCGAGCGGCCAATATGAGCTTGGGCCGCGCCCGCCTGAAAAATATCCTCTATATCTTAGGCATTTCAGAGGAAGAGATGGGTTCCTCAAGTCTTTGTAACGGTCCTCTTTAATCCTCACCCCTGTCGGTCTGTCTTCGCGTCCACGGAAGAGTAGTCTTACTTCAAGTGGTGTCCGACGATCCTTGCCGGAACAATCATCGCAAAAAAGGGGAGCATATACAAAGCGGCAAGAGCGGGCGCGAGAGGGCCGAAGAACTGTGAAGAGAAAACGACAACCAGTACATTGTTCATATTGGCAAAAGATATAGCCCCTGCCAACCGGTCCTCCCTTTTCATCCCCCAGGTCAACAATAGTCCAACCGTATGATAGATGACCGATAAAACGAAAGCCACAAGAATGATCTCCACCACCCTGGCAGGTGTCCCTATGAAAAAGAATGAGTATTTTGCAAAGACACCGAGGTTAATGCAGGCAAACATGCATAATGATACGGGGAATTGGCCCTTCTCCAGCTTTTCCAAAGAGGAAGGATAAAGATGGCGCAGGAGAATGACTGCCACGGCAGGTAGAAATATCACCGTGGCTAAGATCTTCACCATAGTCAAAAAAGAGATCTCGACTGTTTGCCCAACTAAGAGGGAGACCAGAGCCGGAAGGGAAAAGGGAGCCAAAAGAGAAGAAACGACCACCATCATAAGGACAAGCAATGTGGAAGCTTCTAAGAGGCCCGAAATGAAAGGGGCGACCACACCTGTAGAAATCCCGGAGAGAAGTAAAACGGACACAGCATATTCCGGCCAAAGGGTTTGAGTCAGCAAGAAAAGACCGATCGGAATGATACACAGTTTAAAAAAGCATAAGATAAAAAGGATAAAAGCTTTCTTTCTTGCCTCGTTAAAGACTCGGAGAAAATCGATCTTCAAAAAACTGAAGAACAATTGAAACATCATGAAGTAGAGAGGATAGGGAGCAAAGATCCTCCCAAACTCCGGAAGTCCGATACCGATCCCCATCGAAGAAAAGATGACGAAAAGGAGGATGAGATCATTCTTTCGAAACACTGTCGAGTTCCTTCCGCCCCCTCACCTTTCCCATCTCCCCCGATGGGGGAGAGGGCGGGGTGAGGGGTGGAAATCAGGAGCACGGGAAAGAATTACCGTATCTACATTAGTTAACCTATACGATTTATTCTGACCAGATCAAAGAGGAAACTCGATTTATCAAAACCGGCTCT
>Ga0335070_10011830_pt1 | contig 10197 bp, 10 predicted proteins | sample Lox_Sample_13_FD_206722 | JGI IMG/M metagenome (GOLD analysis project Ga0335070, IMG submission 206722) | Soil microbial communities from Loxahatchee National Wildlife Refuge, Florida, United States - Lox_Sample_1.3 | ecosystem: Environmental > Terrestrial > Soil > Wetlands | place: USA... | reverse complement strand
GCCGCCGCCATCACCCTGGATGCGAACGACAGCCGGGAATAAGCGAACGCCGCAGGCTGTTTGAATCTGCCGAGACGGTTCGACCCATTCGGCTGGCCGGGTCGAGCACGCTCCGGTTCACATCATGGAGACGGGAGGAAGGCATGCGATATGCGATCGGACTCGGTATGGCGGCGTTCGGATTGGCGGGGCTTGCCCTCAGCGGCGCTGCATCGGCGGAGGACTATGGTCCCCTGCAGGTCGTGAAGACGTCGATGGGCAGCGTTCTGGCGGATCCCAAGGGGATGACGCTCTACACCTTCGACAAGGACACCAAGGGAATGTCCAACTGCTCCGGCGAGTGCGCCGAATATTGGCCGCCGGCGATGGCGACCGCCGCCGACAAGCCGGTCGGCGATCTCACCATCATCAAGCGCGCCGACGGCACGATGCAGTGGGCCGACGACGGCAAGCCCCTCTACACCTTTGTCAATGACAAGAAGGCGGGTGACGTGACCGGCGACGGCAAGAACAACGTTTGGCACGCGGTCAAGGAATGAAGGCTTAGCGCGGCTCGGGGGTCACTCAGCCGACCTCCGGTGGTTTGCGACATAATGACACAACCCCCTGTCGCACGCTCGCGACCTGACTTGGCCCCGCCCGTCTGAAGCGGGGCCTTCTCTTTTCATTCGCGATCTATCGAAACCGGCCATGGACGCCGCGCCCGGAGGACGCGTCGGCGTGGAATATGGTCGTTCGGGCGACAGAAGCCTTTCCCCGGGCTGGCTGTAGCTGGCTGATCGGACTGCGAAACCCCGAGCGTGCCTGGCAGCAAGAGGGCTCAGCCGAGGGTCGGGATTATGGCCTTGCCAGGATTCGCAGCCGGTACCACAGTAGGTCGCAAGGCCGTTCCAACCAATCCGCAAAGGAACCTCGGGGCGGGCCGCGAATGGATAGAACAGGGGAAGGCGCCAATGAAAGACGATGATGTCGTTGCGAGTCGCAGTCTGAACAATCGCACCAGCCGGATTTCCCGCCGCCGCGCGTTGCGGACCTTCGGGTCCGGCATCGCCGCAGCGGTGGCCGCGCCTTGGGTCGTTCGTCATGCCCTGGCCGACCAGCTGGTCGGGCCTGGCGGCATTACGCTGGCTCGCCCCAACCAGCCCGTGACGCTTCCGCGCTTCCAGGATCCCATCAAGAGCGGCCTGGAGCCCGAGAAGGGCGGCACCTTCACGATCTTCAACTACGCCGACTACATCGACAAGAAGCTCGTCGAGGAGTTCGGCAAGAAGTACAAGGTCAAGACGCAGATCACGACCTTCGACAGCATCGATCAGGCGATCACGCGCCTGGCAAAGAAGGCTGTCCGCGCCGACGTGACGGAGATCACGCCCGAGCGCGTCGCCCAGGCCGTCGCCGGCAAACTGCTGCTGCCGCTCAACCTCGATTACATCCCGAATCTGAAGAGCAACATCTGGCCGCAGCTGCACAGCCCATTCTACGATGTCGAGTCGCGCTACACCGTGCCCTACACCATCTACAGCACCGGGATCGGCTGGCGAAACGACAAGGTCTCCGAAGACATCGCCAAGCTCGACAATCCCTGGTCGATCTTCTGGAACTCGCAGAAGTACAAGGGATATGTCGGCGTGCTCGACGACGCGCGCGAGGCCCTCGGCATGGCCATGCTTTATCGCGGCGTCTACGACATCAACTCCGAGGATGCCGGGGCGATCGACAAGGCCCTGGCCGACCTGAAGGACCTGATCCCGATCTGCAATCCCAAGATCAACATCACCGAGTATCAGACCCTGCCTGAGGGCTCGTCCTACCTCCACGAATCCTGGTCGGGCGACATGTTCGGTGCGGTCATCTCCTACCTGCCGAAGGGCACGGACGCTTCCGTGCTGTCGTACTGGACCCCGCCGCGCGGCAAGCAGATCGTGCAGAACGACTGCTTCTGCATCACCGCGCAAACGAAGAAGCCGGTGCTGGCGCACCTCTTCCTCAACTACCTGCTCGACAACGACGTGTCCTACAACAACTTCGTCAACTTCGTCGGCTATCAGCCGCCGCTCAACTCGGTCACGCCGGAGAAGTTGATCTCGGACAACGTCATCCCGAAGAACCTCAGCACGATCGTGCTGACGCCGGATGATCTGGGGCCAGACTCGCTGCAGATCATGTCGCTGACGCCGAAGGGCCAGGCGCTCTGGCAGAACGCCTATTCGAAGTTCGTCTCGGGCGTCTGATCGCCGCCGCTGAGCGGGGGAGAGCGGGGTCGTGTATCCACGGCGTTTGTGGCCGGCGTTCGCGTTGCCGGGCCTCGTGTGGCTGACTCTGCTCTTCCTCGTGCCTTTCTACGCCGTGATCGCCGTGGCCTTCGGCACGGTCGATCCGATCTTCCTCAATCCGGTGCCGGTGTGGAACCCGCTCGACTGGAATTCCGACTACGTCCTGCAGACCATCGTCGGCTTCCTTCCCGGGAACGACTACTGGCGCGTCTTCATCCGCACGACCGAGTACGTTGCCATCTCCCTCGCCCTCTGCCTGCTGATCGGCTACCCGGTCGCCTACTACATCTCCCGCCATGCCGGCCGCTCGAAGCAGCTGCTCGTGGCGCTGCTGGTCCTCCCGTTCTGGGTCAGCTACCTCATGCGCATGCTGGCCTGGGTGAACCTTCTGGCGCCGGAGGGTTACGTCAACAAGATCCTCACCTGGGCGCATATCTTCACGACGCCGCCGGACTGGCTCAACGGCAACCCGTACTCCGTCATCCTGGGCCTCGTGTACGGCTACATCCCCTATCTGATCATGCCGCTCCTGGCCGCTCTCGATCGCATCGACAAGAGCCTGCTCGAGGCGGCACGCGACCTCGGCGCCAGCCCGTTCCGCGCCTTCCTGCATGTGACGCTGCCGTTGTCGAAGACCGGCATCCTCGGTGCCAGCGTGATCATCACGCTGCCGATGTTCGGCGACTACTACACGCCCAACATCATCTCGGGCTCGCCGCAGACCAGCATGCTCGGCAACCAGATCGACATCTTCTTCCATGGCGGACCGCAGCCGGCGATCGGCGCTGCGCTGACGCTGGTGCTGGCGGTCTTCCTCGGCGTGCTCATGGCCTACTACATGTACACCGTGGCCAAGGCCTCGCGCGAGGCGCAGGCGTGACGGCGACCTCGGCATCGCTGGCGCTCGGCGACAACCGCTCGGCACTGCGGCGCGCCCGCGATTGGCTGGCCAACCCCTGGGGCCGGCCGCGCTTCCTGGTGCTGGTCACCTGGGTCTACATTCTCTGGTCGATCGTGCCGGTGCTGATCGCCATCCAGTTCTCTTTCAACGACGGGCGCTCGCTCACGGCCTGGCAGGGCTTTTCGCTGTCGCGGTGGTACTGGGGCGACCCCGTGAACTCCGTCTGGGCCGACCCGGCGCTGCAGGCGGCCCTGCTGCAGAGCCTCAAGCTTGCCGGGCTCGACATGCTCATCGCCACGCCGCTCGGCGTGCTGCTGGCACTCGGGCTTGCGCGCTGGCGCGGCTATCTGGCGGAGGCCTCGAACCTGCTCATGCTGTTTCCGCTGGTTACCCCCGAGATCGTCATGGGCGTGTCGCTCTCGCTGGTGTTTCTCTACCTCTTCGATTTCATCGAGCCGAGCACGACCGCCCAGGTCCTGGGGCATGTGACATTCTCGCTCTCCTACGTCGTCGTGATCGTGCGCGGCCGCCTGTTCTCGATCGGGCGGCAGTATGAGGAGGCGGCCGCTGATCTCGGCGCCACGCCGTGGGAGACTTTGTGGCTGGTGCTGTTGCCGCTGCTGCTGCCGGCGATCCTCTCCAGCCTGATGATCGTGTTCGCCATCTCGATCGACGACTTCGTCATCAGCCAGTGGCTGTCCTGCGGCGCCGACTGCGACACGATCCCCATCCGCATCTACAGCGCCACGCGCGCGGCGCCGCTGCCGTCGATCAACGCGCTGGCGGCGATCATGGTCTACTTCACGATCGCGGCGCTGCTCATAGCCTATTTTCTGTTCCGGTTTCTCACCCGCGGCGAGCGGGCGGCCGGCAAGACCGGACGGTCGGTGGTGGCGGACATGGGAGGCTTCGATATGTAGGTCGCCTGCGGGCGTCCTGGGTCGGGGCTGCAGCGCGGCCTCGATGTTCTGGCGAGGAAAACATCAGCGGGGGCATGGTGCACGGCGGCGAAGTCAAAGTTGTCGATCTGGTCAAGCGGTTCGGGCCCGTGGTCGCGGTGCACGGGATCAACCTGCACATGCCCGGCGGCGAGTTCTTTTCCATGCTGGGCCCATCCGGCTGCGGCAAGACGACCACCCTGCGCATGATCGCCGGCTTCGAGCAGCCGAGCGAAGGCCAGATCCTCCTCGACGGCGAAAACATGACGGGGACGCCGCCGCACAAACGGCACGTCAATACCGTCTTCCAGAGCTACGCGCTCTTTCCGCACCTCAACGTCTTCGACAACGTCGCCTTCGGCCTGCGCCGTCAGCGAGTGGAACGCCCTCAGGTGATGCGGCGGGTCGGCGAGGCGCTGGAGCTGGTGCAGCTCACCGGTTTCGAGAAGCGCAAGCCGGTGCAGCTTTCGGGCGGCCAGCAGCAGCGCGTGGCGCTCGCCCGTGCCCTCGTGCTCAAGCCGGCGGTGCTTCTCCTCGACGAGCCCCTGGGCGCCCTCGACGCGAAGCTGCGCAAGGCCCTGCAGATCGAGCTCAAGGCGCTGCAGCAGCAGGTCGGCATCACCTTCATCTACGTCACGCACGATCAGGAAGAGGCGCTCACCATGAGCGACCGCATCGCCGTGATGTCGAACGGCCGGGTCGAGCAGGTGGCGACACCGGTCCAGGTCTATGAAGAGCCATCGACCGTCTTCGTCGCCGACTTTCTCGGCGTGTCAAACCTGATGCAGGTCACCGCCCGCGGCGCCGACGCGCAGGGCCGTTGCCGCATCAGCCTCGACAGCTTCGAGCTGCAGGCGGCGCGCGGCGATACCGCCATATCCGGCGAGACCAAGGCCACCATCCGTCCCGAGCGTGTGCGCCTGGAGCCGCACGGCACGTCCGGCCAGAACCGCGTGCCCGGCATGGTCGAGCGCTGGGTCTATCTCGGCAATGCCGTGCAGCTGATCGTGCGCCTCGCCACCGGCCAGGCGATCCAGGTGCTGATCCAGAACACCGGCGACGAGATTCCGCACACCCAAGGCTCGCCGGTGCAGGTGCATCTGCCGGCCGATGCGCTGCGCGTCCTCACCGACACGGGTGCCCAGGCGCCCGCGCCCAACGCGCGGTCCTAACTGCTAACGCTGCCGGCCGGCGCCACCCGGAGGCGTCATGAACATCGTCGAGGCAACGGCGTCCTATGAGCGATGGGCGGCGTCGCATCTCACCCTCATCAAACCCGACCTCGCGTACAAGCACAGCCGGATGGAGAAGGCGCTGTTTTCGTTTATGCGCGCCACCTTCTATCGCTGGGTGCAATTGTCCCGTGAGGCCTGTCCCGACCTCCTGGATGCGCCGAGCCTGCTCGCCGTCGGCGATCTGCATGTCGAGAACTTCGGCACCTGGCGTGACGCCGAGGGCCGTCTGGTATGGGGCATCAACGATTTTGATGAGGTGGCGCGCATGCCCTATACGCTTGACCTCGTCCGTCTGGCCGCCAGCGCGTTTCTCGCGATCAGGGAAGGCGGCCTCAGAATCGATCCCGGCCGGGCCTGCGCCGCGATCCTGTCGGGTTATGCGGGCGTCTTGAAGAATGGTCCGCGAGGTTTCGTGCTCGAAGAAGACCATGCCGATCTTCGTGCCATGGCCCTAGGGGCCGACCGCGATCCCAAGCGGTTCTGGAAGAAGATGCTGAAGCTGAAGTCTTGCGGCCCGGTTCCGAAAGAGGTTCGCAGACTGCTGGCCGATGCCCTGCCGGCGCCCCGGCTCACCTTCAAGATTGTCCACCGTCGTGCCGGCCTCGGCAGCCTCGGGCGGCCGCGCTACACCGCCGTGGCGGTCTGGCGGGACGCAATGATCGCGCACGAAGCCAAGGCGCTCCTGCCGTCGGCCTATGGCTGGGCGATCGGCCGGCCGGCGACGGCAAGCCTGTACGGCAAGCTCCTCGACCAGGCTATCCGCACCTCCGACCCTTTCCTGACCGCCCGCGGCTCCTGGGTGGTGCGCCGGCTGGCGCCGCATTGCTCGCGCATCGAGCTTTCGCACCTTCCCCGGCGGCGCAACGAGCGGGAGCTCCTCGAGGCCATGGGCGCGGAGACGGCGAACCTGCATTCCGGTACGCCCGAAGCGATTGCCGCCGTTCGCCGGGATCTCCGGTCGCGCGGCACCGAATGGCTGGGCTCCGCCGCGAGGACGATGGTCGTTGCCACCGAGAGCGACTGGAACCGATGGCGGCGGCGTTAGCCCTGCAACGGAAGGATTGGCGGGATTGCCCCTCGAGTGGGAATAGCATGTCAACGCTGCTTCACCAGCGCCATCTCCTGCAATACCAGTCGGCGGGCTGATCCCTGATCCAGTCTTCGATGTAGCCGTTGATGCGCTCCGTGAGTGCGACTACGGCGTCGGCTCCGCGCGGGGCGTCCGCGCAACGAATGGGCTCGTGGAAAGTAATACGGAAACGAGTCCCGCCAAGCCGCCGACATTGCGTCGGGACGATCGAGGCTCCAAATTTCAGCGCGAGCCGCGCCGGTGAAGTCGTCGTCAGAGCCGGGCGTCCGAAGAATGGGACCGGGACCCCATCAGGCACGCGCTGATCGACCAGCAGCCCGACTGCCTCGCCGTGCGATAGCGCCTTGACCAACGCACGCGCGGCGGACTCCTTTGATTCGAGCCCGCAACTCAGCCCCTGTCTGTAGCGGTAAAGGCGACGTTGGATGATGGGGTCTCGGCTTGGCGCATAGATAACAGTCAACGGAGTACCGCGCTGTGCTACGGCGCCCGCTGTAATCTCCCAGTTACCAAGATGGGCGGAAACGAAAATTACCGGTCGCCCCGCCGCGATCTCGCCCTGGTAGTGTTCGGATCCCTGCAACTCGATCCACGCGCCGCTTGGCCTGCAGATTTGGCGAAGGTGCGGAAACTCGGATAGAGTCCGACCGTGATTGCGGCGGGAGTCCCGCACAAGCCGGTTTAGCTCTTGCGATGACAGATTCGGGAAGATCATCTGCAGATTCGCCCGGGCTTTGCGCATCCGCCTGTCGAACCGGCCAGCGAAATCTATCGTGAAACTGCCCAACGCCGACGCCCAGCTCACAGGCAATACTCCGCACAGGCTCCAGAACGACAAGAGAAGTGCAGCCGCAACCCGGGGATGGATTCGACGACCGAGGCGCCCGTAAGCCCTGGCTTGCTCAATGGCGCTGAGGGTCGAACCCATTGCTCAGTATCCCAGCCGTTAGCGCAGCAGAATTTGGATTTTCGAGCCGTCCCAGGCGGAAAACTGGAATCTCACCAGCTGGCCGGTCGAGTCGTACCAAATATCGCCGGTATTCTTATCAGTGATCGTGTAGTGATGAGCTGTGATCGCGTTGCCCTTGATCTCGAGAGTTTCTTCGCCTCTGTCGGCCACAGTGATTTGGCGAGCGCGGCCCCTATAGGGATCGAGCAGGACAGTCTGATGGACGGTTTCAGGATCCCATAGGCTGGCGGGAATAAGCGTCCCGGGATAGTCGCGAAGGTGGCCATTGTAGGTCCCGTGCAGGCGATCGCCTTCGGCCCTAAAGGTGACCACTCGACGTTCTCCGTCGTCGTCACTGTACGAGGCGAGGCTCACGAGACGGCCGTTCCACCATTGCTCCTCCGCCTCATGCGTGAAGCGATAGAAGGAAATACCGAACAGAGTGACTACGACCTCGGCATGTGTAACAACGGTCAGCCGATCGCCGTCGCGACGGAACTCGAAAGATTGAAAGCCGATCTCATCGCCGTCGCGGAGGACTTTGTAGTCGAGGCGGCCAGTCGGAGGCAAGCTAGGCAGACCCGCGCCGTTACCGGCAGCCGGCGCCGACCTTCCCACTAACAGAATGATCGCTAAAGCGGCGATCAGTATTGCGGCCGGTGCGATTGCCCGCCCAGATTTAAAGGACGAACGCATAGCGCGGTGCGCGCCCTCAGACCCGTACCGAGCATGACTAACGGTATCTTCTTGCCTGAACAACTCGACCCCCGAGATGCTAGTAGTCCATTAGGGGCCCGCTGTGTCCATTGGACTAAGGACCTAGAAGAGCCACGATCGATGCATGCCGGTTCGCAACGCCTTCGCACATCTTGAGGCGAGAAGCTGCCGCCTTCCTGACCCAATGGAAACAATCCTCTTGGGTGCTGGACAATGATAGCACAAAGGGTCAGGCCGCTTTCGACCTAACCCTTTGCTTAACTGGCTCCCCGGGTTCGACTCGAACGAACGACCTAGCGGTTAACAGCCGCTTGCTCTACCGACTGAGCTACCGGGGAACAAAATCGGCGCCGCGCGGCGCGGCCGGTTATAGCAAAGGTGCCCATTGGCGTGCAAAGCCTGATTCGGCCGCCCCGGCGCCCCACTCGTCCATTGACAGATTCCGGATCGCCCGCCCAAGGTAGGCGACGCCGCGTCAACGCGGCGGCCCGGCCCGTCGTGGCGGCGCGCCGAGGTTCGGGGAGTCGCACTGGACGGATGGCATGAAGGCCCTGATCTTGAGCGCGGGCCAGGGATCGCGCCTGTTGCCGTTGACCGCCGAGCGCCCGAAATGCCTGCTTCCGATCGGGCCGAAGACGCTGCTGGAATGGCAGATCGACATCCTGTCGCGCGGCGGCCTCGAGGAAATCGTGGTCGTCACAGGATTTCGCGCCCCCATGGTGCGCGAGGTGCTGGACCGGCTGGTGCGGCCGGGGCTGGCCATTCGCACGGTCTTCAATCCCTTCTACGCCGTCGCCGACAATCTCGCCAGTTGCTGGCTGGCGCGGCACGAGATGAACGGCGACTTCCTGGTCGTTAACGGTGACACCCTGTTCGAATCGCAGGTGCTGCAGCGTGTGCTGGCCGCCGCCGGCGCGCCCGTCATCGTCACCATCGATCGCAAGTCCAGCTATGACGCCGATGACATGAAGGTCCAGCTCGATGGCACCCGTCTCGTCGCCATCGGCAAGACGCTTCCGCCCCAGAACGTCCATGGCGAATCGATCGGTCTCCTCGCTTTTCGCGAGGAGGGGCCGCGTCTCTTCGCGGAAGCGATCGACCGGTCCATGCACACGGCAGAGGGACTGACCTCCTGGTACCTCAAGGTGATCGGGCATCTCGCCAAGGCGCACCGCGTCGAGACCGCGTCGGTGGAGGGCTTGGCCTGGGGCGAGGTCGACTACAACGCGGACCTGCGGCGCGCCGAGCGCCTGGTTGCCACCGGCAAGCTCGTCTGATTCCGCATCCATGATCGTGCCGGACGAGATCTTCGAGAGCCGGTCGCTCGCGGCTCTCTACGACCATTTCAACCCGTGGTCGCCGAGCGACGATTTCTATCTGGCACAGGCGCGCGAGACTGGTGGCCGCATCCTCGATCTCGGCTGCGGCACGGGCATGCTGGCCTGTCGGATCGCTGCCGCCGGCCTCGCGGTTGTCGGCGTCGATCCGGCCGAGGGCATGCTGCAGGTCGCCCGTAGCCGGTCCGGCGCCGACAAGGTCACGTGGGTGCATGGCGATGGCCAGAGCCTTCGCCTGCCGGAGCGCTTCGATCTTGCCTATATGACCGGCCACGCATTCCAGGCGCTGCTGACCGATGCGGATGCCGTGGCGGTGCTGCGGGCCGTCGCGCGGCACCTGGCGCCGGCCGGCCGCTTCATCGGCGAGACCCGCACGCCCGCGCGGCGGGCCTGGCTTGAATGGACGCCGGCGGAGTCGCGCACCGTCGCGCAGGTCGCCGGCCTCGGCCCGGTCGAAGAGTCGGTCGATACATCACCGATCTCCGAAGCCGGGATCGTCGACATCACCCACCGCTATCGCTTCCTGGAGACGGGTACCGAACGGATCGGCCGCAGCCGCATCCGCTTCATCGGGCATGAGCATCTGGCCAGGCTGCTGGCCGAGGCCGGTCTCGCTGTCGTGGCGTGGTACGGCTACTGGGACCGTCAGGCGCTTTCGCCGGACAGTCGGGAGATCATCGCCGTCACCGCCGCAGACCGGACCGGTTAGCGCCCGGCGAGTATCCGTTCGGCAAGCGCCAGGTCCGACGGCTTGTCC
>Ga0335070_10011829_pt1 | contig 10197 bp, 7 predicted proteins | sample Lox_Sample_13_FD_206722 | JGI IMG/M metagenome (GOLD analysis project Ga0335070, IMG submission 206722) | Soil microbial communities from Loxahatchee National Wildlife Refuge, Florida, United States - Lox_Sample_1.3 | ecosystem: Environmental > Terrestrial > Soil > Wetlands | place: USA: Florida... | reverse complement strand
TCACCCGCCAGCGCCGCGCGTCCGCCAGCGCGGCGGCGGGCAGCCCGGCGAACGCCGGCACGCCGTCCGCGCCGAGGAACAAGGGGGCGACCACCGCGTGGACGCGGTCGACCAGGTCCGCGGCGAGGAGGCGGCCAGCGAGGGTTCCGCCCCCCTCCACGAGCACGCTGCCCACGCCGCGCGCCCACAGCGCCTCCAGCAGCGGCGCGTAGCCCGCGCTCGCCAGCACCTCGGCGCCCGAGCGCTCGAGGGCGAGGCGCCGCGCCGCCGGCGCCTCGGGGCCCACCGCCACCAGCGTCGGCACCGCGCGCGCCGTCGCCAGCAGCTTCGCCGTCGCAGGCACCTCGGCCCGCCGGTCGAACACCACCCGGAGCGGCGGCTGGAGGGGCGCCACCGGCCCCCGGACGGTGAGCGACGGGTCGTCGGCGCATACGGTGCCCGCGCCCACGGCGATCGCCTCGAAGCCCGCGCGCAGCCACTGCACCCACTCGCGGGCCTCCTCCGAGGACACCCAGCGCGAGCGGCCCGAAGCGTCGGCGATCCGCGCGTCGAGGGAGAGCGCCAGCTTGAGCGCCACGTAGGGGCGGCGGGCGCCGCTGTGGCGGTGGAAGAAGAGGGCGTTCTGGCGCCGCACCGCGTCGGCCAGCACCCCCGCCTCCACCGCGACGCCCCGCTCGCGCAGCGCCGCCTCGCCGCCGCGCGCCTGGGGATCCACGTCCGGCGCGCCGAACACCACCCGCTTCACGCCGGCCTCGAGGATCGCCTCGGTGCACGGGGGCGTCTTCCCGTAGTGGCGGCACGGCTCGAGGGTCACCACCAATTCGGCGCCGCGCGCCGCCTCCCCCGCCGCGCGGAGCGCCACCACCTCGCCGTGCGGCCCACCGAACTCCGCGTGGAACCCCTCGCCCACCACCGCGCCGTCCTTCCGCACCACGGCGCCCACCAGCGGGTTGGCGCCGGTTCGGCCCCACCCCCGCCACGCCAGCGCGATCGCGCGCTCCATCGCCTCCCGGTCGTCCACCGCTCAGCTCCCCGCCGCCGCCCAGCGCACCTGCCCCGTCCCCGCCACGACCTCGCCCACCACCCAGGTCTGGACGCCCGCCTGTGTCGCGGCCCAGCGCACCGCGTCCGCCTCCGCCGGCGCGCACACCGCGACGAGCCCCACGCCGAGGTTGAAGACGTGGCGCATCTCCCGCTGCGAGACCCGCCCCGCGTGCTGGACCACCCGGAACGGCGCCGGCACCGGCCAGGCGCCCTCGCGCACCACCGCGTCGACGGGCTTCGGCAGCACGCGCACCAGGTTGCCGGGGATCCCGCCGCCGGTGATGTGGGCCAGCGCGTGCACCCGCGTGCGCACCGGCCAGACCGCGTCGAAGTAGCTCCGGTGCACCGCGAGGAGCACCTCCGCGACGGTGCGCTCCGTCTCGGGGAACGGGTCCAGCGGTCCCAGCCCCATCTCGCCGAAGACCACGCGGCGCAGGAGCGAATAGCCGTTGGTGTGGAACCCGCTCGCCGCATAGCCCACCAGCACGTCGCCCGCCGCCACGCGGTCCCCGTGGATGGCCTCCTCCTCCCCCACCACGCCGATGATGGTGCCCGCGAGATCGTACTCCCCCTCGCGGTAGACGTCGGGCATCTCCGCCGTCTCGCCGCCCACCAGCGGCATCCCGTGGAGCCGGCAGCCCCGCGCGACACCCTCCACGACCTCCGCCGCGACGGCCGGGTCGAGACGCCCGGTGGCGTAGTAGTCGAGGAACCCGATCGGCCGCGCCCCGTGCACGAGGATGTCGTTGACGCAGTGGTTGACCAGGTCCTCGCCCACGGTGTCGTGACGCCCGGTGCGGATGGCCACCAGCACCTTGGTGCCCACCCCGTCGGTGGACGCGACCAGCACCGGCTTGGGGACGTCGGCGGGGACGCGCACCAGCCCGCCGAACGCGCCCACGTTCCCGAGCGACGCGGAGGTGCGGGTGCCCCGCACCAGCTCGGCGATGCGCGCCTTCGCGGCCTCGGCGGTGCCGAGGTCCACGCCCGCGGCGCGGTAGCGGTCGGCGCCCGGATCAGACATCGGGGGCGATGTCGAACTGCACCAGGTCCCGGTGGGCCCGCACCCGGGTCTCCACGTCCGCCCGGGTGATCTCCTCGAACCGCGCCACGGAGAACCGCTCCACGGCGAAGCTCCCCATCGCCGAGCCGTAGACCATCGCCCGGCGGAGGTTCGCCGGCGAGAGGTCGTCGGTGCGCGCCAGGTGCGCCATGAACCCGCCCGCGAAGCTGTCTCCCGCCCCGGTCGGGTCGAACACGTCGTCGAGGGGAAACGCCGGGACGTAGAAGATGCGCTCGCGGTCCACCAGCACGGCCCCGTGCTCCCCCTTCTTCACCACCACCGAGCTGGGCCCGCGGTCGAGCACCCATCGCGCCGCGCGGTGGATGTGCCAGTCCCCCGACAGTTCCCGCACCTCCGAGTCGTTGACGAGGAGGACGTCCACCTGCTCGAGGAGCCGGAGCAGCGCCGTGCGCTTCCCCTGGATCCAGTAGTTCATCGTGTCGCAGGCCACCAGCTTGGGCCGGTGCACCTGCCGCAGCACGTCGAGCTGGAGCTCGGGGTCGATGTTGCCGAGGAACACGTACTCGCTGTCGCGGAACGCGTCCGGGATCTCGGGGTGGAAGTTCGCGAACACGCCGAGCCGCGTCTCGCGGGTCTCGCGCGTCGAGAGGTCGAAGCCGTACTTCCCCGCCCACCGGAAGCTCTCGCCGTCGGCGACGGTGACGCCGCGCAGGTCGATGCCGCGCTGCGCGAGCCGCTGCAGCTCGCCCATCGGGAAGTCCCGGCCCACCACCCCGACGACCTCGACCGGGTGCAGCAGCGAGCCGGCCACCGAGAAGAAGACGGCGGAGCCGCCCAGGGCCTCCTCGGTGCGCCCGAACGGCGTCTCCACCGAGTCGAGGGCGATGCTCCCGACCACCAGGAGGGTCATCGGTGCCTCCGCCTACATCCGGTCGGGCGCGGCGAGCCCGAGCAGGGTGAGGCCGTTGGCGAGGACGGTGCGCGTGGCACGCGCCACGGCGAGTCGCGCCCGCTCCACCGGCGGCGCCTCCCCCAGCACGTGGCAGTGGTGGTACCACAGGTGCGCGGCGCGCGCCAGCTCCTCGAGGTAGGTCGTCACCCGGTGCGGCTCCAGCGCCTCCGCCGCCCGCCGCGCCACCAGCGGGAAGCGGCCCAGCGTCTTCACCAGGTCCGCCTCCATCGGCTCCGGCAGGGCGGAGACCTCCGCACCCTCGGCGGTCACGGAGGCGGGGTCGATCTCCCCTACCCGGAAGATCCCCGACATCCGCGCGTGGGCCATCTGCACGTAGAACACCGGGTTCTCGTCGGTCCGCTTCGTCGCGAGGTCCACGTCGAAGGCGAAGGGGCTCTCGCTGCGGCGCATGAGGAAGAAGTAGCGCGCCGCGTCCACCCCCACCTCGTCCACCAGCTCGCGCAGGGTGATGAACTCCCCCGCCCGCTTCGACATCTTCACTTCCTCGCCGTGCCGCAGCACCGTGACGAGCTGCACGATGATGGCGTCGAAGAAGTCGGCCGGATGCCCGAGGGCGCGCATCGCCGCCCGCATCCGCGGCACGTAGCCGTGGTGGTCCGCGCCCCACACGTCGATGGCGCGGTCGAAGCCGCGCGCGGCCTTGTCCTCGTGATAGGCGATGTCGGGGAGGAAGTACGTGAAGCTGCCGTCCGACTTGCGCAGCACCCGGTCCTTGTCGTCGCCGTGCGCGGTGGTGCGCAGCCACAGCGCCCCGTCCTCCTCGAACAGCGCGCCGCGCTCCCGCAGCGTCGCCAGCGTCGCGTCGATCGCGCCCGGCCCGGCCGCGCCGCCGGTCGAGCCCCCGTAGAGGCGGCTCTCGTCGAAGAAGACGTCGAAGCGCACCCGGAACGCCTCGAGGTCGGCGCGCTGCTCCGCCTTCAGCACCCTCACCGCGAAGTCGCGGCACCGCGCCGTCCCCTCCGCCTCCGGCAGGTCGGCGACCGCCGCGCCCTGCTCCGCGACGAGGCGCTCGGCCAGCTCGACCAGGTACGCGCCGTGGTAGCCCTGCTCCGGGATCGCCGCCTCGCGCCCCGCGCGCTGCAGCAGCCGCGCCCACAGCGAAGCCCCCAGCCGGTCGATCTGCACCCCCGCGTCGTTCACGTAGAACTCGCGGGTCACTTCGTGCCCGAGCCAGGTGAGGAGCGAGGCGACGCAGTCGCCGAGGGCCGCGCCGCGGCCGTGCGCCACGTGCAGCGGCCCGGTGGGGTTGGCCGAGACGAACTCGACGTTGATGCGGAGCGGGCGCCCGGCGCGCGGCCGCCCGTACTCGGCCCCGTGGGCGAGGATGGTCCGCACCGTCTCGTCGAGCTGCGCGGGCGCGAGCCGGAAGTTGATGAACCCCGGGCCCGCCACCTCCACCGCCTCCACCAGCGACGGCCCGAGCCGCAGCGCCGCCACGATCCGCTCGGCGACCTGCCGCGGCGGGGCCTTGAACGCCTTCGCGAGCTGCATCGCGAGGTTGGTGGAGAGGTCGCCGTGGCCCTTCTCGCGCGGCGTCTCCAGCTCCACCGCCGTCGCCGGGGGCGCGCCGAGCTGCGCGGCGACGCGCTCGAGCTCGGAGCGGATCTCCTCTTGCGCCATCGCGGCTAGTCTTTGGGTCCCGACGTGGACGAGGAGCCGGACGAGCCGGCAGCCGGCGGGGCGCCCGACGAGCCGGAGTCCTTGGATCCGTCCTTCCCCGTCTTCTTCTCCGCCTTGCGCTTGTAGTCCGTCTCGTAGAAGCCGCTGCCCTTGAACACGATGCCGTGGCCCCCCGACAGCTGGCGCTCCGCCCTGGCGCCGCACTTGGGGCACTTGGCGCGTGGCGCGTCGGTGATCCTTTGGAACCGCTCGAACCGGGTGCCGCACTTCGGGCACTTGTACTCGTACGTCGGCATCGCTATCGACCGCCTAATCTCAAGTGAATCATAAAGTTGGCGGCCGCCGCATCAGCGCGTCAAGCGGCGCTCGTAGCGGCCCCAGACCGCCTCGAGGGCCCCGCTGATCTCTCCCACCGTCGCGCGCACGCGTACCGCGGCGATGATCGGCTCCATCAGCGGGCGTTCCGGGGCCCGCGCCGCCTCGGTGACCGCCGCCAGCGCGGCCCGGACGCGCAGGGTGTCCCGGAGCGCCCGCAGCTGCTGCAGGCGCCCGACCTGCTTGGCCGCCAGCGCGGCGTAGTCCGGCGCGGCGGGGACCTCGGCCGGCGAGTCGTCGGCGAACCGGTTCACCCCGACCACCACCTCCCGCCCGTCCTCGAGCGCGCGCTGCGCCGCATACGCCGAGGCGGCGATCTCGTCCTGGAAGAAGCCCTCGGCGATCGCGCGGGCCGCGCCGCCCCGCCGCTCCACCTCGTCGAGGAGCGCGCGGGCACGGTCCTCGACCTCGGCGGTGAGCCGCTCGACGTACCAGCTCCCGCCCAGCGGGTCCACGGTGCGGGTCGCACCGGACTCGTGCGCGAGGACCTGCTGGGTGCGGAGCGCCAGCGTGGCCGACGCCTCGGTGGGCAGCGCCAACGCCTCGTCGTAGGCGTTGGTGTGGAGCGACTGCGTGCCGCCGAGCACCGCCGCCAGCGCCTGCAGCGTCACCCGCACCGCGTTCACCTGCGGTTGCTGCGCGGTGAGGGTGGAACCCGCCGTCTGGGTGTGGAACCGGAGGGTGCACTGCCCCGGCGGCACGCCGAAGCGCTCGCGCAGCAGCGCGGCCCACAGCCGTCGCGCGGCCCGGAACTTCGCGACCTCCTCGAACAGGTCGTTGTGGGCCGCGAAGAAGAACGAGATGCGGGGCGCCAGGAGGGCCACGTCGAGGCCGGCGCGCCGCGCCCAGCCGAGGTACTCGAGCGCATCGGCGAGGGTGAAGGCCAGCTCCTGGACGGCCGTCGCGCCCGCCTCGCGCATGTGGTAGCCGCTGATGGAGATGGGGTTGAAGTCCAGGCGGTTGGCGAGCACGAACCGGAACACGTCCGTGACGAGCCGCAGGCTCGCATCGGGCGGGAAGACGTAGGTCCCTCGCGCGACGTACTCCTTGAGCACGTCGTTCTGGACCGTCCCGGAGAGCTTCCCCCACGCGACGCCCTGCTCCTCCCCGGCGACGAGGTACATGGCGAGGAGGATGGGCGCGGTGGCGTTGATCGTCATCGACGTGGAGACGCGGTCGAGCGGGATGCCCTCGAACAGGCGCTCGAGGTCCTCCACGCTCGAGACCGCCACGCCGACGCGCCCGACCTCGCCGGCGGCCAGCGGGTGGTCGGCGTCGTAGCCCATCTGCGTCGGGAGGTCGAACGCGGTCGAGAGCCCCGTCTGGCCGGCCGCCAGCAGCCGGCGGAACCGCGCGTTCGTCTCCTGGGCGGTGCCGTACCCCGCGTACTGGCGCATGGTCCACAGGCGGCCGCGGTACATCGTGGCGTGGATGCCGCGCGCGAACGGGAACGCGCCGGGCGCGCCGAGCCGCGCTTCGAGGTCGGGGGGCGCGTCGGCCGGTCCGTGGCAGACGGGGACCGGCACGCCGGAGCCGGTGCGCGGGTCGCTCACGCCGGCCCGCCGGCCAGGGTCCGCTCGGCCAACGCGACGTCGTCGCGGCTGCCGACGAACAGCGGGGAGCGCTGATGCAGCGCGGTGGGCACGATCCCGAGGATGGGCCGCGCGCCGTCGGACGCCCGGCCGCCGGCCTGCTCCGCGAGGAAGGCGAGCGGCGCGCACTCGTAGAGGAGGCGCAGCTTCCCCTGCGGGCTCTTGTCGTCGGGCGGATAGCAGAAGATCCCGCCCACGAGGAGGTTGCGGTGGAAGTCCGCCACGAGCGAGCCGGTGTAGCGGGCCGTCTTGGCCTGGTACGCCGGGTCGAGCCCCTTGAGGCGCCGCACCAGGGTCCGGACCTCGGGGCTCCAGCGGTGGAAGTTCCCCTCGTTCACGCTGTAGCACGCCCCGACCGGCGGTGTGCGGATGTCGGGGTGCGAGAGCAGGAACTCGCCGATGGTCGCGTCGTAGGTGAACCCGTGCACCCCGTGGCCGGTGGAGTACACGAGCATCGTGCTCGACCCGTAGAGGATGTAGCCCGCGGCGACCTGGGCGCTCCCCTGCTGCAGGCAGTCCTGGAGGATGCCGGGGCCGCGCCCCTCGGTGACCCGCCGGTGGATCGCGAAGATGGTGCCGATCGACATGTTGACGTCGATGTTCGAGGAGCCGTCGAGCGGGTCGAACAGCACGACGTACTTGCCGATCGGGTAGTCCTCGGGCGGCGCGACCGGCTCGGGGTCCTCCTCGGAGGCCACCACGGCCACCCGCCCCGCGTGGAGGAGGGAGTCCTTGATGGTCTCGTTGGCGAACACGTCGAGCTTCTGGACGATCTCGCCCTGGACGTTCACGGTGCCCTTCGCGCCGAGGATGTCGGCGAGCCCCGCCAACCGCACGTGGCTGTTGATGACCTTCGCGGCGAGGGCGATGTCGTAGAGCAGGTTGGAGAGCTCCCCCGTGGCCTCCGGGTGGAGGTGCTCCTGCTCGAGGATGTAGCGCTCGATGGTGACGATGTTGCCGTACCGCGCTGGTCTCACCACGTGGCCCCCTGCCGGTCGTCGAGCGGGAATCCCGTCTGCGCGCGGGCCGTGCGCACCCACACGGACCGTCCGTCGGTGCCGACCGCGACCGCGCCGTCGGCGTCGGTGCGATAGGTCCGGCACCCCGCGGCGGACAGCGCGTCGAGCACCGCCGGGGCCGGCTGGCCGTACCGGTTCTCCCCCACCGGGATGACGCAGACCCTGGGCGCGAGGGCCCTGAGCCACGCGCCGCCCGTGGCCGACGCGCTGCCGTGGTGCGCGACCTTGAGGAGCGCCACGCGCCCCGCGCCCGCCGCGCGCGCGGCCTCCATCGGGAGCCCGGCGTCGCCGGGGAGGATCGCGCGGAACGCGCCGTACTCGAGGCGCAGCACGACCGCGTTCTCGTTGGTCGGCAGCCCCAGCGCCATCCACCCGCTGTCGGGGTGCAGCACGCGGAGGACCACGCCGTCGAGCGCGAGCGAGTCGCCGGCCCGCGCCGCGCGCCACCGCGCCCTGCTCCGCGCCACGGCGCCCAGCCAGTCCCGGTAGAGCGTCGAGCCGAGCGGCTCCCCCGGCTCGAGCACCAGGTCGGCCCCCAGCCCGTCCAGCACGGCGGGGAGCCCACCCGCATGGTCGGCCTCCCCGTGCGAGGCCACGACCACCGCCAGATGCCGCACGCCGCGGCCGCGGAGGAACGGGAGCACCACCGAGGCGCCGGCGTCGCGGCCGACCGTCCGCGGGCCCCCGTCCACCAGGAGCCAGCGTCCGCGCGGCGTGCGGATCGCCGTCGCGTCGCCCTGGCCGACGGGGAGAAAATCTACCTCCAGCAGACCCGGGCTGAAACCGGAGCCCGCGCCACGGACGAGCGGCCACCACACGGCGGCGGCACCGAGCGCCGCGGCGGCGGTGGCGGTGCGCCAGGGCACGATGCGCGGGTAGGGGAGCCGGCGACGCGGCAGCGCGATGCGCCGCCACAGCCACAGCCCCAGCGCCACGAGGAGCGCCGCCCCCGCGCCGTCGGTGATCGGGACGGTTGCGAAGGGGAGCTCGCCCCCCCTCGCCGCGATCAGCTCCAGGAGGTCGAGCGAGAGGCCGGCGGCCGCGGCGGCCACGCGCGCGGCGGCGCGCAGGGGCGCGAGCACGAGCGCCAGCGCGAGCGCGGGCACCGCCACGCCCACGACCGGGATGGCCACGAGATTGGTGACCACCGCCGCCGTGGCCACCGTGCCGAAGGCCAGCGCGCCGATGGGCGCGGTGGCGAGGGTCGCGCCGAAGGACACCGAGGCGAGCGCGCCGGCGCCGAACAGCCGCCGCTCGCGCCACCGCGCCGGCCACGGCAGCGCCGCCCACCAGCGCGCGCCTTCCGCCGCGCCCCACGCCCCCGCGAAGGAGAGCCAGGGTCCCACCTCCGACACCGCGAAGGGGTCGGCGGCGGCCACGCCCAGCGCCGTGACCGCGAGGACCGCGTTCCGCAGCGGCGGCCGCTGGCGCCACCGCGCCGCCTCCCACACCGCGAGGAGGCAGACGGCCCGCAGTGCGGGAGGAGGCATGCCGAGGAGCCAGAGGTACCCGCCGATCGCGGGAAGCACGACGAGCCGCGCTCGCACCGGCGGCACGCCGACGGCGCGCAGCACCGCCAGGAGCGCCGCCGCCAGCACCGCCACGTGGAGACCGGAGATGGCGAGGACGTGCGCCAACCCCGCCCGCGCGAAGCTGGTGCGGGTCGCGCGGTCGAGCTGGCTGGAGGAGCCGAGGGTGAGGGCGCTGACCAGCCCGAATCGCTCCTCGCCGAACAGGGTCGTCAGCCGCCGCTCGGCCGCCAGGCGGAGCCGGGAGCGCGTCGACGGTGGCTCGGGGAGCGACAGGACGTGGCGGGCGACGATGCGCCCGCCGGCCCCCGGCCGCGACGGCCACCACGCGGGCCCCCGCCGGGCGCCGCCGTACCACACCCCGACCACGACGAACGTCCCCCCGGGCACGGCGCGTCCGCGCGGCCACTGCACCGCCACGGTGACGCGGCACGCCGCCGGCTCGCGCACGCGGACCAGCGTGCGCCGGTCGGGGATCCCGAGGTCCCACGGCTCCGCGACCGCGACGACGCGCTCCCCGTCACGCCAGGCGCGCGCGCACACCGCCGCGGCGCGCGCCGCCGCCGCCGAGCCCCACGCGCCGCCGGCCCCGACCGCCAGGCAGACGATCGACGCCCCGCGCCAGCGTCCCCACACGGCCGCCGCACCCGCCGCCACGAGACCCCAGACCGGCCACAGGTCGGGGGGAAACGAAAGGCCGGCGAGGACGCCGGCCACGAACCCCGATGCCGCGAGGACGATGGCCGGCACGTCAGCGCCGGCCCGGAGGGGTCAGGAGCGGGAGGAGCGCGGCCTCGCGTGCCGCGGCGCATCCGCGACGCGGCGCATGCCGTCGAGCAGCACCACGGTCACGTCGATCGAACCCTGCCCCGCCTCCAGCTCGAGCTTCGAGACCACCTCGCCGGTGAGCGTCGAGGTGTAGTGCGGCGGCAGCCGGTTGAGGGTGTACACGAGCACGTCCTCGCGGCACAGCTCGCAGCGGCACAGCTCCGGCACGCTGGGGAGGAGCTCCCCGAAGGCC
>Ga0335070_10011828_pt1 | contig 10197 bp, 9 predicted proteins | sample Lox_Sample_13_FD_206722 | JGI IMG/M metagenome (GOLD analysis project Ga0335070, IMG submission 206722) | Soil microbial communities from Loxahatchee National Wildlife Refuge, Florida, United States - Lox_Sample_1.3 | ecosystem: Environmental > Terrestrial > Soil > Wetlands | place: USA: Florida... | reverse complement strand
CCTCGACCGCTGAGGCACCTGCCAGCATGAACTCCACGATATCCGCCGCGGTGCTGATGCCACCCATGCCGATCACCGGAATCTTCACGGCCTGACTCGCTTCGTAAACCATGCGCACGGCGATCGGCTTGATGCAGGCTCCACTAAGCCCGGCGGTGATGTTCGAAATGCGCGGGCGGCGCGTCTCCGGGTCGATCGCCATTGCGAGGAATGTGTTGACTAGCGAAATTGCATCAGCGCCCGCGTTTTCCGCCGATTTCGCCATTCGCGCAATGCTGGTCACGTTCGGCGAGAGCTTCACGATGATGGGCCGCGTCGTGGCGTTCTTGCAGTCGGCGACCAACTGCTCCAGCAGCACAGGGTCTTGCCCGAATGCGATGCCCCCATACTTCACGTTCGGACAGCTCACGTTCAACTCGTAGGCGGCGATTCCCTCGCCCTCGTTCAGTATGCGGATGGTGTCCGCATACTCTGCGTTCGAGTAGCCGTACACGTTGCAGATGATCGAAGTCTTCGTAACCTTGCGCAGCAATGGCAGCTTTTCATCGAGGAATGCGCGCGCGCCGATATTCTGCAGCCCGATCGAGTTGAGCATACCCGCAGCGGTTTCGTACAGGCGGGGCGGAGGATTCCCCGGCATTGGTTCGCGCGAGAGCCCCTTGCACACAATGCCGCCGAGTTTATCGAGCGACACAATGTCCTCGAACTCGATGCCGTAGCCGAACGTACCCGAAGCAGACATGACCGGGTTGCGCAGCTTCAGTGGCCCGACCTCCACGCTCATGTCGAGGGCAAAACCCTGTCTCGGCTCGGGACGAGTGATTTCGGTTATCTCGGCGCTCTTTTTCCCATTGCTCACTGCGCCACTCCTTTGGAGGTTGCCCCGGGCGCGGGCGCGTCGGTAAAGGCCTCGTGCAGCACGCGTCCCACGGCGCTGGCCGGTGGGTTCACACCCAGAACCGAACTAAGCGTCACCGCCAGATCGACCGGCTCCACAGTCTCGCGATATTGCCCTGGACGGAACATAGGACCGGCAAATGCCAGCGGGATATGGCTGTCATAAGTGTACGGCATCTCGTGGTCAGTGCCGCTGCTGTAGCCCACCACGAATGGGCGCGCCATACCCATCACGTACCAGCTTGCGTGCGGCGAATAGCTGTTCAAGTACTTCCGCGCGAAGATCGTGTTCGGCACTTCAGCCTTGGCCAGCTGGGACTTGGTCACGAATCCGCGAAGTCCGAGTTTGACGAGCAGCTCGCCAACCATCTTCTCCGCATCCGCCTCGCTGAGCTTCGTGCCTTCCCACGCGTGTTCGTCGAGCATGGTGAACGGATAATCGAGCGAAACCACGTATTTCGGCACTTCGACCGGCTTCGGAGCTGCGGCACGCGCGGCGACCGGCTTTGCCGATTTAAGCTGCTGGTCAATCATGCGGTTTAGTTGGGCCACGAGATCCTTGCCTTCAAATCCGAATGCCGGCATGCGCAGTTTGATTGCAAAATCCGGCACCGGAGCGATGCCATGGTCGGCGGCCAACGCAAGCACAATATTCTCGCGGCCATACTTCTGGTCGAGCCACGTCAAGAACTCAGCAATCTGCTTGTCGAGCGCCAGCATCATTTCGTGCTCTTCGTTAGAGTCCGGGCCTTTCTTGTGTCCAAGAATGTCGTGCGATGAAAAGCTCACGCTGACCAGATCCGTGACCGGACCGCTGCCCACGTTTTCGCGTTCCATCAACTCTTCGGCGAACGCGATGGTGTAGTCATTGGCATACGGAGTAGGCCCCACGGTGTCGTAAAAACCTGCCATCGTGCCATCGGCCTTCGCTTGCGGCGTGGTGTTGAACACCGCTTCGCCGTTTGCGCCCTTCCAGCTTTTGCCGAGCATTGCCTTCGCGCGCTCACCGTTTTGGTTATAGGTCAGCAGCCACGCGGGAGCCTCCTTCATGTAGTAGCTCGACGTGATCCATTGCCCGCCGTCTTTATCGATCCAATAGGCGGCATTGGCCGAGTATCCAACGGGCAGAATGGCCGCGCGATCCTTCAGCGCAATGCCGAACACGCGCGCACGGCCGCTGGTGCCAAGTTTCAGTTCGTCGCCAATGGTATCGGTCAGCAGGTTGAACGGCGATGCGCTGAAGCCCTCGATCGGTGCGCCGATCACCGTGGTGTTGTCGTCCTCTACGCTGCTCACTATGCGGCCGCGCTTGGGATCGAACCATTCGTTGTTGATGATTCCGTGGCCGAGCGAGTACGTGCCACTGCCCAGCGTCGCGTGTCCGGGGGCCGTGCGCGTATTGGCGTACTGGTAGTAGCAGGTGCTGAACCACGCGCCCTGGTCCATAAAGCGCCGGAAACCTCCCGGCACAAACTCGTCGTGGTAACGCTCAACGAGATCTCCCCGGAGCTGATCGACGATGATGATTACGACGACTTTCGGCTTCTGGTTATAGGCGGAAGCAAGCGCCGAAATCGGCAACAATACCGCAAGCAGAACGAGCAAGAGAGCGCGCGAAATGTTCTTCTTCATGGCTCCGAACAGTGTAAACAACCGCGCGTGAGGAATGAACACCGGAGTGACAGATCGGTGTTGCAGGAATATGAATTCCCGCCATGCGCGCTTCTAATCCGCGACGATCAGCTCTCCCGGCACGATAGGCCGCGTGCGCGGCAGGGCTCCGTGATAGGCCGCCGTGCCTACCAGCAGAAGCGTTCCGGCGAACACAACCAGCTTGATTACGTTCGTTGCCGGCGTCAGCGGCTGCACCTTCCACAGAATGAGAAGGATTGTCTGCGCGATGGTCACGCTCCACACCGAGCCGTAGAAGTATCTGCGCTCAATTCCCTCTCCCTTGGTGGACTTCCCTACCCGAGGCAGAAGGCCTGCCGCTCCCAAAGCCAGAATCAGCGCAAACACGGGGAAATATGCGTAATAGTAAATCTGCTTCATGTACCACACGCCGGTCACGACAGCGATCGCCAGCGCCGAAAGGTTCAGCAACGCAAAGTTCAGCACCGCGTTCCACGCAAACGTGTAACAAACCTTGCGATAGAGAGGGTTGGGCCTGTCTTCGTCGAAGCGGAGAATGTAGGGACGAGGCTCAACTCCCGGCAGGCTGCCGCGGAAACCCGCCGTCGCCGTGCCCACCAGCACCGCACCCAGCCACGCCAGGTTAGCGAGTCCGAAGCCGTGTGCGAAGAGTTTGAACGTCAGAGGCCCGGGAGCGAGAAAGAAGACCCAAATCCATATAGGCCAATGCAGGACTCGGTAATACACTTTGTTGCGCTGGCGCATCTTGCGCTCATTGGCGTATTCCACTTTCCCGGCGTATCCCATCCACCATCTCCTGGCAGCCGTCGATCGTTCGCGGCCTCCACCCACACCCAGTTCTCTCATTCTAGAAGATTCGCCCATCGTTTACTCGCCCCATGTGGCACGGCTGAAGCCGTGCCCTTTCAAATCCGCTCGTCGACATTGGTTTGCATGAACGCATCTTGCAGCAAATTTCCAAGCAACACACCGATGCTGTTCATTGCCCCTGCATTTCCGTTACATTAGAGAATTGCAGGAGAGCCATTCATCATGCTTGATCTGGCCTATGTACGCGAACACCTTCCTCTTGTAGAAGAGAAACTCCGCAGCCGCGGAGCTAATCCTGCCGAAGTTCTCGGCAATTTCAGCGAGATCGACCAGCGCCGCCGTAGTCACGTGCAGGCGCTCGAGTCCGCGCTTGCTCGCCGCAATGAACTGAGCAAGAAGATCGGCCCGCTGATGGGTGCGGAAAAGAAGGGCACGATTACGCCCGAACAGCGTGCCCAGCTTGAGTCCCTGACCGCCGAGGTTGCCAAGCTGAAGGAGCAGATTCCCGGACTTGAGCAGCAGCGCGATGCCGCAGACTCCGAACTTCGCGCGATCCTGACGACCATCCCCAACCTGCCGCACGACTCCGTGCCGGTCGGTGCCGATGAGCACGCCAACAAGGAAGTCAAGTGCTGGGGCGAGCCGCCGAAGTTTGACTTCACTCCAAAGCCGCATTGGGAACTCGGCGAGCAACTTGGGGTGCTCGATCTGGAACGCGCGACCAAGCTGACCGGCGCGCGCTTCGCATTGTATTGGGATTTGGGCGCAAAGCTTGAACGCGCGCTGATGAACTTTATGCTCGACCTGCACACTCGCGAGCACGGCTACGTAGAGGTTCTGCCTCCGTACCTGGTCAACGCCGATTCGATGTTCGGCACCGGACAGTTGCCGAAGTTCGAGCAGGATCTGTTCAAGGTGCCAACTGACAAGTTCGAGAAGGATGTCCACCACGTGCCTAGAACGGGTGAGCTTGTTTGTGTTGACGGCCGTCCGAGTGCGGTCTTCGAAGTCGAAGAAGTGGACATGAGCAGCAGAACGGCGACGCTGGCGCTCATCCCGCGATCAAAGGCAGGCCAGGTCGAAAGAGGTGTCCCATTCAGCTCTCTCTGGTACGACCGTTCTTTTTATCTCATCCCTACCGCCGAAGTTCCGGTTACGAACATTTATCGTGACGAGACGCTGGATGCCTCGCAGCTTCCAATCTCGCTCACGGCCTTCACCCCGTGTTGGCGCAGTGAAGCGGGCAGCTATGGCAAGGACGTCCGCGGCATCATCCGCCAGCACCAGTTCCAGAAAGTTGAGTTGGTGAAGTTCAGCAAGCCGGAAGAAAGCTATGAGCAACACGAAAGGCTGACGCGCGATGCCGAGCAGGTTCTGGAGCGCCTGGGACTGCATTATCGTCGCGTGCTGCTTTGCACCGGAGACATGGGCTTCAGCTCGGCGAAGACGTACGACCTTGAAGTCTGGCTACCCGGGCAGGGTCTTTTCCGCGAGATTTCATCGTGCTCCAACTTCGAGAGTTTTCAGGCGCGCCGAGCGAATATTCGTTACCGTCCCGAAGGAAAGAAGGGCACGGAACTGGTGCACACGCTGAATGGCAGCGGACTCGCCATCGGGCGCACCTGGGTCGCGATCGTCGAAAACTATCAGCAAGCCGACGGCAGCATCGTCATTCCCGAAGCTCTGCGCCCCTATGTTGGCGCCGACAAGATCACGTCAAGGAAGATGTAGGCTGTTTTCGAATTGTCGAATTTCAGCATTTTTGAATCTGGATTCGAAAGTTCTGAATTCGACAACACTTTGAATCTCCGCTTGCCTTCCAATACACTTAACTTATGAGTATGGGCAAGACAGTGCGGAGCTATCTCTGGTGGACCCACGAGCGCGGCTCGTTCCACTACGACGTGATGGTCACGCTTATCCTGCTGTTCGTCTTCGTCGGGCCTATGTTCATTGATTTCAAAGACAAGCCCGCGGAGCGCAAGCCGCACCCGATGGGCGTTATGGTGCAACCCGACGGGGCGAATGGCTTCGTATACCGCATCGACGCGAGGGCGGTAAATGGCACGTCTGACGAGGAGCTTCGCACCGCATTTCGCAGCGTAATCGAACCGATTGCCGGAGAGGCGCGGATTCTTCGCTACGAGCCAGTGCAGGACACCAATGGCAAGACGGTCGCCTGGCGCGTTTGGGTGCGCCGCGGCATGGGCAGTTAGCACCACCGGGAGCGTCTGCCGCGGCTTCCTTCCGCACACCGTCAGCGTCCAAGTTTGTGAAAGGTTCTGATGAAAATTCTTCGTTCGTCTTGCGTTCTTCTGCTTGCAATTCTGTGGGCGTCCTTCGTCGCTCAAGCCCAGGCCAAGCCAGGCGCATCCTTGCAGGACGTGCTAGCTCTCATGGATAGGACCTCACACGAATTGAAGACCGTGCAGGCCGACTTCACCAGCGATCAGTATCAGCGCGTAGTGGACGAACACGATAAGCAGAGCGGCACTACTTACTTCAAGCGCACCAACAAGGGCATGGAGATGTATGCCACATTCGCCAAGCCGAACGAGAAGCAGGTTCTGTTCGCAAACGGCACGGTCGAAGTCTACCTGCCGAACGCCAACCAGATCACGAAGTACAGTGCTGGCAAGAATAAAGATGTCTTTGAAAGCTTTCTCGTGCTGGGATTCGGCGGCAGCGGGCAGGATCTGCAGAAAACCTTTGATGTAAAGTTTGCCGGCACCGAGTCCATCAGCGGCGTGAACACATATCGTCTCGACCTGACGCCGAAATCGCAGCGGGCGCGAGCGATGTTCCAGACCATCGTTTTGTGGATTGACGCAGCCCGAGGCGTTAGCGTGCAGCAAAAATTTATTGAGCCATCTTCGGGCGATTATCGTGTGGCAACCTACTCAAACATCAAGATAAATGCGTCGCTTAGTGATAATGTATTCGCGCTGAAAACGAAGCCGGATCCGAAGATCGTTACTCCGCAGTAAAACGATGTGATTCTTTAGGTTCGGTGGCCCAATTAATAAAGCAACAATCGCCCAGAGCAGTGCGTCCAACTAGGTGGGGGATACTGTGGGCAAAGTTGTCATCATTCCGGCGCGGCCTGAGTTTGACCGCATGAACCGCGAGCGCAGCAGCGATCCGCGTTATGTTGAGGGCCAGCGTCTGCTTGTTGAGGCAATGGTGTACCTTGCCAAGTCTGACCCGGAGGGCAACCGCCCCGCCGTTGAACTGCTCAGCGAACACGTCCGAACCCGTTTCCGCATGTCGGACAAGCCAGCTGGTGGACCCAGCGCGGAGTCGTAATTCGCTGTCCCATCCTCAATTCGACTGATAGAGTTCCCGGAACATTCGACGCATGATGTGTCCGCCGTACGCGCCCGCGAAGCCCGGCAACGCTATCAAGATTGAGCCTGCGATGCTCGCGCGCGTGTAATGCAGTCGCGGCTGGATCACCTGTGCAATCAGCATCGTTGCCGGAATCGGAATTCCCACGCCCGCCAGCCAGCGCCACGGGCGCAGCGGGCGCAGCCACCCGAACGTCATCGTGAAGATCACGACCGCTAGAGCTGTGAACAACGGATCTCCAACGAAAATTTGCAGCAATCCACTCAGCACTCCGCACACGATTGCCGCCGGATAGAAGATTGCCAGCCGATCGTCGCGGAACGAGTTTTGCGTTGCCGGAGCTGTTTCAGACAAGTTCGTCGCCTTTGCCACAGTTCGGGCGCGCCACGTTCGCCGCTCTGTTGCGGCCAACGTGGCGGCATCGAGAAGTTAGTACTTGTAGAATCCTCTGCCGCTCTTGCGGCCAAGCCAGCCGGCATCCACCATTTTGATGAGCAAAGGACAGGGGCGATACTTCGGATCGCCAAGGCCAGTCTGCAGCACGCGCATGATGTCGAGGCACACATCGAGTCCGATGAAGTCCGCCAGCGTCAGCGGTCCCATAGGGTGCGCCATACCGAGCTTGAAAACTTCATCGACCGCTTCCGGCGTCGCCACACCTTCCATGACGGCGTACATCGCCTCGTTCAGCAGAGGCATGAGCACGCGATTGCTCACGAAGCCCGGCGCATCGTTCACCTCAACCGGAGTCTTGTCCAACTTCTCCGCCAGCGCTTTCACCATGGCGTAGGTTTCATTGCTGGTTGCCAGGCCGCGAATCACCTCGACCAGTTTCATCATCGGCACCGGATTGAAGAAGTGCATGCCAATGACGCGATCTGGACGGTTGGTTTGCGCCGCGATTTTCGTGATCGATATGGATGACGTGTTGGTGGCAAGAATGGTTTCCGGGCGGCAAATCTGGTCAAGCGCGCGGAACAGTTCGGCCTTGATATGCAGTTGTTCGCTGGCGGCCTCAACAACGATTTCGCAACGGGCGAGTTCTCCACGTTGCAGCACCGGACGAATGCGTGCAAGCGCCTGTTCGCGTGCCTCAATGGTGATCTTGCCTTTGGATACTTCGCGGTCGAGGTTCTTGCGGATGGTCTCCATGCCGCGATCAAGGAAGCGCTGCTCTACTTCCAGCAACACAACATTGAATCCGCTGCGAGCAAACACGTGGGCAATGCCGTTACCCATCGTGCCCGCGCCAATCACACCTACCGTCTCAATCGCCATCGCCATCCTCCTCTGTGGGAAACGGGTTAGTGTAGCAGACGCGCTCGTGTCTTCGCGGTGTCGAAAGAACGAACAATTTGGTGGCTTGCTCAGCGAACCGGGGGCACCCACTATTTCGTCGCAAAACAAAAAGCTCCGGCAGTGCCGGAGCCTCGAATAAAAGGTCTGCGCCTATTTCTTGCCCGCGACTTCCAGGCGCGTGTTGGCGCGCTGCAGGGCGGCCATTGCGTGGTCGTAGTCCTCGGAGGACTGCGCCTCTGCAAACAGCTTTTCAGCCTGTTTGCGAGCCGCCTCGGCGCGCTCCACGTCGATGTCTTCGGCGCGCTCGGCGGTTTCTGCCAGGATCGTGACCTTGTTTGGCAGAACCTCGGCAAATCCCCATGCCAGCGAGATGCGCTCCGTGTTCGCCCCAGCGCGATAGCTCACTTCGCCCACGGCCAGTTCGGTGATGAGAGGGGCATGACCTGGCAGCACGCCGATGTATCCGCGCTTTGCTGGAACCTGCACCTCTTCCACCTGTGCCTTCACAACCAGGCGGTCGGGAGTAACGATTTCGAGTTCAAGTGTGTCAGCCATTTAAATTCGTTCTCAGTTCCCAGCTCGCGGTCCCGTTAAAAGGCGTTCAGGTTCCTAGTTCCTGGTTTGAGACTTGGGAACAGTTCCGGTCTTTAGCACGCTTTCCAATTCGTCATCTCGAAACTTCGTCACTTCGTCATTGCGCAAAATTTCGAAACTGAAACGGAGTGCTCAACCCTAGTCCCTAATCCCTGCCCTTACGCCGTGGCCTTCATCTTCTCGGCGGCTTCGAGAACTTCCTCGATCGAACCCTTCATGTAGAAGGCCTGCTCGGGGATCCCGTCGTGTTTGCCGTCAACGATTTCCTTGAAGCTGCGAACCGTGTCTTCCACCTTCACATACTTGCCTGCAAAGCCGGTGAACTGCTCGGCCACATGAAACGGCTGCGAGAGGAAGCGCTGGATTTTGCGAGCACGCGCGACGGTCAACTTCTGTTCTTCCGACAGTTCGTCGATACCCAGAATGGCGATGATGTCCTGCAGATCCTTGTAGGTCTGCAGCGTGCGCTTTACGGCCTGTGCGCACTCATAGTGCTCCTGGCCGACGATGCGCGGATCAAGAATGCGCGATGACGACGCGAGAGGATCGACGGCCGGGTAGATGCCGATTTCGGTTAGCGCTCGCGAAAGCACGGTGGTTGCATCGAGGTGAGCAAACGTGGTCGCGGGAGCCGGATCGGTCAAGTCGTCGGCGGGCACATAAATAGCCTGCACCGAGGTTACCGAGCCCTTCTTCGTCGAGGTGATGCGCTCCTGCAGTTCGCCCATTTCGCTGGCGAGGTTCGGCTGGTAACCCACGGCCGATGGCATACGGCCAAGCAGCGTGGACACCTCAGAACCGGCCTGCGTGAAACGGAAGATGTTGTCGATGAAGAGCAGCGTGTCCGCGCCTTCCGCGTCGCGGAAGTTCTCAGCGACCGTCAGGCCGGTCAGCGCCACCCGCAGACGTGCTCCTGGGGGCTCAGTCATCTGACCGTAGATCAGAGATGCCTTCGACTTGGAAGGATCGCCCGGGGTGATAACTCCGGCTTCGGTGAACTCGAGCCAGAGATCGTTGCCCTCGCGGGTACGCTCGCCCACACCGGCGAACACTGAGTAGCCGCCGTGCTGCTTGGCGACGTTGTTGATCAGTTCCTGAATGACGACCGTCTTGCCGACACCGGCGCCGCCGAACAGACCGATTTTGCCGCCCTTCAAGAACGGCTGGATCAGGTCGATGACCTTGATGCCGGTCTCGAACATCTCCGCGCGCGTCGACTGTTCGTCAAATGCGGGAGCTTGACGGTGAATCGGCAACCGCCTGTCGCAAGCGATTGGGCCGAGTTTGTCGACCGGCTCGCCGATGACATTCATCACGCGACCCAGCGTGCCTTTGCCCACTGGAACGCTGATGGGACCGCCGAGGTCGATGGCCTTCATGCCGCGCACCATGCCCTCTGTGGGCTCCATGGCAACGCAGCGCACACGGCCTTCACCGAGGTGCTGCTGCACTTCGAGGATGACGTTGATCGGCGTGGGCGTGACAAATCCATCGCCAACCACGCGAATAGCGGTGTAGATGCTGGGCAGCGCCGCCTCGGAGTACTGCACGTCCACGGCCGGACCGGCAATCTGAATTACGTGTCCAATGTTTTCA
>Ga0335070_10011827_pt1 | contig 10197 bp, 10 predicted proteins | sample Lox_Sample_13_FD_206722 | JGI IMG/M metagenome (GOLD analysis project Ga0335070, IMG submission 206722) | Soil microbial communities from Loxahatchee National Wildlife Refuge, Florida, United States - Lox_Sample_1.3 | ecosystem: Environmental > Terrestrial > Soil > Wetlands | place: USA... | reverse complement strand
ATGTGATTGCATGACAACGCCGACTCCCGCCGCGGAGTAAATTGGTTGCGCTAAAACGACCAAGGCTCGGGAGGAAGGAGTCGGCGCGATGATGATTATAGGCTGCGATTTTCATCCGAGCACGCAGACCATAGCGTGGAAGAACATAGAAACCGGGGAATGCGGCGGGCGCGAGTTAAGGCACGACGGCGAAGCGCAGGCGTTTTACCGCGGTCTACACGGACAGAAGGTGCGAGTCGGCATGGAGGCGACGGGGCACGCGCGCTGGTTCGAGCGGCTGCTGGCGGAATGCTCGATCGAGTTGTGGGTGGCCAATCCGGCGCAGGTGCGGGCGGCAGCGACGCGCAAGCAGAAGACCGACAAGCGTGACGCCGAGTTGTTGCTGCAGTTGTTGAGCGACGGGCGGCTGGAGAAGATGCGCATCCACCTGCCGACGCCGGCGGAGCGGGATGTACGGCGGCTGGTGCTGCATCGTCATCGGCTGGTGCAGATGCGGACGCGGGTGATGAACCAGTTGCAAGCCATCGCCATGAACGAGGGGCTGCGCAAGAAGCAGGCGCTGTGGACGAAGGCTGGGCTGGAGCAGTTGCTGGGGCTGGAACTGATGCCCTGGGCGGCGATGGCGCGGGAGGACCTGCTGGTACTGTTGGACGGTCTGAACCGGCACATCGCGGCGCTGGATCGAGCGGTGGAGCAGGAAGCGGAAGCGCGGCCCGAGGTGCGGCGTTTGCGCACCCAGCGCGGAGTGGGTCCGGTGACGGGGCTGCTGTATGTGCTGACCATTCTGGATGCGACGCGCTTGCAGACCAGCCGCCAGGTGGCCAGCTATCTGGGGCTGATCCCCAGCGAGCGCAGCTCGGGCGAGCGGCAGCGGTTGGGACACCTCAGCAAGCAGGGCAATGCGGTGTTGCGCGGCCTGCTGACGGAAGCGGCCCACGTGGCGGTGCGCTACGACGCCGGCTGGCGACGGCAGTAGGTGCGGTTGGCGATGAAGAAGAACCGCTCGATTGCAACGGTGGCGATCGCCCGCAAGCTGGCGGTGCGGTTGTGGTGGATGTGGAAGTTGGGACTCGAGGCAGGGCAGATGGTCGAGTCCGGTTCGCATGCCGGGTAGCCAGGAAAAGCCCCTGGGGTGTAAGCCATCCCCGCAAATGTGAATAGGCGCCCGGCCTCCCTCGATGGCGAGGGAGTTCGAAGTAGGAATCATGGTGGAGTGACCGAATAGATGGTTGGTGGAACCTGGGTTCCATCGAGAGATTCAGGACACGAGCCTTGGTCGGCGAAGCAGAGTTCATCAGCACGACGCACGCGGATTTTTCTGAGAGAGCGAAATGGCGCAAGAAAAAACCTGTGCGGCAGAGTACGCCCAAAAAACTCTTGACGCGGGGGCACGTTGTCATAGATGGGGCTCTTACCATTCATCACACCCGCGACGCTCTCCCTTTTCCCAACCCACCAGCCCGCTCCATTGGACGAAAGCCGGAAGCCCCGCGCTTTAGGCGGGTGCCCCAATCAAGCGACCCGTCCCTTCCCGCTCGAATGGGATTTTCTGCCGCTCAAGCCGCCGCCCAACTCGGCCCGCTTCCCGGCGTCGCTGTTTTCAACAAAGCTGAACTTCGTTTCCAGCTTGTCGTAAGGCTTGCCGTCCACCTCGATATACGGATACACAAAGTAGTTCAGCGGTGGCCCGTCTTGTTTGGGCGACAGCGTGATGTCGCGCCCGGCCGAGAACTTCACCCGGTTGGCGTCGATCGTGCCGAAGAAATAATCCCGCTTCTGCTGCGCCTTCCACGCCTCCGAAATATCCACCGGAATCCAGCCGATGTTCTTGCTGTAGAACTCGGCCCAGCAGTGATAGCCGGGAATGTCTCCGGACGTTTTGTCTTCCGGCAACGGAAAGCCGATGTCGAACTTCGCCGGAATCCCATCTGCCCGCATCATCCCGATGAAGGGCGAGTGGAAATCCGTGCAATTGCCGCGTTTGGCGTCGCAGGCCCACACCGCGTCGCCGCGTCCCCAGCCTGTCCCGCTCTTGTCATACTTCATCGTCGAAAACAAATAGTCATACGCGGCTTTCGCCTTGGCCACCGTTCCAACCTGGCTTCTCGTCACCTTGTCGGCCAGTTCCTTAATCGTTCCGTCCGTCGGAATCAGTTCGTCCGGCATCGTGTAACGCTTCATGGAGGCGGCCACGACCTGCGGCTTCGAGTCTTTGCGTTCTAGCTGCACATAGTCGCCGCGCGAGAATTCCTTACGCGTCACTTCGTAAACCATGGTGAACGTCATCGGCTCGGCTTTAGGATTCGAAATCTCCGCATAGGCGATCTCGTTTCCATACTCGCTTTCTCTTGCCATGCTCAGCTTCACCGGCGCCGTCGTATCGACCAGCCGTACCGTCTGATCTGGACCGGTCTGTGCCACTGGAATCCAGACCCGAACCCGCTTCGTGCCCGCGGGCAAGTCCTTAACCGTGAAGCGATAGGTGAACCGGAAGGTGCGTGATGGAGGACTGAATTTCTGTTCCTGTCCGGAATTCGACTGCGCCGTCTCGACAGTTAGGCAGGCGCCAACAAACAGGCAAGCGATAAAAGCCCGAAGCTTCATGTGAGTTCTCCCTCAAATGCTGGTGCGAGTTCGTTGGTTTTCGAGTGGTTGAATCGGCCCGCGATCACAGAGAGAAGGCTCAGGTGAACCCGACCAGGCGCACGTTCGAACGGTGGGCACCGCCAAACGAAGAGTGGAAATCTACGAACATTGGGAAGCAGTCTATCAGCACCAGGCCAATCTACGCGCATCCGTCCCGATCGGGGAGATACCGAACAAAGAAAGCGGCCAGCGAAGAGCGAATAGCGAAAAGCGAACAAGGCGAGCCCGCGCCGGGTGCCCCGCTCGGCCTGATGTTGGCCGGGTGGGTCTTTTGCCTTTCACTGATAACCGGCCACTGATCCCAGTCCGAACCCACGACCATCCACTCCCGCTTCGCGGGACGACAGAGCTTAGCCCAGCACGCAGCGCAGCGGAGTGCTGGGGACGCTGAACCATAGACCCATTCCTCTCTGCTGAAGGCCCGCGCGCAGGCCGCAGGCCGAAGCGCACAAATAAATTCCCCGCGCGGCTGGCCCATTCAAGCGAAGATTGAGCGCAAGTTTTCGTAACCTCAGCGCACACACCAGCGACCCGACGGACCTGACAGGGCGACGAATTCGGAGATGCTAACCTAGCAGGCAGGGGGAACCATGACTCTGACTGTGGCCCTGCTCGGAGCGATTCTGCTGGCGATCATCGGCGGCGGAATATTCATCTATCGAGCCCTGCTGGCGATTGTAAGGCTGCTCGAACAAATCAACGGCAAACTCCCGTCATCCGGACTCATCACTTCACTCCTGTCAATTTGATCGGCCGGACGCTCACTGTCATCGCCCGGCGACAGAGCCAGCCCTGAGCGTTGATGGGCCTGCCGCCCATGGAAATGAAAATCTCTCTGACACTTCTCTCCATACACTGGGCAGCAACCGAGTTCCCCAGTTGCGTATCGGCCAACTACCTCGGCCTGTTTCTCGACGGAGCGAAGTCGATGGGGTGGGCCCCCCAGACCGGGTACATCCATCGACCCCGACCCCGCAACAACTCAACCCCACCTGGCGGGACGCCAGGAGATAGCCCAGCGTTTCAACGTGGGGTAGGCGCGAGATAGAAGCCCCAGCTCCCGCGGGGCGATGCACGCCAACGAGGTCTTTACAGGCTGGGTCGAAAATCACCTCTAACCCTAACCCGCTGGAAATTAAGAAAGGTAGATTTTCATAGGGTTTCGCGGGCCAGGGGCCCTAAAAGACAGCAGAATAAGTCCATCTCGCGCCGCCTTGTAACAGGGCACGACTTCAGTTGTGCCGATAAGCCGCTTATTTTTGACCCGTCGCGCGGACTTCGGTCCGCCCAGCGCACTGGACTGCGGCTTTTTCAGCAGTCTCTTGAGCCCGAGCCCCTTGGTTACCAAAGTGCAGGTACATGTACCTTCGTAACTTACGCTCTCCTCCCGCCTCTGCCACGCTCTTGCTGTCGGGCACTGCCCCAGTACGAACGCTGTGGTACTCCGCTGCCGGATTTGTGGCGGCTTGAACGAATTCGTGGTCGGCTGACGGCTGTTGGCTGACGGCTTTAGGAGGCACTCATGCCCGACCCTACCTGCGACCACCTCAAGGAAGACGGCGTCCGCTGCGGCTCCCCCGCCCTGCACGGCGAGAAATACTGTCGCTTCCACACCCGCCAGCTCTTCGCTGCCTACTACTGGGCCCGCGCCCGCCGCCGCTCCACCTGCCCCTTCGAACTTCCCCCGCTCGACGACTTCCGAACCATTAACCACTCGCTCTGGCAGGTGGCCAATGCCATGGCCTCCAACACCATCGCCCGCCGCCGCGCCAATGCCATGCTCTCCGTCCTGCGCATGGCCTCTGCCGAGCTTCGTCGATCCCTGAAGGAATAGAAACGGTCATGCAACTCCTTGCGAATGACGATATTACTTGTAAGTCATTGACAGCACACAGCTTGTCCAAAAACTCCCCTTATTCTGATGAAAACGCGGAATTTTGACAGTATGAAAAAATGCAATATCTGCACCCCGAATGGTGCATAATCCCGGGCGAACCTGGGAGAATGTAACAATCGGCAATTGTGGACCGGCGGCGCACTATACTTGCTGATCGATCGTCGGAGAGGAGCGCCTATGAAGAAGTGTTCGATGACTCTATTGTGCTTGGTCACAATGGCTGCGATGTTCGCCTACGCACAAGGCGCGGACGCAGGGTACCAGATGGCGACAGTCGTCTCGATCGACAGAGTCCCGGCTGATGCCCAACATCCGGAAAACGCGGACCGTTACAAGATTGCCATGCGCCTGGGGAATACGGTGTATTCCTGCCACGCGAGTGGAAGCCCCGCCGTATTCCTTGGCTGGAGCCCGGGCAAGGAGTTTCCCACCATGCTGGACGGCAAGGTGCTGCACGTGAAGAGTCCCAACGGACAGGTGGTGGACATGAACATTGTCGGCAAGAAGACACCCAAGTAGAGCGACAGGGGGCGCCACAACCCGGCGGCAAGGCCGCCTGGACGCAGGATAACAAGCTATGAAGCGGTGTTGTGTGGCATGCAGTCATCACAGGTCTTGCCTTGCAGTCCCTCGAGGCCTTCTTTGGCTATGATGGGAACCATCAGCAATCCCGCCACAGGATCGGCCCACCACCACCCCAACAGCGCATTCAGCAGTAATCCGCCCAGCAGGATCGCGGCCAGGCAGGTGCAAAAGTCCGCCTGCCTGGCATCCGCGTGCATGGCTGCGCTGGCCAATTGGCTGCCCACACTCCGCTTGGCGCGCGCCAACAGCGGCATCGCCATCAGCGAAGCGCACGCCAGCACGATTCCCGCCACGCTGCGCTCGGGCGCATTGCGCTGCATGAGATCGCGGACCGACTCGAACGTAATGTAGGCCGCGAGCGCCAGAAAGCACGCCCCGACGATCCGCAACGCGAGCCGCTCGTTTCGCTCGCGTCGATGGGTATCTTCATCCACGCTCATGCGCCACAGCAGCGCTGCGCCCGATGTCATTTCGATGAAGCTGTCGATCCCGAAGCCGACCAGCGAGACGCTGCCCGCCACCGCCCCGGCGATGACAGCCACCAAGCCCTCGAGGCAATTCCATGCCAGCGTGATGTACTCGAGGCGTCGCCCCCGCCGCACCACTGCCGCGCGACCGCTGTCTATCGAATTCTCCACTCTGGCTATCTTAAGCTGGTCAAACAGCGCCTGGTTAGGCTGGCGGCGGAGCGAACGGATGTTGACGCACTAAACTCCCAATCGCCTGCCACTCGGTTGTGTGGTCCGTGTCATCGGCGCCGACCTGTTCATTAGTATGGTTAAAAACGGACCTGTATCTGGCGTATGGTGTCGCCACACCGGAGGCCATCATGGTATTCCCAGGCGCGCACTTTCGCACAATCCGGGCGCGACATGCCGCGTTTGCGGCCGTTTTGTGTGTGTTGGCGACAGGGTTGTTCCTGCCCAACCTTCATGCCGACGAGGGCAAGGTCGTCCGGGTCTGTATTCCCTTCCACTCGGGCAATGACGCCCTGCTCCACCAGCTCGCGAACACGCTCGACGACCATAAGCCTGATAAAGGCACGCACGCCAATGCCGTGGGTATCGAGCTTGGCGGCGTCAGCGAAATCCTAGACAAAGAAAGCCTGGCCGACGAAACGCGCGCCAAAGCCGGACAGAACCAGTGTAATTTCGTTCTTGTACTGATCAATCCCGACATAAAGGCATCCTTGTCGTATCAGCCGAACGTCTGGTATCCCGAACAGCAGGAAACCACCAGCACCCGCGACCCTTATCTGCGCAGACAAGACCGTCAGTACTATGTGGTGGTGAAATATCGCCTCTTCCGGCTCGATTCCACTACTGCCGCGATTCAGGGGTTCATCACTACACACGAAGCTGCTCCCGAGCGTACTGTCGTCTCCAACGCCCTCGCGATGCTGGCCAACCAAGTTTTCACCCGAGTTACAAAGTAGCCCGCACCAGAACCAACGCGTGGGCACCTGCTGTCGGCTGTTGGCCGGTCGAACGCACGGCCGAAGTCCCGCGCTTGCGCTATACTTTCTCGTTTGCCTTATTGCACTGGTTCCAGCAAGGAGTTTTCCTATGTCATCCGCCGCCGTTACCTACGCTCGCGAAAACCAGAAGCGCTTTCTTGAGGAGTTGAAAGACCTGCTCCGAATCCCCAGCGTCAGCACCGCCGAAGAGCACAAACCCGACATCCTCAAGGCCGCCAACATGGTGGCCGACGACCTCAAACGCATCGGCTTCGAGCATGTCGAAATCATTCCCACTTCAGGCCACCCGCTGGTTTACGCCGATTGGCTGCACGCCTCCGGCAAGCCCACCGCGCTGTGCTATGCCCACTATGACGTTCAGCCCGCGGAGCCGCTCGAGGAGTGGATCACGCCGGCCTTTGAACCCGCCGAGCGCAACAACAACATCTACGCGCGCGGCGCGGTGGACGACAAAGGCCAGCTATGGATGCAGCTCAAGGCATTCGAGTCGCTGTTCAAGGCCAGCGGCGGCAAGCTGCCCGTCAACGTGCGCGTGCTGATTGAAGGCGAAGAGGAGGTCGGCGGCGAAGGTATCGAGCACTATGTCAAGGCCAACGCCACGTCTGAGAAGCTGAAGTGCGACTTCGCCCTCGTCACCGACACCGAGCTGTTTGCGCCCGATATTCCCACACTGTGCGTCGGACTGCGCGGCCTGCTCTATACGGAAATTGAAGCCAAGGGCGCCAAGGTCGACCTGCACTCCGGCGTTTATGGGGGCGCGGCGCCGAATGCGATCTTCGGCCTGGTCGAGATCCTTGCAAAGTTGAAGGACGCCGACGGAAAAATCTCGATCCCCGGCTTTTACGACGACGTGCAAAAGCCGACCGATGACGAACTGAAGGCGTGGGCCAGTCTGCCGTTTGATGAAGAGGAGTATCGCAAGGCTGAGGTCGGATCCAATGTGCTGACGGGCGAGCCGGGATACTCGGTGCTCTACCGTACCTGGGCGCGGCCTACGCTCGAGGTGCACGGCATCGTAGGCGGCTTCACAGCTCCGGGTGCCAAGACCGTCATCCCCGCCAAGGGCTCGGCGAAGGTTTCCATGCGCCTAGTGCCCAAGCAGGACCCTGACGACATCCTCAAGAAGTTCACCGACTATGTCGCCAAGATCACGCCCAAGGGCATCTCCACCAGCATCAAGGTGCACAGCAAAGGTCCGGCCTGCGTTGTGAGTACCGACAACCCGTATGCGCGCGCCTCGGTCGAGGCCATGCATCAGGTTTTCGGACGCGACACGGTGTACATCCGTTCTGGTGGGTCGATCCCGATCGTGACCCAGTTCGAAGAGGACCTGAAAGTGCCCAGCATCATGATGGGGATGGGGCTGCCCGACGACAACCTGCATGCGCCGAACGAGAAGTTCCACATCCCGAATTTCTATCGCGGCATCGAGTCCATCATTCGGTTCTTCCAGATCCTGGCGGACGGGAAGTAACCAGCGCTTAAATCGTGCTCACGAGATACCCGGCCATGCTGCTTCTGCGCCGAGCAGTGCGGCCGGGCCGCTTTGGTTACATCAAGGTTGCGGGCGTAATACCCCTATGCTGGCGCTGCGCGTTACTACTTTGGTAGCACCCCTAATCTCAACAAAATTGACGTTTTCAATAGTCTAATGGCGAGAATTTCGGATACCATGAATTACCCCCCCGAGGTTTCGATTCTGCGATGGGAGATTTGCGTGTCTTGTCTTTTGCATAGACACGGATTCCGCAGTGCAGCTGTGCGGAAGCTGTGTGGGATTGTTCTTCTGATGTTTTGTGGCGCAACGCTGCTGCCGGCGCAATCTTCCGACTCCGGCAGTGCTGATTCCGCTGTCTCAGCCGTCGTGGCAGATGGCTCCTTCGACTCACCCGGCACTATTGCCTCGCCGGCTTCTTCCCCCCAGCATCCGTCCATCGCGCCGGATGAATCGTCCAGTCGTGCAGGCAACTTCGTGTTGCCCGCATCGAACGTAGTGCCCACAGCAGCGGCGAGCAGCGGGAAGTTTCACTTCAAGAGTGCATTCATTCAGAGTTTCAACGAAAACCTCTTTTTCCATGTCTGGCGCGTAGCCTTTGATCCCGGACTGCGTTACAACCTAGCCCACAAGCCGTTTTGGCATGACTACCTTGCATCGTTCAAGGGCTATGACATGAGCCACTGGGGCGACGGCGACGATTTCGTGGTCAATGACATCGGTCACCCGCTGGAAGGTGCGGTGTTTGGACGGACCTTCTTACAGAACAGCCCGCGCAGCCTGGTGGTCATCGGGAAAGACAAGCAATACTGGACGAGCCGGCTAAAGGCGATGGCCTGGGCCACCGCATGGTCCACGCAGCTCGAGCTCGGCCCGATCAGCGAAACCTCCATCGGCAACCAGGGCGGGTTCACTTACGTGCCCGGTTGCGGCGTTTGGTTGTCGTGTTTGAACAATCCGCAATATCCTAAGGCGCCCACCACAAATACCGGCTGGACCGATTTTGTCGTCACACCTCTCATCGGGACCGCATGGATTCTGGGCGAAGACACCATTGACAAGTACATCGTGATGCCGGTCGCCAAGAACCACCGCATCCTGGGCGGACGGGTGCTTCGCTCCGCGCTGGAGCCCAGCCGCAGCTTCGCGGCGCTGTTCGCCGGCAAGTTTCCGTGGATGCTTCCCGCTCCCGAGCACAACTTCGTGGTCTCTTCAAAGACGCAGCCGCCGACGCTGGGCACTCCAGATCTTCGCCCGCCGGTGGATCACTGGGAAATTGGCACGCAATACACCGACATCAGCCTGCCGGTTCTGAGCAACAACTGCGCGGGCGGGGCGTGCCGCAAGAGCCTTTCTGGCGTTGGCTTCAACTTCACCTACAACTTCACTCGCGGCATCGCGGCGGATAGCACGCTAAACTTCATTCCCGGGCAGCAGGGCACCAAAGCGATGACCGAGGGGCTGTTCGGCCTGAAGATGGGTGCGCGCTACGATCGCTTCGGCGTCTTTGGCAAGGTGCGCCCGGGGCTCATCTATTACAGCGAAGCCATGCCGGGGGGCGGCGACAACACGCCGAGCAGCCTTACCCGATTTGCGTGCGATTTAGGCGGGATCGTAGAGATCTATCCCAATCGCAATTCCACAGTGCGCTTCGACGTGGGCACGACACTGGTGCGCTATCTGTCGGACCATTCGGACCCGAAGCAGTATCCGTTGGGCAGCAATCTGTCCACGCAGTACATCGTGACGCAGGGGAACTTCCAAGTGGCGACATCTTATACGTATCGCTTCTAGCCGCACGAACCCGGGTGGCCTGCAAAAAACAGGCGGCACCTCACCGACAGTTCAGCAACACTCGCGATCGACGGCCAGGGTCGGCCCGCGCAGGGTTTCCATTGGAATGATTCGCAGCACAGTAGCGCCCTCTCATCAATTTGCGATAGCGTGGAAGGCGTACCGGCCGTTATGAAACCGGAGATCATGCTTTTCGGCGTGAAGGTTTGGGAGACAGGTGCGCTTGAATATAAGACGGCTGCAGGCCGCATACCGGTACTTAAGTTACTGGGCTGAGCCGGTGCACAAATGGCGCACAAGCAT
>Ga0335070_10011826_pt1 | contig 10198 bp, 6 predicted proteins | sample Lox_Sample_13_FD_206722 | JGI IMG/M metagenome (GOLD analysis project Ga0335070, IMG submission 206722) | Soil microbial communities from Loxahatchee National Wildlife Refuge, Florida, United States - Lox_Sample_1.3 | ecosystem: Environmental > Terrestrial > Soil > Wetlands | place: USA: Florida... | reverse complement strand
CGCCACACCGGTCGGCGCCGCGAGCCCGAAGGCCACGTCCTCGCCCTCGCGGAACGCGCCGTCGAAGTAGAGCAGACCCGACTGCACGGTGCGGTCGAAGACCGCCAGCGCGTTCGCGGTCTTTCCGGTGACGTAGACGGTGTGGCCGTCCGGCGAGACCGCGACCGCGCTCGCGCCCTGCAGGCCGCTGACCCCGTCGACCCCGTCGACCAGCTTGCCGATGTAGCGGTATTGGTCCGGCGAGAGGTCGCGAACGAACATCGCGACCGAGTTCCCCGAGGAGCTCGTCACGTAGGCGTTCTGGCCATCGGGGCTCACGGCGATCGCCGAGGAGCCGGTGAGGCCCGAGGCGCTGTCGTGGACGACCTGCACCACGTTCAACGCGGATCGCGCGGAGAGCGGCACGAGGAGCCAGAGCGCCGCGAACAGGCAACACCGTCGAGTGGACATACCCCTACCTCCGAAGCCCCATTAGACCACGAAGCACGGGGTCCTGACTATGATCTAGTTCATAGGGCGGAATCCGCGGAGCGCGCCGGGCGTGGCGATGAGCCCCTAGCGTTCGACCGGCAGGCCCTGGGCAAAGAGCGGGACCAAATCAGGGCCCTGGCGGAGGGTGTGGCCGCCGTCCACGCCGATCACCTGCCCGGTGATCCAGGACGCCTCGTCCGAGAGCAGGAAGGCGACGAGCGCCGCGACGTCCTCGGGTGTACCGAGTCGCGCGACGGGCATGCGGCGCAGGTACTCGTCCGTCACGGCCGGGATCCCGACCATCCCCTGCGTCAGCTCGGTGGGCACCAGGCTCGGCATCACCGCATTCACGCGGATGCCGTGCTCGCCGAGGTCGTCGGCGGCGCAGCGCGTGAGCATGTTCACGCCGGCCTTGGAGGCGCAGTAGGCGCTCATCCAGCGGTGGGTGAGGGCGCCGGCGATCGAGGAGATGTTGACGATGCTGCCGCCGCCGGCCGCCTTCAGCGCGCGCGCCTCGGCGCGCAGGCAGCGGTAGACGCCCGTCAGGTTGGTCTCGATCAGCGCCTGGAAGTCCTTGCTCGGGCCGTTCAGCACGCTGCCGATGTTGCCGGTGCCGGCCGCGTTGACCGCCAGGTGCAGCGCGCCGAAGCGCTCGACCGCGGCCGCCACGGCTGCCTCGACGGACGCGTCGTCGGCGACGTCGCAGCGCGCGAAGGCCGCGCGCGGCCCGAGCTCCGCGGCGGCGCGCGCGAGCACGTCCGCGCGGCGGGCGGCGAGCAGCACCGCCCCGCCCCCGGCCACGACGGCGCGCGCGCAGGCGAGACCGATCCCGGTCCCGCCGCCGCTCACGAACGCGACCTTCCCGTCGAAGCGCCCGCTCACCGGTCCGCCTTCCGCTGCAGATCGAGTGACACCGAATTGATGCAGTAGCGCTGGCCGCCGGGCCCCGGGCCGTCCGGGAACACGTGTCCGAGGTGAGCGCCGCAGTGCGCGCACAGCACCTCGGTGCGGATCATGCCATGGCTCCGGTCGGTCTCGGTCCGAATGTTGGCGGCGATCGCCGGCTCGGTGAAGCTCGGCCAGCCGGTGCCGGAGTCGAACTTCGCATCCGACGAGAACAGCTCGGCGCCGCAGCACACGCAGCGATAGCTGCCGTCCTCGTGGCAGTTCCAGTAGGCGCCCGTGAAGGCGCGCTCGGTGCCCTTCTGGCGGCACACCGCGTACTGCTCGGGCGTGAGCTCGCGCTTCCACTCCTCGTCTTTTTTGCGGATCTCGTCGGGCATCGCCACCTCCGCGCCGGAGAGTCGCCCGGTGCGGCAGGCCTGTCGAGTCCGCCCGATGGCGCCTGGGCCCGCGCGGAGTTATCCCTCCGCGTCCGTGGAGCGCATCGCCCGCCTCGTCGTCTCGCACCCGCGCTGGGTCGTCGCGGCGGTGCTGCTCGTGACGCTCGGCCTCGCCAACGAGCTGCGGCGGCTGCGCCTCGAGGTGAAGCTCGCCGACGAGGTGCCGCGCGGCCATCCCTATACGCAGATCGACGACCGCCTCGCGGCCCGGCTGGGCGCCGCACAGACCTCGATGCTGGCCATCGGCGTGCGCGAGGGGGACGTCTTCACCCCCGCGACGCTGCGCCGCATCCAGCGCCTGACCGACGCGGTGGCGAAGCTGCCCGGCGTGGTGCCGACCAGCGTGCTGTCGCTGGCGTCTCCGCGCGTGAAGGCGATCACGGCCGAGGCCGACTCGGTGCGCGTCGAGCCGCTGCTCGGCGCCGAAGTGCCCGAGGACCCGGCGGCGCTGGCGGCGCTGCGCGAGCGCGTCTTCTCCTATCCGATGTACGTCGGCACGCTCGTCTCGCCCGACGCGCGCGGCGCGATGGTGCTCGCCGACTTCCGCGACGACGCGCCCGCCGAGCGCATCACCGAGAGCCTCGAGGCGCTGGCCGCGCGGGAGCGCGACGCCGGCACCGAGATCTTCGTCGGCGGCCAGTCGCCGGCGCTGGCGGCGCTCAACGGCGCCACGCGCGGCATCATCCCGCTGGTCGCGCTGGCGCTGGGCGTGATCGCGCTCGTCCACTACGAGGCATTCCGCACCTGGCAGGCGATCCTGCTCCCCCTCGTCACCGCGGGCCTGAGCGTGGTATGGGCGATGGGGATCACCTCCGCGCTCGGCTTCAACCTGACGCCCTGGACCGCCATCACCGCGGTGCTCGTGCTCTCGGTGGCGGCCGGCCACGCCGTGCAGATCCTGAAGCGCTACTACGAGTCCTACCACGAGCTCGGCGACAATCGCACCGCGGTGGTGGCCTCGCTGGTGCGGATCGGGCCGGTGATGGCGATCGCGTGCAGCATCGCGGCCGCGGGCTTCGCCTCGCTCGCCACCTTCGGCGTGCCGGCGGTGCGCGACTTCGGTCTGATGGCGGCGTTCGGCATCCTGTCGACGCTGCTCCTCGAGCTGAGCTTCATCCCCGCCTGCCGCGCGCTGCTGCGCGCGCCGCGCTCGGCGGAGGCGCTGCGCGAGCGCAGCCACCGCGTGCTCGACGCGGCGATCGATGCGCTGACGCGCCAGGTGCTGCGCCGGCCGCGCGGCGTGCTCGCGGTGACGCTCGCCTGCGTCGCGCTCGCCTCGCTCGGGGCGGCGCGCCTCGAAGTCAACACGAGCTTCCGCTCCTGGTTCGACGCCGACGCGCCGCTGATCGCCGCCGACCGCGCGATCCGCGAGCGCTTCACCGGCACGTCCACCATCCGCGTGCTGGTCGAGGCCGACGGCGCGCCGGATCTCCTGGCGCCGCAGGTGGTGCGCGGCCTGGCGGAGCTGCAGCGGACGCTCGCGGCGGATCCGGCGATCACGGCGACGCTCTCGCTGGCCGACTCCGTGCAGGTGATGAACCGCGCGATGGACGGCGGCTCGGAGGCCGCCTATCGGATCCCCGACTCGCGGGACCTGATCGCCCAGTACCTGCTGCTCTACGAGCCCGACGACCTCGCGCGCGTGCTCTCCCCCGACGCGCGCACCGCCGGGATCTACGCGCTCTCGCGGGCCGACCGCGTGGCGTGGGTGGAGGACATGTTCGGGCGGCTGCGCCGCGCCGCCGCGCGGGCGTTCCCGCCCGGCGTGCGCGTCGAGGTGGCGGGCGGTGAGCTCGGGCAGGCGGCCGCGATGAACGCCACCGTGGTGCGCAACAAGCTCGAGAACATGCTGCAGATCAGCAGCGTGATCTTCGTGCTCGCCGCGCTGGTGTTCCGCTCGGCCGGCGTCGGTCTGCTGGTGCTGGCGCCGCTGGTGTGCGCCGCGCTGGTGAACCTCGGCACGATGGGGTGGATGGGGAGCTGGCTCAGCTTCGCGACCGCCAGCTACACGGCGATGGGCGTGAGCATCGGGGCGGACTTCGCGATCTACCTGCTGTTCCGCCTGCGCGAAGAGGCGCGCCATCGCCCGCTGCCCGAGGCGATCGCCGAGGCGATGCGCACCTCGGGCCGTGCCGTCTTCTTCGTCGCCTCGGCGATCGCCGCCGGCAACGCGACGCTGCTGGCCTCGAGCTTCGCCTTGTGGCGCCAGCTCGGCGGCTACGTGGCCCTGATGATGGCGACGAGCTGCCTCTCGACGCTGACGATCGTCCCGGCCCTGGCGCTGCTGTTCGCGCCGCGGGCGCTGCTCGGGAGTCGGCGCGACTAGCTGCGGCGGGCACCGGCTTCAGCTCGGGGGCGCGCCTGCCGAATGCCAAGGTGGGGGAGGGGACCCGTGTCGGGCGACGCGCTCCCGCGTCTCACCAAGATCATCGCCACGGTCGGGCCGGCCTGCGACGCGCTCGAGACGCTCGAGGCCATGATCGACGCCGGCATGAACGTGGCCCGCATCAATCTGTCCCACGGGACCCACGACGAGCACGCCGAGCGCATCGAGCGCGTGCGCGAGGCGGCGCAGCGCCGCGCTGCGGCGGTCGCCGTGATGCTCGACACCAAGGGCCCGGAGGTGCGCACCGCGCCGGTCGCGGACGAGCCGATCGCGCTGCTTCCGGGCGACGAGTTCGTGCTGCACGTCGACGGGCGTCCCGGCACGGCGGCGGGGACGTCGGTGACGCACCTGCTCCTGCCGCGCGAGGTGGAGCGCGGCGCGACGGTCCTGGTCGACGACGGGCAGATCGAGCTGCGCGTCGCCGCCGTGCGCGGCGACTCGGTGCACTGCGAGGTCGTGCGCGGCGGCGAGCTCGGCGGACGCAAGAGCGTCCACGTGCAGGGCGCGCGCCTCTCGCTCCCGGCGCTCGGCGACGCCGACCGCGCCGACCTGCGCTTCGCGGTCAAGCAGGGCGCCGACTGGCTCGCCGCCTCCTTCGTGCGCTCCGCCGACGACGTCCGGCGCATCCGCGAGCTGCTGCGCGGGCACGGCACCGAGATCCCGATCGTGGCGAAGATCGAGGATCGCGACGGCGTGGCCCACCTCGAGGAGATCATCGACGCCGCCGACGGCACGATGGTCGCGCGCGGCGACCTGGGCGTCGCGCTGCCGGTCGGCGAGGTGCCGCTGATCCAGAAGCGCATCATCCGCACCACGGTCTCGATGGGGAAGCCCGTGATCACCGCCACGCAGATGCTCGATTCGATGGAGCGCAACCTGCGGCCGACGCGCGCCGAGGCCACCGACGTCGCCAACGCGATCTTCGACGGCACCTCGGCGGTGATGCTCTCCGGCGAGACCGCGCGCGGCCGCCACCCCGTGGAAGCCGTGCGCACCCTGGTGGAGCTGGCGCGGCAGGCCGAGCGGGGGCTCGGCGAGTACGGCGACCTGCAGCGGCTGCGCCCACCCGCCCCACGCACGGTGACCGAGGCGGTCGCCGCGGCCGCCGTGACGCTGGCGCGCGAGCTGCGCGCCGCGGCGATCGTGACGCTGACCGAGACGGGTGTCACTTCGCGCTCGGTGTCGAAGTGCCGGCCGGCCTGCCCGATCCTCGCGGTCACTTCCTTCGCGCGCGTGGTGCGCCGGCTCGCGCTCTCCTGGGGCGTGACGCCGCTGCTCGGCGCGGGTCCGGGCGACGGCGACGAGGCGCGCATCCGCTTCGCCACCGCGCGGCTCCTGGAGCTCGGCTGGGCGCGTCCCGGCGATCTCGTCGTCGCCACCACCGGCGTCGCGCGCGCGCAGGGCAGCACCAACCTGATCCGCGTCGTCCCGGTGGGCTGAGGCGGCCAAGCCTTACGCCGCGACCCCCGGGCCCGTATCATCGGCGCGGTCGGCACACGCAGTGCCGCCCCGAAGCGGTCGGAGGCAGCCGAGCTCCGATGGCGCGAATCGCCGTCCGGGTCGCCTACGTCGCCGTGTTCCTCGCGGTCGGCGTCTCGTACTACTACTTCCTCGGGCCCGCGCCCACGCCTTCGGAGCGGCGCGAGGCGGTCGGCTGGTGGCGGCCGACGGGGCTCGCGCACGAGTCCGAATCGGCCTGGCTCGCGCCGCTTCAGCAGATCGGCCGGGACGCGCAGCAGGCGCGGCACGAGGGCCGCAGCGAGCCGCGCGGCCTGATCCCGCTCGCGCTCTTCTCCCTGCCGGTGATCGCGCTGGTGGCTCTCGGCTTCGCGCTCTTCCGCGCGCCGCTCTGGCGCGTCGGCGCGCTTGCGCTCGGGCTCGCGCTCTGCGCCTTCAGCTACTACGGCTGGCTCGACCCGGAAACGTGGCAGGACTACAGCTGGCGCTGGCCTGCGACGCTGCTGTCGACCACGTCCTTCGTCGCGCTCTTCGCGCTGGCGCCCGCGCTCGTCGCGCGCGTCGCACGGCGCCGCTCCGCGCTGCTCCAGGGCCTCGCGCTGGCCGCGTGGTTCACGTCGATCTACTTCCTCAGCACCGAGGTGACCGGCACCAATCCGAGGCTCGAGTGGAACATCTCGCCCTGGCCGACGCTCACGCTGTACGGCTTCCAGCTCGTCGGCCTGACGCTCGGCACGGTGTACCTGGCCGCGGGGATCGGTCTGCTCGCGCGCGGCGCCCCGGCGAGCCGGCCGCGCACGCTCGCGGCGGCACTCCTCGCCAGCGCGCTCGCGGCGGCGCTGGTCTGGCTGCCGTTCTCGCAGATCGGGCCGCTCACGATCGCCGTGCTCGCGCTGCCAGCGGCGGTCATCGCCGCCGCGGTGGGCCGCGATCCCGCGACCCGGGGCCGCCCGGGCGCCGCGTACGCCGTGGCCGGGCTGCTGATCCTGGCCGCCATCAAGCTCGGCCAGTGGCAGGGCGAGCACTTCCTCGCGACGTCGCGCGACGAGGTGGCGCCGCGCGTGATCGCCGCCATCGAGCGCTACCGGAAGGACCACGACTCCTACCCCGACGAGCTGCCGCAGCTCCTGCCGGCGTACCTGCCCGCGATCCCGCTGCCGCGCGTCGGCTGGTTCGACACCGAGGACGCGGCCTTCATCTACACGAATCTCGGTGACTCGTTCCTGCTGGAGTTTCCCGGCATCGTGTGGATGCAGTGCGCCTACAGCCCAGCCTACAAGGAGGAGACGCGGGAGGAGGCGAAGCCGACCGCCGCCGCGGCGCCGAGCGGCGGCGGCGAGCACGAGTCGCTCGAGGCGTCCTGGAGCTGCGAGAGCAAGCCGCCGCAGCTCTGGTGACGGGCTCGCCAGCGGAAATCTGGGAGTCGACGGCTTCCACCGCTCTGCGACCCGCGGCTGAGACATTGGTTCCCGCCGGAACCGGCGCGGCTGGGGCCCCTTGTCTCTCGAATGCGTCACCAACCCGTCAGTCTCACGAGCACGGCGCCAAGCTGGTTGGTCCTCGTCTTGCTTCTCGATCTCCGGTGAGGCGCGCAAGGCCGCGCTGAGGAGACGTGCGGTGCAGGCAGGACGCTCGCGAATCTGGCTCTCCGGGTGGGTGGCGGCGGTGCTCGCTGCCTTCGCGACCGCAGCTCCCGCTGCGTTTGCCTGCCGGGTGGCGGAGGTGCTCGACATCACCGCCGCGGGCGTCCAGCTCGACCTCGCGGCACCCGGCAGCTCGAAGGTCTGGACCGGCGTCGGTAGCGACGGCGCGATCCGCGTCGTGACCTACGACGGGGTCGCTTCCGGGTTTCCGGTACACCGCCTCGATCCCGGAAAGGGCACCGCCGAGCTGCTCGCGGCGGTCGATCCGACCAGCGTCGGCGCCGCCCGCAACCAGACGATCGCGGGCTTCGGTGCGGACGGGACGGTGTACTTCATCACCAGCGACGGTGCGGCCATCGATCCGCAGCAGCGCGTCTACCGGCTGGTCGGGCAGACGCTGGTGCAGGTCGTCGATCTGACCGCTCAGGGGATCGCGCTTCCGCTCGGAGGATTGCTGCCGCTGCGGGTCGTCGGTGCCGACAACGGCAGCCTGTGGCTCGTCGCTCGCGAGGAGGTCGACCCGGACTTGTTCGATGTCGTCCAGATCGATCCTGACGCCGGAAGCGCTGCGCTCGTCGCGACCGTGGACACGGCAGGCGCTCCGGGGCCGCCGCCGCCGACTCCGATCGTGGGCAGCGACGGAACGGTCTTCTTCCTGGCGGGTGACTCGCTGTCCCGTCAGAAGCTCTACCGGCGCGCCGGCACGCACGTCGAAGAGGTCCTCGACGTGACCGCCGCCGGCTTCCGCATCGAAGGCGGACCGATGATCGGAGGCGCTCTGGACGCTGCGGGCGCGCGCGACGGCTCGCTGATCGTGGCGAGTCGCGGGTTCGATGCCCGGCTCCGCTTCCTGCGGCTCGATCCCGCCTCTCAACGCGTCGCGCAAGTCGGCTCCGTCGACCTCGCGAAGTTGACGCAGAGCCCGAGCGCGGCGGCGGCGGTCGCGATCGGCCGGGACGGCCGCGTCCACGTCATCGCCAGCAGCGGCATGCCGGCCCAGCAGGCCGTGTATCGACTCGAGCGGGGACCCCAGCTGGAGCGCGTCGTCGACCTCACCGGCCGGGGGGTCGCGCTCACGATCGACCCCACGCTGCGCAGTTCGGCGACGACCACCGGCGACGTCATCACGGTCAGCACGCATCCGACCTTCGCGGATCTCCGCCGCGTGCATCGGCTGCGCCCGGCGGATGGCTCGGCTGCGCTGCTCGCGTCGGTCGATCTGCAGAGCGTCGGCGCCACGAGCTTCACGAGCGAGAGCGCGATCGCGCCCGACGGGACCGTCTACTTCGTCCTCCAGGAAGGCCTGACGCCTGCGCACCAGACGGTGCGGAGGCTCGACGGCGGCGCGCTCACGCCCGTGATCGACGTCTCGGCGGAGGGCGTCTCGCTCGACTTCGCCGCCAACATGGGCGGCTTTCCGACCGGGGTCGGCGCGAACGGGGTCATCACGGCGGTGCTGAACCGCTCGGGCGACTTGGATCTGCGCCGCGTGTACCGCCTCGACCCCGCCGCCGGGAGCGCCGAGTTCGTGGTGACGGTGGACCTCGGCCTCGTCTCGAGCATGCCCGCCGCCTCGCCGGTCTTCGCCCCGGACGGGCGGCTCTTCTTCCTGGTCGACTCGCAGGAGATGACGCCGCAGGAGAGCCTCTTCCGCCTCGACGGCGGGGTGCTCGCGGAAGTCGTGGATCTGACCGCACAGGGCATCGACGCCCCGTCCCTCGAGCCGTTCGCGGTCGGCTTCGTGAACGATGGCTCGGCGACCCTGGTGTCGCGGGATCCGTCCTCGATCGACCTGGAGCAGCTGTCCCTGTACCGACTCGATCCGGCGAGCGGGATGGCCGCGCCGTTGTGCGAGCTCGACCTCGGCGGGACGACGGCCGCCCTGCCGTTCCAGGTCCGGCCGATCGTGGCGCGCAGCGGCGAGGTCCTGTTCCTGATCGCCGACACGGCGATCGCATCGCAGCAGTCGCTCTATCGCCTGCCCGAGCCGGCTGGGGGGCCCGGCGTCCTGGCGGCGCTCGGCGCGCTCGCAGCGCTGCGCCGCTACCGGTGCGCGACGCGCAGCCCCCATCGCGCGCAGCACGTCCGCCTGCCGGAGCGACGCTACTCGATCCCGAAGCGACGCATCTTCTTGTAGAGCCCTTCGCGCGTGATGCCGAGCGTGCGCGCGGTGGCGGCGCGGCGGCCGCCGTGCTCCTCGAGCGCGCGGCGGATCAGCCAGCCCTCGATGCGCGCCAGCGTGCGGCGCAGCGGCTCGCTGCCGCAGCCGGGCTCGGGCGCGGTCTCTCGGACCGGACGCAGCGCCTCCTGCAGCCGCTCCGAGAGGTGGCGCACGCCGATCGCGTCGCCGGCCTCGGCGAGCGCGAGCGCGCGCTGCATCTCGTTCTCGAGCTCGCGCACGTTGCCGGGCCAGGCATGCAGCAGCAGCAGGTCGGCGGCGTCGCGCGCGAGGCGGCAGCCCGGCTTGCCGTCGCGCTCGCCGTGCCGCCGCAGGAAGTGCGCCGCGAGCGGGAGGACGTCCTCGGGCCGCTCGCGCAGCGGCGGCAGCGCGAGGTGGAAGACCGCGAGGCGGTAGAACAGGTCCTCGCGAAAGCGCCCGCGCGCCACCTCGCCGCGCAGCGCGCGGTTGGTGGCCGCCACCACGCGCACGTCGATGGCGCGCGGGCGCGCGCCCCCGACCGGCCTCACCTCGCGCTCCTGCAGCGCGCGCAGCAGCTTCGCCTGCAGCGGCGCGGACGTCTCGCCCACCTCGTCGAGGAACAGCGTGCCGCCGTCGGCGACCTCGAACAGGCCCTTCTTGTTGCGGTCGGCGCCGGTGAAGGAGCCGCGCACGTGGCCGAACAGCTCGCTCTCGAGCAGCGTGTCGGGGAAGGCGGCGCAGTTGAGCGCGACGAAGG